>Ga0315900_10009647_pt1 | contig 12204 bp, 9 predicted proteins | sample LakEriMetagenome_FD_203521 | JGI IMG/M metagenome (GOLD analysis project Ga0315900, IMG submission 203521) | Freshwater fungal communities from buoy surface, Lake Erie, Ohio, United States - Buoy 12 MA114 | ecosystem: Environmental > Aquatic > Freshwater > Lake > Lake biofilm | place: USA: Lake...
TATACGTATCAATCGGTTTAAATTTTTTGACAGTTATGAATACTGTATCTGTTTCTTGTCCATCGCTACTTAATTTTAATAATGGTACTGGATCTATCAACTGAAAACTATATGTTTTTCCGATAATTATATCTTTTGCCATTTGATGTATTTATTTGATATAATAATTATATATTTTGTCGTATGATGTATTAACATAATGAATATAATATATTTAATATGTTTAATATATCTATTATTTTATATTCATTAAACTACAAATGATATATCTACATATTATTTGTAGTTTAATACTTTATAAAAAAAAATTGAAAATTGAAATCATTGGATGATCCATTATTTTAGATATATATTCTCAGACAGAAAGCGATAGAAAACACAGCGTGTTTAAACAAATGGACTACAGCACTAATTCAAACAGAGGTGGTAGAGGAAATTACAGAGGCTCCGGTTCTAACAGAGGAGGTTTCAGAAATGACCGTGTCGACCGTGAGGATAACAGAGGAAATTGCAGAGGAGGATTCAGAAATGATCGCAATGACAGAGAAGAAAATAGAGGAAATTACAGAGGAGGATTCAGAGATGACCGCAGAGATGATCGCAGAGATGATCGCAGAGATGACCGCAGAGATGACCGCAGAGAAGAAACAAGAGGAAATTTTAGAAATGATCATGGAGAATGCAAAGATCAGAAAGAAGGATTCAGAAATGACAAAAATGAGAGGGGCGATTTCAATTCTGAACACAGAGGTAGAGGCAGAGGCAGAGGTGGACGATCTAGAGGTGCTCGCGGTGGTTCAAACAGGAATGCACGAACTCATAAAATGGATTATGTATCTTGGTTGCTTCATCTGGTTCTGAATTGCGAACCAGCAAATTTCGCGGAATCCCAATCAGCATTGAATCATTCTTTCAGTGAAGCATCCAAAATGTTTGACATAATCAACAAAATGGATCATCATGATCGGAAATTTTTCTTTGGTCTGCTTTTTGCCCTCGGCAATAAGTTCAAAAATCCTGACGAAATTGTTCAATCCTTGGAAAAAGCATCGAAGAGCGGCTACCCTGACGCATCACCATTGATGGCAAATGTGAAAACATTCCTTGATCAAAAACAAGGAATATCTGAACAAAGCACTGAAGATGGGGATGACGAAACTGATGAAGAAGAAAATCAGGATGGTGAAGTTCAAGATGAAGAAGTCCAAGATGGAGAAGTTCAAGATGAAGAAAAGAAAAAATGAAAATTTTTCGAGGCAGATTGATTTAAATGGTTTTGTGGAGTTTTGGAAATAGGTTGAGTTTTAAAATTTTAAATATTTAATTTAAAATTTTAAAATATGTTGTAAATTTCAATATTGAATATTCAATAAAGTAAATTCTAGTATGTGTCAAAAATTGATTAATATCCATTTACAATTGTGATTTTAAATGGTGTAAACATTTAATGTATTTGTATTTATATTTGATATATCCATTTTTATATATATTTTTATTTAATAATCCACCATTTTGTTCAATTTGTTCATTTTGTTCGATTTGTTCAATTTGATTGGTCTGATTTTCAATTGATGTTGATATAATTATTTCTTTAAATTTATCAAAAATTTCTTTTTTTCTCTTACTTAGTTTTAATAGATATTGATCAGCTGTATCATATTTAATATCATTTGGTAATTTTGGAAAAATTGATATCCAATTATAAACATCAACGTGTCTATTTTTTTGATCCAATTTTTCGTGCGATTTATATCTTATAGCTCTACCAATAACTTGTATTATTTTTGACATATTCCAATGTGGTTCCATTATATGAATTTGTCTTGTGTTTTTTAAATCTAAACTTTCACTTCCTGCTGATGATAATAACAAAATATCAAACATTCTTTTATTATAATCATTTACAATCATATTCATTTTATCATGATTTGTATTACCAGTTATTATTTTGCATGATAAATTATTATTATCCAACAATTTGGCCAATGTATACACGCCATTTTTTAAAAAATTAGAGTATACAACAATCGGAAAAGGTCCATTTTTTATAATATCAAACATAGCTTTTATTTTTGGTGCATTGTGATCATTATTTATAGTATTTGATAATTGTCTAGTTACTACTAAAAATGCATTACGTTTTTTCTTTTCTAATTTTTCAAAATCTATATTTAATAATTGTTCAAGTGTCATATTTTTAGCTTCCGGATATACTATTTTTTTAATATATTTAATATATTCATCAATTTGATCTTTATTCATTTCGACATTTATTGTATGATAAGTTGATTTTGGATAATTAGGATCATCAAAATTTTCGTAATATGAAAATGTATTATTTATATTTTTAACCAATAATGCAACATCTGTAATTGTCATAGTATCTTCATCAAAATATAAATGATTAAAATATTTTCTGTCGGTTGGTAATATTTCTTTGAATTTAACAATGTTAACTAAATTGGATATATCATTTAAATAATTAATAACAGGCGTTGCAGTTAACAATATTATCTTATAGGCAAATTGTAATGCACCAATCAAATATAAATTATTTGTTGTATCATTTCTTAATTTATGTGCTTCGTCAATAATTATACATTTATCTCTGAATATATCACTATTCGTTTCCAGTAAATTATATATTTTTCCATAACTGTATAAAGTAAATTTATTCAAATTAAAACCTAATTTTTCAATATCGTCTACGAATGCTTTTTTTGAACTTTTTGGACCAATAATTATAATATCATTTTGAAACTGATACATAGCAGTTAATGCGGTAATTGTTTTACCAGAACCAGTGCTATGAAATAATATCAACCCTCTATTATCTGGATTTTTTATAAAATTAACCGCAATCTGTTGATGTTTTTTTAAATCTATTTTATTGCTCATGTATTTTTAATAATATTTAACTGTTTATAAAATTAATAAATATTTAATATACAATTAACATACAATTAACATACAATTAAGAATAGTTGAAAAAATTGATTTTATAACATAATAACCTATACACCTTACAATATTCATAATGAAATAAAGATGAAATATTCAATTTATATTGTGTTAATCTGTATCAGTGTCATAAATATTGAATTTATAAATACGTTAAGTTCGTCTAGTTCAAGTAGATCCAGTACGAGTTCTTCAAGTAGATCTAGTAGTTCAAGTAGTTCAAGTAGTTCGAGTAGATCAAGTTCTATAACCAGTGGAAGGACAAGTGGTACAATTAGTACGAGTACTATAAGTGGAAGAACTACGACAACTTCTACAAGAACTACAACAAGAACAAGTACAACAGGATTATCATATCGCAGCACAAGTTTACGTACTAGTTACACAACTACAAAAATTACATATAATAACTATCGTCCTACATATGCAAGTACATGGAAACCCGGTTTAGGCTCAGGTTATTATTATGGAATTTATGAAGTTGATTTATGGTATTTTGGCTATTCATTTTATTATCCCGGTTATTATTTATTTTTTTTACGTTATGATGACAATAATGGATATTACTACGTACCACAAATTGATATCAATAATAATATAACAATGAATAATCAATTAAATCAATCAGATAAAGGGAATAAAACATTACGTTGTGCTGATTGCAATATACAACAAAACAGTATAACGATAAATGCGACTGTTTATACGAATGAAAATAATAATTTCCATTGTTCTTGGTCATTTATTGATAAAAATAATTATCCGACTATAAACACTATGTTTTTTGGTTCATCCGATTTTGCAACAGTAATTCCAGATTTTTATTTTAAGTTAAATTTTTGGCGTATAGTTGAATTTACTGACAATAATGCGAATAATATATTTGAAATATTAAATGATACTATAGTTAATTTTTACAATCTAGGAGGTACAAACATTTCATGGTCCCGACTACAATTCACAAATTTAACATTGAATGAAACATCGGGAAAATATTATTTAGAAGGTTCGCAATCAACTGTTATAAATTACATGAATATTACAATATTATATAGAATATCTAATTTTAAAATGTATAATGCAACATGGTCTTTACCAATTGAACCATATTCAGTTACATTTAATTTTAAATTTTACCCGATTAATAATAATTTATTTAGCAATGGTACCAAATTTGCCCTATTGATAAATTTAATTATTCCAAACATTGTACCACAATTATTGTTCGATAATACTGAATCATCAAAAACAAATTTAACCACTGGAATATCAATTGGTGAATTTGTAGAAGGAAGATTTGATTGGTTATCCAATATATCATTTTCCAATATAACAAATTCAATAAACTCAATAAATTCAACAAATTTAAATATTACTGATGTAGTTAATACTACAAGTGATGAATATGTATCAACTATAGCATTGGTATTTAATCCAGTACAAAATTATACAATTAATACAACAAATTCAATCCATACAATGAACATAAGTGGATTTGTATTTATTAACACAGATAGTTTAGTTGAATCTAATGGATCGAGTGGATTAAATAAATTAAATAATATTGACATATATATTGTCTGTGCATTCATAATAAGTATTATATTGTTAATCTAAATTGGATATTTTAATTGATCATTAATTTTTAATGATCAATTAAAATATCCAATTTAGATTAATCAAAGACGTCCTCATTTTCCAAAAGCCATTGTTCGAATGTTTTTGAAAATACGGCTGGCATTGATATTTTACCTTCATTTTGTAATTGTTTTTGTGTTTTGAAGTATTTAGCAAGATCGTTGAGGTCTTTGAGATCTTCAGCTGAATAGTTTAATTTTCCATTTTTGATATCATTGCGAGCACACATGCAAAATTCATATGCACATGAATAATAGAATGATTTGTCCACAATCTTTTTGAATCGTGACAAATTTTTAGGATTTTTGAAAATATTAACAATTGATTCGTTCATTTTGAAATGCTGATAAACGTAATTATTAGAATGAATTTATCATATATTTTAAATTTCAATTTTTATTGAATGAAAGAAGGCAATAATTTTAGAATATATAATGATATTAATTATATTTGTGAATTTTCAAATACATTTTTATTTTTTTTATAATTAAGAGTATGTGCATGTGCTTTTTAATGCAAACTTGGTATCATATATTTGAATTTAAAATTTTATTATTGTTTATGTGAGTTTATTTCACATGTGTGCAGTGTAAAGACATATAAATTTAATGTAAAACACCACGGCGTGCCGAGCTTTGCTCGCGTGCCTGATGTTTTATCCTGGTCTCCGATCGGTGTAAAATAACTCTGATATGGAGTGCTATCGCTATATATGTCTTGTTTTGTGGTATAATTAGTTGTAAATTCATACTGTTTTTCTATATTATATATTTTTTTTAACAAATTATAATCATATTTAAAACTTTTATTGTTACAACTGATTATAAAAATTTTGTCAAATTTCAGATTAATAATATTACTGCATAAATTATCACCTAAACCTTGTTTTCCATTATTGATTAGTATTGTTTTTAATTTCGATGCATCATAATCAATATGATCAAATGTATAATTAGAATAGTTAATTAATTTTACATTAAATGTATATTTATTAAAATTATGATATTCAAGATTATAAATAGTGTCATCAACTATGGATTGATAATCCGAAAAAAAATAGCCAATATCATAATATTTTTTTAATAAAATACCATATATATACATTTCTCCACCTATAAAATACATGATATCGATATAATATTTATTAAATTCGTGCAGTATTGATTCGTACAATTTGATTCTGATATTTTCATCGTTTTGATGAAAACTATAACCCGATCTAAAAATATTATTGTTGTAAAAAATTTCAATTAGTTTGTCATTTTTCACAATATTATTATTTATTTTCAAATATTTAATCATGTCGTAACTACACAATGATGAAATGTCAATATTTTCATTAGTAATTATATATATACCAATGTCACCGTTATTTGTTATTTGTATTTCATATTCTGAACCTACATTTGTTAATTGAAGATTGAATAAAAATTGAATTAAAAATTTCATGTCATCTCCAATAATATCATGATTAATATTTATTGAAGTTGAAAAGGATATTTTATTACGTAATGGATCAAGTTTATATTTCATTAGGATGTGATTGTTCGATTGCATATCATTTACAATTGAATGGTTTGAGGTCAAATGCATATCCATTTGATTGGATATTAAGTAATATAAACGGAATAAAGACTTGTGTAGCTGATAATTTTTCAAATTTTATAAATTATGATTACATTGAATTTAAAAATACGTCAATGAATTTTCCATATATTGAAAATGATTTTCCATGTGATAATGGAAATAATGGAAATAATGAAAATAATATTGAATTAATAAGAGCAAAACACAAACTATATGGATTTACATTTGTTCATGATTTTAAAAGCACAATGTCTGATGATTTGGACAAAATTAAAGAAAAATATGAAAGGAGAATAAACAGATTTAAAAATATTATGCGATCCGATATTAAAAAAATTTTATTTGTGATATATCATAAAAATGAAATTAATAAAATTGAGGAGCTAAAAGAATTATTCAATGAAGTAGGATATAAAAGTTTTATTTTTAAAATAAAAACTCATGATGAAATACCGATCGGAATTTCATGGAAACGCGAAAAATTTGATTGGAACAAGTGGTTATGTGAATAGACATAATAAAATAATTAATTAGTTAATTAGTTAATTAATTATTTTATCATTGATCGTTGTATATAAAAATTTATTTATACTGTTCTTTAATGGAAAAAATCAAATATACGAGTGATAATAATCATTTTAAATACAATGATTTTGATATATATCTAACAGAAAATGGAACAATTGTACATGATAAGAATGGAAACATAAAAATTTATGACGAAAAGGATATCAATAAAATTATAGAATTTGAACAACTAAATCAATTTGATCAATTAAATCAATTAGAACAATTAGAACAATTAAAGCAATTAGAGCAATTAGAGCAATTTGAACAATTAGAGCAATTAGAGCAATTTGAACAATTAAATCAATTAAATCAATTTGAAAAATTTGAACAAATTGATAAATTGGAACAATCAGAAGAATCTGAACAAAATTTTGTTTTACCACAAGACAGTGGTGTTACAAACGAATATATATTAAATAATATTGATTCTATTGATTTATTTATTGGATTAGCTAAAGCTGCAATTTTTTCTGATCGGCATGAAAAAATTTTTAACCCTGCGCCAAAAAATAAAAATATTAGCATGTTGAAAGAAATGTTACTAGATATACCATCATTAAATATTATTAAGAGAAAATTAAGTGAAAATCAAGATAAAACATGCTCAATAATAGATATATTGAATTCGTATCACGATGAAGCATATAATTTTATCGAATGGATAATTAAAATATCGCAAACAAATATGAATAAATTAAATGTAATTAAAATACCAACTGATTTTTTTCAATCCATGCATTCACTGCATATATTTTTATCAGTTTTAGATAATGATAAGGAAAAAAAATTTAATATAGCAAAACGAAAATATGGTTCAATAATGGCATTTCATGGTTCACCAATTGAGAATTGGCATTCTATATTGAAAAATGGATTAAAAAATTGTAGTGGAACAAAATTGCAGTTGAATGGTGCAGCATTAGGATGTGGTATATACACATGTAAATCACTTCCGATGTCTTTTGCTGGCTATTCTAAAATACCTTCTAACAATAATTCATTGAGAAATATTAAAGAAAAAATTATTTTAAATTCTGGATTATTTCACTGTATTGCATTATGTGAAATAATAAACAATAATTTAATAAAAAATGGTGATGTTGTTGTTGTAAAAAATGAAGAAAATATAATGATAAGATTTATTTTTACTTATGGTTTCCTTGGCATAAATCATATTCCTAATGTTCACACACAAAAAGATCCATTAATGTCTGAAATAATGACAGCTGCAAAAAAATTGAAAATATAAATTGTTAATCAACACACAATTAGTAATAATTATAGCATTAATTAGTACTAATTGATATTAATCGGCTTTGACTAGTTTTACTTAAAATTATAAAATACATTTCTTTAAAAATAAACATGATAGCACCTACTATTGTATTAGATAGTCAATTAGGTAGCCTATCAAATGTTGATACATTTACATTGTCACATATGCCATCACTAGTAAATTCTGCAACAACGAATCAGGATAATAAACAGATTGAAACAAAAGTTGATTATAATGCAGTTGATAATTTAAAAAAACTAATGAATCTTGAAATTTGGCAAATACTTCGTAATTATTTTAGAGAATTACCATTGACATCACCTAATAAACAAACGTTGTCAACGAAACATGATAGATATAGTAATATTAATTTATATTTATTCACAAATGAAAATAATGAACTTGATGAATCAAAATATTTAAAATTAAATAATGGAAACATATTTCACGCAAGTTTTATACCAACAACATTTAATTTCATTGAAAATTCCACTCAAAATTTGCCAATTATAGCAACTCAAGGACCAATTGATTCGTATGAATATATTCAAAATTTTTGGGAAATTGTTTTTGATCATGTTAAAATAATTTGTATGACAACTTTATCATATGAAAATGGTAGAGTAAAATGTGCTAATTATTTTCCAAATTTGATAAATGAAGTTAGAATATATGGAAATTATAAAATTGAATGTGTGGATATAACAACACATAAGGGTTTTATTGATAGAAAACTTGTTGTAAATAATATGGCAAAATCAAGTTCAAAAATAATACATCATCTTCATTATGTCGATTGGGAAGATATGTGTGCGCCTAACATTATTGATTTACATAATTATCTTAATCAATTGTATATGTATGAAAACGATAATACTACAAATGGTCATATTATGATTCATTGTAGTGCAGGAGTAGGTAGAACAGGTACTACAATTATATGCTATGAATTATTTAGATTAATAAAATGTATTTCAAATTGGCCTTTAAATTTATCACCAGAAACATTAATCCATGCCATAAAAAATGCTAGAGAATACAGGATGCAATTGGTTATTAATGAAGAACAATTTAATTCTATTTTGAAATATTTTGAATTTTTACTCAAAAATCAAGTCATCAAAATTGTTCCATCCGGAACTACTAATACATTAGAATTGCCCAGTATTATAGGATTATCAAAATCAGCACCAACTCCAACAATTAAATAAAATTTATCCCAATTTATAATTATTATTTGCAACTTAATATTTTAAATTATAAAAATTGAAAATATTAATTTATGGAATGTTTTAATTTAAATCTTTAATCGTCGAACAAATTGTTGTACTAATACACCAATACATTGTCATGGCATTGGCACCAATAGATAAACCAGGTCAAAAAAGTGTTATAAACCTATATAATTTTTCACATATATTAAACCATATAAAGATATCACTACTAATTAATTTTTCACATATATTAAACCATATAAAAATATCACTACTAATTAATATTAGTAGTGATATGTAATTATGCGTAAATCGTCTAGGTCTTTATCTAGTTTTATTTATCCTTCTATTAATGAATCCAATATTTTGGATCATATGATGTTCTTCTCTAAAAATATTTTCAATTCTACCATTTTCTTTTCCAATGTCTTTTATAAATTTAAATTTAACATTTTTGATGAGTTCATCAGTTATCTTATTTTAAATAAAATCAAATTTGATTTCTCCAATTGTCCTAAGCATGAAATTACTGTTAAAATTAAGGGTAAAAAAGTTATAAAAATGGTTTATGATGACAATGTTATTAAACAAATTAATGATTTAAAACAAAAAGCAAATCAGTTCATTTATGATAATTTTCAATTTTATATTGACCTCTATCTTAAAATTCTAAAATATTCAAAATATAATTTTCGTCCTATGTTTCACCATATTAGTGGTTATATTGATATTGACAAAATAACAATTACTTCCAAAAATGTTGATAAAATTGCTGCTGATTTTATTGATGATATTAATGTTCATGGTTTTGGATTTAAGTTTGACGATAATACATTCCATGAATGTTACGTAAAAGTTGTTTACAAGGTTTTAAATAATATTTATAGAAAACAACAATTATCCAAAAAATTACCTATTGATGACGCATTTACTGATAAAATAAATAATATAATATTAACACCGGTATTTAATATTGTTAATAATAATTTAGATAAACTACTAAAAAAAAGAGATTTAAAATTAACTGATCAATCCATTATTACAAACATTGTAAAACATTTTAACAGTGAAGCTTGTGGTCAGCTCCCTTATGATATGGTTCATGAATTAATAGCAAAGTCCTTTATTAGTTATACAAGTTATTATGAAGCTTTAAAAGTCAATCCATTCGCCAGAAAACCCAATTATCTTGATAAGGAGAATGGTAGATATATCTTGAGATTAACTAGGAAATCCACTAATATTATAAAAAAGACATATGATGATGATGGCTATCTAATTAAAACAGAAAAATACAAACCGAATAGTTCAAACAATGAAGACACTAATGTGGAATATCTTATTGGGGTTCCTACTGGTAAATATGTCTCTAAACATTATTTATCACTAACTGGAGACAAAAAACTTGTAAAAATAGGGGAGAATAATAGATATGGTCATGTTTTTTATGCCAAAAAAAAGTTTATTAAAATTGATAAACCTGATAAGGTAACAAAATCGTTCATTAACAAACACTACAAATATAAGAACAAATATATTGCAAAAGATAATTCCAATATTATAAATGGCGGAATGATTTATTTTAATATTGCAAAAGAAATTGTAGATAAATTTACTTATATGGAGATCAGTATGGACGATAATAATAATTTTAAACTAAATTTATCATATAGTGTAAATAAAATAAATCAACCGAAGAATATTAATAAAGTTGCATCAGCAGATTTAGGTGGTGTGAATTTAATGACTGTGTATTCATCACATAATGAATCAATAATAATACCAGGAGGTCCAATTAAATCATGGAATTATTTTTGCAATATGAAGATAGATAAATTGAAATCAAGAAAAGCAACAGGAAAGAAGACAATAGATAGAACAATAAAATATACAAAGAATGGAAAAAATTATACGGTAAAAGAAGAAATTGATACTAAAACATTAATAAGGAATCTACGGACTGGTAGATTAAATAGAATTAATGATTATTTTAATAAAATTGCGAAATATATGGTAGATATTTATTGTAAAGAAAGTGATATTGACACGTTTATAATAGGATTGAATGAGGGATGGAAAAATAAAATCAACATAGGAAAGAAAAACAACAGGGATTTTAGTTCTATTCCACATTCAAGACTAATACAAAAAATCAAAGATAAAGCAGACTTAGCAGGTATTAAAGTGATAGTAAGAGAAGAATCTTATACTTCAAAATGTGATGCATTATCATTAGAGTCAGTAGAAAAACATCAAGAGTACATGGGGAGAAGAACCAAACGGGGATTATTTAAAAGTGGCACAGGGAAGCTTCTAAATGCAGATATAAATGGAGCGATCAATATAATGAGAAAAGAATTGGAATCCACAAATAAAACATTAAAGAGAATGATGAATAATGAAATAAAAGAGTTAGTTCAAGAAACAAAGAAAGTGGTGAAATATCCACGGAAAATAAATGTTTGGGCGGAGTTAAACAACCAATGAACACAAAATAACGCATAATCCGGGGACCAGTAAGGCTGCGACCGTGATAAAAAGTTAATAGTAAGGACGCAAAGTAATCCTGTATTTATATAGGTTTATAATGCTTTTCTAACTAGAAATATTAACAAAAATAATTATGAGTTCAAAACATATTAATTTATTCAGTAATTTGTTAGATGATTTATTTTCATCAAAAAAAAGTATATTTGCAAATAGATATTCAAATATGTACATTTTAAACAAGTTTAAACCATTTATTTATTTACAAATATTTTTTCAAGATCACATACATGAGTGTAATCGCGATATTATATTAAAAGATTATTCATTATTTATCATGAATCAAGATAAAACAATAATAACATATTTGAACAATGCTTCGCAATTAACTTGTGTAAATACAAATAACCTATACACTGGCATATATACAATTAATATTTATCATGAACCTTCTCAAAGATATACATATCT
>Ga0315900_10009648_pt1 | contig 12204 bp, 11 predicted proteins | sample LakEriMetagenome_FD_203521 | JGI IMG/M metagenome (GOLD analysis project Ga0315900, IMG submission 203521) | Freshwater fungal communities from buoy surface, Lake Erie, Ohio, United States - Buoy 12 MA114 | ecosystem: Environmental > Aquatic > Freshwater > Lake > Lake biofilm | place: USA: Lake...
TGAATGGTGAGCCGTACCGGGTATCCGGCCACTGCAAGTTGACGGACATCCCCAGACCACGCTGCTGCATCAACGGCGGTCATGCCAAGATATGGTGCCGCATCCGGAATACTGCCAAGCGTCACGGTGGCGAGTCGCGACAAGAGTCGTACCGCCAAGCCGGGCACGACATCCGGCAAATAGATAGCACGCGGGATGCGCAAGAACCATGCCGCCACAAACAACGGCACACACACATACCCGCCCGTGCCAAAGACAGCCTCGGGTCGCTCACGTCGTAATAACGCAATCGCTTGAACGATACCGCGCATCAAACGGAGTAGATTGCGCAACAAGGCACCAGCGCCACGACCACGCACGGCAGCGGCATCTATCGCATAAAACGGCAAGGTGCTCTCTCGGCGCACCAAATCACCCTCCATGCCGTCGGGTGTACCGACATACGCAACGCGCACATTACCGGCGCGGTCGAGGGCGCTTGCTACTGCGAGCGAAGGGTAGACGTGCCCACCAGTCCCCCCGCCGGAGACCAGATACAAAGGTTTTGAATGCGTTGAATTGCTCACTGACACGCCTCGCCATGCTGACTTGATCGTGTTCGATCAAGGTATATTTCGAAATATTCAGCAGAATCCCTACTGCGACCATGCTCATCATCAGTGATGAACCACCGTAACTCAAGAACGGCAAGGTGATACCGGTGAACGGCACTAATGTTGTGACCACCGCCAGATTAATAATAGCCTGAAATACTAACCAGATGGTGAGACCAATTGCAAGAAGTGCACTAAAGGTGTTCGGCGCCGACCGGGCAATCCGAAATCCACGGTATGCCAAAAAGGCAAAACATCCCACCACAAATAATGTGCCAAAGAGACCAAATTCCTCACCGATGATGGCCAGAATTGTATCGGTGAACGACTGTGGCAACCATAAGTACTTTTGGCGCGATTGCCCCAATCCAGTGCCAAATACGCCACCCGATGCCAACGCATACAAGGCATGCAACGGTTGGAAGCCAGAGCTACTGTAGTAGGCAAACGGATCCAACCACGCATTAATACGCTCAAGACGATACGATGCCAGGGTAATCGAGACGACAAACATGATCATGCCGAGTACGGCCACGCCAATCAGGTGCAGAATATTGGCACCTGCAATAAAGTAAATCAACGCGGACATGGTGACAATCACCATCGTCGACCCCAAGTCGCGACCAACCATCACGAGTGCAGTGATTACCCCCAAAATTGCACCAAACGGCAACATGCCGGTGGTTACACTAGTCAAACGACCACCACGTCGCGATAACCAGCTCGCAAAATAGATGATGAGTGCGAGTTTGGCAAACTCCGATGGCTGAAAACTAAAAAACCCGAGGCGAATCCAACTCCGCGAATTGTTGACTTCGGTCATTTCACGCGGTAAGACAAACCCGGTCAAAAACAACAACACGATGGCGAACACCAACATGTGCAAGGCGTAGCGCCGCCAGACACGATAGTCGATGCGCTGCGCAATCAACATGCCAATCGAACCAACAATTGCAGCGAAGAGTTGGCGAAACATGTAATAAAACCCGTTATCGTGATTTACGAAGCCCTCAACGAATGATGCGCTGTAGACCATGACTAACCCAAATGGCACCATTAACCCAACACAAATCAACAACTGATAATCGGGTTGATGCTTGACGCGTTCACCATGGCTGATTGCAAGGCTACCGGTTGTCTCGCTTGTACTCATCACGTCCCCCATCAATCATCCTAAATCAACTGCAGGAATGACTGTCGCAACAACCACAAAGAGCATCACAAAAAAGACTCCCACCCCGTACCACGCCCACTGCGGTATGCGTCGCACAGGCATGAGCTCACCGTCTTCGCGCATCAGCAATTGCATGCGCGGCATCAAACAGAGCCCCGTTACCAACCCACCTATGAACCCGCCGATGTGTGCCATGTTATCAATGTTCGGTGCATTGAATCCAATACCGATATTGATGATCGCCATAAACAGAATATTCGCAATATACTGCCGTGCATCGCCACCAAATATCTTGCGATTCAACAAAAAGTAGACGAGTGCGGCACCGACCAATGAAAATACCGCCCCTGATGCACCAACCGAAGGATTCGCCGTAAAGACATACGACGCCACACCACCGGCAAATCCACCGACAAAATAAATGAACAACCAGCGTTGTGACCCGGTCATTCGTTCGACATCTGAACCAATCGAACTAATCGCCAAGGTATTGAACAGTAGGTGCAGCACACCCCCATGCAAAAACATCATGGTAATAAATCGGTAATACTGATCGGCCGCCGCAATGAGCATATTGTCTTTGGCACCCCAGATGAGCAAGATTTCACTGATTGGCATGGTTTTGTAACGCACCCCAATCCAGTCAAGCACGGCTGGTACCAGATACACCACTATATTGATGGCCATGATGATGCGTACGGTCGGCGTACTATCCTGCCAAAAACGCTGGAGGCCACTTGTCAACGGTGATGCACTCATCATGACTCCTCAGCGCACAGTTGCGCCACAATCCGACGAAACTCTTCGCCTCGATGAAATTCATTGCGAAACATGCCGAAGCTCGCACACCCAGGCGACAACAAAATCGTTGCTGGCCGTACATCGATTGCATGGGCATGGCGAATTGCGCCATCAAATGAATCAAACACGCCAGTGATGCGGTCGCCAAGGCCAGCCTCGCACAATGCCTGTTCTAGGCGCGCAGTTGCAGTTCCCTGCAACAACACGATCTTGGCGACATGTGCATGGGCGACGGCGGCTAGTTGAGTGAAATCGAGCTTTTTGTCGGCACCACCCGCAATCCAGATAATCGGCTTCGGCATGCATTCAAGCGCTACAATCGCCGCATCTGGCATTGTTGCCGCAGTATCGTTGATGAACGTGTGCCCAGCGTGCTCAGCGACACGCTCTTGACGATGTTCGACACCTGTGAACGAACGGAGTGCGCCTGCAATCAACGCAAGTGGCATGCCATTCTGCACAGCAAGTGCCACTGCCATGGCCACATTTGCGAGATGATGACGGCCGGTCATTTGTACGTCACGGCGAGACGCCACCCGAACAACTCCATCATGGGTTGCAACGAGTAATGCATCATCGTGCCACCACGCAGATCCGACTGTACGTTGTCGTGGCTCTGCCACACCGCTCCAACAGATTTGTCCTGGCATGGTTTGTGCCAGATGCTGGAGTACTGGATCAGTATCAAGTAGCACCAACACGTCTGATGGTCGTTGATGGCGGCCAATAGCGGCTTTCGCAGCAATATATGGCTCCATGGTGCCATAACGGTCGAGATGATCGGGATGAATGTTTGTGATTGCTGCAACGTGCGGACTCAAACCTGCTCCATCAAGCCCTTCGAGCACAAATGACGACAACTCAAGAACCACCAGTGTGTCAGGCGTAATCGTGGCCAACTGTGCGAGTGCCGAAATACGCATATTGCCGGCCAGCACGGTGTCACTCCGCCAGCTCCGCAACAAATGCGCGGTTAGTGTGGCGGTGGTTGTTTTGCCTTTACTGCCTGTGATGCCGATAATCGGGGCGGGACACTGGCGAAAGAAGAGCGTCATTTCCATTTCAACTGCAGCGCCAGCAGCGCGGGCGATGGCCACATACGGAGATGTGGCTGGCACGGCCGGATTTTGTACCACAATATCACACTCAGCAAAGTCACATTCACGATGTTCACCGAGCACAAATGTAATGGGTAAATCGGCCAGTGCATCAATGGACTCGCGCAACAACTCAGGGGTACGCAAATCAGTGACGGTAACCACTGCGCCTTGCTCTGCGCAATAGCGCGCCACGCCCAGCCCACCACCGTGGACACCAAGCCCCATCACTGTTACTTTTTTGCCACGTAGTTCCATACCCCACCCCACCAAGGCGCTATTCTTGTACCGTTTGGCTCACTGCTTGGGTCGGTACCACATCTTGCTGCACAAATTGAGGCTGATCGAAGGTAAGCGCCAATGAAATACCAATTAATGACGCAATCATTGTAATCATCACAAAACGCTGGGTAATTTGTGTTTCACTCCAGCCACTCAACTCAAATGGTGATGCAACGGCGCCATGCGGAAGAGGCGCTGTGGTGTCCCTGTTAACCGGCGCGTTAATTTGTAGTAGGCTTTTTGTGCGGCAGACGAAAGCGTCTCACCGACAAATACGATGCCGATAATCGGGAGTAACAACCACTGTTGCGACTGCAACGCGATGACTGCCAACACTGCGCCCAACGCCATTGACCCTAAATCGCCCATGAATACCTGTGCCGGATGCGCGTTGTACCACAAAAAGGCAACACAGGCACCAACAAGTGTAAAACTCAATGTCATCAAATTGGTAAACTCACCGTTGAGAAAGGCAATAACTCCATAGGCACCAAACGCAATCGCCAAATTCCATCCGGCTAGTCCATCGAGACCATCAGTAATGTTTACGGCGTTGCTGGTTGCCACAATGATGAATGCAGCAACGGGAAAGAACCAAAACCCGATATCGTATGTACCGACAAATGGAATGCGTACTAACCCTGAGTGTGCAAGACCATATGGCTGTGGCAAGTACAAGACCAAACTGATAAAGAGCGCCAAGATGATTTGAAAAGTGAGTTTGACCCCTTCGGTGAACCCGTACTGCTCTTTGGAGGATTTTTCAAGGGATAAATAGTCGTCCACTGCACCCAGAATACCGTACAAAATCATCGTAGAAATGGGCAAAAGCATGGACCAGCGATCGACCAGATTAAACGCAATCGTCAACAGCGTGACGGGCACGATAATCATCAATCCACCCATGGTCAGCGTCCCCATCTTCACGAGATGCGATGTAGGGCCATCGACGCGAATGCGTTTGGCGATTTTGTGTTGATGAAGAATGGGCAACAAGAAATGCCCGAAAATCAACGTCACCACGAACGCACCTGCTGCAAGCAATAATGCGCGCGACATGTCCTGTACCAAAAATGCACGTAGTGTTTCTTGCACGATTGACCCCTTACCTCTGTGTTGTCATGATACGCACGGACCTTCCAATACAACGTACTGGCCCCCAGTCCTGCCTATCTACGGTTGCAATGCGAACGCAACCGCCACGAACGCACACGCCATGGCAATTATCACAAAACGTTGCGTAATTTGTGGATTACTCCATCCACGCAAGCGCAAATGATGATGCAACGGCGCCATGATGAACAAGCGAACAGGTACTCCTGTGCGCCAACGCGTCCACTTGAAATACGCGATTTGGACGAACGAAGAGAGTCCCTCAACCACAAACACCGCACCGATAATCGGGAGCAACAGCCACTGTTGCGATTGCAACGCAATCATGGCCAAGATGCCACCAAGGGCCATTGAACCAAGATCACCCATGATGACCGGAGCTGGATATGCGTTAAACCACAAATAACCAGCACAAGCTCCCACCAATGTGAAACTCAACGTCATCAGGTTGGTGAACTGTCCGTTAACGAACGTGATGATACCGTATGCGGCAAATGCCACCAATAAGGTCCACCCTGATAATCCATCGATACCATCTGTAATATTAACCGAATTTACAGTGGCCCATATGATTAATGCGCCAACTGGCACAAAATAGACGCCAATATCAACAAATCCACGGAGTGGTACCCACGTAATCCCTGCATGTGCAAGACCGTACGGTTGCGGCAAATACAACACGGCACTCGCACAGAGTGCGATCAGCATCTGCAGGATGGCCTTGACTCTTTCGGTCAATCCGTAGTGCCCAGCACGCACCGATGATAGCGAATAGTAGTCGTCAACCATGCCAAGAATGGCATAACTCACCATTACACCAAGCGGCACGAGCATGGACCAGCGATCAACCATGTTAAACACGACAGTAATGACGAAGACAGGCACCACAATCATGATGCCGCCCATGGTCAACTGACGGTATCCACGCACTTTGTCAACAGTATCACTACGTTCACGCTTCAGAATGTTTAGATAGCGCAAAAGGCGCATCCACCAGCGCCCCGTCACTAACACGAACAATGCTGAACCTGCTGCCAACAACAGGGCACGTGCTACATCAACTATTAACAGACTGCGGAGCATGTCTAGCATTACACCCTCCAGAGTGGTTTGTCACTGAGTGCCACACTACACCGCATCCACACGAATAGCCGAGACAATATCTTCCATGTGCATGGCCCGTGACCCTTTGATGAGCACACAATCACCAGGCTGAATAATTTGCTGAACAATGGGAATGGCATGTTCGGTATCAGGCGCATAGACGACATGGCGCATACCCAGACGTTCAGCCTCAGTACCTATCCACTCGCCACGGCTCCCCACCGCCACCAACACGTCAGCAGCCGTATGCGCCACTCGTCCGATCGTACGATGTGCGTCCTCTTCGATATGCCCGAGTTCGCGCATGTCACCAAGCACCGCAACACGACGTGCCTTGACGGTGGCTAGTAATTCAAGTGCAGCCTGCATCGACGTCGGTGCCGCATTGTAGGTATCATCAATGATTTGCACATTACCCTTGCCCTGATACACCACAAACCGCACTTGCGAAATATCATGGGCTATGGCTTGTTGCACCACATCAAACGGCACGCCAACGACCTGACAAACCGCAAGCGCAGCCAACAAATTGCGCACCTGATGGAGACCAGGTGACGCAAGATGGATGGTGCCGTTGTACCGTTGACTCACCACACGGAATCGTGTCCCATTGAGACCGAGCTGTTCCACTTCAACGGCTCGCACATCGGCGAGTGCATCAAAGCCGTACGTGATGACGCGTGCCTGTGTGAGATGCGCCATCGCACGCACACGTGCATCATCCGCATTCAGAATGGCAACGCCATCCACTGGCAACGCCTGCACCAGTTCGGATTTTGCCTGTGCAATCGCCTCAATACTCCCCATGCGCTCGAGGTGCGAGGGGCCAACAGTGGTGACGACGGCAATGTTTGGCGCGGCAATCTGCGCAAGCAGAGCAATTTCACCTGCAGCATACATACCCATCTCAAAAACCGCCGCACGATGATGTGCATCGATGCCCAGTGTAACGAGTGGGAGTGTTGACTCGCTGTTATAGCTCCGTGGTGTCTTGTGTGTCGGCACAAATCGCGATAGCAGCGCGGCTATCATTTCTTTGGTGGACGTCTTACCAACGCTCCCCGTAATGCCAACAACCCACGGAAGTTGGTACTGTTGACGATGCCACGAGGCCCAGCGTTGCAACGCTTGTAACGGATGGTCCACCGCCACCAGTAATATGCCATGCCATTGTGCAGGAACGTGATATGGTGCAAACACCGCCGTCCAGCCATGCTGAGCGGCCAAGTCTGTTGCACGCGTCTGATCCACCAACGCAATTGCACCGCCGTGCATAGCCACAGATGCAAGGTAATCGTGACCATCCACACGCGCACCGACAAGTGCAACAAAGACGCCACCAGGTTGCACCAACCGTGAATCAATCGTCACATCGGTGACATGCGATATGGCTATATGCGCCGGCAGAGATGGTTCTTGACGATGCTCGGGATGTTGAATGCCCCATAACAGGTCGCGCACAGCGATTCGCATCTACTCACCACCAATCACACCAGGGCGTTGCCCCTCACCAACCAATGCGTTATTGGGGGCAATGCGGTCATAGCGCATCAACTCTGCGACGATACGCCGATAGACGGGGAGCGCCGTACGGACACCCCACATGTCGTCCTGCGGACGATCAATTTTGACTAACACGGCATAGCGTGGCACCTCAATCGGTGCCATACCGACCACGGACCCGATCGTCATGCCTTCGTACCCACCATACCCATCAGGAATCGACGATGTGCCTGTTTTGGCACCAACCGTGAACCCGGGTACTAGCCAATTGGTATCGGGCTGACGCGCATTCACATAGTGATTTGCTGACCGTTGTAACATGACTCGGACGCGTTTGGCTACATCCGGTGAGATGGGGCGCCCTTGTTCGCGCGGTTCACTTACCGTACAGCTCCCCTCAACATCACAGACCTGCTGTACCACATATGGACGCATCATGACACCGTTGTTGGCCACAGTTGCAGCCATGCGCACAATCTGCAGTGGGGTTGCGCTGATGCCTTGACCAAATGAATTTGTATTGAGATTGATGGGTGTATAATTCGCACTCCCGGGCTTCCAGAATAATCCGGGTGACTCGCCGGGTAATTCGACACCCGTGAGTCGTCCAAATCCAAACCCTTCTACGGCACGGTAAAATTCGTTTTCACCCATCATTTCAGCAAATAATATCGCACCCACGTTACTCGAGTAATAGAGCACATCAGCCGGCGTAATCATGCCGTTGCCATTTGAGTCAAAATTTGCCAGATTGTAATCGTAACGCCGAATGACGCCGTTATCTTCGACCTTGACAGTTTCATCAAACGCATTGGCTTGCAAACCAGCTGCCACGGTCAATATCTTGAACGTGGAGCCTGGTTCATAGACTCCTGCCACTGCCGGATTGATGTTGTACACTTCGGGGTCAACTTTGCTGTAGTCGTTTGGATCAAACGTGGGGAAGCTGGCCATACCCAGTATGGCGCCAGTCTTGACATCCATGACAATCGCAGTTCCACCCGTTGCACCGTGACGTTCGACGGCTGAACCCAGCTCATTCTCAACCAGATGCTGGACAAACGGGTCAATGGTCAGCGTCAACTCCACACCTTGTTCGGGTTGGATGCGTTCATATGGCCGAGCCCAAATCGGATTTTGATTGATATCAACCTCTGCGGTAATCACACCATTTGAACCGCGCAACAACGTGTCAAAGGTTGATTCAACGCCGGCGATACCGACGCCGTTGAGGTTTGTGGCGCCGATGACATGCGACGCAAATTCCCCTTGCGGATAAAATCGTCGTGGCTCATAGACCAAATACAAACTACGTTCCTCGAGAATGGTGATTTTTTCGGCCATTTCGGGAGTCAACCAGCGCTTGAGTGATACCCACTCTCGGCGTGTGTCAATTAACTTGGCCAACACCTGTTCAGAGGGAATATCGAGGATGGCACCAAGTGTGACGGCGAGCCGTGCTGATTCATCTGGTGGGACCTGCTTGGGCACGACATACAAACTCTGACGCTCGACATCAAGTGCTAACACGTTCCCAAGACGATCTTTGATGACTCCTCGACTCGCAGGAACCTCGATAACCCGATTAATCTCCGCGCTGGCACGGTTTGCATACCCCTGACGGTCCAAAATCTGCACATCCGCCAGTTGCACAACGATTCGCCCTAATAATAGGAGCGTCAACGCAAAAACAGCAACCAACCGCCATGGATGCGCGAGCACGGTACGTGGCGCTTCGTCTGCCGTCAATGGACGTCCATCGTGCGAAATACTCATGGGGTCTGCTCCACCTGCTGCGATACAACGATGCGACCCTGTTCACTGCGTAACACCATGTAGTACACTTCGGTGTCTTGGACGGGTATCATCCCCGATTCGGTGGCGTATGTCTCGATGCGCGTAATTGACTGCGCATCCGCTATTTGCAATAACATCGATTTATACTCGCGCTCGAGTTTGATTTGCTCACGCAACAATTTGTCAATTTCGTGACCAGTTTGTGCGACACGCACTGTTTGTCCGATAGTGGCTAGCCCCAAAATTGCCAAAAATATCGCCGCAACAATATAGCCGCGACTGGCATCCATCTGCACATATCGACCAAGCTCCCAACGCTGCTGGCGCACCTGCTGTAATGGAAACAAATGTCGTAATGGGATGGCCATAGACAAACCTCTTTGTTCTGTACATTCACATGCGAATCATGAGCTACGGAAACAATAGTACGACAAGCTGTAGTATACCTTATTTTATGGCAACTTGTCTACGCTCAATCACGCGTAACCGGGCGCTACGGCTGCGCGGGTTACTTCGTTGTTCAGCATCACTTGCTTCACGCGGTTTGGGGGTTAATATCTCGAAATCAGCACGATCATTTTGCAGAGCCGCAGCGCGGAATGCATGTTTGACAATGCGATCCTCGAGTGAATGGAAGCTGATGATTGCCAAGCGTCCCCCCGGTGCTAGCAACCCTAATGCCTCCGGAATAACATCGGTCAAGCCGTCGAGCTCGCGATTCACTGCGATGCGCAACGCCTGGAAGGTGCGTGTCGCCGGGTGGATGCGCCCATGTCGACCACCGAGGGCGCGCGTCACCACATCAGCTAGCTCAAGGGTCCGCGTAATCGGTTGTTTGCGTCGATACTCGCACACAAACCGTGCAATGCGCCGTGAGCCACGCTCCTCACCATACAAAAAAATCAGATCGGCAAGGCGCTTTTCGTCAAGCGTATTCACCAAATCTGCAGCGGTCGTCGCACCATCGGGATCGAGACGCATGTCAAGCGGTGCATCATGTTGAAAGGAAAACCCGCGCTCAGGTGTGTCGAGTTGATACGACGAAACGCCAAGATCGAGCAAAATTCCATCAACATCATACCAGCCCTGACGCGCCACAAATCGCGCCATCTCACGATAATTACCCCGTACAAGATGGACACGCCCACCAAACGATGCTAACCGCGCCGCCGCCGTCGCCAATGCAACTGGATCCAAGTCGATACCGATGAGTTGGCTCTGGTCGTTCGCGGCAAGTAGTCCCTCGGCATGCCCCGCACCACCGAGCGTCCCATCTACATACCGCCCCCCACGAGCTGATAGTAGAAGAGAAAGGACCTCCTCGCGCATGACTGATACATGATGAAAGGTGCTCATGAATACTCGTGACTAAAACTTCAAGGTTGTCAGTTGTGCAACTAATTGATCGGTCTCGCTGTCCATCGCTGCCACAGTCTCCTGCCAACGTGCGGGCGACCAAATTTCAAAGTATTTGTTGACACCAACAATCACGACTTCGTCACCTTCGATGCTTGCATAGTCGCGCAAGTTCTGTGGGAGCAAAATACGACCCTGCTTGTCAAGCGTGAATTCAGCGGCCGCCGAAAACAACAACCGTTGCAGATTGCGTGAGTGAAGCTCGCCTGGTGGCAAATCGCTGACTTGGTCAGCCAACTTCTGCCAGGAATCCATTGCTAACCCCATCACACAGTGGTCATACCCGCGCGTAATAACAAGCCCGCCTTTTAACAACGTGCGGAACCGCGCTGGGATTGCCAGCCGGCCCTTGTCGTCTAGACTATGCTCGTATTCGCCGAGAAACATCGCGGCTCCTTACTGGTGTGGATACGCACTGAAAACCGTACGTTATCCCCACTTTCCCCCACTTATCCCCACTTGCAGTCAAATTATATGCATAAATAGGAAAATACGCAAGTAGGAAAATTATCGGCATTACAGTCAAAGCATGCTACGATGGTTGCAGATTGCATATCAGTGATGGTGCGTTGTCACACCCAGAGGTCAAACATGAGCGAACTTACCCATCTCAATCAACACGGCGAAGCGCATATGGTCGATGTCGGAGCCAAACCCGACCAAAAACGACGTGCTACTGCACGTGGTCATATCACCCTGGCACCCCATACCCTTCAATCCATTGCACAAGGTGGTATACCCAAAGGCGATGTATTGGCCGTAGCACGCATCGCCGGCATCATGGCCGCCAAAAAGACCGCTGACCTGATTCCCCTATGCCACCCTCTCGCAATCACTGCCGTAGACGTCACACTCACACCGGATACCACCGGTATCGTTGTTGAGGCCACCGTCGCTACCACCGGCAAAACTGGTGTTGAGATGGAGGCTCTCACCGCTGTGAGCGTCGCGGCGTTGACGATCTACGACATGTGCAAAGCAATTGACAAACAGATGACGATTGATGCAATACACCTCGTTGAAAAAACCAAAACTGACCTCGCATAAACAATCCCGCTCCCGCGCTTTCTCGCGCGGGAGCGGTGTGTTCGACGATATCGTCGGTATCAACGCCTTCTGATGTACTCCTCAGGGCACGGTAGTTTGACCGGCACTGTTGCTCCCCCAGGCTATCACCGTCCCATTCGCCAATAACGCCAAAGAATGATTTGCGCCAGCAGCTATCGCCACCGCATCAACGACCGTTGCAGGCACCGTCGCTTGACCGACACTGTTGTTCCCCCAAGCTACCACCGTCCCATTCGCCAATAATGCCAATGAGTGA
>Ga0315900_10009650_pt1 | contig 12202 bp, 14 predicted proteins | sample LakEriMetagenome_FD_203521 | JGI IMG/M metagenome (GOLD analysis project Ga0315900, IMG submission 203521) | Freshwater fungal communities from buoy surface, Lake Erie, Ohio, United States - Buoy 12 MA114 | ecosystem: Environmental > Aquatic > Freshwater > Lake > Lake biofilm | place: USA: Lake...
CATCCTGCGCGGCATCACGCTGTATGGCATTGACAGCGTGATGGCGCCGTTGACGGTGCGCTGCGCCGCCTGGGACAGGTTGGCACGTGACCTGGACCTAGGAAAGCTCGAAGCAATCACGCATGAGATCGGCCTCGCGCAGGTGCTCCAGGCGGGTGTTGACATCCTCGCCGGCCGAATTCGTGGCCGTCTGGTCGTTAACACTGGCGACCAGTGAGCAACACACAGTTGCATTGCAGCATCAGCGCGCTGCATCAGGTGAACTGACATTCCAGCAATCAACGGCTGCGATCGGTGACCTGGACAGCGACATGTGTGCGCTATGGATGCATGGCCACGTAGAGACGTCCTCTGCGGTGACGTGGATGGCCATCGCCCTTGACTGCGCAGAAGGCCACGCCCTTGACCTGGCCGCACATCGGCGCGGACAAGGTCATAAACGGGCCACATTGGAAAAGTTGGAGGTCTCTACTGCGGGACGTATCCGCTGGCCTTGATGATCTTGGACCAAGCTGCAACCGAGCGATCGCGCCGTGCTGCGAGTTCGTCCGGGGACTCATGCAGGGGCATCATCGACAGCGTGGTCAGTCCTGCGCGCATTTTTGGAGCGTCCAGAGCGGCACGCAAAGCCTGGCTGAGCTTGGCTACCGTGGCCGCTGGTGTGCCGGCACGAGTGAACAGCCCCAAGTAGGTGCTGTGCTCCAGCCCGGCCAGCCCCAGTTCCCCGAAGGTCGGCACTTCTGCCAACAGCGGAAGGCGGCGGGCGCCGGTCAGGCCCAGTATGCGCAGGCGCCCTGCTTGGTGGTGCGTGAAGAACTCGCCTGCCGTGGCCAAACCTGCCACGATCTGGCCTGCAACCAGATCCTGGATCATGGGCGCCCCGCCGCGGTAGGGCACTGATCGCAGTGAGGTGCCCATCTGCTTGGCGAGCATGCTGAGGATGAATTCGGGCGCGCTTCCTGGTGCAGGTATGCCGGCCGCATCTTCCGTTGGATTGGCTCGCAACCAGGCGGCATATTCAGCCAGCGTCCGCGCGTTCGTACGCGGGTGCACGGCAATGGCAGTTTCGCCCAAGGCCACCGTTCCTACTGCAGTGAAGTCGCGCGTTGGGTCGTATCCGGGTTTGGCGATCGTCATCGGTACCACGCTCAGCATGTGATCGTTCCCGACGATCAGAGTACGGCCGTCAGCAGGAGCCTGTAAAAATACGCTGGCGGCCACCACACCACCGGCACCGGGCCTGTTGTCGACGATCACGGGAACACCGAGGTGCTCCTTGAGGTGGTCAGCCAGGAGCCGGGCCACGTAATCTGCGCCTCCCCCAGGCGGGAAGCCGACCAGGATTCGAACTGTTTCGCCCGTTGCGCGTCCTGACACCGGCAAGGTCAGCGCCGTCATCGCCGCGGCCCAGCGCCGGCGACTCCAGAGACTCGTATCGATCATCGGTCTCACCTCAGTCAGATCAGGTCTTTCAGTCAAAGAAATAGGTCAGGGTCGTACCGACGACGCGCGGTTCGCTCACGTGGGTGAAGCGCGTTCCGGCAAAGAACTGCCTGCCATCGAACGGCAGCGCGAAATTGCTGTTGGTGATGCGCACGTCAGAGCAATTACGGCAGAACGCAGCCAGCTCCCACTTGTCGTTGCCTATGCCGGTCCTCAGGTTCATCGTCGTGTAAGCCTTCTGAACCAGATCAGCGCGCGGCTCTGTGAAATTGAAGTAAGCGCTTCGATAGTTGGCCGCACCATTCGCAAAGAAGCGCCAGTCTTTGCTGATTGGTTTGATGAGATTGAAACCCAGCCCCATGGTCCAGCGCGACGAGAAAGGCAGGCGCTGGCCGCCAAGCGCCGGAAATCCTGCGCTCAAAGCCGGGATGCCGTCTGCGAATGTTGCATCTGCATATTGAACGGATGCCGTCAACGCCAGACCCTGGACAACGCGGGCTGTGATGTCAGCCTCCAGGCCCTGCGACGTGGCGCCCTGGGCGTTGGTCACTGCAAAACTGCCGTCCGGCCGCAGGGTCTGTACCTGCAGTCCCTTGAACTTGGTGTGCCATAGGGCTGCGTTGAGCTGAACTTGGCGGTTCATCAAGTCGGTCTTTACACCCAGTTCGAGGTGATCCGCCGTTTCCTTTTCGAACGTAGGCGACTGTGGCGGTGCTGCGCAAACACCGGGGCCCGCTGCCGCGGCTCCCGGGGGGCAACTTCCATCGGGTGCACCAAAGAAAAGGGCTTGGCCCGCTGCATCACGCGTCATGCTGATGCCGCCGGACTTGTAGCCGCGCGACATCACCCCGTAGAACATGGTGTTCGTGACGGGCTTGTACTGAAGGCTCAATGTGTAAGTCGGGGCGCTCTGGCTGAGTGTGGTGTCATAGTCGTGCACAACGGCCAACGGCAAGCTGTTGGGCGCTCCGAAGACATTCAGGACCGGGTAGTTGCTCTTCAGCGTCCCATGCTTCTCGTCCTTGGACCAACGCAAGCCACCCGTCAGTGACCACTGCTGGCTCAGGTTGTAGGTCCCATGGCCAAAAAGGGCCTGACTGTCGATGTCTTGCTTGAAGCGGTGCTCGAAGCCCACGCCAGGAGAGGGGATCGGGAACGGGAACATCCCCAAGACCTGCGACCCCCAGATGAAGTCGCTCTGACGTTCGATCGTCTCCTTCGACATGTAGCCGCCCAGCATCCAGTCAAAACGCTTGTCTGTGGATGCGCCCGACAGCCGCACCTCTTGCGACAGCAAGTCCACCTTGGGCAGGTCATCGTTGGACCTCAGGATGTCAACGCCCGAGAAGTCGTTGTCCTTGACGTTCTTGTCCTTGTAGCTGCGCCATCCTGTCAGTGAGGTCACCGACAAGCCGTTGGCCAGATTCCAGGACAGTTCAGCCGAGAGGCCTTGATCGCGTGCCGAGTAGGCGGGTGGCTTGTTCGACTCGACCTTCAAGGCGCCCAGGTTGGGTGGGTTCACGATGGTAGAACCCACGGCGGCAGCGAACGGGGAATTGGTGGCTACCGCGGCCGGGTCATTGATCAGACGCATCGGTGCGCAGCAGATCTCGTCGAGATCAGCATAGTCTGCGATCACCCTGACCTTGAAGGCCGGGCTTGGCTGCCACAACATCTGCAGCTTCGCCGCGGAACGGTCCAGGCCATGGATCTTCTGACCTGAGGGCACCACGGTCATCCAGCCGTCCCCTTTGGCTGTGTTGGCGGCAATGCGGAATGAAAGCTCTTTACTGACGGGGATGTTGCTGGCGATCTTGGCGCGCAGCGTGCCATAGGACTCGGCGCCCAGGCTGAGATGCCCATCGCGCCCGGCAAAGCCTGGTGCCTTGCTGATCAGGTGCACCAGACCGGCAGTGGTGTTCTTGCCGAACAGTGTGCCCTGCGGGCCCTTCAGGACTTCGACGCGCTCGACGTCCAGAAAGTCCGACGCGGCCACCAACCCCGAACGGCTGCGTGAAATGCCATCGACAAATGTCGCTACGGCAGGGTCGAAACCCATATTGAAAACCGAGTTCCCAAGGCCGCGCAGCGCAAGCCCTGTGCCTTGGCCTGGGGGATCCACTGCGGTAGCTGACAGCCCTGGGACCACCGTCATCAGGTTGTAGATGCTCTCGATCTTGTTATCTTCGAGCGCTTGGCCTCCGATGGCCGTGATGGACATCGGAACGTCCTGGACACGCTGCGCCTTCTTTTGCGCTGTGACGGTGATGGATTGCACTCCGTCGGCAGCTGCTGCTGAGGGTTGGGAGCTGGCTGGTGCGGAGGCCAGGTAGGTTACGGCTGCAAGAGCGAGGGGAGTGAAGCGAACTGCGTAAGGCATCATGGTCTCTCCTTCTGGTCAAGGTAATCGCTGACTCGGCGCTGGCACACCTCAGCACAGCACAGCACATCACAGCACATGGATACACGATAGACGGGCTTCGCCGCTTTGACCTATTCGTCGCCGTGGGTCGTCTTTGCGAGGACCCTCAGGGCGGGCTGAACCTAGGGTCAGTCCCAGGTTGTGTCGGCGGGGTCGCGCCACAGACCAGCGTGCGTCAGCAGGCCCAACACCCGAGCCAGTACATCGCGCCGGTATGCTGCGAGATCCCGTCCTTCATAGTCATGGAAGCCGCTGGCGGTCTTCAGGCCCAGCCTGCCCTGTTCGAACATACGGCCGACGATGGGCGGTGCGGCGTATCGTGCCCCATCGATGCTTTCAGCCATTTCGCGGCTGGCGTGATGCAGGATGTCGCAGCCGCCGAAGTCAATGAACTCGACCACCCCAATGGCAGCAAAGCGCAGCCCCAAGCCGTAGCGCGTGGCCTTGTCGATCTCTTCGGCAGTTGCTGCGCCTTCCTCGACCATGCGGGCGGCTTCGTTCATCATCAGCGCTTGCAGGCGCGGAACGATGTAGCCGGGCGTCGGTCCGCAGACGACGGGCACCTTGCCGATGCCCTCCATCAACGCTTTGGTGCGGGCCAGAACCTCCGGCGAAGTACCGGCGTGCTTCGACAGTTCAACCACCGGAATCAGGTAGGCCGGATTCAGCCAATGCATGTTGAGAAAACGCTCCGGGTGCCTGACCAACTGCGCCAACTGAGTCACCAGAATGCTGCTCGTGGTGCTGGTGACGATGGCATCGGCTCGACAGTGGCGGTTGATCCAATCGAAGGCCTCACGCTTGGCCTCCATCGTCTCTGGTACCCCTTCGAACACCAATTCAGCGGCGGCCAGGGTTTCTGGCGCATCTTCTTGGCTGAACAACTCCACGCGTGCCGCCACGCTCTCGAGCTGCTCTTGGCGCAGCGCGCCCAACTTGGCCAGAGTGTCCAGGCTGCTGCGGATTTCGGCATCGACCTCGGCGCGCAGGCGCTGCCAGGACTCTGTTGTGCGGTGGCGCAAGTCCACCAGCGCGATACGGTGGCCTGCATAGGCAAACGCAATGGCAATGCCGCGGCCCATGCGACCGGCGCCCACGGCGGCGAAGCGCGCGCGCGTCACGTCCTATTCCCCGTCATGCAGCAGGTCCCGCAACTTCTGAGGACTCAACCCGCTCAGGCCCAGGGTCTCGAAGGACCTCTCGCCTCGTCGCAAGTCGCGGCCCAGAAACCCGCCAACGATGGCCAGAATGCCATGGGTTATCGGCGCATCCGTCGAAGCCCAGCGCGCCACCGATGCCAAGAAGGCCAGGCCCAGCTCGGTGTCTTCGGTGATGTAGCGGTGGCTTTGCAGATCAATGTGTTCGCGCCAGTCGCCACTCTTTTGCAGCTTCTTGTGGGCATCACCGTACATCCACCGGTCGTTGTTGTAGTGGTCCGCGAGTGGGTAATGTGGCGCGCTGTAGCCCAGGGCTTCGCGCACGGCGATGCGCTCAAGATCGAGCTTGTCGGTCACTGCCCGGACGGCTGGCTGTGTGCCCTCTGTGTGAATATCCCACCTCTCAAAGTGCTGCAGCGGTGCTGCATTCATCACCATCAGCGGTGGGTGGATGATGGGGCCGGCATTCATGAGCGCACCCGATAGAGCGTCGCCACAAGGGTGCACCGCTGGGTAGGCGCTGCGGATCACCTCGATCGCACGCTGCGAATGCCGCCCAGGGTACACGCCGGTGGGTAGGTGGATGGCTCGGATGGTGATGTTGACCTCTCGCGGGCCATGCTTGCGCGCCAGGTAGGGCAGGGTACCTGTCTCGGCCCACGCTACATCAGCCCGGTTGCCGACGCTGCGCACGATGCGCGACATCAGCAACGATCCGAAGGTGCCTGGTGGCAGAAAGACGACCTGGCCATCGGTCAGGTGAGGCGCCATCGCAAGCGCTATGTCTGCTTGAGCGATAGCCGGTGAAGGCACCACGATCAGCTCGGCACCAAGCAGCGCGGCGCCGATGTCGGGCGTGGCCAGAGCGATCTTCACGTCGCGGATACCGGCAGCGTCCTTCAGCGTGATGCTGCCCGAGGTGATGACCGACTCCAGCATCTGGGCGTTGCGGCGCCACAAGCGCACTTCGTGACCAGCTTCAGAGAGGTCGGCCGCTGAGGCGTAGCAGCCGTGCCCGCCGCCCAGGATGGCGATCTTCATGCAGGTCTCCTTACAGGCCGTAGAAGCCGTGGAAGAGGCGGTGTGGATCGTGTCGGCGGCGCACTTGCGCCAGACGCTGCCAAGCGCTGGGCGAGAAGCATTGCTCTGCCTTTGCGGGCGTGGCCTCAATGTCGATCTCATTGATGGCGTGGCCGCTGGCGTAAGGCTGCAGCGCCCGCGAGGCCTCACGCAGCCAGGCGATGTTGTGAGCGTTGCCCTCGTTGCCCAGCCACGCGGAATACAGGCCGACGAAGAACCGGTCTGTTCGCGAGCAGGCCGCGTCAGCTGGCAGGGAACGCGCAGACTTGAAGGCGATGACTGCGTGAGTCATTGGCGACGGCGCCTTTGCGATATGTCGTGCCGCTGTGGCAACCGCATTGACGCCTTGGGCAGTCCAGATCACATCCACCGCCTGAGCGCCGAAGCCGAAGCCGGTCAACGGATTGATGCTGCCCTCGAGCACAGCCTCTATCGTCGTGGGGCGGGCCTCAGTCTTGAAGACCGCCGCCTTCGGCAATTCACTGGCTGAAAATGGCGCGAGACTGGCCAGGGCTTCATCGGCGCTGGCGGCAAAGGCGTTGACGATCACGATAGCCACTGGCTGACCCCCCGGGCCGTGCGCCAGCACCATCAAGACTTCAATCGACGGTGCCTGCTCTCCCATCGACTGCCCGATCCAACCCACGGCCTCGGCCGCCTGTGCCAGCGGAAGCATGTAGGTGCTGGAGAGCACTTGTTGTGGCCGCGGCTTCAGTGCCAAGTGAAGTTTGGTCACGATGCCCGGGAACCCCTGACCTGCGCCGCGAACGGCCCAGTACAAGTCGCTGTGACGGCTGGCGCCGACGGTCACCAGTTCGCCAGCGGCCGTCACGACATCGGCGCCCAGAATCCCGAAGCAAGCCATGTGTCCCCAGGTGTCGTGGTTCAGCCCAAGGCCGCCGCCAATCAGGTACCCGCCCAACCCGACCTGCGCACAATGCGCCACGGGGAAAGCCAAGCCCAGCGGCGCTGTACGTTCGATCAGGTGATAACCCCACAGCGCGGGCTGCACGATGGCCGTGCGCGCGTCCCGGTTGAACGATGCGCGGGTGAAGTGCGACAGGTCGATCAAGAGGCCTTCGTCGCGCATGAATGAAGCCCAGATGCTGTGCCCACCCGTGCGCACGCCCACCTTCAACCCCTGCCGCCTGGCGAAGTGCACGGCCTCGACCACGTCGGTCTCGCTGCTGGCGCGAACGATCAACGGCGGACGCCGCGCTGGCTTGCGCTGCTGCCAGACCATTCCGTCGCACCAGCCGGCCCACGCGGGCTCACCCTGACTCACCACTTTACCGCCGACCGACTTGCGCAGGGCCGTCGCCCTGCTCAGAGTTGATGGCGCGCCAGCAGGAGTTTCTGCCCAGCTGGTGCCGGCAGCAGACGCCGCCAAGCCGGCGGCCCCGATCTTGCGGAGGAAATGACGTCGGTCCCCCGTCAGTTCGACGCCGAGTTCAAGGCGAGGCATATGGCTGGCGCGCATGTTTTCAGGTGCGTAGGGTGGGTTGCAGAGAGTCAATCGCCACGATACCGCTGTCTGCATGCGTCTGGCCATTGCGTGAAAGCTTGACAGTTATGTGATGGGGCCAGCGGTCTTCTGGTTTGTAACGGACGATCTGTGCGACGGGCTCGCCGTGTTGTGCGAAAGCCAAGTCACTGTGAATCGTGTCTTGCCAGTCGGTAGCGGGTTGGGAACACTTCATGCATGCAAAGCCACCCCATTCGCATCATCAGCGGCGAACTGATTCGCGAACTGGCGCCGCCATCGGACCTGCGGCAGTGGATGGCGCAGGCGATGGTCGCTTCCAGTGCCGGTCGCGCAGTGATGCCACTGCGGCGTGCGTTGGTGCTGCCTGACGGCAAGGGTATCGTCGGCATGATGCCGGGCTACCTGACTGACGCCCGTGCGGCTGGCGTGAAGCTGGTCAGTCTGGTTCCGTCAGAGCGCCGTAGGGGGTCCAGCCACCTCGGCTTGATGGTGCTCTACGACGAAGAAGGACTGGTCCCCATCGCATTGCTGTGCGGCGCCACGATCACGGCGGTGCGCACCGCTGCGGTGTCGGCACTGGCCACAGATCACCTGGCACGGCGCAGCGCAAAGGTTCTGGCTATCCTGGGTACTGGTGAACAGGCGAAGTCGCACATCGAAGCCTTGACCAAGGTACGGCCGTTCGAGGAGCTGCGCGTTTGGGGTCGTCGACCAGCCGAGGTCGAACGCTTTGTGAATGAACAAGCGGCTCGCTTGCTGCAGGGACAGGCCGCGCAGGGCGTCCGCTTTCGCGCTTGTGTCAGCGTAGCGCATGCCCTCGAGGGTGCCGATGTCGTGTGCACCTTGACCAGCAGCCCCGAACCGATCTTGCCGGGAGCCCTGTTGTGCGCGGGCATGCATGTCAACCTGGTGGGGTCGAGCTCCGCCGATGCTGCTGAAGCCGATGACGACGTGGTGGCGCGCTCGCGCTTCTTCATTGACTGGCGCGAGTCCGCCTTGAACCAGGCCGGCGAACTGCTTGGCGCCATCTCACGCGGCGTGGTCACGGCAGACCATATCCAGGGCGAGTTGGGCGCAGTGATCGCAGGTGACTGCCCGGGTAGGCGAAGCGACGACGAAATCACCGTCTACAAGTCGCTTGGCGTCGCAGCACAGGATGTAATGACTGCTCGGCGCGTGTTCGATCGTGCGCAGGCCCGTGGCCTCGGTAGCGTGGTTGAAGTCTGAACCAATCACTGGGAGCGCTTGGAGACCCACTTGATGAAGGAACCCACCGTGAACGAAGGTCTACCTACACTGACATTGACCGAGATGCGTGTCACTGCTGAGCGCTTGGCTCCCCATATCGTCCGCACGCCGGTTGCTCCCTTGCAGGGCCGCCATGCCGACCGTCTGCTTGGCGGCTTGGCATCGGTGCACATGAAGCTGGAGTTGTTCCAGCGCACCGGCACTTTCAAGGCGCGAGGAGCGCTGAACGCGGTGATGTCGCTAGATACTGATGCACGCCAGCGCGGCATCACAGCCGCCAGTGCCGGCAACCACGCCATTGCGGCCGCCTATGCGGCCCAGACCTGTGGAACGTCTGCAAAGATCATGGTCCAGGCATCAGCCAACCCGGTGCGGCTGGCGATGACGCGTTCCTATGGGGCCGAGGTCATCCTGGCTGCCGACGGGGCGGCAGCGTTTGCGGGAGCCGAGCGCCTGGTGCGCGATGAAGGTCGCACCATGATCCATCCTTTCGATGGGCCCTTGACGTCGCTGGGCACGTCGACCCTGGGATTGGAACTGGTCGAGCAATTGCCCGACGTTCAGGCCGTGGTGGTGTCGGTCGGCGGTGGCGGGCTCGCCAGCGGCATGGCCGCCGCCGTAAGGGCTCTTCGTCCGGAATGCCGTATCTTCGGCGTCGAGCCCGAGGGCGCCAACGCGATGCAGCGCAGTTTCACCAGTGGCGTGCCGACACGGTTGGACGGAGTCCATACGATCGCCGACAGCCTGGGACCGCCTATGACGTTGCCCTACTCACTGGGCTTGTGCCTGGGGCATCTGGAAAGAGTCGTCACCGTCAGCGATGACGAGATCTGTCGAGCGCTCGCACTGCAATTCCACGATGCCAAGCTGGCCTTGGAGCCCGCTGGAGCCGCGGCATTGGCTGCAGCCATGGGGCCCCTGTACGGCGAGCTGCAAGGCTTGCGCGTGGCATTGATCGTCTGCGGCGCAAACATAGACCGCGAGGGCTTCTGTAAGTACCTCGCGCGAGGTGAAGCCTTGCTCACATGAGTTTGGACCTCAGCGTCGGGGCCGGCGCTTGTTGCCGGGCCAGTGATCAGCGTTGACTCGCAAGTGCTGCAGGACGAGCCAGCTGCAGGTGCTGCTCTTCGATGCTGAAGCTGAAGAGGTCACTCTTGAGGCCGACCCTGACGAGTTGCGCCAGGTGGCTGGCGTCTACTCCAAATCATGTTGGAAGGCGCGATGGACGCCGGCGCATAGAGCTGCGGCCTGGTGGCTGACCTGATCCACGAAAACCCGACGGAGCGGGCGCTGGTCGACCGCCGCATGGCCGAAGCCGAAGCGATCATCACCTGGCCGCTGGTGCGGTTTGCGGCGGTGGGTTGAGCGCGCGCTTCACGCCACAGCCCTGACCCGTTCGCCGAGAGCACGCAGCCTTGGTGTCGGAGCCTCCAACGGAGCGAACTCCAACCGCCATCTGGCTGGGGACGCGTGGCGAATCCCTCGGCAACCGAGGTTCACCTTGTTTGAATGTTCGAGCATAGGCGGCGATCAGCACTGCATAGGTCAAGGCGGCGAAGCTTCTTTAGCATTGCCCGCAGGCAGGTGGGTCAGTTTTTGGAGGCTTCGGACCAAAGATTCGATACCGTCCGCTGCAACTGTAACGAAAGTCCCATCATGAAACGTCTTCGCAGAAATGCTGGCGCATTGCTCACCGTGCTGGCGCTGGTCATCGCACCTATCCAGGCTCCAGCGCAAACACAAGAGACCGAGGTGGAATTGGTGTCCACCGGTGGCTTGAACACCTACCAGTTGCCTGATGGTGTGTCGCAAGTCGAGTTGACGCAGCAGATACGCGGAGGTTGTCGTTTTGGTCGCAGCTGGGGATATGACCTTAGCTCCAAGGAGCTGTGGGTCAACTCAGGTTGCGGCGGACGATTCCAGATCACACGCACGCTGCAGGATTCGAGTCACAGCAGCGGCTCCAATGCCGGGTATGTGGTCGCGGCTGTAGCAGCAGTTGCCGGTATTGCGCTCCTGGCGAACAGCCATCGGCATGATGACAACCGCGGAAACGGTGCTCCTGGGGCGCCTCCTGGGGCGCCTTCTGGGGCGTTTCGTGGTGTGGGCGGCCTGTGTCTGGACGTTGATAAGGGGCGGGGGCCTATTCGCCCTGGTGCTGCAGTACAAATCTGGTCCTGTCACGGTCGCGAAAATCAACGTTTCTTCTGGGGGCGCAACGGGCAGATTTCGTCGGGTGGGTTGTGCTTGGATATTGAAAACGCCAATCGTAACGATGGCGCCAAGTTGATTGTCTGGCCTTGCTCCGGTGCACCTAATCAGCGCTGGCGGGCTCGGGGAAGCAATATTGTTAGCGACCTCAATGGTAAGTGCATGGTTGTTTGGGAAGGACGCGAGCAGCGGGGCCAGCGTGTGGTCACTTGGGGTTGCAACGGCAGTCCAAATCAAAGATGGTGGTGGTAAGGAGATCAGCGTATGAAAACGATCAAGTTTATTTTGGCCGCGGCAATAACCCTGATGTCTGTCGCCACGCATGCCACCAATATAACGACCAAGGCTGCCGTTCCTGATCGCCAGCGAGTTTCATGTTTGGCTGCAGACTTGAACCACGATGGATTTGTAACATTAAGCGAGTTTCACCAGGATATACTTCAGGGATGGCGGTCCCTCTATCCCTCCAGTTCAGGATACGTTTCATTAGAAGATCTTGCATCGGTACCCGGCCTCGGGCGAAATCTCATGGATCGCCTCAAAACAGCAGATGCTGATGGTGACGGAAGACTCTCCTTCAAGGAAGTTGTGGTTGCGCGAATGTCTTTTTTTGATGCTGCAGATATCAATAATGATGATCAATTGTCGATTCAAGAGTGCATTGATCACCAGCGGCGATCAAGGGCTGCCGGTGGGGGGTCGAGTCGGTAGATGAAAACCATCATACTGCATTAAAAAATTTCAAATGTGATACTGACACCATCGTTATTCAAATAGGAAAGTCCTATGCGGTATAGTTATACCCTGTTGTTGATGCTGACTATGACGCTGGCCAGTCCAGCCCGGGCTGCACTCGATTTTTACAAGGAGGGTGCTATCTGCGATCGGAAGTCTGGTTTCTGTGCAGATCACATGGGCGTATCGCTCGGTTTGACAAAGGTATATTTGGGTGATAAAGCTGAACAAAAACTGATGGCCACGATCAACAAAGTGGGATCTGACGCGTTCAACCCCAAGAGTTTTACCATGACCGGTGGTTTAACCTGCGACGCCGACAAGAAGCAGTGTTGGACAAGCAAACTTCGCGACAAACCGCACGACAAGGGTACGAAAACGTTATTTAACAATTAGCAAATACTGGACCCTCGAGGCAAC
>Ga0315900_10009651_pt1 | contig 12200 bp, 4 predicted proteins | sample LakEriMetagenome_FD_203521 | JGI IMG/M metagenome (GOLD analysis project Ga0315900, IMG submission 203521) | Freshwater fungal communities from buoy surface, Lake Erie, Ohio, United States - Buoy 12 MA114 | ecosystem: Environmental > Aquatic > Freshwater > Lake > Lake biofilm | place: USA: Lake...
GTTTGCTAGTTCCGCCGTAATTGCTCTCAGGCTGACGTACGTGAAAGGCGCGTCTCGCAGGGCAAGAGTGGGCTCTAGCGGGGCGTCTTGATCGACAAGCCAAAGGCCGCAGCGATGATTCGCCAAAGCGGCAACTGCCTCAGCCTCGGCGACTCGTCCACTCAGGTACACAGTACCTTGCCGTTCCGCTATCGCCCGAGCCAACTTCAGGCTCACTGTGGGTAGTTTGTCAAAAAACAAGCATTGGCTTTTCTTGTCTAGCACTCCATTTACGTATAAATCCACGCCTTGTTGGTTCAGGCCTGCGAAGAGTTGCCACTTATGATGGGCAAGCTGCTCGGCAACATCGACAGGCATCACCACAAGCCCAGTCAACCACAGTTCCCCGCTGTGCTCGGAAAGAGCTGCCGCCACGTTGGATGAAATGGTGCGAAGCCCTCCAAGAGCAAGGACTCCCCGGTGAGTGGCCAAAGCATGAGCGACGTCAACGGAGAGTTCTTCTAAGCCGTGGAGAATTAAGGCTCCTTCGTGGCAGGCGAGAGCCCACGCTACCTCTGCGGATATTGCCTTGAGTCCGCCTAAGCTGAGATTCCCCTTGTGGCCTGCGAGTACCCGAGCTACTTCAGCCGTGACTGCCGTGACGCGGTCTAAAACGAGCGAATCAGGGTTGCCGCCAACGAGGGCTTTTGCTTCCGCGGGCGATATGTGGGCTAGAGCGTTGGTCTGGGTTGGCATGGTGGGCTTCCCTCATCCCTGTTTTTAGCTCGGCATGATGTCCGGCTGGACCGTGAAAATCTTTAGAAAGTCCACACAAACTTCCCAGCGTTCAACTCCCGCTCTCCATCCCACCTGTACGCACACAGGAACCCGCCCTTCGCCACACTCCAGTCCACGCAGGCAATGTTCCGGCGGAGTAGCTCGGGCTGCCGACCGGTGAGCCAGTAATGCCCAACAAACACGGGCTTGGCGTCTTCGGGGTAGGGCACCGCGGCTTGGATAATCTCATCGGGCAGCGGCAGGTCTGATTCGATGGGCTCGCTCGCCATCGCATACGTCCGGTAGGTGTGCCCGTCCGGCGCCTCGTACCACTTCACCCGCGTCGAAGTTCGCTCGTGGCCGTCCTTGTCCCGGAACGTAGCCCCGGGCGGCAATTTGGCTTCCTTGCCCTTCAGAATCGCCTCCACGGGCTCGAACAGGCTGCCCTTCGGGGAACAGGCAGCATGCAGGAACTCGTCCGTAATAGGCCCGCTGATCCTCTCCATGCGGGTCTCGTCCCAGCAAGCATGCACGACCCGGAGTCCATCGAGTTCGAGCCACAGCGGCAGCGTCCGGAACCAATTTAGATATGAATTCAACTCGCCAGCCGGGATCTGCCGCATGGTCTCGGCGTGCTGGTGGGAATTCTTCTCGTTGTGTGGCCGAAGGTGCTCGCCCGGCTTTTCCGGGTCTGGAGTGTGAAATGCGAGGGTATTCAGTTCGTGGTTGCCCATTACCGCGAGAGCCGCCCCGGAATCGATCATGGGCCGGACAATCTCAAGCGTTTCCCGGATCTTGGGCCCCCGATCGATGAAGTCGCCGAGGAAGATGGCCTGGCGGTCGGGGTGCCGGTATACGCCCATCTGCCGGGTGTAGCCCAGCTCGACCAAGAGCTTGTGCAGGGCGTCAGCGTGGCCGTGGATGTCGCCGATGAGGTCGTGCATGTGTATCAGTGCAGTTGCCTGGATGAGCTATGGCAATGCAGGGCTGTTTCATCCGAGGCTGCGTAGGTCCCTTGGTCTTCAGGCAAACTCCCGTATCAGTGCGCATATGTCGTTCAAGTAGCGTGCTTGCTTTGCGTCACATCCCCGCCGAACCTTGTCAGGAATCAGTGCGACAAAGTCCGCCAGACTGCGGGGCCGTTGCGTCACGAGAAGGGCGATCATCTCGGGACTCAGGACGCTATTCGATCTATCAGGAAAGTCCGGGCTGATCTCCTTTCGCCAATAGCGATCAAGTGCCATCTCCAGGGCATCCTCGCGGTCAGCCTCCTCGGCAGCCGCAGAGACTTGTGTGTCGCCAGGCTGCTGACGGCTCGGAGTCGTTTCTTGTTGCGCGGGTGGCTCGGCTATGCTCGGTTCAGCGGCCCGTTTTGCTTCATGCCGGGCTGGCTGGCTGGCCAACGCCTCGGCCACTGACTTACGCAGCCGCGCAATCTCGGTTCCGCGGTCATAGAACCAGCTCGTGGACCAGATTCGATGGATCCGCCAGCCTTTGCTTTCCAGAATCTCCTGTCTCAGCCGGTCGCGATCCCGAACCGAGCGACTCGAGTGATAAGTCGCCCCGTCACACTCGACTCCGAGCAGGAACTCTCCCGGCCGGTCTGGGTGGCGGATTCCGATGTCTACGAAGAATCCCGCGACGCCGATTTGGGGCTCGCATTCGAGCCCCATGGCCCGAATGTGGTAGGCGACGGCTTCTTCGAACGGGCTTTCTGCAGCGCGACCCGTAAAAGAGCCACGATCAGGCACCTTCCCCGTGAACACGTATGACAAGTAATCGCGAAACGCTCGAGTTCCGACTCTTGCATTGTTCCCGACAAGGATGTCGCTCGGACGCAGCGACGTGATGACCTCGACGCACTTCTTCGCTCGTGTCGCGATTACATTCAGCCGCCGATGACCTACGTCTGAGTTGATCGGCCCAAAACGCTGTGCGACTGGCTCGCCTGGAGCGCTCGGGCCATAGGTCGTCGAGATCAAAATGATGTCCCGCTCGTCGCCTTGCACGTTCTCAAGGTTCTTCACAAACAAGGGCGGGTGCATCTCGCTGACACGACGCTCCAGCCCGGCATCTTTGCGCAGCTCGGCTTCGAGCAGCAATTCGATTTCCTCCGCCTGCCGCTTGTTCATAGCGACAATGCCGAGGCTGTCGTTGCCTCCACGGCGGAGGTGCCAGACGGCTTTCTGTACGACAACCTCCGCCTCGCCGCGGTTATAGCCCCCCTTTCTGTAAGAGGGGGCGGTGACGAGAGTGCCGCGCACGCCGTGAGTGGGCGAGTCCTGTGCGGGTGACGGAAAGATCTTGAGTTCACCGTCGTAGAACTGGTCGTTCGAGAACTGAATCAGCCGTTCATGCTGAGAGCGATAGTGCCAGGTCAGTCGCCGCATCGGCAGCTGCGTCAGGCAGACATCCAGAATCGACTCGGTGTTGACGATGAGCGTCTGATCCTCAAGTTCGTCGCCGTCCGTCGGATCGGCCCCGTCAAAGAAGCTAGTAGGCGGTAACTGCTTTGGGTCTCCGACGATAACGCAGTTAGTGCCCCGGGCTATCGCGCCGATTGCGTCTTCCGGCCGAATCTGTGAAGCCTCGTCCATTACGACGAGATCAAAGTGCATCTCGCCGGGGGGAAGGTACTGGGCGACTGAGAGGGGCGACATCAGAAAGCACGGCTTCAGAGCCGTCATCGACTTGCCCGCCCGCGACATAAGCTGACGAATCGGCAGGTGTCGCTTTTTCAGCGAGATCTGATGCCGAATCAGCCCAAGCTCTGTGAAGCTGCTCACGGTTCCGCTCGCGTTGCCTTGAGGACAACGCGGTGAGTGCAGTGAGGCTGCGATCTGCTCAGCGTTCAGTACAAACAGCTGCTTGTCAGTCTCGGCTGCAGTCCTGCGGGTGGTCTCGTAAGCGGTGTTGCTTTGGGCCTTGATGCACGGGTTCTCCTCGGCAAAGGCTTCATAGGCGGCGCTGTGAACTGCTAGATCCAGCCACACGCCCGCAACGCTGTCCGTGATAATCCCTTGTTCGACGGCAGCGGTTATCGGATCGAGTCCGGCATCGTGAAGCCGCGTGCGAAGGTGGCCGATACGTTGGAGTGCGGGCAGAGAGTCCAGGGTCGCCTCGCAGGTAACCAGTTTGTCTGGGATCCCCTGCATGAGAGCGTCTGACCCAAAGTACGCGGACAGGGAGAGGTCACCAAGCCCCTGCAGGAGGTTTGACAAAGTGCGCAGCGTGTCGTGTGTCTTCGAGCTTATGTCCGACAGCAGTAGATTTCGGCTGCGAGCCAGTGCCTCATCCGCGGGCAGAAGCCACGGCAGTAGTTCCTCGCCAATACCGGGAGCGTCTGCGACACCCGTTAGCCACGTGAGCGCGGTCTGTAGGTGCGCGATGGACTGAATGTCTCCGGCCGAAGTGACTCCGCAGAGCTTGGCAAGGTAGGGGTGAAAGTCGATCTCTGCCTTGAGCTTTTGGTGCCGCGGAAAAATCACGCTGAGGGCGTGTTTGGCGTCATGAACCGTGAGTGTCGTCGCGATAGAGATCCGATCGTCCCGGAAATAATCGGCAGCCTCGGCATATAGCGCCTGTGAGCGACCCAGTGCGTCTGCGATGTCATGCAACGGGCGGAGCCACACGTCAGGCGCATAGAACGCATGCTGGCGCTGAAAGTCTTCGATTAACTTGAGTGAAGACTGAAGCCCCCCCACCACGTCGCCGAGTGCGCTCTCGTGCTTGTCCCATGACGCCAGGAGCGTACGGGCGTTTTCTTGCCCCACATGCTTTCTGAGCGTGGTGGCGTGGGCGACGAGTTCGCGAGCCCGGTCCCAGTCGGTGTCGATGCCGGTAAACACCAGCCCGAGCGCCGCCAGATACTCCTTGTTCTGGCTAAAAGCATCTCGGTTGCGGCAGATAGAAAGCTGTTTCCGCAGCTTGGCCAGCATCTCGGGTTTACGCGAGAAACGAGTACCGGGCCGGAGTCTGGCTGACAGGTAGCCCTTGGCGCGGCGGTACTTGCTCGAGAGGAACGGCAACCACGCCTGCGCACACGCCTCCACATCGGCTATGGCCGCGAGCACACCATCGCAGTCGGTCACTCTCTCAGTGTCGAGCAAGTCGCAATGCCTGAGGGCGTCCCGAAGCTCTGCGGACTTCTCAGCAGCCTTCGTAAGACTGTCTGCGGCTCTGGGGTGAGCCAGACCTGAAAACGCATATGCGTTCATGCCCGCTGGTGCGTCGATCAGCTGTGCACCCGCCTCTGCCACCGAGGCGTAGTCGCTGAGCCTGCGCGGAGTGAGAGACAGCAGTGTGGCGAGCTGTGTCGTCTTCGATGAGACACTCGCGATCGTGGCTCGAATGTCTTGGTGGGAGTCGGCTAGCTCAGCGCAATGATCAAGCGTTGTTACGGCAGTGTCGCATAGACCTGCGATCCTGTTGATGTGCAGCAGAGCAGTCGCCGCCTCCACTGCAACACGGTTGGTGGTTAGATCCAGGACGCGAGATAGTTCCTGCCGCAGTGTCAGGTACTCGGCGCACTTTGCTAGAAATTCCCCGGCCTGGCTGAGGCTGTCGCACGAAAGAAGCGCCTGTACTGTCTCCGGCGTTGCGGTCTCCGGCAGAGGCGGCACTCTGGCGGCGGGCTCGCGCTTCCGCCAGGTGAGGGCACGGGACACGGAGACTGGCGAGCCCAGTGCATCGGAAAGACCAGCCGACGCCGCGGCCTCCTGCAGTGCGGCGAACTGCTCCTTTGTGCTGGCAAAACAGGCAAGAACAGCGCTGCGATGTTGGTCTGAATAGGATCTCGGGATAAAGCCGGTCCAGGCTTCCCGGGCCTCGATCGGGATAGCGTGCCACTCCGCAGCGTATTCATCTGCGTAGAGCTTGTGGTTCTTAAACCAGGCGGCGTCGTCAGTCGAGACAGCCAATGTGTGCAGCGGCAGGGCGTCAGGCACTCGTTGCCGCAGTTGTTCGACTCTCCAAACCACTTCGTGGGCAGGAAGCTCGAGCGGGCCCAGCTGCGTTGTAAGCAGATCAGACAGGTCCAGGAGGGTATTTCGCACCCGAGACAGCTCTTGGCGGGCCTGTGCCACGCTGGTCGCTGAGTACCGAGGGGTATGGGCCAGTCGCTTTTGGAGGCCCTCGTAGAAAGTCTTGCGATTAGAGTTCAGTCCGTGCAGAGAAAGGCAATACGGATCGAGCCCCTTCTCGGCGAGGCGTTTGGATACGACCTCGAGTGCCGCCAGCTTCTCGGCCACAAACAGGACTGACTTCCCCTGTGAAATGGCTGCCGCAATCAGGTTCGCAATTGTCTGCGACTTACCGGTCCCAGGCGGGCCTTCGATCACCAGTCCGTGCTTTGCCTGCAGTGCGTGGTGCAGGGCTTGGACTTGGGATGAGTCTGCATCGAGGACGAGTGGTAGTGACTTCGTGTGTCCGTCGATCTCGTCGGGGTCAGAGTGCTGAAGGTCAGGCAATGCTCCGGGGGGCTGAGACTCGCCCTGTGGGCCGAGGAGTATCCGGCGAACGAGGGCATGGCCGGTCACTGGGGATTGCGCGGGCCAGTTCCCCGGGTCGAGGTCTCGCCATAACGCCTGTTTCTGGAACCGGAAGACGCCAAGCGACATCTGCCGCTCGACACGCCAGTCTTTCGCAGTGTTGCCCCGCAGGGCACGGGCAACGCTTGCGAGATACGCCTCTGGGCTAAACGTAGCTTCGTCGCTGCCGCGAGTGCTCACCCACGCCTGGTCGATTTCGGGGAGTCGTATGCTCAGCGAGTCGAGTTTGTGCAGCAGCGACCGGTTGGTCTGGAGTTCCTCATCGAGCATGCGAATGGAAAACGCATTCGGCTCCCATCCGCCGAATTCCCGCTCAATCGTTACAGGAAGCAGTAGCAGCGGAGCCCGTTGCCAGACCTGACTTTCCTCAGAGTCTCGGTACCGCAAAAAGCCAATAGCCAGGAAGACGGAACTGGCTCCCGTTTCCTCGAGAATCGTCCGGTAGTCGCCCACGAGCTTCCGCAGGCGGGTCTTCAGATCCTTTGTCGAGTGCGGCGTCTGGAGAAGACCGTCTTTGTGCTTGCCGGGCACCGCGACTCCTGCAGCGGGTAGCAGTGGCAAGTCGCTTGGCGGAGTACGATCCTCGGGGCCGTCGTAGGGCGAAAACTTGAAGAGCTTGTCATCAAACAAGCGTTCGCATACCTGGGATGGTAGTTCATCGACGATCGCTATGCAGCGTGCGCTCTCGCGGTAGTTGATCAGCCGATTGCGGTTGGTCAGATCAAGCAGCCGCAGCCGGGCTTGTTCAAGAGCTGTCGTGATGAGGTCAGGCATGACTAAAGCAATCGGTAGGGGTCAGCGAGGCGAAGCGATGGTTACAGGTCGGCCCTGGAAGATGGTTCCTAGTCGTCGAACTTCGGAAACGCCTGCTTTAGCCGGTCGACGGTGGTACGCCATTTCTTGGACGTGGGCTTGCAGACGGTGTTTTGGTTGCCGAAGAATCCGATTTCCTGCACGGCGTCGTCGAGTGCCCGCGTCTCGAGCCATTCGACGGGGACGAAGTATTCGGTCATCTCCGGGTCGTCGATGTATTTGCGGAGCCGGGCTTCGACTTCCGACACATCGACGTACAGCGATTCGCCCTTGCCGGTCTTGACCTGAAACTCGGCGGCGGGCTGCCGTTGCCCCGTAACTCTGGCCACCCCGATGTAGCCGTGCCCCGGGGCCTTCACCCAGATGCGGTCGCCGGGTGATAGCAGTTCGAGTGTGCGGGTGTACCAGGCACCGCCGCCGCCGGAGACGAAGCCATACTTGCGGGCATCGTTCCATGAGCGGTACTGGTCGGCGCCGAACGACACGTAGAACTCGCCGTTCCATGGCTCCTTTGGGCCGCGTTCGGTAGGTGCTGCCTGGGCCTGAATCGGGTCGATCAGCCAGGCCCGGCTGAAGAACTTGTCCTTGCCGTGCTCGAACACCTGGAAAAACAGCACGTTGATCGAGACGCCGCGGTTGCCCAGGTAGCCGATGATTCGCTCCGTGCTGTCGTCGAGCGACGCGGCGACCACGATCACCTGGTGACCGGCGTTCAGAGCCTCTTCATCGAGCTCGACGCCGAACCGCTCCTCAAAGTCAGCGGAAAGGTTTCCACCGGGTTTGAAGCGGGCGTAGATCGCGGCGATCTCGTCGGTGTCAAGCTCCTCCACCCAGCTCGCATAGTCGAGAGCCTGGGCAACCACTTCCCTGGGCGTCCGGTCCCGCTTGAGTTCCACGAGCGTGAGCGAGCCGTCGGGAGAGATGGCCAGCAAGTCGATCCGCCCGCCCCGTCCGGTGTCCTCCTGGCGGCCAATAAGGATAAGTTCATCGGAAAGGAGCTCAGGATTGGCGACGATCATGTCCTCGAGCTGCTGCTCGCTCGCGAGCCGAGCCGCAGCCAGGGGCTGGGGCGTGTCGCCGACTTTCCAGATCGATTGGCGGATGGGCATACGAGTACCTGTGAAGGATAAAGGCCAGGGAAGCCGTCAAAACCATGGTGCACGACAGTGCGGTTCCCGTGTCCTCAGGATTTGCGATTGTGCTGAACGCGGCCGCTACTCCACGCCCAGGGCCTTGAAAACGGCGTCGGTCGGATCGGCGTAGAAGCCTGTTTGGAACTTAGCGAAGAGTTCTCCGGGGATCGTGGGGATGTCCTTCACGCTGGCCATCGGGAGCAGAAGCTTCTTGGCCCCGGCGTCGAGGGCCACCTGCAGAGAATCAGCCAGGTTTTCCACCGGGACCAGGCTGCCGCCGAGGCTCATGCTTCCGAGTACGACCAACTGCGGCTGCACCGGCTTGCCGAAGGCGCCCGAACAGAGTGCCACGAAACTCGCGAGCGTCATGGCCTGGGTCGGCCCGGTGTTGTGAAGCTCCACAACATGCAGGTGGTAGTCGTGCTCCGCCGGCCGGAGCGACGCCGAAACGTGGCCGGCGTTGGCCTTGAAGAAGTCGAAGCCGACCTTGATCGCCTCCTTGGCCGTGGCACTGGAACCGACGCCACTCATCTTGAGGGCGCCGTTGCCGCCGGTGACCTGCGTCTCCAGGCGATAGAGCCCGAGGTGGCCGCTGGCCCCAGGGGCCACGGTGTGCATTGTGCCCGGGTTGAGCGGGCCGTCCGGGATCAGCGTGCCGCCGCCCTGCTCGGGCACGCTCACAAACCGCTCCTCGCCGTTTTCGACGTCGATGTAGCTGAAGTGGACGTCGAAGAACTCCATGCCGCCGATCTTCTTGAGTTGCTCCTTCACCCGGCGACGGGTCTCAAGGGCGTACTCCAGACAGCGGCGGACGGCCTCCTTGTCGTACCCTTCGTGCGGATAGAGGAGTTTGAGCAGCCCGGAGACGGTGTGCCGCACGGCGATCGTGTCACGCTGGTTCGGGTCACGGCCGAGCTTGAAGAACTTGCCGATGGCGTCGCCGAAGTTCCGCTTCCGCATCTCGCGGATCCATTCGGCCAGGTAGTCGGTGATCAGGCCGTAGCGGTTGGTGAAGAACTCCGGCCGCATCTTGGGGATTTCCCAGCCCGGGATGTAGGCGTGGAACCGATCGAAGAAGGCGGAGTCGATCATCACGTCCGGAAAGGCCGCGAGCAGGTGGCTCGTCTTGATCAGTCCCTCGACGGTCGTGCCTTCCTTGAAGTTCCCCACGAACACCATCGAGGCGGAGGCCGAGATCGAGTCACGGCCTCGGGCGAAGCTCCCGGAGGCCATGTAGTCTTTCATGATCTGCACGCCGTTGGGATCCTTAAAGGAGATCCCCGCTACCTCGTCGAAGGCGACCACGTCCCAGAGTCCGACCAGGCCGATCTTGCCCGTTGAGAGATTCACGAACAGGTTGGCCACCGTCGTCTGGCCGCCCGACATCAGAATCGTGTAGGGGCTCACCTCCTTGTAGATGTAGCTCTTGCCCGTGCCCTTGGGGCCGAGCTCGCAGACGTTGTAGTTGTTCTCGACCAGCGGGATCATCCGGCAGAGCAGGTGCCAGCGGACGCGGGGCTCGAACTGCGTGGGCTCGTAACCGGCTGACCTCAGCAACACGTCGATCCACTGCCCCTCGGTGAACTCGCGGCGGAGCGTGAACAGCTCCTCCATGTCGAGGTTCGGCATCTGGATCGGCTTGATGTCTTCGATGACGAACGGCGAGCCCTTCTGGTTCTCCTCGTGGAAATACTGCATCGTGACGATGCACCAGATGCCCCCGACGAGCAGTTTCTCGAACTTCTTGACGAACTGCGTGCCGACGTCGGCCCCCTTGACGTTGAGGTTCATGAGGGTGGCCTCGTAGACGTCGCGCTTCTCGTTCAGCGCGACGGAGACCTTGTCGATGATCTTGTAGCTGCCCCGTTCCCGGATCAGCGACTTGACCTTCTCCCGCTCGTCCGGCCGGACATAGTTGTCGGCCAGGATCTTCTTGACCTTCTCGAGTCCCTCGGCGATGCCGGCCTCGTCGCCGGGCGGGCAGTTGCCGCCGAGCAGGTATTCGAGGACGAAGGCGGGCACATTCGCCCCCTGCTTGACGACCTTGGTGAGGTCCTTGCGGACCACCTTGCCGGCGAAGGTGCGGATCAGGAGTTCGTCGAGCCCGGAGGAGAGCGTGGTGTCAGAAGTCATCGGTAAAAGCCCTGTCGATCGTGACGAGTGTGTCTGCCAGTTCGATGTCTGTCTCGGCGTCGCGGAGGACGAGCCGGTATGGCCGCCGCTTGTCGAAGGTGCGGTCTTCGAGCGTGAGGGTCACCTCCCGCGTCCGCTCGTCGATGCTCCCCGACTCGCTGTCGAGCGTGACGGCGGCGATGTCGGTGACGGGCGTGTCGCCGTCGTAGACCGCCACCTTGAGCGTGACCGGCTTGATGCGGTCGCTGACCGGCTCGGTCTGGAGCAGCCGGAAGCGGTACTTCGAGACCGTGATCCGGTGGTTCACGCCCAGCACCTGCACGCCCACCTTCTTGGTGGCCGTGTCCTGCTTGCCCTTGCCCTTCACGTGGCGGATCGTGACCACCGGCACCACGATCTCCTGGAGCGTGGCCCCGCCGTGGATGAATCTGGCCCCGCCCGAGAAGTGAAACCGGTTGGTTCCCTTGGGCACGTAGAACTCCATGCCGCCGTCCGCCCCGGCCGTGACCTTCGTCTCCCCGCGAAACACGCCGCGGGCCTCGGGCAGGTTGCGGCCGAGCAGGTATCGCTTCTTGGCGAGCACCGTGCCGGGAGGCTGGTCACCCAGCGTGCTCCGGTCGGTCTCCGCCGGGGGCGTGTCGGCATACAGAAACCCGTGATCGGCCGTCACGACGACGTAGTTGCCGTTCAAGTTGTTGACGATGTAGCGGACGAGTTCGCTGAGCTGGTCGATCGCCTTCCGGACGGCGGCAAAGGTGTCGCTCTCCGTGGCGGCGTTGTCGCCCGTGCTGTCCACGACGTTGTGGTAGACGTAGACCACCTTCGAGCCGGCGACGAGGTCGCGGCCCTCTTCCTTTCGCATCGTGAGCAGGTCTTCGGCCCGGACGGCCAGCCCCTCGACCGTGCCGAGGATGTCGCTCCGGGCAACCAGGCCCGCCGTGGGTTTGCCGTCGGCGAGCACGGCACCGCCCGCGTCGTAGGCTAGCGTCTGGTGAGGCAGGAGGGTCGCCATGCCGAGGGCCGTGTAGCTGGGCAGCACCCCGAGCTGGGAGCCGAGCGTGGCGGCGAAGCGATACTTGCCGTTCAACTCCCGCGTGAGTTCCTCCGCCGCCTCGAACCGGAAGGCATCGCTGATCACGACATACGCCCGGCGGTTTTCTCCTTCGGCCAGCCGCGGGGCAACGCACAGCCGGTAGAAGGCCTGCTGGGCGGGCACGCCCTCGAGCCGCCAACCGCCCCCGGCCTGGGGCAGCAGGTCGGCCACGTGCTTGTCCCACGCCAGGGCGAGAGTCGGCACGAACCAGTTGGCGTAGGCCCGTTCGATCTCCTCGCGGAGGCTCTTCAGGATGTTCCACTGCAGCGTCTTGTCGGCCTCCTCGCAGAAGAGCCGATAGAGCTGGTCGAAGCGAAACAGTGTCTTCTCGTAGCGGGCAAAGAGCGTCTTGGCCTCCGACGTCTCGAATCCCAGGCCGTGGGCATTCCTCAACTCGAAGAACTCGGCCGCCTTGATCAGGGCCTCGTAGACGGCATGGAGCTGCTTTCGCGGCGCGGCCCCAGGGATCGAGGGGCTTGCCCAGTGACTTGCCTGCCGCTTCCTGGCAATCGCGCTGATGGCCTCGGCGTCGATGCTGTCGGCCGTCTCGAGGACCCGGTTCTTGAGGTTGCTCGCGATCTCCATCTCGACGGGCTGAAACGTCTGCACGTCGAGCAGGGCCTCGATATCGACCCCAGAAAGAGCGTGGCGGATGTCGAGCGTCTCGGCCACGTGATCGGAGAGCGTGTCGAAACTCGCTCCCTTGCTCGCGCTATCACGCCA
>Ga0315900_10009652_pt1 | contig 12198 bp, 7 predicted proteins | sample LakEriMetagenome_FD_203521 | JGI IMG/M metagenome (GOLD analysis project Ga0315900, IMG submission 203521) | Freshwater fungal communities from buoy surface, Lake Erie, Ohio, United States - Buoy 12 MA114 | ecosystem: Environmental > Aquatic > Freshwater > Lake > Lake biofilm | place: USA: Lake...
ATGAGTCATGCGTGCATGGATGCCGGTGTGTGTGATGGTGCTGGGGCTGGGAATGGGCGCGGCCGCGACGGCCGGTGCCGAATCGCTGAAGGGCGTGGTGGCCGACACGACGGGCGCGCCCCTGGCGGATGTCCGGGTGGCGGTGCGCGACGTGGCCACCGGCCAGGTGATCGAAGTCACCACCGGGGCCGACGGGCGCTATGACGTGAGCGTGCCCGCTGCGGGCGAGTATCTGGTGTCGGCGCTGCGGCCCGGATTTTCCGAGACCACGCGGACTGTGGTGATCGAGGCGCCGGCCAGCGATGTCGAGGTGCCGCTGACGCTGGAGGTCGCCGGTCTGTCGACGGCCGTCGTGGTGACGGCCTCGCGGGCGGAGCGTGATGCGCGGCAGATTCCGCTGCACATCGAGACGATCGGGGCCGAGCGCATCGCGCAGACCAACCAGACATCGACCGGCGATGCGCTGACGCTGGCCGCCAACGTCACCCCCGTCGGCAACGGTCCCTTCGGCGTGCGGCCGAGGCTGCGTGGCCTCGACTCGACGCGGCTCCTGGTGCTCGTCGATGGCGAGCGGCTCAATACGGCCCGCCAGGCGACTGATCGCACCGGCGCCGAAGTGGGCCTGATCTCCCCGGATGCCATCGCCCGCATGGAGGTAGTCAACGGCGCGGGCACGCTCATGTACGGATCGGACGCGCTGGCCGGCACCATCAACATCATCACCAACGAGGCGTCGTTCACCCCGTCGCTGCGGTGGCTCTACGGACTGAACGGCTTCTACAGCAGCAATGAAGATGGCCGGCGCGGAACGGGAACCGTCGGCTTCACCGCCCCGCGCATGACGCTGCGCGTGCAGGCCGGCGCCGAGGAGTTCGGCAGCTACCGGGCCGGTGCGCTGACCACCGAAGACACGCGCACGTTCTTCACCAGCGGCCAGCTCACGCGGCGCGACACGATTGACGACAACTTCGGGTTTCGCCTGGGTGCGTTCCCCGATCCATTCAACGCGCCGTACGTGCGCACCGACAACGCCGTCATCAATTCGCAGGCCTCGGGCAACTTTGTCACGGCGACCAGCCTCATCAAGCTGGCCGAGCGACGCACCCTGCGGCTCAAGTATCAGCGGCGCCGGATGAACGACATCGGGTTCCCCGACTTTGATGCCCCCTACTTCTTCAACACCACCAGCCTGCCGTTCAGCAACCTCGACCGCGCCTCGGTGCGGTATGAGGCGCAGGCCGTGACGCCCTGGTTGGCGAACGTGTCGGCCACCGCCTACTACCAGCGCACCGAGCGGCTGCTGCGCAACACGCTGCCCGTGCAGTTCCCGGCACCGACGCCCGTCACCTTCTTTCCGATTGCCGTGATGCGCCTCAATGTGGTGTCGGAAACCGAGCAGCGCGTCTGGACGCCGGGGGTCGACCTGCAGGCCGTGATTGTGCCGGCCGCGCATCACCGCATCACGACCGGGCTGACCTTCTATCGCGATCGCAGCGGCGACCGTCGGCTCACGACGACGACCACGTCGATGGTGGGGCAGGTGATCGCGGGGGCGCGTGGCCCGGCGCCGGTGGTGTTCCCGACGCCAGTGACACTGGGCCCGGCCTCGGTAGCCCGGCCCGTGCGCGTGCCGAATGCCACGTTCCAGGACATTGCGCTCTTTGCCCAGGAGGAATGGCGCATCGCTCCGCGCGTGCTCTTCACGGCTGGCGTGCGCGGCGACTTCTTCACCGTCACCACCGACGCGACGCCCGGATACGAAGTCGCCTCGCTCACCGTGGGGGCACGGCCCTCGATTGACCCGTCGACGCTGCCCGACGTGAACGGGGCGACCTATCAGCGGCAGTCGCTGACGGGCGATGCCGGCTTCGTCTTCAACCAGGGCGGGCGGGTCAGCCCCTTCGTCCGCGTGGGGCGCAGCTATCGGCATCCCAACCTCGAAGAAATGCTGTTTGCCGGCCCGGCCACGGTCGGCAACATCCTGCCGAACATCGCGGTGAAGCCTGAGACCGGCGTCAACGTCGACACGGGCGCCAAGTTCACGCTCGGCCGTGTGTCTGGCGGGGCGTATGTCTTCGTGAATCAGTACCAGAACTTCATTGCGCAGGACCTGGTGGTGGCGACCAACGCCTCCGGGCCGCTGGCGCAGGCCACCAACTATGCCGACGTGCGCATCAGTGGCGTCGAGTATTCGGCCGACGCCCCGTTTGTCGTCGGGCGCGGCGTGCTGATGGTGTCGACGTCGGGCGCGTTCATGCGCGGAACGATTACCGACGGCATCAATCCGCTCAACGCGCAGTCGCTCGCCGACACTCCGGCCGACAACATCACGCCGTCGCGTGTGCTGGCGTCGGCACGCTACACCGGCAGCGCCGGCCGGTGGTGGCTCGAGTACGGCGTGCGTGCACAGGGGCGCGTCGACCGCGTCGCCGAAACCGTGCTCGACTCGCCGTTCCTCATCCCACAGGACCTGCTGTCGCTGGATAGCTTCGTGGTGCAGCGGGTGGGGGCCGGCCTCACGCTGAGCCGCGGTGCCCATCGCGTGGGCCTGACGCTGGCGGTGGAGAACCTGGGGAACGTGTACTACCGCGAGCACTTCCAGTTCGCGCCTGCGCGCGGCCGCACCTTCACCGTCGGGCTGCAGCTCGGCGCGTTCTAGACGGGCCCCGAGGCCCGGGCCCGCCGGTGGTCCCTGCGCGAGGGACCACCGGTGGCGGCTACTTCATGCGAGCCAGGTCCGCTTCAGCGGCGATGTAGCCGAACGCATTCCAGCCGCTGCCCGAGGCCACGCGGGTCAGCACCTCGCGCGCCTTATCGGCCTGACCCGTGACCAGGTAGTAGTTGCCGACGCCGTAGCCCTGCGTCGCGATGGTGGTGGCGTCCGCCGTCGCGGTGTCGAGCAGAGACTCCGGGGTCGACAGGCCCTTGTACATGAGCAATCGCTTGTGGTACGACTGGTTCTCGAGAATGTCCATCACCGGCGTGATGCGCTCGAGGACGCGCGCGGCGTCAGCCTTGCGATCGAGGCGCATCAGCGTCATCCACATCCAGTCGCTGGTGGCCGTCACCGAGTCGTCATTCGTCGACACTTTCATGCACTGCACGTAGGCGTCGTAGGCCTGCTGGAAGTGACCCTGCAGGTAGTGCGCCAGCCCGAGGTGATACCAGATGTTGAACTGCAGGGTGCTGCGGGGGACACCTGCGGGATTCGGGGCGCCATCCGGCTCGATCTCATCGGGCGCGCCGGCCACCAGCGACGCGGCCCTGGTGAAGTCGGCCTCGGCCCGTGCGAACTCGCGCACGGTCAGGTATCGATGCCCGCGGTGCCGGTAGAACCGGGCGTCGGCGGGAAAGCGCTCGATGCCCCGCGTGAACGTGTCGATGGCCGCGCGGTAGCGCCACAGGTAGCCCTGCCGGCGCCCGACCCAGATGAGCGCCTCGGCGCTGTCGGGCTGGGCGGCCAGCGCCGCCTCGGCAGCGGCCAGGTCGGCCTCGAGCTTGGCCTGATTGGGAATGGGCACGGGCGGCACCAGATCCTGTCCCGACAGCGACCGCGCCTCCGGGGCTGGGGCGGGTGCCGGGGACTGTTCCATGGGCGTCTGCGGGGCTGGAGTGGAACAGGCCGATACGGACGCCAGGCTCAGGGCGATCAGCAGTCTGAATGTCATCAGGGGACTCCCTCGGCGCGCATCATACGCCGGGTTGCCAGCGGCGATAGCCTCCCGACGCCCGCATCGCCGGCGGATTGTCGGCAATAGTGTGCAGCTGGCCCGCTGGCGGCTGGTCCACGCAAGCTGGTAGCATGAGCAGGATTGTCCGATGGCTCGCACGCTCCTCTTTCTGGCCGGCAGTGTCTGTGCGCTGATGCTTGGTGCGGCGGCGCTGTGGATCACGCAGGCCGGCGCACCGGAGCCGGGGCGCGGCGCCGCGCGGCTAAGTGACGTCGAGCTGCCCCGGGAGGCCGAGCTCATCGAAGGTGCCCTGCGATCCGGACAGACCGTGGGCAGCGTGCTGAAGGCTGCCGGCATCGCGGTGGCCGAGCAGCAGGCCATGCTGGCCGCGATGCTGCCCGTGTTTCCCGCCCGCCAGTTCCGGCTCGGCAATGCCTTCTCGATCGATCGGCTGTTCAGCGGCACGTTGCGTGGCTTCCACTATCACGTCGATGTCGACCGCATGCTGCACGTCGAGCGCAATCCCGCCGGTGCCTACGCCGCGCACATCGAGACCCTGCCGCGCCAGACATCAGTCGATGTGGTCACCGGGGGCATTTCGGCGAAGACGCCGTCTCTGACGCAGGCGCTCGATGCGGAGGGCGAAGGGATCGACCTGGCCCTGCAGATGGCCGACATCTTTTCGGGCGAGCTTGATTTCTCCTCCGAGCTGCAGCCGGGCGATTCGTTCCGCCTGCTCGTCGAGCGGCGCACCCGCGAGGGCGCGCCCGCCGCCTATGGGGCGGTTCTGGCCGCCGAGTTTGTCGCCAGCGGACGTGCCATCCGCGCCGTCCGCTTCACGACGGCCGAGGGCAAGCCGGCCTATTACGACGAGCAGGGCCGGTCGCTGCGGCGCTTCTTCCTCAAGTCGCCCCTCAAGTTCGAGCCGCGCATCACGTCGCGGTTTTCGTCGGGGCGGCGCCATCCCATCCTCAACTACACGCGGGCGCACAACGGCGTCGACTATGCCGCGCCCACCGGCGCCCCGGTGGCGGCAGTCGCGCCAGGCACGGTGAGCTTCGCCGGCTGGACCAATGGCGGCGGCCGCACGGTGCGTGTCCGCCATCCCAACGGCTACGAGAGCGAGTACCTGCACCTGTCGGCCATCAGCGTGCGGGCCGGCGAACGGGTGTCGCAGGGTGACGTGGTCGGCAAGGTCGGGGCGACCGGACTGGCCACTGGTCCTCACCTGCATTACGGGCTGCGCCGTGACGGACGCTATGTGAACCCGGTGGTCGAACACCGCAACATGCCGCCCGGCGAGCCGATCGCTCCCCATGAGATGGACGGCTTCCGGCGCGTACATGCCGATGTGTTCGGTCGGCTGGCCGGCACGGCACGCGCCGCCAACTGATCGACCCGACTGATCAACGCTGACCCGGAGGTACTGCGTGGCTGCGATTCATCCCTTTGCCGCCCTGCGCCCGACGCCAGAGGCGGCGGCCCTCGTCTCATCCGTGCCCTACGACGTCGTCAACACGGACGAGGCCCGTGCGCTGGCCGCGGGCAATCCGCTCAGCTTCCTGCATGTCTCGCGTCCGGACATCGATCTGCCCCCGGGCAGCGATCCGCATGCGCCCGGCGTGTATGCGCGCGCGGCCGAGGCCTTTGCCGCGCTGAGGCAGGCGGCGCCCCTCGTGCAGGACGAGGCGCCGCACTTCTACGTGTATCAGCTGCACATGGGCACGCATGTGCAGACGGGCGTGGCCGCATGCTTCTCGATTGACGAATACGACGCCAATCTCATCAGGAAGCACGAGAAGACCCGTCCCGACAAGGAAGATGACCGCACCCGTCACCTGCTGGCGCTCGACGCGCAGACCGGGCCCGTGTTCCTCACGTATAGGGCCTCGGCGGCGATTGATGCCGTGATCCGTCTGGTCACGGCCACGCCGCCGCTCTTCGACTTCACCGCGCCCGACCAGGTGCGGCACGTCGTCTGGCGCGCCGGCCACGAGCACGAGGCCGCCATCACGGCGGGCTTTGCGGCACTGCCGCGGCTCTACATCGCCGACGGCCACCACCGCGCGGCCAGCGCGTCCCGGGCGCGCGCGGCGCTCGCCGCGCAGGGGCCCGGCGAATGGGACCGGGTGCTGGCCGTGGCCTTTCCAGACGACCAGATGCAGGTGCTGCCGTACCACCGCGTCGTGCATGACCTGCAGGGACAGACCCCGGACCAGTTCCTCCAGGCGCTCGAACGGCGCCTGACCGTCACCCCGGATGGGCCCGCAGTGCCGGCTGGCCGCGGACAGGTCAGCATGCGCCTCGGCGGGCGGTGGCACACCATCCACCTGACCGACGACGATGCCCTGGATGTCGACCGGCTCGAACGCGACGTGCTGACGCCGCTGCTCGGCATCACCGACGTGCGCACCGACCCGCGCATCGGGTTTGTCGGCGGCATTCGCGGCACCGGAGAACTCGAGCGGCTGGTGGACGGGGGGCAGGCGGCCGTGGCGTTTTCCATGCACCCGGTATCGATGGACGACCTGATGCGCGTGGCCGATGCCGGAGGCATCATGCCGCCCAAGTCGACCTGGTTCGAACCCAAGCTGCGCGACGGCCTGCTGTCACACCTGCTGCGGTAGGCGCCGCATCCCGGGGGGCAGTGGGCCGCGCTAAAATGTGTCTACCATGTCCACGATTCCTGCCCGTCCCTACAACTTCTCGGCCGGCCCCGCCGTGCTGCCGCTGCCGGTGCTCGAAGAAGCTCAGCGCGATCTGATCAGCCTGCCAGGCGTCGGCATGTCGGTGCTGGAAATCAGCCACCGCTCGAAGGCCTTCGAAGACATCCTGGCCCGGGCCGAAGCCGATGTGCGCACTCTGGGGCGCGTGCCGGCCAACTACAGGGTGCTCTTCCTGCAGGGCGGTGCGTCGCTGCAGTTCTCGATGGTGCCGATGAACCTGCTCACCGACGGTCGCGCCGCCGACTACATCGTCACGGGCGGCTGGTCGCAGAAGGCCGTCAAGGAGGCCAAGCGCGTCGGCCCCGTCAATATCGCCGGCTCGACCGAGGCCGACAACTTCAACCGCATCCCCCGCCAGGACGAGCTGACCCTCGACCCGAATGCGGCCTACGTGCACATCACGACGAACAACACCCTCTTCGGCACCGAATGGAAGACCGAACCGCAGGTCGGGGACGTGCCGCTCGTGGCCGATGCCTCGTCAGACATCTTCAGCCGCCCCATCGACATCGCGCGCTACGGACTCATCTACGCCGGTGCGCAGAAGAACCTCGGTCCGTCGGGCGTCACGATGGTCATCGTGCGCGAAGACCTGCTGGCGCGGTCCTCGAAGTCGCTGCACACCATGCTGAACTACGCGGTGCACGCCGAGAACGGCTCGATGTACAACACGCCGCCCTGCTTCGGCATCTACCTGCTCGGGCTGGTGATGCGCTGGGCGATTGGTGAAGGGGGCCTCGACGCCCTCGGTGCCCGGAATGCCGCGAAGGCCCAGGCGCTCTACACCGAAATCGATCGCACGGGCTTCTATCGGGGCACCGCGCAGCCCGACAGCCGCTCGATGATGAACGTCACTTTCCGGCTGCCCTCGGAAGATCTCGAGAAGCTGTTTGTGAAGGAGTCGACGGCCGCCGGCCTCGACGGGCTCAAGGGGCATCGCTCGGTGGGCGGCATGCGCGCCTCAATCTACAACGCCTTCCCGCAGGAAGGCGTCGACGCGCTCATCGATTTCATGCGCCACTTCGAACAGCGCCACGGCTGAGCCGTGGCGCCTGCCGCTCCTAGGTCTGATCGGGGCGGCGCCCGGTGCCTCCCCGGCGTCGGCCTCCGCGCCGCCGCCGGCGTCTGCGGGGGCCGCCCGGATGGTCGGGCCCCTGGCCGTCACCCGCCGATGAGGCCTCCGGGCCCTCGGAGGGTTCGAGGCGCACCGCCTCGATGAATCCCTTCCAGTGTTCGACGACATCCTGGCTGCCGCCGTGGATCGCCATCCACGTCAGGGCATCCTCGAACGGGCCCCGTGACATCAGCGTGCGCCTGGCGCGGGGACTGGCCTCGAGGTCTCGCAGGCGGCCCTGCATCGACAGCAGTTGCCGCAGGCGTTCCGAGTCGCCGCGTGCCACGGGCAGCGTTCCGAACTTCAGCAGCGGCGGCTTCGGGCGACGGTCGCGGCGGCCTTGCACCCACAGACGACCACGAGCCTGACCACGAGGGGCATCCTCGGATGCTGATTCATCGGCAACCTCATCCGGCGGCATGTCGGCCTCCGCGCCGGGCACGCCCTCGACGGCCGCCGCGGGAGGCGCCGGCTTCGGCATCAATCCAATCGGCAGCAGCAGCGACCCGAGCAGCACGGGGTTGGTGAGGTGCGGGGGGATCTCGACGTAGCGCTTCCGATACGAATCGAGCGCCTCGAGCGAGGCCCACAGCGGCTGGTGGGCCGCATGCCGCTGCAGCTCGGGTGTGACCGCCTCGAGCAGACCGTGCTGCGCCATCAGCCGGAAGGTCGCGGCAGCGGCGCCTGACCTCAGAATTTTGTAGTACTCCTCGATGAGCCTGGCCGGAGAGGCCTGCCCCATCAGCTGCCGCTGATCGGCCATCGCGGCCACAATCGGCGGATCGAGCGTAAAGCCCAGGCGCGCGGCAAAGGCCACGGCCCGCAACATGCGCACCGGGTCTTCCTGGAAGCGCTCGTAGGGGTCGCCGATGCAGCGGATGATGCCGCGCTGCAGGTCGTCGAGGCCGCCCACGTAATCGATGACCGAGAACGTCGCGATGTCGTAGAACAGCGCGTTGATGGTGAAATCGCGGCGGAACGCGTCTTCCTCTGGCGTGCCGAAGGTGTTCTCGTGCGAGACGACGCCGCCCGGCCCACTCGCGTCCTCCACGGGTTCGTCATTCGGCAGGTTGCGGCGGAACGTGGCCACCTCAATCGTCTTGGGGCCGAAGCGCACATGCGCCAGGCGGAACCGCCGGCCGATGATCCAGCAGTTCCGGAAGAGCTTCTTGATCTGATAGGGATGTGCGTCGGTGCCGACGTCGAAGTCCTTCGGGGTGCGTCCGAGCAGCAGGTCGCGGACGCCGCCGCCGACCAGATAGGCCGTGTAATTGAAGTCTCGGAGCCGGTACAGCACCTTCAGGGCGTCCGGATCAATCTGGCTCCGGGAAATCACGTGCGCCTCCCGGGGCACGATCACGGGCTCAACCATGGGCCTTCATTGTAGCGCGGGGTTCAAGGGGGGAACCGGCGGCACGACGGATCATTATATTAGGTTAAACGGCAGAAAACCATGATTTTCATGGATTTACCACGACACCTATCCCCTGGGCGTCGGTGGGTCGTAAGATACAGCGGTCATGGGTGGACGGGGGGTGCTGCCGGGGCTGGTCATTGCTATCGTGCTTGTCAGCGGCGCGAGGCCCGCGGCTGCGCAGGATCTGAACCGTGTGCACGCGCTCTACAACGAGGGCCGCTATGCGGAGGCCATCGACGCGGCCACGCAGGCCCAGGCCGTGCCTGCCACCCGTCAGGCCGCGGGCGTCGCCCTGGCGCGCGCCCATCTCGAGCGATACCGGGACGCCGGCGACCCGACCGATGTGCTGGCCGCGCGGGCGGCCCTGTCGGCGGTGCAGGCGGCTGCGCTGCCGGTGCGCGGGCGTATCGACTATCTCTTCGGCCTGGGACAGGCCCTGTTTTTCGAGAACGACATCGGGGCCGCGGCTGAGCTGTTCGCCAGTGCCACGCCCCAGGCCTGGGCGGTCGATTCCGCCCTGGGCGAGGCGATGGCAGACTGGTGGGGCAGTGCGGTCGAGCGCCAGGCCGATGGGCAGCCCTCCGAGGTGCGGCGTGCGCGCTTCCTCTGGCTGGCCGGGCGCATGCGCGACGAACTGGCGGCGCATCCGACCGCGGCGGCGCCGGCCTACTGGGTGGCGGCGGCACTGCGCGGGGCGGGGGATCCCGAGCGCGCCTGGGATGCCGCCGTGGCCGGATGGGTGCGCGCCCCGCTCACGGGCGTGTCAGCCGCCTCGCTGCGGGCCGATCTCGACCGGCTTGTCCTCGAGGGCATCATCCCCGACCTGGCTGCCGCCCGGCCCCAGGCCGAGGCTGCGGCCGCCGCCTCGCAGTGGCGGGCCGAGTGGACGCTCGTCAGGCAGCGCTGGCGCTAGGGCTTCGCATCCTTCCAGTTGGTGCCGACCCCGACATCCACGTCGAGCGGCACCGAAAGGTGAGCCGCCCCTGACATCTGCTCGCGCATGAGGGCCTGCACCTCGGCGGCTTCCTCGGCCGGGCACTCGCACACCAGTTCATCGTGCACCGTCAGAATCATCCGCGCCTGGCCGCGCCGCGCCGCCAGCGCGCGATCGATGGCCACCATCGCGTATTTGAGAATGTCGGCGGCGGTGCCCTGGATGGGCATGTTCACCGCCATGCGCTCGGCAGCCGCACGCACCTGCCCGTTGCGGCTGTTCACGTCAGGCACCGCGCGACGCCTGCCAAACAGCGTGCTGACGATGCCCGTGCGGCGCGCCTCGTCGATGGTGTGGTCGATGAACGCCCGCACCCGGGGGAGTCCGGCAAAGTACGCATCGATGAACTGCTGGGCGACGGGCTGGCTGACGCCGATGTCGCGGGCCAGGGTGAAGGCGGTCTTGCCGTAGAGCAGGCCGTAGTTGATGATCTTTGCCCGGCGGCGCAGCTCGTGGGCATCGAGTCCGTGGGTGTCGCCGAACACCTGCCTCGCCGTCCGGTCGTGAATGTCCTCGCCCCGCACGAACGCGGCCGTCAGGGTCTCGTCGCCCGACAGGTGTGCCAGCACACGCAGCTCGATCTGCGAGTAGTCGGCCGACACCAGGCACCATCCGGGATCGGTGATGAACGCCTGGCGGATCTCGCGCCCGAGGGCCGTGCGGATCGGGATGTTCTGCAGGTTCGGGTCGCTGCTGCTCAGCCGGCCCGTGGCGGCCACCGCCTGGTTGAACTGCGTATGCACGCGGCCGGTGTCAGGGTGCACCAGCTGGGGCAGGGCATCGATGTAGGTGCCCTTGAGCTTCGCCAGGCTGCGCCACTCGAGAATCAGGCGCGGCAGGTCGTGGAGCTCTGACAGCTCCTCGAGCACCTCCACCGCCGTCGAGGCCGTGCGCGTGGTCCCGGTGCGCTTCACCACCGGCAGCTGCAGTCGCTCGAACAGCACCTCGCCCAGCTGCTTTGGCGAATTGATGTTGAACACCGTGCCGGCCAGCGCATAAATGTCCGAGGCGTGCCGCTCCATCTCGAGCTCGAGCCGGCCGCTCAGCGCGGCAAGGGCTCGGGTGTCGACACGCACGCCCGCCTGCTCGAGTGTCGCCAGAATCGGGATGAGCGGCTGCTCGAGGGTGTCGTAGACCTCTGCCAGCCCCTCACGGCCCAGCGCCTCGCGATACTGCCGGGCCAGCTGCCAGGCCAGATCGGATCGCTCGCCGGCACACACCAGCACGTCCTCGGCACTGAGCTCGCCGAAGGCCCTGGCCCTGGCGCCCCGTCCGCGCACATCCTCTTCCGCCTGCGCCCGATAGCCCAGGTGCTCGAGCGCCAGCGGCTCAATCGCCTGGCTCGAGCGGGTGGCGTCGAGCACATAGGCCGCCACCATCGTGTCGAGGCCCAGGCCACGCAGGGCGACGCCGTGCCGGGCCAGGACCACGATCATGGCCTTCAGGTCGTGGCCGACCGTCGGCAGGCGAGGGTCCTCGAGCACGGGCGCCAGCAGCTGCAGGGCTTCGGTGCGGTCAAGCGAGCCATCGCCCATGAATCCGGTGTGGCCGAGCGGCACATACCAGGCCTGATGCGCGGCGGTCGACAGCGCCACGCCGATGATCCGGGCCCGCATGGGGGCCTCGGCATCCGTCACGAGGTGCAGCGCCAGCTGCCCGGCTTCACGCACCGCGTCCACGACCCGGCGCAGGTGGTCGAGATCAGCCACCACCTCGTAGGTGCGCGTCACCGTCGCGGCGGTGGGTGCAAACTCGGTCGTCAGCGTCCGGAAGCCCAGCGCCGAGAACAGCGCATAGCAGCGGTCGGTGCGCGGCCCGGCATAGCGCAGCTGCGCCTCGTCGAACGGCACGTCCACCGCTGAATGAATCGTCACCAGCTCGCGACTGTGTCGGGCGTCCTCGGCATGGGCCTTCAGGGCCTCCCGGTACTTCTTCTGAGGCACCTCGTCTGCCCGCGCCAGCAGCGCGTCCAGCGACCCGAAGGTCGTGACGAGGTCGCGCGCACCCTTTTCGCCGATGCCGGGCACGCCCTTCACGTTGTCGACGGCGTCGCCCATGAGCGACAGCACGTCGACCACCTGCGACGGTGGCACGCCGAACTTCGCCGCCACGCCGGCCTCGTCATACCAGGTGCCGTCATCCTTCGGATTGAAGACGCGGATGTGGCCGCCCACCAGCTGGAAGAAATCCTTGTCGCCGGTGACCAGAGCCACGTCGAAGCCGGCGGCGGCCGCCTTGCGGGCCAGTGTCCCGAGCACGTCATCGGCCTCATAGCC
>Ga0315900_10009653_pt1 | contig 12198 bp, 5 predicted proteins | sample LakEriMetagenome_FD_203521 | JGI IMG/M metagenome (GOLD analysis project Ga0315900, IMG submission 203521) | Freshwater fungal communities from buoy surface, Lake Erie, Ohio, United States - Buoy 12 MA114 | ecosystem: Environmental > Aquatic > Freshwater > Lake > Lake biofilm | place: USA: Lake...
GGGCTTCCGCCCGGGGCTTGTTGGGAAGGTGTCCCCGGGCTTCCGCCCGGGGCTTGTTGGGGGGGCACGGGCTTACCCGCGGGGCTTGTTGGGAGCGGGAGCCACGAGGCCGTAGGTGGCGATGGTGTTGTCGCGGAAAAACTTTCCGGCCGCGGCGTCGCCCTTCGTGGCCCAATAGTCGCGCACCACGCCGCAGACGTCGGCGTACGCATGCTTCCGCGTCCAGATCGGCCAGTTGCTGCCGAAGAGGAGCCGGTCCGCCCCGAACATCTCCCACAGCGAGTCGAGCGCCGGACTGTAATAGGCGACCTCCCGCGGGGCCGGATTCGCGGCCGTGTTCTCCACGAGCGCCGACACCTTGCACCGCACGTTCGGCCGCCGCGCGGCGGCCGCCATCATTTCCCGCCAGTCGTCCGGCGGCGGTCGGCCGTCGATGCGCAGGTTGCCGGCATGGTCGATGACGATCGTCAGCCCTGGCACCTCCGCCGCCAGCCGCGCGGCTGCCGCGATCACGCGTGGCCCACCGAGCACGTCGAGGGCGAGGCCGCGGTCGGCGAGGGACTGACATCGACGCACGAGCGAACCGCCGGCGGCGAGCCCGGCCTCGATCTCGCCGTGCGTGATCCGCAGGCCGCGGAACAGCCGGTTCGCCGCGAACCGCGCGAGGTGCTTCTCGAAGTCGGCGGCGGCGGGATCGATGCGGCCCACCACGCCGTGGATGAACGGCTCCCGCGCGGCCAGGTCGAGGAGCCACTGGTTGTCGTCGAGGTCAGGGCTCGACTCGACGACCACGGTGCCGGTGATGCCCGCCGCGCGGGCGACAGGGATCAGGTCCGCCGGCAGGCAAGGCCTCGCGAAGGCCGCTTCGCGCCGCTGCGGCGGCATCGAGTCGGGCCACGGCGTGCGATAGAAGTGGGTGTGGGCGTCGATCGCGTCCGTCGCCTGCGGCGCGTCCGCCGCGGCCGCACCGAGGACGGGTGCGGCGAGGCCGCAGCCGCCGGTCACGAGGAAGGATCGTCGGCGCACTGGGCAAGGCTCCGGAGGAAGGCCGCGGTCAGGGCTGCGCTGCGGGAGCGAGCGCGGGGAGGCCGAGCTGCTCGCGGCCCGCGTCGGTGAGCCGGTTCGAGTTCCACGCCGGCTCCCAGGTCTGCCGCACCACCACCTCCTCCACTCCCGGCACCTGCAGCAGCCGCTGCTTCACCGGCGTGGTGTTGCCGCCGGAACCGGCAGCGAAGTAGTCGAGCCGCGGCCGGCCGCGATGCGGCATCGCCATCACCACCTCGACGGTCCCGCCCCGCACCCGCAGGTCGTAGACGAGGCCGAGATCCACGACGCTGACATCCGCCTTGGAGAGCTGTTTGTCCTTGCAGTCGTGGAGCGCGTCCCACAGCGCCCGCTTCGGGATCGGGCTGTCGCCCGCCTCGCCGGGCCGCGCCAGCCGTCCCGGACACTCCTTGCCCGCCGCTCCCGCCGGCACCTCGCCCGCGGAGGCGGCGAGCGGATGCACGAGCCGGCTCCGCAGATCCTCGATCGTCCGCGGTCCGTCGTCCGCGGTGAACGGGAGCACCGCATAGGCGTTCTTTTGCCGAAGCACCGCCCCCGCGGGCACCTGCTTCACGGGCAACGGATACCGCTCCCACTGGGCCCCGTGCCATCGGTACATGGGATTGACCAGCACGCCATGGTTCAATTCCGGCAGCCCCTCCGCCCGGTGTTCGAGAAACAATGCGACGATCGCGTCCTGGCTCTCGCGATTGGCGTAGCCGACCGCCGCGACGGGCGCGTTCCGCGGCGGCGTGCCACCCTGCAGTTTGCCATCCGCGCCCATCCACAGGCTCTCTCGGAACGACTGGCCGGAGAACACCCATTGGTCGTCGCGGAGGGTCGTGACCTCGAAGTCCTTGGTGGCCTGCATCGAAGCCACCTTGAGAAACCAGGGGAGGCCGGCATAAAAGCGATACTCGACGTCGATGTTCAGCCGGCTCGGGGTGAAGACCGGGTGCAGGGGCGACGCCGGGAAGCCCCAGCGCCGCACGATCGTGCAGAGCGTCCCCCGCACCACTTCATAGTCGGGGCAGGTCTCCCACAGGCCGATCCGCAGCTTCTGGAAGCCGCCTGCCGTGACGTAGTCGTGCGCCCAGTCGATGGCCGGCGGCTCGCCGTGGCCGTCGCCCCCCGCGAACAGTTCCAGGCCGTGCTCCCGCTTGATCGTCAGCCGCTCGAGGCGGCCCATCTGCCGGGACAGGACGGCCTTGAAGAAGGCGTTCTCCACATCGAGTGCGAATCCCTCGCCGCGGGTCTCGAGGTCGGTGACGTAGGCGGGCAATTCCGCGTCGGGGTTGCCGTGGAAGACGAGGTAGGTCTGCCGCTGGCGGGCCGGCGACTCCGCCATGAAGAGCACCCGGGCGAGGCGCTCCGCGCCCCGCCGCACCTCGCCGTGGGTCTGGCTGGGTACCTCTCGCAGCGTTCCGTCGGCGGTCACCCGTGCCACCCGCACCTCCCGTTCGAGCGACACGGCCTGCTCCGCCGGACACGCGACGAGCAGTTCCACCGGCTCCCGCTCACGAGCGAAACCGGCCGTCTCGTCGAGGTGCACGACCTGGCAAAAACTCCAGCCTCGGGCCCACGTCCGCCAGGCCGGAGGAAGCGCTGCCACGGCCGCGACCCGCGCCGCGGGCACGAGCGGCGTACCGGGACTCTCCTCCTCGACCTGCGTCTGCACGAGCGTGTCGCGGAGCGAGTCCACCAGGGCGCGAGCGAGCCGGAAGTCCTTCTGCTGCCAAGCCGTCTCGAGCAGAGCCATCTTCACGGCGAAGCCGTCGGTCCGGTGCCCGTACTCGGTCTCGGCGAGCGGAGATGCCGGTTTGGCCGACGCCGGCTCGGCGGCCGGCGTGGGTCGCAGGGCCATGAGCGGAAGCGTCGCCACCACGAGACACGCGCGCACGCAGCCAGATATCTGCTGCCCCATGGTTGCGCCTCGCCTAGACGTTCGAGGAAAAAGCCATCCACGACAATCCTGCTCGGTACGGCACGTGCCGTACCGCCATCGACATGCCCCGGCGAAAGCCGGGAAATCCCCGGGCTTCCGCCCGCGTTCTTTTGGGGCACGCCTGATGGGGCAACGGTGATCCGAACGAGCGGAGGATAAGCCGCGAGACGTCCCCCAGCAATCGTCGTCCACGACGCGAGCAGGCCGAACGGTCGCGACTTCGCCTCGGGGTCAACCTTTCGGGCGAGGAGCCGGGGCGCCGACGCGGTACTCTACGTGGTGTTCCGATTTCGACCGGCACCAGGAGGGTTCGACATGCGGTCTGGCCGCGGTCTGCTTGGATTTCACGCATCCCTTCCGGCGCGCGTGGCGGCCTGCCTCGTGGCGATCGGCGGCCTCGGTGCACGGGTCGCGGCGGCGGCCGACGTGACGATCGGGGTCGTCGTGCGACAGGCCGGGAACGACCGGCCGCTCGACGCCGTGCAGGAGGCCTGGCGGTCACCGCTGGGCGGGTGGGTCGTGGCCACGGCGCCCTTCGGCCTGCGGGTCGCCGACAAGCCGGTCCTCGAGTTCCGCACGGTTGCCGACACAATCGCCGCCGAGTCGGTCACTGGAGGGTCCGCGGTCGATGCCGACGAGGTCGTCGCGCAACTGGAGGACGACGCGCCGGCCGCCACCGATGGGACGACGTTCCGCTTCGACCGGCCGGCCTCGGCGTTCGTCACCGTCGGTGAGGGGAAGCACACGATCGTGCCCTTCGACGTCGCCTTCGATGTCGCCGCCGACGGCGTGCCGAAGTCGGCCGATCCGCGGCTCCGGATCGATGCCGAGCGCCGCCGCATCGACATCCTTTGCCACCGCGTCTCGATCCGCACCGTGGCCGATGGCCGCACGGTGCCGGCGCCGCTGGAACTGGTCGTCGGCGGCCGCGCCACGCTCGGCGGCCTGCCCGCGCTCCTCGGGCAGTACGAGCGGCTCGCGGAACCGTGGCGACAGAGCGCCGGGAAGGTCGAGCAGCCCGCTTTCGCCCTCCTCACGCTCTTCCTGCCGGCCACAGCCGCCGAGGGCTTTTACGAGATCGCCGGCAGGCGGTTCACCGTCGGCAACGACGGACAAGTCACGCTCGACCCGTCGGCGAAGGCCGCCCGCATCGACGGGCGGACGATCGTGCTGGAGTCCGCGGCCCCCGCGGCGGCCATGCGGACGGTCGCGGTGCAGTGGTGGAATCTCGCCGGTCGGGCGAGGATCGCGGCGGCCGGAGGGACGGCGATCGACGCACAGGCCGGTTCGGCCGCGGGGCTGCTCGACGTGCCGGAGCGGGGCCGGGCAACGCTCTCGGTCGGCCGCTTCTCGGTCCCGGTGCCCGAGGCGTCGGCAGAGTGGCCGCATGCGGTCGTGCTCATCGATACCGGCGCGCGCGCGGCCTGGTGCGTCGAGTCGGCAGGCCTCGTCGGCAAGCCCGGCGGCGAGTGGCGGTGCCGCATCACGAACGTCGCGGGCAATGGGCCACTCGGCCGCGACTTTTCTGTGCGGATCGAACCGGCTGATGGCAGGCCCGGCGCGTCCCGCTCCGCCACCCGCGGCCCCGCGACGGAGCCGACGCCCCTGACGGCCGGCGCCGATGGCCTCTGCTCGATGCGGCTACCCACAGGCGCGGGGCTGCACCGGATCGAGGCGGCCGGCACCGGCCCGCTCGCCGGCCGCACGCTGGCCTACGTGTGGCTCGCCGACCGGGAGCCGACCGGCTCGCTCTCCATCTTCACCGTGAACAACCGCGGCCTCTTCCGCCGCGGCGACGCGATCGACGTCCTGTTCGCGGCGGGCGGCGGCGGGGTGGCGGAGTCCGCGGTCGTGCTGCGGGGCGGCGGCGTCGAGCGGGAGATCGGCCGCGTGGCCGGCGGCTCCAGCGGGCTCCGCCTCGAGACGTCGGCCCTCGCACCGGGTGAGTACGAGGTCACGGCCGTCGCGTCGGCCGACGTCGTCGTCCATCCGCTCCGTTTCCGGATCGTCCAGCGGGAGCCGCGGAGCGAATACACGCTCTATTCCTACCTCTACGGCCCGGCCAGCCCGATGGGCGGCTCGCCGGTGAGCGCCTATTACGGCGGCGGCGTCACGGGCGAGTCGGGCCTCGCGCCGTTTCTCGGCGACGTCGATGCCGCTGCCGATCCGGTGCTGGGCGCCTATGCGTCGGCCGCGGGCGGCCCTGCGGCGGAAAAGTGTCGGCCGGGGCCGGCCGAGGAGGCGGCGGTCATGGCGCTGGCGTCGATCGGCGGCCGGAGCGTCCCCACGCCACCGCAGATGCTCCACCACGAGGAGTACAACCCCAAGCACACGCTGCCCGAGGAACTCGCGCGGATGCGCCGCCGGCTCGCACTCTTCACGCAGCCGCGTGCCGACGTCGCGGGCTTCTCCGGCTTCGCGCTCAACTGGTACGCCACGCTCAAAGGCTACTGGGAGGAGTCGCCGCAACTCGACGGCCACCAGGCCAGGCGGAACGAGGCGGCCGGCACGTGGATCGCCGAGCAGGTGGAGAAGCGGGTTGCCGCGGCGACCGCGGCCGGGGCGACCGAGAAGCAGATCGAAACGGCCAAGGGGCTGGCGAACCTGGAGGCCGCGAGCGCGGTCCTGCCCAGCGCCTACGCCGAGTGGCTCGCCGACGCGTTGGCGATCCGGCCCGACCTCACGTCGCACACCGGCATCCCCGACTTCTGGCTCGGCAAGGGGCATTCGGCTCCTTCCGTTGCCTACTCGTCGCTCTCGCACCGCGACGCCGTCGACTACACCGACTTCGGCATCGCGCCGTGGGGCAACTTTCGCGCCCCCGCGTTCCTCGCCATGGGCAACCAGGCCGGCCAGAAGACGCGGTGCTCATACATGACGACGAGTCGCCACGCGCGGGTCGCGACCGCCTTCGGCGCGGCCGGCCGCGGGCTCGACGGCCTCTCGCTCACGCTCTCCGACCCGCACCCCGCCGGCGAGGACGCGGCGCTGCTCGCGATCTTCGAGCGGTTCGGGCCCTTCTTCTCGGCTCTCGAACCGCTGCCCGACGTGGCGGTCTACTTCAGCGGCTGGGCGGAGCAGGCGAGCGTGATCCTTCACGACCTCGCCCGCATGCGACGGCCGGGAATGCTGCTCTCGCCGGCCGACGTCCGGGCCGGGAAGCTCGCCGGCGTGAAGGTGCTCGTCCTCGCGGGGATCGGGGAGGGACAGCCGACCGACATCCTGAAGGCGTTCGAAACGTTCGTGGCCGACGGCGGCACGATCCTCAAGGACGGCAACTCCGCCGCCAGCCTGGCGGGCAGGCCGCTGGGCTTCACGTACGACAAGACGCAGGTGCACAACGGCTGGGGGCTCGCCTACCCCGACGGCGAGTGGGAGTTCGCGCACCTGTGGTCCAACTTCAAGAAGACCCGCGAGGCCCCGCTCACGGCCGCCTTCGCTGCGACGCGGCCGGCGCCGGTCTCGACGCCCACGCCCGATGTCGTGGTCTCGCCCCTGGCGGGCACAGAATCGATCCTCTGTTTCTCGATCAATCAGACGCTCGTGCCGCTCGAGGTGCCGGGCAAGTGGCGGCAGCACGCGGTGCTGCCGCGAAAGAGCACGCTGCTCGTCGAGGAGGGCTGGCACGTGCACGACCTGCTCGCCGGCAAGCCGGTCGCCGTCGCCGCCGCGCCCGAGGGCCGCGGCGTGCCGCTCGACTTCACGCGGTGCGAGGGCGCGATCCATCTGCTCACCCGCCGCAAGCCGGAGTCGCTCGCGATCCGCACGCAGCGGACCGGCCCGCACACGCTGAAGCTCGTCGCGTGGCTGGCCGACGGCAGGGAGTCGCCGCTGCCCGACCCGCTGCCCTTCGAGGTGACGCTCCGCGACGAGAACGGCCGCGCAGTGTTCCACGCCTTCGTGGCGGCCTCGCCGACGCTCGCCGTGGACGTGCCCGTGCCGGCGGCCGCGGCCGACGCCGGGCTCGAGCTGGTGGTCCGCGATCTCCTGCTCGGCTGCGAGGCGCGGCAGCCGGTGGAACCGGCGGCCGCAGCCACGATCCCGGCCGCGGACGACGCCCAGATGGTGGGGCATCGCGAAGCAATCGTGACGTTCTGCACCGCACGGGAGGGACCGGTGACGATTCTGCTCGACGAGGGGCAGGAGTCGCTTCGCCCCGCCGCCGAAGCGCTGGCGAATCGGCTCGCCGCCAAGGGCCGCGACGCGAGGATCGTCCTCCTCGAACCGGCCGCCGTGCGGCCGCTGCCGCTCCGCTGGGTGCCGCGGCCCGAGGACGAGCCTGCCCGCGAAGCCTTGCGGTCGGGTGGCCTCGCCTGGCGGATCGATCTCGGGGCCATCATGAGCCCTGACCCGAAGGAAAGGAAGGTTCTGTTCGACGACCGGCGGTGCGGCTACGCCGAGTATGGCCCGCGGCTCGCCTGTGACACCGACGTCGTGCTCTTCGGCCTGCCGGAGACGCATCGGGCGATCGCCGAACTCGCGCCGTTCCTGCGCCGTCGGCCGACCGCGAGCCTGCCGGCCGCGGAGGGTTTCTTCATCGAGCACCTGAAGAGCCCGTTCCAGGGAGGCCGTGACGGTCTGCTCGTCGCCTGCCGCGATGCGGTCGGCGCACTGGCGGCGGTCGAGCGGTTATCGTCGCTCGGCGGGGAGGCCGCGTCGGCTCCGCCGCCGAGCCCGTCCCCGTCGCTGCCGATCGAGACGAAGGGTGGCCCCCCTTCCCAGCCCGCGGACATGATCGTCGGTCGGTTCGGCACACGGATCATCGACGCCGCCTTCACTCCCGACGGGCGGATGATCATGACGGCCGATTCCTACGGCGACGCGTTGTTCACAGTCGATGGTGACGGCAAGGTCGTGGCCTCGAAGCCGCTCGGCAATCGCTGCGGCAATTCCGTCTGGTCGCAGGCCGGCGGACGGCTTGCCGACATCACGCCCGACGGCCTCACCGTGACGCTCGGCAGTCTGCCCTGCCGCTACGACCTGGCCCGGGGGTTCGTCAGCCACGTCCCGATCGGTGACGCCGGCTTCACCGGCCGCTTCAAGGTGCCGATCGCCGCCTCGACGGCGCTCGACGACGCATCCCGGGGTCGCCGCTTCATCGGCGGCGCCCGCCGCATGCAGTGCCTCGACACCGCCAGCGGCACGCTGCTCTGGACGTTCGATGACACCGCCGTGCGGACGAGCCCGGGTGATCTCCTCTATGTCCGCAGCGTGTTTCCCCGGGCCGTGACGACCGACGGACGGCAGTTGCTCGTGGCCGGATTCGCGATCCAGCACGACGTCTACGGCCGGGGCAAGGCGGTCAACGCCTCGATCCTCGGCCTCGACGCCGCCACCGGCAAGCTGCTCTGGCAGCAGGACGGCGTGCTCCTCAACGAGGGCAAGGTGATCCCGCTCGACGGCCGGTTCCTCGTCGTCGACGACGCCGGGGCGGGCCGTGTGCTGCACGCCGCCGACGGCGCCGTGCAGGCGACGCTCGCCGCCGTGGCCGGCACCGACTGGATCCTGCCGGTGCCGGACCGCGACGCCATCGTGATCGTGGAGAACAACGCCTTCGACCGCGCGGGGCGGGCCGCCAGGGTTTACGTGCGTCCGCTTTCGGGCGGGGCCGACCGGCCGCTCGTGGCCGCGGGCCGCGTGACGGACATTCACGTGGCGGGCGACGGCGGGGCGATCACCCTCGTGACGGAGCGGGGTGTCACGCAGCGGTTCGGCATCGATGGCAAACTTCTTTGGGAGGCCACCACGCCGTCGGGCGGCATCGTGCGGCCGAGCCGCGACGGCAGCCGGCTCCTCGTGGGCTGCCGCGACGGCGTCGCCCACCTGCTCGATGCCGCCGATGGAAGGCGACGCTGGTCGCTCGACGTGAATCCCTACAACCTGGTCGACGGCGCGACGTTCGTCGCCCGCTCGAAGGATCCCTACCCGCCGGCCGATCCGGGGCTCAAGCCGCCCGCCGATCCGCCGGAGCCGAGCTGGCTCGCGGTCGCTCCAGCGAAGGGCGTGACGTTCGGCAAGCCCCTCGTGGACCGCAAGGCGGCGGGCACGGGAGAGAAAGCGTCGTTCGCCGTGCAGCGGGGCAAGACCTATCTGGTCGAGGTGCTCGCCGCGTGCGAGGTGACAGGCCGCACGCCGCTCACGCGGCTCGAAATCGAGGTCGCGGGCGTGCGGGGCGATGAGCAGGCGGCTCCGTTTCGCACGCGGCTGCCCGTCGGCGAGACGCCGGCGCGGAGGCGGGTCGCGTTCCGCGCGGAGCGGTCGGGCACCGCCACGATCGTCGTGCGGGCGGTGGAGCCCGTGACGGTCGGCGCGGGCCGGGCGGCGAAGAAGACCTACGACAAGCCGGTGGCGAGCCCCGCCCGAGTCGCCGTGGACGACACGGTCGTGGCGGAGATCCGGTTTCCGGGCCGAGACATCGTCTTCGACGGCGGGCCGAAGTCGGGCGCCCGGCCGCTCGGCGACGTGGTCTGCAAGGTCATGCCGTGGACCGGAGGCGACTCGGCGATCCGCAATGAGCCGTATCCCTGCCCTGCCGCGGCGCTCCGGGTCGTGAACGGACGGCTCGACGACGCCGACGCCGTGTGGACGAAGGAGGTCCAGGGCGACGGCATCCTCTCCGCCGAGGCCCGGGTGAAGCTCACGAAGCCGCAGACGATCTCCGCCGTCGCGGTCTACGAGGACGTGTCCGGCCCGGTGCCGCGGGGCGGCGGCGTGGCCGAGACGGCCACACCGCGGTTCGCAGTCTTCGCGAAGGAGGCGAAGAGCGGCCGCCTGCTGCGACTCGGTGCGAAGTTCGACAACACGAGCCTCGTGAACGTGTTCGCGGGGCCGGACGTGCCGGTGGACGAGATCCTCTACCTGTGGGCCGCCCGCGAAGCGACGGCGATCGACGGCTTCGTACGGCCGACGGAGATCGAGATCTACGCAGGCGACGACATCGACTCACTGCTCGAGGAGCCTCTGGAGAACGACGATCCGCTCGGGCTGTGAGCGTGCGGGTTCATCGCGATGAGAGTACCGCCTGGAGCGCCATGGTCGGCGCGGGTTTGTCGGTTGGCGTCGTCCCGGCACGCGGATAGGATCGAATACCCGCGGTTGCTCGTTGCCTCCGCACGACATCTGAACGAGAACGCATTCGACTGTTGGTGGAGGAGACTGTGACCGACATGCTCTTCAGGCCCTGGTCTGCCGGACGGATTTCGCCGCTTTCCCCAGGCTTCGCGACGGCATTGACCCTCGCTTTCGTCGCCGGCTGCTCACACCGGCCGGGCACACCCGCACGGCCGGAGTCACCGCCACCCGCGTCGCCCGCCGCCCGACCGCCCCGCCCCGTGTTCGAGTGCCACTTCACCGAGAAACCGATCGTGATCGACGGGAAAATCGACGACGAGGCTTGGCAGCAGGCCCCGGTGATCGACTCGTTCGCCATGCCGTGGGTGAAGGATGCCCCTCGGCCCCGCAAGGGCACGCGCGCCCGCGTCCTCTGGGACCGCGAGAACCTGTACGTCGCCGCCGACATGGACGACACCGACCTGTACGCGGACATCGAGGAGCACGACGGGAACACCTGGGAGAACGACGTCTTCGAGGTGTTTCTCAAGCCGTCGGCAGACAAGCCGGCCTACTACGAGTTTCATGTCACCGCCGCCAACACGATCTTCGACATCTTTCTCCCGCGCCGTGGGCACGTCGACCGATTCAAACGGGACGGCGAGTTTGACATCGAGTCGGCCGTGTCACTGCGGGGCACGCTCGACACCTGGAACGACAAGGACCAAGGCTGGTCGGCGGAAATGCGGATCCCGTGGACCAGCCTGATGCGGACGGGCGGCCGCCCGGAACCGGACGCCGAGTGGCGGTTTGCCCTGTGCCGCTACGACTTCGACGTCGAACACGAGCAGCCGGAACTCTCGACGATCGCGCCGCTGTCTCGGTTGAGCTTCCACCTTCATGAAGACTACGCCACGCTGCGGTTCGTTCCGCCGCCGCAGCCGATCAGGCCGTGATCCGCCGCCGGCGGGCGGCCACGTGCCACCGATCGGCGGCCCGGCCGTCGCGTACGACCACCACCTCCTCGTGCAGTGCCACGGTCGGGCAGACGTGCCGCGGCACGGCGTAGAGCACGGTTCCCACGGGAAATGCCTCGGCCCGCGGCGTCTCCAGCACCATGTGCTCCTCGTTGTGGCCGACGCAGGCCGCATCCTCGAGCCCGAAGATCGTCACGCGCGGATGCGGCATCTCGCTGGCCACCGCCTTGTGGCCGAGATCGAGGCACAGCCGGCCCGGTGCGGGCCGGCTCACCACGCGCACCAGCAGCACCGCGGCGTGAAGAAAGTCGAGGTCGGGCGATGTAACGGGCTGGCCGGCGTCCCAGAGCATCGTCGTGCCCGCGCCCACCTCAACGTCGCCCCGCGCCGCGAGAATCGGAAAGGTCGGCGTGCCGCTGGCCACGATCCGTGGCACCGGCAGCCCGGCCGCCAGCAGTTCGTCGCGCATGCGCCACACCGGCGCGAACGCCGCCTCGGCCGCGGCCACGAGCCGGGCGTGGTCGGCGTCGTGGAGATGACCGTCGTAGGCATGGAGGCCACCGGCCGCGAGGCCGGGTGTCGCCGCGAGCCGGCGGTAGAGCCGCACAGCCTCGGGGCCGGGCGCGACGCCCGTGCGATTCTGGCCGACGTTCACGTCGAGGAGCACGTCGAGCGTGATCCCGGCGGCCTGCGCGGCCCGCGCCAGGTCGTCGATGCCCACGTCGCCGTCGGCCAGTGCCCGGAACCGCGTCTGGGGACACATGTTCGCCAACGCGCAGAGCCGCGCCGGCGTCGGCCCCACGGCGGGAAAGGCCAGCAGCACGTCGGCCGCCCCGGCCGCCGCCGTCATTTCCGCCTCGGCGATCGTCGCCGCCTTGAACTTCCCGATCCCGCGGTCGAGCTGCATCCGCACGACCTCGGGCATCTTGTGCGTCTTGACGTGCGGCCGCAGCCGCTCCGCCCCGCCCGCCAGCGCGATCGTGCGGTCGATGTTGGCCGCGATCCGTTCGGGATAGACCAAGAGTGCCGGCGAAGCCACCTCCGCCTCGTTGGCGATCGCGTACCAGGGCGTTTTCATGCCGCGGGAACTCCCATGAATGCACACCGATCGCGGGCCGATCGCCCCGACCGGGGGACAAGGCCATTTTCTACACGGAAATCCCGCGATCATGGGCCCCGTCG
>Ga0315900_10009654_pt1 | contig 12195 bp, 12 predicted proteins | sample LakEriMetagenome_FD_203521 | JGI IMG/M metagenome (GOLD analysis project Ga0315900, IMG submission 203521) | Freshwater fungal communities from buoy surface, Lake Erie, Ohio, United States - Buoy 12 MA114 | ecosystem: Environmental > Aquatic > Freshwater > Lake > Lake biofilm | place: USA: Lake...
GCATTTCAGGGGTTCGGATGCCCTTTTTTCTGTTCTCCGACGCCATTGTAGGGTAGAGACCCGTCCCGCCCTTCCGGCGGCGAGCGGAAGCTGATGAAGTTCCTCGATCAGGCCAAGGTCTATGTGAAGGCGGGTGCCGGCGGTGCCGGCTCCGTGTCGTTCCATCGCGCCAAGTTCATCGAGTTCGGCGGTCCGGACGGCGGTGACGGCGGCCGCGGCGGCGACGTGGTCGTCGAATGCGTCGACGGTCTGAACACCCTCATCGACTATCGCTACCAGCAGCATTTCAAGGCCAAGACCGGCATGCACGGCATGGGGCGCAACCGCGCCGGCGCCCGCGGCGCCGATGTCGTGCTGAAGGTACCCGCCGGCACGCAGATCTTCGAGGAGGACGGCGAGACGCTGATCGCCGACATCACGACGGTCGGCCAGCGCTTCGTGCTGCTCGAGGGCGGCAATGGCGGCTTCGGCAACGCCCATTTCAAGAGCGCGACCAACCAGGCGCCACGCTATGCCAACCCCGGGCAGCCCGCCAAGGAAGCCACCATCATCCTGCGGCTGAAGCTGATCGCCGACGCCGGCCTCATCGGCATGCCCAATGCGGGCAAGTCGACCTTCCTCGCGGCGACCACCGCCGCGAAACCGAAGATTGCCGACTACCCCTTCACCACGTTGCATCCCGGCCTCGGCGTGGTGCGCGCCCGCGGCCGCGAATTCGTGCTCGCCGACATTCCGGGCCTGATCGAAGGGGCGCATGATGGCGTCGGTCTCGGCGATCGCTTTCTTGGCCATGTCGAGCGCTGCCGGGTGCTGCTGCATCTCGTCGACGGCACCTGCGAGCACGCCGGCAAGGCCTACAAGATGGTCCGCAAGGAAATCGAGGCCTATGGCCACGGCCTCGGCGACAAGCCCGAGATCGTGGCGCTCGCCAAGATCGACGCGCTCGATCCGGAGACCCGCAAGGAGCAGATGGCCCGCCTGAAGCGGGCGGCGAAGAAGACGCCGCTGGCGCTCTCCGCCACCTCGGGAGAGGGTGTCGAGCAGGCGCTCGTCGCGCTTCTCGCGGTGATCGACGAGTCGCGGGCAAAGGACCCCAAGCCGGTCACCGAGATCAACGATTCCGAGCCGGTGGAGACCGGCTGGCGGCCCTGACATCGCCGGCCGCCCAAACGCAGCCTACGGTCACTTCCCCCACTAGACCCCCTTCCGTCCTGCCACGACAGGTCTAATGTCTGCGGCCCGACCGAATGGAGGGCCGCCATGCCTCTCGACCGCCGCATCCAGTCCCTTTTCGGTATTGACGTGCCGATCATCCAGGCGCCCATGGCCGGAGCGCAGGGCTCCGCCATGGCGGTGGCCGTCTGCGAGGCCGGCGGCCTCGGGTCGCTTCCGGCCGCCCTGCTGTCGGTCGATACGCTCCGGACCGAACTCGGGGTCATTCGCCAGCGCACGTCGAAGCCGGTCAACGTCAACTTCTTCTGCCATCGTCCCCCCGAGCCCGACGCGGCGCGAGAAGCCGGGTGGAGGCAACGGCTCTCCGGCTACTACGCCGAGCTGGGCATTGATCCGGCCGCGCCGATCCCGACCTCCAACCGTGCCCCCTTCGATGAGGCCTTCTGCAAGGTGGTGGAGGAGTTCCGCCCGGAGGTCGTCAGCTTCCATTTCGGCCTGCCGGCCCCTGACCTCCTGGATCGGGTGAAGGCCACCGGTGCGAAGATCATGTCGTCCGCGACCACGGCGGACGAGGCCCGCTGGCTCGAGGATCACGGCGCCGACGCGATCATCGCCCAGGGCTACGAGGCCGGCGGTCACCGCGGCATCTTTCTCACCGATGACCTTGCCAACCAGCCCGGGCTCTTCGCGCTGCTGCCGCAGGTGGTCGATGCGGTGGAGGTGCCGGTCATCGCCGCCGGCGGCATCGCCGATGCGCGCGGCATCGTTGCCGCCTTTGCGCTCGGCGCCTCTGCGGTACAACTGGGTACCGCCTACCTGTTCACACCGGAGGCGACGATCACGCCGATGCACCGGGCCGCGCTGAAGACCGCCAAGGACGACGGCACGGCGCTGACCAACCTCTTCACCGGGCGACCGGCGCGCGGCCTCATGAACCGCATCATGCGGGAGGCAGGTCCGCTGTCCGCCGAGGCTCCTGCCTTCCCGACCGCGGGCGGCGCGCTTGCCCCCCTCAAGGCTAGGGCCGAGGCGTCCGGAAGCGCCGACTTCTCCTCGCTCTGGTCGGGCCAGGCGGCCGCTCTCGGCCGCGAGATGGGGGCTGGCGACCTGACGCGGGCGCTCTGGACGGAGACCAAGGAACGGCTCAGGCAGGGGTGATCCGCTGCGCTATTCGTTGCCCATGCCGGCGCGGGTGAAGCGCTGGCGGATGCGCTTCATCAGCATGTCGCGGACCTGCCGGTAGGCATCCAGCCGCTGCTCGCGCGAGCCTTGTGCGAGGGTCGGATCGGGGGTCGGCCAGTACTCGACGTCCATGTCGTTTGTGCGCGTCAGATCGAGCGCCTTGTGGTGCGCATCGGGCGCCAGGGTCACGACGAGGTCGAAGTTGAGCCCCTCCCATTCCTCGAGTTCCTCGATGGTCTTGGGCCGGGTCTTCTGTGTGTCGATACCGATCTCGTCCATGACCGCATCGACGAAGGGATCGTGCTCGCCCTTGTGGACGCCGGCGCTCTCGACGAAAACGCGGCTGCCGAAGAAGTGCTGCATGATAGCGGCGGCCATGGGCGAGCGCACCTGGTTCATGCCACAGGCGAACAGCACGGCCTGGGGGTTCTTGCGCCGGTCGGAGACCACCTCAGCCCTTCCAGTGCAGGACCGAGATGAGGGTAAAGAGGCGCCGCGCGGTATCGAAGTCGAAGTCGAGCTTCTCCCTCAAGCGCTCTCGCAGAGTCTCGGATCCCTCGTTGTGGAGGCCACGGCGCGCCATGTCGATGGTCTCGATCTGGGCGGGCGTCGCGTGCCGGATCGCATCGTAGTAGCTGTCGCAGATCATGAAGTAGTCCTTCACGATCCGCCGGAACGGCGTCAGCGACAGGATGTGGGTGACCACCTGCCGGCCGTCCTCGTGCTTGACGTCGAGCACCAGCTTGCCTTCGGCCAGGGAGATGTGGAGCGTGAACGGCCCGCTGTCGACGCCGATCGGGCAGAACGAGTTCTCCTCGATCAGATCGTAGATCGCCACCGCCCGCTCGTGCTCGATGTCGGGAGAGGATCGGCCGATGGACGTCTCGTCGATCGTCACCGCGACCAGACGCCGCCCGACATTCGGAGCCGCATCCGCCGATGGGGCCGTGAGCTCCGGATCCGCGGACTTGTGACCCTTCCGGTCGGTCATGGTCGTCCTTTCACGCGCGATGGGTCAGTCGGAGCTGCCGGGGTTCATGCGGATGGCGACGGAGCGCGCATGGGCCTGGAGCCCTTCTGCCTCGCCCAGGGCGATCGCGGCGGGGCCGAGCGCCCGCAGCTGTTCGGGGCCGCAGCGCAGCAGCGACGTGCGCTTCATGAAGTCCAGGACGCCAAGTCCCGAGGAGAAGCGCGCCGAGCGGGCGGTGGGCAGGACGTGGTTCGATCCGCCGACATAGTCGCCGATCGCCTCCGGGGTGTGCCCGCCGAGGAAGATGGCGCCGGCATTGCGGATCCGGCCGGCCAGAGCCTCCGGATCGGCGGTGATGATCTCGAGGTGTTCGGCCGCGATCCGGTCGGCGAGCGGCACGGCCTCGGCCATGTCGGCCACCTCGATGATGGCGCCGAATTCGCGCCAGCTGGCTGCAGCGATCCCAGCCCGGGGGAGGGTTGCGAGCTGGCGTTCGACGGCCGCCTCCACGGCATCGGCGAGCCCGGCGTCGTCGGTGATGAGCAGGGACTGGGCGGCCGCGTCGTGCTCCGCCTGCGCCAGCAGGTCGGCGGCGATCCAGTCGGGATTGGCCGTGCCGTCGGCGATGATCAGGACCTCCGAGGGCCCGGCGATCATGTCGATGCCGACCGTGCCGAAGACCTGCCGCTTGGCGGCGGCCACATAGGCATTGCCCGGCCCCATGATCTTGGCGACCGGACGGACGGTCTGCGTTCCATAGGCGAGGGCAAAGATCGCCTGTGCGCCGCCGATCCGATAGATCTCGTCGACGCCGGCGAGGCGTGCCGCGGCCAGCACCAGCGGGTTCAAGGTACCGCCGGGAGCCGGCACGACCATGACGACGCGCGGGCATCCCGCTACCTTGGCGGGGATCGCGTTCATCAGCACGGAGGACGGGTAGGCGGCGGTGCCGCCCGGCACATAGAGGCCGACGGCCTCGATAGCGGTCCAGCGGTAGCCCAGTTCGACGCCGAGGGCATCGACGAAGCGGTCGTCCCTCGGCTTCTGCCGCTCGTGATAGGCGCGGATACGGTCGGCGGCCAGGCGGAGCGCATCGAGCGTGTGGGGATCGCAGGCGGCGACGGCCGCCTCGATTTGCCCGTCCGTGACGCGCAGCGTCGACGGCGTCAGTGCGAGCTTGTCGAATTTGGCGGTGTACTCGATGACCGCGGCATCACCGCGGGCGGCGACATCCTGGCCGATGGCCCGAACGACGTCGTTCACCTCCTCCGAGACCTCGCGCTTCATCGCCAGCAGGCTGGCGAAGCGGTGGTCGAAATCAGCAGCGCGTGTCGAGAAGCGCAGGGGCATGGCAGGCCTTTCCGGTCGCAGGAGGCATGGGGGAGCCTCCCCGTTCCGTCAAGTCCCGCATGGCCGCATCAGGCGACCTGGGAAGAGGGTTCGTTGACGAAGGTGCGGTTGCGTCCCCGTCGCTTGGCCTCGTAGAGGCGCTGATCGGCCTGTTTCAGCAGCGCGGCGAGCGCCTGGCCGGGCCCGCCTGCCGCGCCGCCGATGCTGACCGTCATGCCGATGCTTTCGCCGCTGTCCACATCGACACGTATGGTGGCGACCTTCTGTCGTATCTGCTCGGCGACGGCCATGGCTTCTACCTCGCTCGCGCCGCGGAGAAAGACGGCAAATTCCTCTCCGCCGATCCTTCCGACAAAGTCGCCGGCGCGGGTGCAGGAGGAAATGGACTCGCCCGCCAGTTTCAGAGCCCTGTCGCCGGCCGGGTGGCCGAAACGGTCGTTGATCGACTTGAAGTGGTCGACGTCGATGATGAGCAGGACGCCGACCGGATGATCCCGGTCGGCGCCCTGGAGAGACTGGAAGAAGCCCTCGCGGTTGAGAACGCCGGTCATGCCGTCGCGCCGCGCCCGCTCCGCCAGGGCGGCATGGGCTTCGGCGAGGGAACGATGGGCCCGCTCGAGGTCGCGGTTCATCCGTTCGATTGCCTTGCGGGCCTGGCTCAGCCTCTCGCTCTGCCAGAACTGGTGAGTGCTGAGCGGGAGGGCGATAAGGAGAGGGCAGACCACGGACAGAAGCAGGGACACAGGGTCCGGGGCGCCCCTGAGCAGGGTCGTCAGGATCACGACAAGCAGCATGGACGCGGCCACCGACAAAGCGGTGGCGACGGCGGCTTTCCGCAGGACCCGTCTGTTAAAAATGGACATTCCGCAAGCTTGTCCTGAAATTCTCAACATCGCCTTTCCCCGATCGCAGACTCGTGAGGTCAGGTGTTGAAAAGACCCATGGGGGACTCGCCACCGGGGCCTTGCGAACGGCCTTCGCCTGGGGTCATCTCCCCGCCGGGAGATCCTGATGAGCACAACACCGCAGCCTGGCGCGATGCCCGGCGACATTCCAGGCAATGCGCCACAGCCGGCCGATTTCAAGCCGCTGGATTGGGCGCGGACCATGCTGCGCGGCATTCGCGTTGCATCGCTCGGCACGATCGACCGCAACACCGGCCATCCCGTGACCACACTTACGACGGTGGCAACCGACAGCGACGGCTCGCCGCTGATCCTGATCTCAAACCTCTCGAGCCACACTGCGAATCTGAAGGCTGACGGCCGCGCCTCGCTGCTTCTCGCCCGCCACGGCAAGGGCGACCCGCTCGCGCATCCCCGGCTGACCGTGCTGGGCGTGTTCCGCCGGGTGGAGGACGAGGGGGTGGTGAAGCGGCTGAAGGCGCGGTTCCTCGCCCGCAATCCGAAGTCGCAGATCTACATCGACTTCCCGGACTTCAGCATCTGGCGGCTGGATGTCGCAGCCGGCCATCTCAATGGCGGTTTCGCCCGCGCGGCGGATATCGCCGGCACCGATCTCCTGGCCGATGTCGATGATGCGGCTGACCTGATCGCTGCCGAGGCCGGCGCCATCGCCCACATGAACGAGGACCACGCGGATGCCGTCTCACTCTACGCAACGGTGCTCGCAGGCGAGGAGCCTGGTCCCTGGAAGCTGACCGGCGTCGATCCCGAGGGCTTTGATCTTGCCGCCGGGGATCGCACGGCGCGTGTGCTGTTTCCGCGGCGGGTGACGACCGGCGAGGATCTGCACAAGGTGCTGGTGCAGATGGTGCGCGAGGCGCGCGGCAAGGCCGCCTGAGGAGCTCGTCAGGACAGATAGCCGCCGAGCACCTGGGCGACGACGTCATCGGCGAGCGTCTCGCGGTGGGCGCGGGTCTCGCCGTGACGCGGCGAGTACCAGACCGCAACCCAGTTGATGGCGCCCAGCAGCGTCCGCATGGCGAGCGAGGGATCCGCCGCCTTCATCGATCCGTCGGCGGCGCCGGCGGCGAAGATGCGCCGGAAGGCATCCTCGTAGCCGCGCCGGAGGTTCATCAGCTCCTCCAGCGTCGCCTTGTGCTCTTCGCTCGTCTCGCCGAAGCGATAGAGGTCGACGCCGAGGGTCAGGTTCCTCTGGAAGGCCTGTGTCTCCATCATGCAGAGGATGTGGGCGCGCGCCATGCGACGCAGGCGCTCGGCGGCCGTTCCCGGACCGGTTTCGTGAACTGCCGCCTCGCGGATGAGGATGAAGATCGCCCGGCGGAAGACCTCGAAGAAAAGTTCTGGCTTGGAGCGGAAGTGGTGATAGACGCGCCCCTTGGTGGCGCCGAGCATGTCGGCGACATCGTCCATGGAGGTGGCCTCGTAGCCGCGCCGCATGAAGCACTCGGCCGCGGCGGCGAGCACCTCCTCGCGCCGATCGGGTGAGACGAGATCGTTGGCAGCCGTGCCCTGCATGTCAGCCGGCATCCTCCCCTGAAGCGGCACCTTTGCGGCGTCCTGCCTTGTGAACGGGTGTTAGCGCCTCTCGCCCTCTGCCGGAAGGGGGACGCTGCGCATGGGCGCTCCCGCGGGCAGGGGGCTCGACAACGGCCAGGCACCCGAACATACTCTCCAGTATGTCCCCGCCGCTGCGGGGCCGTCAACGAAGGAACGAATGGCGGCCGGCTCCCCGGGGCGAGGTCGTCGCGGGAGGATGCTGATGGATGCCCTCGACGCCTTCCGGCGCGAGACACGCGCGTGGCTCGACGCCAATTGCCCTGCCGAAATGAGGACGCCGGTGACCGGCGACGACGACATCTGCTGGGGCGGCCGCAACTGGGTTTTCAAGTCCGAGGCCCAGAAGGTCTGGCTTGAGCGCATGGCGGCGCGCGGCTGGACCGTGCCCGGCTGGCCCAGGGACTATGGCGGCGGCGGCCTCTCCCACGAGGAGGTCAAGGTCCTCAAGGAGGAGATGCGGGCCATCGGCGCGCGATCGCCGCTGGAGAGCTTCGGCATCTGGATGCTCGGGCCTGCGCTGCTCGCCTTCGGCTCCGAGGAGCAGAAGAAGGAACACCTGCCGCGCATCGCCCGCGGCGAGATCCGCTGGTGCCAGGGCTATTCGGAGCCCAATGCCGGCTCCGACCTCGCCTCGCTGCAGACCCGCGCCGACGATGGCGGCAACCATTTCGTCGTCACCGGCTCGAAGATCTGGACGAGCTATGCCGACAAGGCCGACATGATCTTCTGCCTGGTGCGGACGGACTTCGCCGCGCCGAAGCACCTCGGCATTTCCTTCATCCTCTTCGACATGACCTGGCCGGGGGTGACGACCAAGCCGATCCTGCTGATCTCCGGCAAGTCGCCCTTCTGCGAGACCTTCTTCGACGGCGTGAAGGTGCCGAAGGCCAACCTTGTGGGAACGCTCCACCGTGGCTGGGACATCGCCAAGTACCTGCTCACCCACGAGCGCGAGATGATCGGCGGGGGCGGAGGCGGGCTGCTCGGCGGGCGCTCGCCCGGCCAGGTCGCCGCCTCCGAGATCGGCACCGATGCGGCCGGCCGCCTGACCGACGCCTTCCTGCGGGCTGACGCGGCGCGGGCGGAGGTCGACGCGCTGGCCTTCGCCGCCACCATGGCCCGTTACAAGGATGAGGCGGCCTCCGGCGGGAAGGGCGTCGGCGACAGGTCCTCCGTGCTGAAGTACTACGGTACCGAGCTCAACAAGCGGCGTTACGAGCTGATGATGCGGGCCGCCGGCAGCAGCGGCCTCGAGTGGGAGGGCGCCCGCACCAATGACGGCGAGCGGCCTCGCGCCTGGCTGCGCACCAAGGCCAATTCCATCGAGGGCGGCACATCCGAGGTCATGCTCGACATCGTCGCCAAGCGCCTCCTGCAACTGCCGTCCGCGTGAGGCCATCATGCTGGTACTGAACGACGATCAGGTGATGCTGCAGGATGCCGCCCGCGGCTTCGTGTCGGAGAAGGCTCCGGTGGCGGCCCTCAGGAAGATCCGTGACGAGAAGGTCGCCGACGGCTTCGACCGCGGGCTCTGGCGCGACATGGCGGAGATGGGCTGGACCGGCGTGCTGGTGCCCGAGGACCAGGGCGGCCTCGGCTTCGGTTTCGTCGGGGCAGGCGTCATCTGCGAGGAGATGGGCCGCACGCTGACGGCCTCGCCCTTCCTCTCGACCGCCATGATGGCGGCCACCGCCCTGGCGCGCGCCGGCTCGCCGGCGCAGAAGCAGCGCTGGCTGCCCGCCATCGTCGCGGGCGAGGCCGTCATCGCCACGGCCGTGGACGAGGGACGCCGGCACGATCCGGCCGGCACGGCCATGCAGGCCGAGCGCCATGGCAACGGCTTCCGCCTCACCGGCACCAAGACCTATGTCGTGGACGGGCAGGCGGCCGATGCGGTGATCGTCGCGGCGCGGACGGCGGGTGCCGCGGGCGAGACCGACGGGATCAGCCTGTTCCTCGTCGATACGCGGGCAAAGGGTCTGGCTTCGGAGAGGCTCTCGACGCTCGATTCCCGCGGCGCCGCGGAACTGACCTTCGACGGCGTGCAGGTGACGGCCGACGATGTGCTGGGCGAGGTCGATGACGGCTTCGGCCTGATGGAGATCGTGCTGGGAGCAGGCCGGGCTGGCCTTGCCGCCGAGCTCTCGGGCAACGCCCAGGAAAGCTTCGGGCGCACCATGGCCTATCTTCGGGAGCGCAAGCAGTTCGGCCGCACCATCGGCGCGTTCCAGGCGCTGCAGCATCGGGCGGCGCATCTCTATTGCGAGGTGGAGATCGCCCGATCGGCCGTGCTGTCGGCCCTGCAGGCGCTTGACGCCGATCCGGGTGCCGCATCGCTGGCCGTCTCGGTCGCCAAATCCAAGGCCTCGTCAGTGGCCCGTCTTGCGGCGCAGGAGGCGGTGCAGATGCATGGCGGCATCGGCATGACGGACGCCATCGATATCGGCCTCTTCATGAAGCGCATGCAGGTGGCGTCGACGCTCTATGGCGACGCCGATTTCCACGCGGACCGTGTCGCCCTGGCGCGCGGTTTCTGAACGGAGGGGCCACCGGGCCGGCACGAGGACAGGCATGGCAGAGAAACTGACGATCGAGGAACTGCGCGGCCGTATCGGCCAGGAGGTCGGTATGTCGAAGTGGATCGATATTCCGCAATCCGCCATCGATGCCTTCGCGGACCTCACCCACGACCACCAGTTCATCCACATCGACGTGGAAAAGGCGAGGGAGACGCCGTTTGGAGGCACCATCGCCCACGGCTTCCTCACCGTCTCCATGCTCTCGGCCATGGCCTATGACGCGCTGCCGGAGATCATCGGGCGCAGCATGGGCGTCAACTACGGCTTCGACCGCCTGCGGATGATGAGCCCGGTGAAGGCGGGCGCGCGCATCCGCGGCCGTTTCGTGCTGAAGGCACTCGATTCCAAGACGCCGCAGCAGCACCAGCTGACCCATTCCGTGACCGTCGAGATCGAGGGCGCCGACAAGCCGGCGCTGGCCGCCGACTGGGTCACGCTCGCCTACACGAACTGAGGACTTCCGCATGACCATTCGCTTCGACGGACGCGTCGCCATCGTCACCGGCGCCGGTAACGGCCTCGGCCGCTCCCATGCCCTCGGCCTCGCGGCCCGCGGCGCCAAGGTCGTCATCGTGGACTTCGGCGGCGCCCGCGACGGCACGGGCGGCTCAACGGAGGCCGCAGAGAAGGTCGTCGCCGAGATCAGGGCAGCGGGAGGCGAAGCCATCGCCCATGGCGCCAACGTTGCCGATTTCGCCCAGGTCCAGGACATGGTCAGGAAGACCATGGACACATGGGGCCGCATCGACATCCTCATCAACAATGCCGGCATCCTGCGGGACAAGACCTTCACCAAGATGGAACTGCCGGACTTCGAGGCGGTGGTGGACGTGCACCTGATGGGCACGGTGAACTGCACCAAGGCGGTGTGGGACATCATGCGGGCGCAGAACTACGGCCGCATCGTCTTCACCTCGTCCTCCTCCGGCCTCTACGGCAATTTCGGCCAGGCGAACTACGGTGCCGCAAAGGCGGCGATGGTCGGCCTGATGAATGTCCTGCACCAGGAGGGCGCCAAGAACGACATCCGCGTCAACACGCTGGCGCCGACCGCCGCCACCCGCATGACCGAGGAGCTGATGTCGTCCGAGACGCTGGCGCTGCTGACGCCCGAGTCGATCACCCCCGGCGTGCTCTTCCTCGTCAGCGACAAGGGACCGTCGCGGACCATCCTCTGCGCCGGCGCCGGCGCCTTCGCCCGCACCATCATTTACGAGACCGACGGCATCTGGCTGGATGAGGCCGAGCGCACGCCGGAGACGATTGCTGCCCGCTTCGACGACATCTCGAATCCGGCGGGACAGAAGGCGCTGCAGGGCGCTTTCGAACAGACTGCCAAGTTCGCCATGAAGGCCGCGGCGGCCAGGGGCATCGCCCTGCCGCCCCGCGCCTGAGCCTTCACATTTCAGGACCACGTCAGGAGAGACCCATGCGTGAAGCTGTCATCGTATCCACCGCCCGCACGGGCCTGGCGAAGTCCTGGAAGGGCGCGCTTAACAACACCCACGGCGCGGCCATGGGCGGCCATGCCGTGAAGCATGCCATCCAGCGCGCCGGCATCGATCCCGGCGAGGTCGAGGACGTCATCGTCGGCTGCGCCACGCCGGAAGGCGCGACGGGCGGCAACATCGCCCGCCAGATCGCGCTGTCGGCGGGCTGCCCGATCACCACCTCGGGCATGACCATCAACCGCTTCTGCTCCTCGGGCCTGCAGACGATCGCGACCGCGGCGCAGAACATCATCGCCGGCGAAGCGGACATCTACGTCGCGGGCGGCGTCGAATCGATCTCGCTGGTGCAGAACCAGGCCAACAAGTCGAACTTCCAGGATCCTGCCCTCAAGGCGAAGAAGCCGGAGATCTACTGGTCGATGCTGCAGACGGCGGAGATGGTGGCCAAGCGCTACGGCATCTCGCGCGAGCGGCAGGACCAGTACGGCGTCGAGAGCCAGCTGCGCGCCGCCGCCGCCCGCCAGGGCCGCAAGTTCGACCAGGAGATCGTTCCCTTCACGACGAAGATGCTCAAGTCGGAACTGAACGAGAAGAAGGAGGTCGTGCGCACCTGGGAGGAGGAGGTGATACTCTCCGAGGACGAGGGCATCCGCGGCGACACGACCTACGAGGGCGTCGCCAAGATCCGCCCGGCGCTCGAGGGCGGCGTCATCTCCGCCGGCAATGCCAGCCAGTTCTCCGACGGCGCCTCCATGGCGGTGGTGATGGAGGCGAAGCTCGCCGAGAAGCGCGGGCTCACTCCGCTCGGCATCTTCAAGGGCTTCGCCGTGGCCGGCTGCGAGCCGGACGAGATGGGCATCGGCCCGGTCTTCGCCGTGCCGAAGCTCCTGAAGCGCGCCGGCATGACCGTCGATGACATCGACCTGTGGGAGCTGAACGAGGCCTTCGCCGTGCAGGTGCTCTACAGCCGCGACACGCTCGGCATTCCCGCCGACCGCCTGAACGTC
>Ga0315900_10009655_pt1 | contig 12194 bp, 7 predicted proteins | sample LakEriMetagenome_FD_203521 | JGI IMG/M metagenome (GOLD analysis project Ga0315900, IMG submission 203521) | Freshwater fungal communities from buoy surface, Lake Erie, Ohio, United States - Buoy 12 MA114 | ecosystem: Environmental > Aquatic > Freshwater > Lake > Lake biofilm | place: USA: Lake...
TCCTGGCGGAAGGTGACGGGCGGGTGGGCCAGGCGCATGTAGTCGAAGCCGGCGGGCTCGGCCATCAGGGCACGGGTGCTGATGGCAGGCGCCCGGTTGTCCTTGGCCTGGAAGCTGCCGCGCACGTGGCAGGCGCGGATGCGCAGCTCCAGCAGCACCGGCATGTTGGAGGCCTCGGACAAGCCGAAGCCCTGCTCCACCATCTCCACCAGCCGGGGCAGGTCGGGCCGCGGATCCAACAGGCACATGCCGCTCTTGAGCGCGTAGGCATGGGTGCGCTCCTGGATCACCGAGGCGCCCTCGCCGTAGTCCTCGCCCACCACGATGAGCGTGCCGCCCATCACGCCAGGGGAGGACAGGTTGGACAGCGCGTCGGCCGCCACGTTGGTGCCGACGATGGACTTCCAGGTGACCGCGCCACGCAGAGGGTAGTGCAGCGAGGCGCCCAGCATGGCCGCGGCTGAGGCCTCGTTCGCGCAAGCCTCGACGTGCACGCCCAGGGTGTCCAGGTAGTCGCGCGCCTGCACCATCACATCCAGCAGGTGCGACACCGGCGCCCCCTGGTAGCCACCGACATAGGACACGCCCGATTGCAGCAGCGCCTTGGTCACGGCGAGGATGCCCTCGCCGTGAAAGGTGTCACCGTCGCCGAGCTTGAGCGACTCGATTTCCTGGCTGAAGGAGACTTCCATGAGACTGTCCGGTGGAGACGGGTGTTCGGGTTGACGACAGAGCTTGACAGCGCTTGAAGGCTCACAGACCGAGCTGCTTGGCCGCCAGTTCTTTCATGATCTCCTCGGCGCCGCCGCCGATCATCATGACCTTGACCTCGCGGTAGATGCGCTCGCTCTTGGTGCCGCGCATGTAGCCCATACCGCCCAGGATCTGTACGGCGGCGTCGGCGCAGTGCTGCAGGGTCTGGGTGGTCTGGTTCTTCAGCAGGCACAGGTCGGCCACGGTCTCGGGGTCGGCCGGGTGGACCTCGAAGCGCGCGGTTACGTCCTGCAGCATCGCCTCGCTGGCGCGCAGGTGCATGCGCATGTCCATGAGCTTGTGGCGCACCACCTGGTGCTCCACCAGTGCCTGGCCAAAGGTCTTGCGCTGGCGGGCCCAGTCCAGGGCCTCGTCCAGGCACACCTGCGCGAAGGCACAAGCGCCGGCGCTCATGAGCAGGCGCTCGCCGTTGAAGTTGGCCATGATCATGCGAAAGCCCGCGTTCTCCTCGCCAATCAGGTGATCGGCCGGCACGCGCACGCCGTCAAAGTGCAGGTGGGCGGTGTCGCTGCACCACCAGCCCATCTTTTTCAGCTCGCTGCGTTGCAGGCCCGGGCTGTCGCCCGACACTGCGATCAGCGAAATGCCGCTGGCGCCCGGGCCGCCCGTGCGCACGGCCACCGTGAGCCAGTCGGCACGCAGGCCCGAGGTGATGAAGGTCTTCTCGCCGGCTATCACCCAATGTTCGCCCTCCAGGCGCGCGGTGGTGCGCAGCCGGGCCACGTCCGAGCCGCCGCCAGGCTCGGTGATGGCCAGGGCGGCGATGGCTTCCCCGGCCAGCACGGGCGGCACGATGCGCTGCTGCAGCCCCGGCTGGGCGTGGGCCACGATGGGCGGCAGGCCGATGTTGTGCGAGAACAGGCTGGCCATGAGCCCGCCACTGCCCGCCCTCGCGACCTCCTGCGCCGCGGCCAGGCGAAAGGCGAAAGGGCAGGGCGTGCCGCCCAGGGCCTCAGGGTAGCCCAGTTGCAGCAGGCCCATCTGCGAGGCCCGCCGGTACAGCTCGCGCGGGAAGGTGCCGGCCTCGTCCCACGCGGTCACGAAGGGGGCCACCTCGGCGCTCACCCAGGCCCGCACCGCGTCGCGAAAGGCGGTGAGTTCGTAGCCCGGGTCCAGGGCCGCGTCGGAGTCCGTGGCGGTCGGTGTCATGGGGCCGCGCCTGGGGGTCAGTGGGGTGGGTATGGCGACAGGGCGCTCAGCCGTGCTGCGCCTCGAACTCGCGCATCCAGTCCACCAGCGCCTGCACGCCCTCCAGCGGCATGGCGTTGTAGATCGAGGCCCGCATGCCGCCCACCAGGCGGTGGCCCTTCAACTGCGCCAGACCGCGCGCCTGCGCGCCCTTCAAGAAGGCCTCGTCCAGGGCAGGGTCGCGCAGCTTGAATGGCACGTTCATCAGCGAGCGGCAGGCCGGGTCCACGGGGCTGGAGAAGAAGGTGCTCGCGTCCAGATAGTCGTACAGCAGACGCGCCTTGGTTTCGTTACGCTGCGCCATCGCGGCCATGCCGCCCTGGTCCTTCAGCCACTGGAACACCAGCCCGGCGATGTAGATCGCATAGGTGGGTGGGGTGTTGAACATGGAATCATGCTCGGCCACCACCGCGTAGTCAAAAGCGCTGGGCGTGCAGGGCAGGGCGTGGCCGATCAGGTCCTCGCGCACGATCACGATGGTCAGGCCCGCCGGGCCGATGTTCTTCTGCGCGCCGGCGTAGATGAGCCCGTACTTTGAGACGTCCACGGGCTTGGAGAGGATCTCGCTGGACATGTCGGCCACCAGCGGCACCTCGCCCACGTCGGGGGCGAAGTGGTACTGCACGCCGCCGATGGTCTCGTTGGAGCAGATGTGCACGTAGGCGGCCTGCGGGTCGAGCTGCCAGGTGTCACGCGCAGGGATGGTGGTGTAGCCGCTGTCTTTGGACGTGGCGGCCACGTGGGCGCGCCCATAGCGCGACGCCTCCTCGATGGAGCGGCGCGACCATTCGCCCGTGTCGATGTAGTCGGCGCTGGCCTTGCCGCGCAGCATGTTCATCGGGACGATGGCGTTCTCGGCAATGGCACCGCCCTGCATGAAGAGGGTCTTGTAGTTGGCGGGGATGTCCAGCAGTTCGCGCAGCAGGGCCTGGGCCTTCGCGTGGATGGACATGAACTCCTTGCCGCGGTGGCTCATCTCCATGACGGACACGCCGCTGCCGTGCCAGTCCAGCATCTCTTCGGAGGCCTGGCGCAGCACGGGTTCGGGCAGGGCGGCGGGGCCGGCGCTGAAGTTGAAGACACGGGTCATGGGGCGGGGCGCAGGCTGCGGTTGACGGGGTTGCGCCAGATTATCTGGCCCGCCTGCGCGCCGCACGCGCCACAAGCGAGACAATGGGTAAACCCTGATGCTTTCAGGGATTTGCAAGGTGGTTCCCATGTTCTCTTCGTCTTCCTCTTCTTCCTCCGCTGGACCTGCCGCAGGTGGCGGCGGGCTGTCTTCTCTGAAGATCGGGCAGCGGCTGGTGCTGCTCACCGTCGTGCCCCTGGTGCTGTTTGGCGCCTTCGCCGCCTGGCTGTGGACGGCGCTGGGCGCCGTGCGGGAGGATGTGCAGGTGCACCTGACCGAGCAGGTCGAGATGGCCTTGGTGGCGCAGACCTTGCAGCGCGATGTCATCCAGGTGCAGCAGTACCTGCAGGACATTTCGGCCACCCGCGGCCTGGACGGTCTGGACGACGGCTTCAAGAAGGCCGGTGCCAGCCGGGACTCTTTCGCCAAAGGCTTGGCGCGGTTTGAGGACTACCTGAAGCGCCTGGGCGCGCGCCAGGAGCTCGCGGCCGTGGCGCAGGTGCGTAAGGACTTCGACGCCTATTTCGTGGCGGGTGAAAGCATGGCCCAGGCCTATGTGAAAGGCGGTCCGGCGGCAGGCAACCCCTTGATGGAGCCATTTGACGAAGCGGCCGAGGCGCTGCAAAAGAGCATGGGCACCCTGGTGGACAAGGCCTTGGCCGACATGCGCCAGGAGGTGACCGGTGTGGCGGCCGATGCGCAGCAGCTGCGCCTGTGGGCTGCGGCGCTGTGCGCAGCGGTGGCGGCCCTGTCCTTGCTGCTGGGCTGGCGCATCGCGCGCAGCATCACCGTGCCCATCGGGCGTGCGGTGTCGGCGCTGGGCCGCGTGGCCGATGGCGACCTGGCCTTCGAGATCCAGGTGCGGGGCCGGGACGAGACCGCGGAACTGATGTCTTCCATGCGCGGCATGCAGGCCCAGCTGCGCCACATCGCCTCGGGCGTGCGTGACAACGCCGAGCAGGTGGCCACCGCCAGCCAGCAGATCGCCGAGGGCAACCAGGACTTGAGCGCGCGCACCGAAGAGCAGGCCAGCGCCGTGCAGCAGACGGCGTCGTCCATGCTGCAGCTGGGCACCACCGTCAGCCACACCACCGACCACGCCCGGGAGGCCGACACCTTGGCGCAGAACGCCTCGACCGTGGTGGCCCGCGCCGGCGGCCTGGTGCAGGAGATGGTGCAGACCATGCAGGGCATCAACCAGAGCTCACGGCGCATTGGCGACATCATCAGCGTCATCGATGGCATCGCCTTCCAGACCAACATCCTGGCGCTGAATGCCGCCGTGGAAGCCGCCCGTGCGGGCGAGCAGGGTCGCGGTTTTGCGGTGGTGGCCTCCGAGGTGCGCAGCCTCGCGCAGCGCAGCGCCGAGGCCGCACGCGAGATCAAGACCCTGATCACCGACAGCGTCAAGCGGGTGGAAACCGGTGCCAGCCAGGTGGATGAGGTGGGCACCACCATGCGCGAGGTAGTGGAGTCCATCCAGCGGGTGGCCGGGCTGATTGGCGGCATCACCCAGGCCACCAGCCAGCAGCGCCAGGGCATCGAGCAGATCGGCACCGCCGTGCACGAGATCGAATCCACCACCCAGCACAACGCCGCGCTGGTGGAAGAAAGCGCTGCCGCGGCCCAGAGCCTGAGCGAGCAAGCCCGGCACCTGCTGGAGCTGACCTCCGTCTTCCGCCTGGGGCACGGCGATGCCCGTGCGGTGCGACCGGCCCGCGCCTTGATGAGAGCGCCAGAGCGCGCCCTACTGGAGGCTTGAGGGTTCCCGCCGATGCCCGGTGGCCGGCTCGGTGCCTACACTGCCGTCCATGAAAGACGTCGTCATCTCTGGTACCGGCCTGTACCGGCCGCCCCACATCGTCACCAACGCGGAGCTGGTGGAGGCCTTCAACGCCTACGCCGCGCTGCAAAACGAGAAGAACGCGCAGCGTATCGCCGCCGGTGAGGTGGAGCCCATGGTGGGCTCGTCGGTGGAGTTCATCGAGAAAGCCTCGGGCATCCGCCAGCGCTACGTGCTGGACAAGGACGGCGTGCTGGACCCACAGCGCATGCGCCCGCACTTCGAGCCGCGCGGTGATGACCAGCTCTCGCTGATGGCCGAGATTGGCGTGCAGGCCGCGCAGCAGGCGCTGGCCGCGGCCGGCAAGCAGGGCTCGGAGGTGGACGCCGTGCTCTGCGCCGCGGCCAACATGCAGCGCGCCTACCCGGCCATGGCCATCGAGATCCAGCAGGCCATCGGCGCTCGGGGTTACGGTTTTGACATGAACGTGGCCTGCTCCTCGGCCACCTTCGCGCTGGAGCAGGCGGTCAACGCCATCCGCTGCGGCACGGCCTCCTGCGTGCTGGTGGTCAACCCCGAGATCACCTCGGCCCACCTGGAGTGGCGCGACCGTGACTGCCACTTCATCTTCGGCGACGTCTGCACCGCGCTGATCGTGGAGGCCGCCGACACCGCCACTTCTGCCGACCGTTGGCAGGTGCTGGGCACGAAGCTGGTGACCCAGTTCTCCAACAACATCCGCAACAATGCGGGCTTCATGAACCGCTGCGAGGACACCGACCCCGACGCGCGGGACAAGACCTTCCGCCAGGAGGGCCGCAAGGTGTTCAAGGAGGTGGTGCCCATGGCTGCCGCCCACATCGAGCAGCACCTGGCCGACCTGGGCCACCAGCCCGCGCAAGTGCGGCGCTACTGGCTGCACCAGGCCAACCTGGGCATGAACCAGCTGGTCATCAAGAAGCTCACTGGGGGCGAGGTGGGCAACGACCTGGCGCCGCTGATCCTGGACACCTACGCCAACACGGCTTCAGCTGGTTCCATCATCGCCTTCCACGAGCACCGAGCCGATCTGCAGACCGGTGATCTGGGCGTGATCTGCTCCTTCGGCGCGGGCTACTCCATCGGCAGCGTGGTGGTGCGGCGCCTGTGACGGCGGACTTCAGCTTCTTCTGGCACGACTACGAGACCTTCGGCAAGGTCCCCCGCCGTGACGCGCCCGTGCAGTTTGCGGGCGTGCGCACCGATGCCGACCTGAACGAGATCGAGCCGCCCGTCACCCTCTATTGCCAGCCCCCGCTGGACCGCCTGCCCGACCCCGAGAGTTGCCTCATCACGGGCATCACCCCGCAACTGGCGCGCTCGCGCGGCGTACCCGAGCACGCCTTCGCCGCCGAGATCCAGCGCCAACTGGCGCGCCCCGGCACGGTGGGCGTGGGCTACAACAGCATCCGCTTCGATGACGAAGTCACGCGCTTCCTGTTCTGGCGCAACCTGATCGAGCCTTATGCCCGCGAGTGGCAAAACGGCTGCGGCCGTTGGGACCTGATGGACACGGTGCGCTGCGCCTACGCGTTGCGGCCTGAAGGCCTGGAGTGGCCGCGCCACCCCGACGGCAAGCCCAGCTTCAAGCTGGAGCACCTCACTGCCGCCAACGGCCTGGCGCACGAGGCGGCGCACGACGCGCTGTCGGACGTGCGCGCCACGGTGGCGCTGGCCCGGCTGGTGAAGACGCGCCAGCCCCGGCTGTGGGAGTTCTGCCTGAAGCTGCGCAGCAAGGCGGCGGTGCAGGCCGAGCTGGTGATGGGCCGGCCGGTGCTGCACATCTCGGGCATGTACCCGGCTGAGCGCGGCTGCCTGGCGCTGGTGTTCCCCCTGGCCCCGCACCCGCAGAACAAGAACGAGGTCATCGTGTGGGACTTGGCCCACGACCCGTCCGAGCTCCTGACGTTGGACGCCGCCACGCTGCGCCTGCGCATGTTCTCGCGCCAGGACGACCTGCCTGAGGGCGTAACGCGGCTGCCCATCAAGACCATCCACCTCAACAAGAGCCCGGTGGTGATCCGTCAGCTGGACACGCTGAGCGCCGCGCAGGCCGAGCGCTGGGGCGTGGACAAGGCCCTGGCCTGGCGCCACGCTGAAACTGCTGCACGCCTCACGGGCGAGATGGCTGGCGTGTGGCCCGAGGTCTACGCCCGGCCGGCGATGGAAGGCCCGGTGGACGTGGATGAAGACCTCTACGGCGGCTTTGTGGGTGATGCCGACCGGGCCACGCTGGCGCGTCTGCGGGGCTTGGCGCCCGAAGCGCTGGCGCGCGAACGCCCGCACTTCCGCGACGCCCGCCTGGAAGAACTGCTGTTCCGTTACCGGGCGCGCAACTTCGCCCACACGCTGAGCGCCGACGAGCGCGAGCGCTGGCAGATGCACTGCCACGGGCGCCTGCACGAAGGCGAAGGCGGCGGGCCCACGCTGCAGGCCTGGATGCAGCAACTGGACGCCCTGGCCGAGCAGGCCATGGAACGCGATGACGAGCGGGCCGAGGCCGTGCTGGGCGAGCTGACCGATTGGGCGGCCACGGTGGCGGAAGCCGCAGAGACCGCCGGCTTGGCGGGGGAGGCCGCTTGAGCACGCCCCAGCGCGAGGCCGACAGCGCCTACGCCTGGTGGCGCCTGGTGGCCACGCTGGGCCTGATGACGGTGGGCAGCAGCGCCATGTACGTGGTGGCCGTGGTGCTGCCGGCCGTGCAGGCGGAGTTTGCGGTGGGCCGCTCCGAAGCGTCCATCCCGTACACGATGCTGATGATCGGCTTTGGCTTTGGCGGCATCCTGATGGGCCGCCTGGCGGACCGCCATGGCGTCACCGTGCCGCTGTTCATCGGTGCGGCGGGCCTGGGCCTGGGTTTCCTGGCTGCGGCCATGGCACCCAACATCTGGCTGTTCGCATTAGCCCACGGCATCGGCCTGGGCCTGTTCGGCTGCTCGGCCACCTTTGCGCCGCTGGTGGCCGACACCTCCTTGTGGTTTGTGCGCAGGCGCGGCATCGCCGTGGGCATTTGCGCCAGCGGCAACTACCTGGCCGGCGCGGTGTGGCCGCCCATCGTGCAGCACCTGGTGGAAACCTCGGGCTGGCGCACCGCCTACGGCGTGCTGGCGGTGGTGTGTGCGGTGGCCTTGCCGCTGCTCGCCCTGGCCTTGCGGCCGCGACCACCCACTGCGGTGGCGGGCGCAGCCGGCTCGGGCACGGCGTCGGCGGGTACCGCCAGCTCCGCCCTGGCGCAGCGTTCGGGTCAGCCGTTTGGCTTGTCCATGGGCCAGGCCCAGGCCCTGCTGTGCGTGGCAGGCCTGGCCTGCTGCGTGGCCATGTCCATGCCGCAGGTGCATATCGTGGCCTATTGCGGCGACCTGGGCTACGGCGCGGCGCGCGGCGCGCAGATGCTGTCGCTCATGCTGGCTTTTGGCGTGGTCAGCCGGCTGATTTCCGGCCTGATTTGCGACCGCATTGGCGGGCTGCGCACCTTGCTGCTGGGTTCGGTGCTGCAGGGGGTGGCGCTGCTGCTGTTCATCCCCTTCGACTCGATGACCTCGCTGTTCATCATCTCGGCGATGTTCGGGCTGTTCCAGGGCGGCATCGTGCCCAGCTACGCCATCATCGTGCGCGAGTACTTTCCGCCGGCGGAGGCCGGCGCTCGGGTGGGCACGGTGCTGATGTTCACGATGCTGGGCATGGCCCTGGGCGGCTGGATGTCGGGCCAGGTGTTCGACTGGACGGGCTCCTACACGGCGGCCTTCGTCAACGGGCTCGCGTGGAACCTGCTGAACCTCACCATCGTCATCACGCTGTGGCGCCGCAGCGTGCGTCTGGGCCGGCAAGCCGCAGCCTGATCACCCGTCGCCGCCCGGCTGTAGGCGCTCAGCCCATGCCCAAGGCGCGCTGGATGGCCGCGTGCAGCGCACCCATTTCCACCGGCTTCGTCAAGTATTCAGTGAAGCCGGCCTGTCGACCGCGCTCCACCGTCTGGGGCAGGGCGTCGGCGCTGATGGCAATCACCGGGATGTCGCGCGTCTGCGCGTGCTGCTTCAGGCGGGCCATCAGCTCAAAGCCGTTCATGCCCGGCATCTGGATGTCGGTGAGGATGAGCGCTGGCCGCTCGCGCAGGGCCATCTCCAGCCCGGGCGCGCCGTCGTCGGCCGAGATCATGGTCAGCCCCGGCAGGCGCGTGACCATCGCCTCCATCACCATCGCGTTCACCGGGTTGTCCTCGATGTAGAGCACGGTGGCTGTGCGACCTGGCGCGCCATCGTCGGTTGGTGTGGTGCCGTCATCTCCCGGGCCTGACGCAGCCGGCGCTTGGCTCACGCCTGGCGTTGCCGTGGCCGCCGGCCATCCCGCGGACGCAGCTTGTTCCGACGCCACCTTGCCCTGGCCTACGGGCAGGCGCAACCAGAACGTGGCGCCCTGACCGGGCGTGCTGTCCACGCCGATCTGCCCGCCCATGGCCTGCATGAGGCGGCGGCTGAGCGCCAGCCCGATGCCCGTGCCCTCGATGCCCGAGTGCTCGGCACCCAGACGCTGGAAGGGCTCGAACAGGCGGCTTTGGTCTTCATCGCTCAGGCCGTGGCCTTCATCGCGCACCCCCAGCCACACGCGGTCGTCGGTCTCGCGGCACTCCAGCGTCACCGCCCCGCCGGCCCGGTTGTACTTGACGGCGTTGCCAATCAGGTTGAGCAGCACTTGCATCAGCCGTGTGCGGTCGGCCTGCACTGCCAGGCCCGGCCGCGGCGCCGTCCACTGGGCGGGCAGCTGCATGCGGTGACGCTGCGCCAAAGGCTGCATCAGGGCCAGCGCCTCGCTCACCAGGACCTCAAGGTCGATGGCCTGCAGCTCCACCGCAAAGCGGCCCTCTTCGATGCGGCCCAGGTCCAGCAGACCGTTGATGAGGTTGAGCAGATGGCCGGCCCCGGCCAGGATTTCATGGACCTTGAGTTCCTGCGGTGGCGCCAAGGGCCATTTTTTGTCGCTGGCGAGCAGTTGGCCAAAGCCCAGGATGGCGTTCAAGGGCGTGCGCAGCTCGTGCGACATCTGCGACAGGAACTGGGTCTTGGCCTGGTTGGCGCGCTCGGCCTCTTCCTTGGCGGCCACGAGCGCATCCTGTGCCCGCTTGCGCTCGCTGACGTCAATGCCAAAGGTGTAGAAGGTCTGGCCGCCATCGGTGCGCGGCGGGCCGGCCACCTGGATCACCTGAACCGTGATCGGGTCCAGCCCATGTCGGGCGTCGTAGGTCCGCTCGAAGGATCGCGGGTGCCCAGGAGCGGCCATCCGACCTGCGATGTCCTGACGCATGGCCGGCACATCGGCGGGCAGGAGCAGCTCCTCGATGGACTTGCCGATGACGTCCTGGGGTGATCCTCCCAAGCGCCGTGCGGTGGCCTCGTTGACAAAGCTGTAGCGCAGGTCCTTTTCGATGGCCGCGATGAAGCCCGGGAAGGAGCTCAGCAAGGCCTGCAGCTCCGCCTCCCGGTGCCGCAGCGCCTCTTCGGCACGCTTGAGCGTGGTCAGGTCGGTCCACATCCCCACCGAGCCCATCTTGCGACCCTGGGCGTCGTAGATGGGCGTGGCGTTGTTGAAGCACTCCACGCGGGTGCCGTCTGGGCGCACGATGCCGATCTCGTAGCCTTCCTTGTGGCCGTGCTTGCGCCGCTCGAGCTGCTCATCCAGCACGGCACGGTCCGCGCCCTCGAAGAAGTCGAATACTGCGCGCCCGAGGACCTGCTCGCGAGGCTGGCCCAACAGCCGGCACATGGCCTGGTTCACGTCGGTCGTCAGGCCCTGGTTGTCCAGGAACCAGATGCCCTGCTCCGTGTTCTGCAGGAGCTGTTCGCGCAGGCGCGACTGGTCGGCCAGGGCGCGGTCCATCTGATGCAGTTGCGTCACGTCCTGCACCGCGCCCTCCACCCGCAGCACGCGATCGGCTTCCATCAGGGGCCGGCCGACAAAGAGCAAGACCCCCGCGCTGCCGTCAGGCCGGTGGATGTCGACCTCCAGGCGCAGCGGCACGCCACGGGTCAGGGTGTCCTCCAGAGCGGCCTTGAACCGGGCGGTGGAGTCAGGCTGCATCTGCGATGTCAGGGTCTCCACGCTCATCTGCGGCGAGTGTGAAACGCCCAGTTCCCGCGCCGTCTGGGCAGCGCAGGTCACCAGGCCCGTGGCGGGGTCCAGCTCCCAGGGGCCGATGTTCGCCAGGGACCCGATGCGCTCCAGCCGGGCCACCCCCGCTTGCGCCGAGGCCGTGGCCGCCTGGGCCTCCAGGTTGCGCTGCACATAGTTGAGAAAACCCCGGTGCCCGCGCAGCGCCGACAGCACCACCACCCCGCAGAACAGCGCCACCAGCGCCCACACCTGCCAGGGGCTCTCGGCGGCGTGCTTCACCATGTGCACCCACCCAGGCAAGGACACGGGCACGGCAAACAGCAGCGTGGCCACCAGGTCAAAGGAATTGGCGATGACCGAGCCCGTCAGCATGGCGGCTGCGGCGAACAGGATGGCGTGGTGGTCGGGGCCGCCTGGCAGTTGTTCCATCAGCGGGGCGAGCAGCGCCCAGGACAGGCCGTTGAGTGCAATGGCGGCGCGGTGCAGCGTGAGCCAGCGCGGGTTGGACGGGTCTTGGGCCACGCCTGCGCGCGTCCACAGGTGCACGGCAAAGCGCAGCAGCGTGCTGGCCACCATCAGGCCCAGCCAGCCCAGCAGCCAGCCGGTGGAAGGGGCCGGCCACAACCAGAGCACGAGCGCCACGCCCACGGTGCCGCTGGCCAGCGGCAGCACGCCCAGCGACTTGCCATGCAGACGGATCTGCTCGATGCGCTTGGCGCGCTTGAGAGCGGCGGAGTCGGGTGTCATCGCAGCGCGTTGATGCAGACCCTGAGAACGCGCTGCTGAGGGCTGCTCAGACTTGCGGTGACGTCTGCAGGCCCGATCGGCCCAGCAGCAGTTCCACGTCACGCTTGGCGCGCAAGTGGTCGCCGATGTCCACGCCGAAGGCGTAGAAGGTCTGCTTGCCCTCGGCACTCACCGGGCTGGCCACTTGGGTGACCTGCAGCGTCACGGCGGGCAGGTCGCCCCGTGGGCCGTAGGGCCGCTCGGTCAAGTGCGGCTTGCCGGGCTCTCTGAACCGGTCTGCGATGTTGGTCTTCATGTAGGCGAGCACATCGCCTTCCAGCACCTCGTCGATCGATCGGCCGACAATCTCCTCGGGCGTGCCGCCCAGGCGGGCTGCGGTGGCCAGGTTCACGTAGACGTAGCGCAGGTCCTGGTTGATGGCGGCTATGT
>Ga0315900_10009656_pt1 | contig 12194 bp, 8 predicted proteins | sample LakEriMetagenome_FD_203521 | JGI IMG/M metagenome (GOLD analysis project Ga0315900, IMG submission 203521) | Freshwater fungal communities from buoy surface, Lake Erie, Ohio, United States - Buoy 12 MA114 | ecosystem: Environmental > Aquatic > Freshwater > Lake > Lake biofilm | place: USA: Lake...
GGACGCCGATGCCATCGGCGCACCGTGGCGACGGATCTGGGAAGGCAGCCGCGCCGGCGACCGCAAGGAACTGTACCGCCTGTACGTGCGCGAGGAGTCGCGCGCGCCCGGAGGCGACCCCAACTGATGTCCGACGCCTGCGCCCTGTCGGCCGACGAGACCTGACCGCCATGCCCGACCTGCTTCGACGCTTCGTATTCGAGGGCTCGCCGGTCCGCGGTGCAATCGCCCAGCTCGAAGGCACCTGGCAGGCCGTCCTCGAGCGCCATGCCTATCCGCCAGCCCTGCGGCAGGTGCTGGGCGAGGCGATGGCCGCCTGCGCGCTGCTGGCATCGACCATCAAGCTCGACGGCGCGCTCGTGCTGCAGGTGCAGGGCGGACACCCGGTCAGGCTGCTGGTGGTCGAGTGCACCCGCGAGGGCACGCTGCGAGCCACGGCGAAGTGGGACGACCCGCTCCCGGAACAGGCCAGCGCGAGCGAACTGCTGGCCGGCGCTCGCTGCGCCCTCTCGCTGATCGCGGCCGACGGCCAGACCGCCTACCAGGGCGTGGTCGATCTTCGCGGCAGGGATATCGCGCAGATGCTCGGCCACTACCTCGCCCATTCGGAGCAGATCGATTCCGAACTGCACCTCGCCTGCGACGAGCACCATGCGAGCGGACTGCTGCTGCAGCGGCTGCCTGGTCAACCGGACGCAGACAGCGACCGCTGGCCCCGGGTACGCGAACTCGCCGCGACCATTCGGGCGCCCGAACTCCTCCACCTGCCGGCACCCGAGCTCCTCAGGCGGTTGTTCCACGAAGAGGATCTCCGGCTGTTCGATCCCTCGCCGCTGGCCTTCCGGTGTTCCTGCTCGGCCAGCCGCGTGGCCGCGATGCTGCGCATGCTCGGCCGCGAGGAGGTGGATTCGGTGCTGGCGGAGCGCGGAGTCGTCGAGGTGGGATGCGAATTCTGCGGACGGCAATGGCGCTTCGATCCGATCGACGCGGCGCGCGCGCTCGCGGCCACCGACGCGCCAGACGGCGGCCGATCCGTGCACTGAACCTCGGCGAGCGGCGGTCAGCCGATCACGCGCTCGCCCCGCTCGTCGTCGAACCAGCGGAACAGCGTGGGCACCACGAGCAGCGTGAGCAGCGTGGAGGTGACCAGCCCTCCGATCACCACCACGGCCAGCGGCCGGGTGACCTCCGAACCCGGGCCACTCGCGAAGAGCATCGGGATCAAGCCCAGCATGGCGACCGAAGCGGTCATCAGGACCGGCCGCAGCCTCGCCTGGCATCCTGCCACGACCGCCTCGCGTACCTGCATGCCCTCCTCGCGAAGGTGGCGGATGTACTCGACCAGCACCACCCCGTTCAGCGTCGCAATGCCCCAGAGCGTGATGAACCCGACCGAAGCGGGCACGGACAGGAACTCCCCGGACACCAGCAGCGCGAAGATGCCCCCCAGCGACGCGAACGGGAGCACCAGGATGATCAACGTCGCGCTCCGCACCGAGTTGAACAGCAGGAACAGCAGGAAGAAGATCGCACCGACGGTGACGGGCACGATCAGCGACAGGCGGCCGAGCGCCCGCTCCATGTTGCGGAACTGCCCGCCCCACTCGAGCCTGTAGCCCTCGGGCAGGTTCACCTCCGCGGCGATGCGTGCCTTGGCCTCGGCCACGTATCCGCCCAGGTCGCGGCCGGTCACGTTCGCCCCGATCACCAGCCGCCGCCGACCCGATTCGCGCGAGATCACCGGCGCGCTGTCGACGATCTCGAGGTTGGCCAGCGCGCGCATGGGGACCAGCGCGCCGTTGGGGGAGCGGAACAGGATGTTTCCGATCGCCTCCGGACTGTTGCGCCATGTCTCCGGAAAGCGGACCACCGCCGCGAAGCGCCGCTCGCCCTCGTAGACCTGGGTCGCCTGGCGACCCGCGATCGCCGTCTCGATCACGTCGTGCACGTCGGCGACGTTCAACCCGTAGCGCGCGATCGCGCGCCGATCGATGTCGATCGTGAGATACGGCTGCCCGCTGACGCGATCGAGGCGCAGGTCGCGCGTCCCGGTGATCCGCCCCAGCACGCGGGCGATCTCCTCGCTCTTCTGGCGCAGCACGGAAAGGTCCTCGCCGAAGAGCTTGATGGCCACCTGGGACCGTACCCCGGTCACCATCTCGTCCACGCGCTCCTGGATGGGCTGGCTCATCACCAGCTGCACGCCGGGAAGGGGCGACAGCACCTCGCGGATCCGCTGCTCGATGTCGGCCTGGCGCTCGAAACCCGCAGGCCGCTCGTCCACGGGCAGCAGGCTCACGACCGGCCCGGACTCGTGCTGCCCCGCCGGATCGGCCGGACTCTCGCCGCGACCGAGGGTCGAGACCACGCCGCGCACCCCCGGCACCTGGGACACGAGCTTCATGGCCTCCATTTCCATCCGTACCGATTCCTCGATCGACACCGACGGGGTGCGCACGATCGCGGGCGTGATCGACCCTTCCTGCATCACCGGGACGAACGCCGTACCGAGGAACGGGAACGCGGCGCCTGCGGCGACCAGCAGGCCGACGGCGATCGCGACCACCGAGCGCTCGTGTCCGAGCGACCAGTCGAGCGCCCGCATGTAGAGGGGCCGCAGGCCGCGCACGACCCAGGTGTCGTGATCGGCGCCGCCTCGCAGCAGGTAGGAGGCGAGCGCCGGCGTGAGCGTCAGCGAGAGAACCAGCGAGATCGCCAGTGCGATCGCGATCACCAACGCCAGCGGACCGAACATCTTCCCTTCCATGTCGGTCAGCGTGAGCAGGGGCATGAACACCAGGATGATGATGCCCACCCCGAACACCACCGGCACCCCGACCTCGGAGGCGGCGTTGAGCACCACGCGCAGGCGATCCATGCCGCTTGCCTGCGCCTCGCCCAGCCGCCTGAACGTGTTCTCCACCACCACGACCGACCCATCGACCATCAGGCCGATGGCGATCACGAGGCCCCCGAGCGACATCAGGTTCGCCGACAGTCCGTAGTGGTTCATCACCACGAAGGTGAGCAGCGGCGTGAGGACGAGGGTGGCGACCACGATCAGGCTCGATCGCAGGTCCCCGAGGAATACCGCCAGCACCACGACGACGAACAGCACCGCCTCGAGCAGCACCTTGACGATGGTCCACAGCGCGGCGTCCACCAGCTCCGTGCGGTCGTAGAAGGGCACGATGCGAAGCCCGTCGGGCAGCTGTTGCTGCTCGTTGATCTGCTCCACCTTCTGCTTGATCCGGCTGACCACTTCGCGTGCGTTCCCGCCGCGGATCATCATCACGATGCCAGCGACCGCCTCGGTGTCGCCATTGCGGATCGCGGCCCCCACCCGCGGTGCCTCGCCCAGGGTGATCGTCGCCACGCTGCGCAGGTAGACCGGCGTGCCGCGCACCTCGCGGATGACGATGTCGCCGATGTCATCGATCGATCGCACGAGCCCGATCCCGCGGATCAGGTACTGCTCCGACCCTCGCGCGAGCACCCCGCCACCGCTGTTCGCATTGTTCAGTTCGAGCGCCGAGCGGATGTCGGCCAGCGTCACGTCGAACCCGCGCATGCGCTGCGGGTCGGCGAGTACCTGGTATTCGCGCTCATAGCCGCCATGGGAGTTGACCTCCGCCACCCCCGGTATGCCTCGCAGCATCGGGCGCACCACCCAGTCCTGCACGACCCGGCGCTGGACGAGTTCCTCCCGCGTGAGCTCGCGCCTGCCGTCGTCGGGATGCTGCAGCGTGTACTGGTAGACCTGTCCGAGTCCGCTCGACACCGGGCCGAGGACGGGCTCCACCCCCGCGGGCAGGCGTCCCCGCGCCTCGATCAACCGCTCGAGCACGAGCTGGCGGGCGAAGTAGATGTCGGTACGATCGGTGAACACCAGCGTGATCAGCGAAAGGCCGGCGCGGTTGATCGAGCGCAATTCGGTCAGGCCGGGCAACCCGGTCATCGCGATCTCCAGCGGCACCGTCACGAAGCGCTCCACCTCCTCGGGCGAACGCCCGGGCGCCTCGGTCGCCACCTGCACCTGCACGTTGGTGACGTCCGGAAACGCGTCGAGCGACAGCTTCTGCACCGCACGCACGCCGAAGACGGCGAGCGCGGCGAACACCACCAGCAGCACCAGGCGCTGGCGCAGGCTGGCACGAACGATGGCCCGGATCACTGGCGCTGGCGCTCCGCGTTGAGGTGGAACGCGCCGTCCACGACCAGCCGCTCACCCTGTGCCAGCCCGGAGAGGACCGGCCGCAGCCCGTCGGAAGTCTCCGGACCCAGGCTCACCGGACGCAGGCGGAACGCGCCGTCCGGCTCGGGCACGAACACATGCTCGCGCCCGCCCTCTCGCACGACGGCCGCCGCGGGAATCGCAAGCGCTCGGCGGGCGGGCTCCCGGATGGCCATGGTCACGAGCATCGCCGGCTTGATCGTGCGATCGGCGTTGGGCAGCGTGGTGCGCACGGTCACCGTTCGCGTCTCGGGGTTGACGATGTTGCCGACGTGCGTGACGCGAGCGGTGAGTCGCCGGTCACGCAGCGCCGGGATCTCCACGTCCACCGGATCGCCCACCTTCACCCCGTAGACCTGCTCCTCGGGCACCTCGCTCACCACCCAGACCTGGGAGAGGTCGGCAACCGTGAAGAGGATGTCGGCGGGCTGGACCACCTGCCCGACCGTGAGCCGACGTTCGATCACCGTGCCGGCGAGCTTGGTCGCGAGCGTGCTGACCGGGCTGATCGCGCGCGTGTTCTCGAGCCGCCCGATCGCCTCCACGCTCATGCCCAGCGCCATCAGGTTGCCGCGGGCCGCGCGCAGTTCGGCCTCCGCCGAGAACAGTTCGTTCTCGCGGCGCTGCAGTTCGGCGCTGCCGATCACGTCGGCCGCCACCAGGAGCCGCGCACGCTCGACCCCGCGCTGGACCAGTTCGAGGTCGAGCCCCGCCTTGAGGAAGTTGCGCTGGGCGATCGCGAGTTCGGTGCTGTCGATCCGGGCCAGCGGTTGCCCCGATCGCACATCGGCTCCCAGCATCACGGGCGCCTCGATCACCCGCCCGGAGACCGAGGATCCGATGCGCGCCACCCGCTCCTCGTCGACCTGTACGCTGGCCGCGACGCGGAACTGCTCGCGGATCTCGGTCGTCTCCGCGGTCGCGACGCGCAGGCGCTCGAGCATTGCAGGCGCCGGCTGCACCCGCAGCGGGTCCTGTGCGGCGGCCGGCGCACCGGCCGGCCGCTCGGTGCCGCGGCCGCATCCGCCCGCCAGCCCGATCGCGAGCGCCGCGGCCAGCACGGCCGCGGCCTTGCGGCAAGTCCACCGCATCATGTCCTTCCCTCCAGCAGGTCGCTGCCGATCAGTCGCTCGAGTTCGATCAGCGCATAGCGCGCCTCGAACAGCGCATTCGCATACTCCTGGCGAACCAGTCGCAAGGTCCGCTGGGCATCGAGGTACTCGATGATCCCCCGCTCCCCGAAGCGGTAGGCCGCCTCCGCCACGCGGAGCGACTGCTGTGCCTGGCGCAGCAATCCGCCCTCGAAGGCCTGCACCTGCTGGCGGGCGAGCGAGAAGCCGGTGTAGGCCTGGTCCAGTTCCGCCAGCAGCGCCTGCCGGCGAGCGTCGAACTGCGCCTGCGCGAACGCCGCCTCCGCCGCCGCTTCCCGGATCTGTCCTTCCCGTCGGTTGAACAGGGGCAGCGGAACGCTGACCCCGAGCCGCCAGCGCGACTGGTCCGGCTCCTGGTCGACGCCGCCCCGCAGCGACACCGCGGGCGTGCGCAGCCGCTGCTCGAGGTCGACGCGGGCGCGCGAGCGACCGCGCTCCGCGTCGAGCTGGGCCAGTTCCGGATTCGTCCGCAGGGCGCTCTCGCGAATGTCCGGCAACGGCGGAACCGGAGGCAGCGCGGGCAGGCCGCCGGCGACCTCGATCGGCGAATCCGCAGGGGCGGCCACCAGCACCGCGAGCGCCGCGCGCGCCTGGTCGACCCGCATGCGGGCAGCGTCCCTCGCTCGCCGCGCGTTGAGCAACTCGGTATCGGCGCGAATCAGGTCGAGCCTGGGCGACTCCCCGAGGTCCACGCGCAGGCCGACCCGGTCGCGGATCTGCTGCAGGTTGGCGAGATCCTCCTCGGCGATCCTCAGCTGCTCCTCGCGCTGCAGGATCTGGTAGAACGCATTGCGCACCTTCGCATGGAGCGCACGTCGCAACACCCGCTCGGCGGCCTGCGCGGCCAGCACGCCCGCATCGGCGACGCCGGCGCGCGCCTCGCGCACCGCCGCGTAGTCGAGCGGCTGGCTCACCGCAAGGCTGCGGGCGCTGCCGTCCGGCCCGCCGACGCCTCGCGGGCGCACCGGACCGGCGACGAGTTCGACCTCGGGATTGGGCAACTGGCGTGCAGTCACGCCGGCGGCCAGTGCGGCCTCCCGGCGCGCTCGCGCGCCCTCGAGCAAGGCGCTGGCGCGCTCCGCGCGGCCCAGCGCCTCGGGCAGCGTGAGGCGCAGCACCGGCGCGCGCGCCGACAGCGGCACCGGCGCCGGCACGATGGACTCGGCCGCCTGGGCCGGGGCGTGGAGCACGAGGCCCAGCAGCCAGGGGAACAGGACGGTGGACGCGCGGGCTGCGTCGCGCGTGCGGGTTCGGGGAATCGTCATTGCGCTGTCGCGGCGTCAGGAAGACCGCGGATCCTAGGGGAAGCCGGGTGAGACCGCGGTTAAACAGGCTCGGTCGACCCCGGCCGGCCGCTCGTCCGCCGGAGGGACGCCGCGCTGGCTTGCAGGGCGGCGTCCCGGGTCGTGGACCGACGCATCCTGTCGCGAGCGCGACGCGTCCGCATCCGCCGACGCCCTGGCCCCGGGCCGGCGAAGAAAGGCTGGCGCAAGGTGGGGTGTGCGACCATTCCTGACGCTGAGCCGGTACGGCCGAAGGAGAGTGGCATGAAGATCCTGCTCGTTGAAGATGACGCGACACTGGCCGACGGGCTGTCGCGCACGCTCGGACAGTCCGACTTGCGAGTCGAGCACGTGACCACCGGTGAAGCCGCGGAGGAGGCCTTCCTGCGCGAGCGCTTCGACATGGTCGTGCTCGACATCGGCCTGCCCGGCATCGACGGCTTCGAGGTGCTGCGCCGGCTGCGCAAGCGGCCCGACTACGTTCCGGTGCTGGTGCTGACCGCGCGCGACGCAGTCGAGGATCGGGTGCACGGGCTGGACCTGGGCGCCGACGACTACCTCGCCAAGCCGTTCGCGCTCCCCGAGTTCGAAGCCCGCGTCCGCGCGCTGCTGCGCCGCGGGCAGGCGAACAAGAACCCCCAGCTTCGCAACGGGCCCCTGGTGCTCGACACGGTGGCGCGCCGCGCCACGCTCAACGGCCAGCCGGTCGACCTGACCAGCCGCGAATGGAGCGTGCTCGAGAACCTGATGCTGCGTGCGGGCCAGGTCGTCTCGAAGGAAAACCTCATGCAGGCCCTGTCGAACTGGGACCGCGAACTCTCGATGAACGCGATCGAGGTGTACATGTCCCGGCTGCGCGCCAAGGTCGAGTCCGGAGGCGTTCGCATCCGCACGGTGCGCGGGTTCGGGTACCTGCTCGAGGAGCAGAATGACGCCGGCTGAGCCGGCCGCGCCCACGCCCGGCCCCGCCACCGCCCCGCGGGGCCCGGCCCCCGATCACGGACGCCGCCGCGCGCCCAGCCTGCGGGGCCAGCTCATCGGCTGGCTGGTCGCTCCGCTCGCGCTCCTGCTGCTCGCCGGGCTCGCGATCTCCTACGGGGTGGCGCTGCGCTCGACCACGAACGCCTACGACAGCGAACTGCTCGACCCGGCACTGGCGCTGGCCCAGCACATCGAGGTCGAGGACGGCCGGGTACGCCTGGACCTCTCCCCGGTGGCGCAGGACGTGCTGCGCATCGACAGCTACGACCGCATCTACTTCGCCGTGTCCGGCCCGCGTGGCGAACTGGCCGCTGGCGATCCCGAGATGCCCGCCCCACCGCGCATCGTGCCGCCCGGCCACCGGATGTTCTACGACGGTCGCGTGAACGGCCAGACGGTGCGCATCGCGGCGCTGTTCGTCCCCCAGGCCGAAGGACCGGTCGTGATCCAGGTCGCCGAGACCATGATCAAGCGGAATCGGCTCACGCGCGAAATCCTCCTGGCGGAGATGGTGCCCGACGTGCTGATCGCCGTGGCCGCCCTCCTGCTCGCGTGGTTCGGCATCACGCGCGGGCTCGCGCCGCTCGCCCGCCTGCGCAGCGAACTCGCGCTGCGCTCGGCGAGCGACCTCAGCCCGCTCGCCGCTTCCCAGCCACCCCGCGAGGTCGAGCCGCTGGTGCTCACCCTCAACGGACTGCTGCGCGAATTGCGCGGCGCGATCGAAGCACAGCAGCGCTTCACCGCGAATGCGGCGCACCAGTTGCGCACGCCGCTGGCGGGCCTGCAGACGCATGTCGAGCTCGCGCTGCGCCAGGATGCTCCGCCGGAGATGCAGCACGCCCTGCGCCAGCTTCACGGGGCGACCACACGCCTCACCCACCTCGCGAACCAGCTGCTCGCGCTCGCGCGCGCCGAGCCCGGGGGCCACCGCCCGGACACCCAGCGCACCCTGGACCTGCGCACGCTCGCCCAGGACGCGGCTGGCCTGTGGGTACCCCGGGCCATTGCCCACGACCTCGACCTCGGCTTCGACCTGGAGAGCGCCACCCTGCATGGCGATCCGCGGCTGCTGCGCGACCTGCTCGACATGCTGATCGAGAACGCGATCGACTACACCCCGAGCGGCGGCCACATCACGGTGGTCACCCGCAGCGTTGCCGGCGGCTGCGTGCTGCGCGTCGAGGACGACGGCCCGGGCATCGCGCCCTCGGAACGCGAACGCGTGTTCCAGCGCTTCTATCGGCTGCCCGGTGCGGCCGGCGAGGGCAGTGGCCTCGGCCTCGCGATCGCGCGCGAGATCGTCAACCTGCACGCGGGCCGGATCACGATCGACGAGGGCCCCGGGGGACGGGGCACGACCGTGCAGGTGTGGCTGCCCGCCCGGGTCGACTCCGCAGGCTGAACGGGCGCTCGACCCGGCGCCCCCGTCCCGGGCCACGCGCCCCGGGTCGCCGGCTCGTGGTGCCCGGCTCCTGCCCCCACCGTCACGCCCGTGCCCGCGGCAGCACCGTCCGGGCGTGCGGGCTGCGAGTGGCCTGCGCCGTCCGCACGCATGTGCGCCCCTGCCTCGCGAGGCGGCGGCAGCCGACGCCCGCGGATCAGTGGAACCGGGCGTCGGCGATCACCCCGCATGCGTCACCGGTGATCCGCGCCAGGTGCAGCCGTGTCGCGGGCAGCCGCGCCGACGCGACATAGCACGCGTCCTCGATCCAGCGCCGGGACGAGGCGACGCCGGCACCCTGCGCCGCCGCCGCGCAGCGAACGGCCATCCAGCCGCTGGCCACCGTGCCGGCGAGTTCGAGCAGCGGGGAGGCTGCCGCGAGCGCGCGTTCACGCCCCGACTCCGTGTCGGCCATCCGGAGCAGGTGGTCGGCGGCCCGATCGAGATCGAGCGCGGCCGCCTCGAGCGCGCGCGCGCACCCGCCCGCCCCCGACCAGCCCATCCCGCCGCAATGCGAGGCCGTTTCGCGGACCTCGCGTACCCAGTCGCCCAGGCCACGACCCTCGTCGCGCTGCACCCGGCGCAGCAGGAAGTCGAGCGCCTGGATGCCGCTGGTGCCTTCGTAGATGGGCGTGATGCGCGCATCGCGCAGCAGCCGTGCGGCACCGGTGTCCTCGACGTAGCCCATGCCGCCATGCACCTGGATGCCCAGCGACGCCAGCCGGACCGCCTGCTCGGTGCACCACGCCTTCACCACCGGCGTGAGCAGCGCAAGCCGCACCACGGCCTGAAGGTCGTCCGCCCGATCGAGCAACGCGGCGACCTCGAGCGCCAGCGCCCGCGCCGCCCCGGTGCCGGCACGCAGTTCGAGCAGCATGCGCCGGACGTCGGGATGATCGACCAGCCGCGCGGGCTGCCCGTCGCTGCGTCGCCCCTGCTCGCGCTGCCGGGCATGCGCGCGTGCGAGCTGGAACGCGCGCTCGGACAGGGCGACGCCCTCTATTCCCACGGCAAGACGGGCGCGGTTCATCATCGTGAACATGTGTTCCAGCCCGCGACCGCTGTCGCCGACCTGCCAGCCGATCGCGCCACCCGCCTCCCCGAAGACCATCGTGGCGGTCGGACTGCCGTGCAGCCCCAGCTTGCGCTCCAGCGCCACGCAGCGCACGTCGTTGCGATCGCCCACCGCGCCGTCGGCCCGGGGCACCCTCGCCGGCACGAGGTACAGGGTGAGGCCGCGCGTGCCCGGCTGCCCCTCCGGGCCGCGCGCGAGCACCAGATGGACGACGTTGTCGGCGAGGTCGTGCTCGCCCCAGGTGATGAAGACCTTCGTCCCGCGCAGGCGGTGGCGGCCCGGGAAGCCCCGCGGATCGGGGTCCGGATCCGCGAGGGCGACCGTACGCACGTTCGCGAGATCCGACCCCGCGTGCGATTCGGTGAGGTCCATCGCACCGGTCCACTCGCCCGAGACGAGCCGCGGCAGGTAGAGATCGCGCTGCCACGGCGCACCGTGCCGCTCGAGCGTGGCCGCGAGCGCCCCGGTGAGCATCGGCAACAGGCTGAAGGCAAGGCTGCCACCGCACCACAGTTCGTCGACGGCGGCCCCCAGGACCGCAGGCAGGCCGGATCCTCCCCAGCGCTCGGCAGCCACCAGGCCGGGCCAGCCACCCTCGCGAAAACCGGTCCACGCCTCGCGCATCCCGGGCGTGCAGCGCACCCCCTCGGTCGTGAGACGAGCCCCCTCGCGGTCCGCTCGCGCATCGAGCGGCAGCAGCACCTCGCCGGCGTATCGCGAGGCGGCCTCGAGCACCTCGCGCGCGAGACCCGTGTCGGCGGCGGCAGGTCCCCCACCGTCGGGACCGCGTCCGACGACATGGCCGAGGACGAAGGCGATGTCCTCGACCGGCCCCCGCCATGCCAGCGGGTTCACCGCGCGCCCGGACCGACGCGCGGGCGCAAGCCGGCAGCCGGCCACACGACCGCGGGCTCGCTCAGGCGGACAGCTCGCCGGTCAGTTCGGGCACGGCCTGGAAAAGATCGGCCACGAGTCCGTAGTCGGCCACCTGGAAGATCGGGGCCTCGGCGTCCTTGTTGATCGCCACGATGACCTTGCTGTCCTTCATGCCGGCAAGATGCTGGATCGCGCCCGAGATGCCCACCGCGATGTACAGGTCGGGGGCGACCACCTTCCCGGTCTGGCCGACCTGGTAGTCGTTGGGCACGAACCCGGCATCGACCGCCGCGCGCGAGGCGCCGACGGCCGCACCAAGCCGATCGGCCAGCGCCTCGAGGATGCGGAAGTTCTCGCCGTTGCCCATCCCCCGCCCGCCGGAGACGATGATGCGCGCGGCGGTGAGTTCGGGGCGTTCGGAGCGCGTGAGGTTACGGCCGGTCACGGCGGTCTGCCCGGAGTCGGCCACCGGCGCAAGCGGCTCGATCGCGGCCGCGCCGCCTTCGCCGGCGGCGTCGAACGCGGTCGCGCGCACGGTGATCACCTTGATCGCATCGGCAGAGCGCACGGTCGCGAGCGCGTTGCCGGCGTAGATGGGCCGCACGAAGGTGTCGGCATCGACCACCGCGCTGATGTCGGAGAGTTGCGCGACATCCAGCAGGGCCGCCACCCGCGGCATGAAGTTCTTGCCGAAATTGGTGGCGGGGGCGAGCACGTGGGTGTAGTCGCGGGCGATCGACAGCACCAGCGCGGCGAGGTTCTCGGCGGTCGGGCGGGCGTAGTACGGCGCCTCGGCCGCGAGCACCCGGCTGACCCCGGCAACCCGCGCGAGCGTGGTGCAGATCGCGGCCGTCTCGGCGGCCGCCACCAGCACCGTCACGTCCGCGCCGATGCGACCGGCCGCGGTCACGGTGTTGAGCGTGCTGGGCTTGAGGACTCCGTCCTCGTGTTCGGCAATGACCAGGATACCCATGATCGTGTCCTCAGATGACCTTGGCTTCCGTGCGCAGTCGCGCAACCAGTTCCTTGATGTCGGCGACCTTGGCGCCGGCCTGCCGCTTGGCAGGCTCCTCGACGCGCAGCGTGGACAGCCGGGGGGCGATGTCCACGCCCAGCGCATCGGCGCGAAGAACGTCGAGCGGCTTCTTCTTCG
>Ga0315900_10009657_pt1 | contig 12194 bp, 10 predicted proteins | sample LakEriMetagenome_FD_203521 | JGI IMG/M metagenome (GOLD analysis project Ga0315900, IMG submission 203521) | Freshwater fungal communities from buoy surface, Lake Erie, Ohio, United States - Buoy 12 MA114 | ecosystem: Environmental > Aquatic > Freshwater > Lake > Lake biofilm | place: USA: Lake...
CGTCCGGCCGGCGGAGGGCCCTGTCGCCTGCGCTTGCGCTCCGGGGGTCGGCCCGCGCGGGGTGCCACCGGCACGTCGCTAGGTGCGGGCCGGGGTGTGGGGGGAGGTGGCGCGTTCGGGAGAGGGTGCGCGGGTTTCATGGAGCCCGAGGGGGGGAGGTGAAGAGCCGCAGGATTTCGGCGGTATGACGAAATCCTGCTGCGCCCGCCTGGGCGGCCGCCTCAGGATTTGGCACTGTCGGGATGGCGGAGTGTCCTATCGCCTTCGCGTGTGCTTCGGCGATTGGCCCGCGCGACGTGCCACTGGCACTTCGCTGGGTGCGAGCCGGGCGCGAGGTGGAAATGTCGCGCATGTCACGGGGCGAGCAGAGTCATGCCGGCGAAGCAGAGCCGCAGGATGTCGGCGGTATGACGACATCCGGCCGCACCCGCCCTGCGGGGGTTTGGAGCGTGAAGCCATCGTGCCGGTGGCACGATGGTCGCGAGACACGGTGCGGTGCGGAGGGGCTGGAACGCGTGGGTTTCACCCACCCTACGGGGCGTGTCGCCCTGCCGGGCCGGTCCGACCTCCCCTGCCCGGTCGCCGGGGCGGGGGTGCCGACCGGCGGGGACGCGCGTCAGGGGGTCTTGCGCCGGGCGTCCGCGCGGCAGCGGTCCGAGCAGTGGCGGACCTCGTCCCAGACCTTTTCCCACTTCTTGCGCCAGACAAAGGGGCGGCCGCAGGTGGCGCAGGTCTTGCGCGGCAGGTCGGCCTTGCGGCGCATCTTGCCCATCAGAGATCGAGGCTCAGCTGGCGGCTGTCGGGGCGGCCGCGCCGGGGCGCGCGGTCGTTGACGAAGCGGGCTGTGCCATCGGCGCGGCTGGCGTGGCGGCGGGCGATGGCGGCGGCGGTCTGGGCATGGTCCGGCGCGCGGCGCAGCGCCCAGAGCCGGTCGCGCGCGGCGGCGGCGGCGGAGAGCGGGTCGACCACGGGCGGGGGATAGCGCAGGCGTGCCGCCCCCTCCCAGCGCCAGGGCTCTTGCAGGAGGGCGTCCGGTACGGGGGCGAGTTCGGGCAGCCAGCGGCGGGTGAAGACGCCGGCCGGATCCTGGTCATGCCCCTGCTTGACGGGGTTGTAGATGCGGATCGTGTTGATCCCCGTGGTGCCGGACTGCATCTGCACCTGCGGCCAGTGGATGCCGGGGTCGTAATCGGTGAAGCGGCGGGCGAGCACCGGGCCGGTCGCGCGCCAGTCGAGCCAGAGGTGGTAGCTTGCGGCCGCCATCACCATCGCGCGCATGCGGAAGTTGAGCCAGCCCGTTGCGGCGAGGGCGCGGATGCAGGCGTCGAGAAAGGGCAGGCCCGTCTCGCCCGCCGTCCAGGCAGCGAGGCGGGCAGGGTCGGCGTCGCGCAACCCTTCGGTCACGGGGTCGAGGCAGGTGGTCTCGATCGCGGGTTCGTCCTCGAGCTTCTGGGCGAAGTGGTCGCGCCAGGCGAGGCGCGACCCGAAGGCCCGAAGCGCGGCGGGAAAGCGGCCCGCGGCGGCCGCGCGGGCCGCGGCCTCGGTGACCTCGCGCCCCGAGAGCGTGCCCCAGGCCAGATGCGGCGAGAGGCGGGAACAGGCGGAGGCGCCCGCGAGCGGCGAGGACATGGCGGAGCGGTAGGTCGCGGCGCGGCTGCCGAGGAAACTGTCGAGGAGCTTGAGCCCCACATCGCGCCCGCCGGGCTGGCGGCCGGGACAGGGGTCGGGGGCCAGGCCCAGATCGGCGGCCGAAGGGATGGGGCCGGGATCCTCGGCCGGGCCCGAGAGCGGGGGGACAGGCAGGCAGGGCGCGGCCATGAGCGCGTCGCGCCGGGCGGCCCAGCCGTCGCGGCCCGGCAGGCGGCGGGTCACGCCCTGGCCCGGAAGCTCGGTCCAGCGGATGCCGTTCGCGGCCGCCCAGGCGGCGACGCGGCGGTCGCGGGCATAGGTCCAGAGATTGCCGGTTTCCTGATGGCTGACGAGGTCGGTCACGCGGTGGCTGGCGGAGAGGGCAGACAGGACCTCGGTCGCCTCGCCCCGGCGCAGGATCAGGCGCAGGCCGTGGCGCGCGAGGGCTGCGTCGAGGCTGGCCAGCGATTCGGCGACGAAGGCCCAGTGGCGGCCCGCGGCGTCGGGCTGCGCCCAGAGCCCGGGTTCGGCGATGTAGAGCGGGATCACCGGACCCCGCAGGGCCGCATGGGTCAGGGCCGCATGGTCGGCCAGGCGAAGGTCGCGCTTGAACCAGAGGATCGAGGTCATGACCGGGGAGTTAGAGGGCGGACAACCGGCTGCAAGGCAGACCGCTACGGCACAGGGTCAGTCAGCCTCAGCCTCCAGACAATGCCGGATCAATTCGGGGATGGCGTCACGGAACCGGAAAAAGCCGAGTGTCGCATGCGGCCAGGCCGCAGCATCATACGGCCGGACAAGGCGCGTCAAGCGGATGCCGTGATCCGTCAATGCGGTGGCAAGGCCTTTCGTCGCATCGGCCACCGGCCCGACCGGCACATGCGCCAGCACGACCTCTGACAGGCGTTCGCCGATTGCCCAGCGGACGACATCGTCGGTCGTGAAAACCTGCGACACCGGGCCAAGGTGCAAGGCATGGCGGGCGACCGTGTCCGAGATGACAGCCGTCGTGAATTCTCCGACGAGTTCGGCCACGGCCAGCGGACTGCGCGCCGCGGTCACCGCGAGGGTTGCCGTGGCGACCGGCGACAGGCCTGCATCGAACAGCCACCCCGGCGAAAGGTCTTCCTCGGTCAGCAGGAGCCCCTGGCCAGGACCGGGATTCAGGACATCTCCCGCCGGCAGCGCCACCCGGCTGGCCGGCACGAATGACGCCGGGGGTGGCGCTTCCCGGGCGAGGCCTGCGGGGCTGAAGCGTCCCGCCGTGAAGGCCGAAATGTTTTCGCGCCGTGCGAGATAGGTCTTTCCCGGCGTATGCAGTCCCGCAACCCAGCGCCACGAACAGGTGTTCGAGGCTGCATCCCCGTCAAGCAGGTGTCGCAGGAAGAAATCCGCACCAAGTTCCCACGGCAGGCGGAGTGTAAAGACCCAGATCGAGGCGAACCACATGCGGGCATGATTGTGCAGATAGCCGGTACCGGTCAGCTCCTGTGCCCATGAATCAAAGCCGTCGATCCCCGTCCGACCTTCGCATGCCGCCTCCCAGAGGCGTCGCAAGCCGGCTTCGGCGGCAACACGATCAAGCGCCCGGTCCAGGCCCCGGCAGTAGTCGGACCAGACCGAGGGCCGCATCTCGAGCCAGCCCTTCCAGTATGTGCGCCAGAATACCTCGTCGATGAACTTTGCCGCGGCGTCGGGACCGTGACGTTTCACGGCGGCGCGCAAGACCTCTTCTTCGGTCAGGACCCGATGCCGGATGTAGGGAGAAAGCCTGGAGACGTCACGATGGCCGGGCAGGTCGTGATTGCGCCGCGCAGCATAGGCACGGCCCGCGCGCGGCAGGAACCCGGCGAGGCGGGCGAGCGCGGCATCCCGACCGGGTGGAAACGCATCTTGCAGCGCAGGGTTTGACCGGGCGTTGGGTTGCTTGTCCATCGGGTGCCACCTATTGCGCGCCCCCCTGCGATCAAGCCGGCAGGGGGTCGGCAACGCCAGGGTGACGGGTCCGCTGCCCTTGAAGGCCCGACAGGCGGTCACTAAGACTCAGCGGGCGACCTTCCCGCCAGAGGTTCTGGCGCCCTCTCTCCCGGATCAGAGGCCAACACGATGCGTGACCCCGTCGATACCTACATGAACCTTGTACCCATGGTGGTCGAGCAAACCAGCAGGGGGGAACGCGCCTACGACATCTTTTCCCGCCTGCTCAAGGAACGGGTCATCTTTGTGTCCGGCCCGGTCCATGACATGATGAGCCAGCTTGTCGTCGCGCAGCTCCTGCATCTTGAGGCCGAGAACCCCAAGAAGGAAATCTCGATGTATATCAACAGTCCCGGCGGCGTGGTGACCTCCGGTCTGTCGATCTACGACACGATGCAGTATATCCGTCCCAAGGTCTCGACCCTTGTCATCGGGCAAGCGGCCTCGATGGGGTCGCTGCTTCTGACGGCGGGCGAAAAAGGCATGCGTTTCTCTCTGCCCAACAGCCGCATCATGGTTCACCAGCCGTCCGGCGGATACCAGGGTCAGGCGACCGACATCATGATCCACGCGCGCGAGACCGAAAAACTCAAGCGCCGTCTGAATGAAATCTATGTCACCCACACCGGCCAGCCCATCGAGACGGTGGAGGCGGCACTGGAACGTGACAACTTCATGGGTCCGGAGGATGCCAAGGCCTGGGGTCTGATCGACGAGATCCTTGTCAGCCGCGATGATCCTGCGGCTGCGACGGCGTAAGGGTTCCCGCGTCGTTACGACATGTTTACCGGCCCGCGCCACACCCGGCGCAGTCCTTTTTGACGTTGTGGACCCTTGCGCGCTGCCCTAGTGTCTGGTGCGGGGGGCGCTGGGTCTTCAACTTGAGCCTGAGGTAGGAATGGCGAACGCATCCGGCAGCGACAGCAAGAACACGCTCTATTGCAGCTTCTGCGGAAAGAGCCAGCACGAAGTACGCAAGCTGATCGCCGGTCCGACAGTGTTCATCTGCGATGAATGCGTCGAACTCTGCATGGACATCATCCGTGAAGAGACCAAGTCGAGCGGATTGAAATCCGCGGACGGCGTGCCGACACCGCGCGAAATCTGCAACGTGCTTGACGATTATGTCATCGGTCAGGAACACGCCAAGCGGGTCCTGTCCGTTGCGGTGCACAACCATTACAAGCGGCTTGCCCATGCGCAGAAGTCGTCGGACATCGAACTGGCGAAGTCCAACATCCTGCTGATCGGCCCGACCGGCTGCGGCAAGACGCTGCTGGCGCAGACCCTGGCCCGCATCCTGGACGTGCCCTTCACGATGGCGGATGCCACCACCCTGACCGAGGCGGGCTATGTCGGCGAGGATGTCGAGAACATCATCCTCAAGCTTCTGCAGGCCAGCGAATACAATGTGGAGCGGGCCCAGCGCGGCATCGTCTATATCGACGAGGTCGACAAGATCACGCGGAAGTCCGACAATCCGTCAATCACGCGGGACGTGTCGGGCGAGGGCGTGCAGCAGGCGCTGCTGAAGATCATGGAGGGCACGATCGCAAGTGTTCCTCCGCAAGGGGGGCGCAAGCACCCCCAGCAGGAATTCCTTCAGGTCGACACGACCAACATCCTTTTCATCTGCGGCGGCGCGTTTGCCGGGCTCGAACGGATCATCGGCCAGCGCGCCAAGGGCACGGGGATGGGTTTCAACGCGACCGTCCGCGCGCCCGACGACCGTGGCGTGGGCGAGGTCTTCAAGGAACTGGAGCCGGAGGATCTGCTGAAATTCGGCCTGATCCCCGAATTCGTCGGTCGTCTGCCGGTCATAGCGACGCTGACCGACCTCGATGAGTCGGCACTGGTAAAGATCCTGACCGAGCCGAAGAACGCGCTGGTCAAGCAGTATCAGCGCCTTTTCGAAATCGAGGATACGAGGCTCACCTTCACCGACGAGGCACTGAAGGCCATCGCCAAGCGGGCGATCGACCGCAAGACCGGTGCGCGTGGCCTGCGCTCGATCATGGAAGACATTCTGCTCGACTCGATGTTCGATCTGCCCGGACTGACGAGCGTCACCGAGGTCGTGGTCAACGAAGAGGCGGTGAGCCCTGCAGGCAAGCCGCTGATGATCCATGCCGAGGAGAAAAAGGGCAAGGCCTCGGTCGGGTAAGTTCAGCCGGCATAGTCCTGCGCACCGACCGGCTCGGCCCAGGTGACGGAATGGCCGTCCTGCGCCTCCTGGATCGCCAGATGCGACATGGCGCTGTCGGGGTCGGCGCCGTGCCAGTGGCGTTCATGCGGGGCGAACCAGACTGTGTCGCCGGGGCCGATGCGCAGGACCGGTCCGCCGGCACGTTGGGCCCTGCCCCGGCCCGACAGGACGTGGATTGCCTGCCCCAGGGGATGCGTATGCCAATGCGTCCGCGCCCCCGGGGCAAAGCTCACCAGCGACGCCCGCAGACGCGAAGGCTCTGCCGCGTCGACCAGCGGCTCCATCGTGACATCGCCGGTGAACCATTCGGCTGGTCCCTTGCGCAGAGGCCGCGCGCCGGCCGGCAGGTAGTCCATCGCTTTTTTCCTTCCGCTGATGCGCTCTGCCTGACATGATATAGACCGATGGGAGATATCCCGAAAGGCAGGTGTCGCGCGGCCGCCCCTGCCAGCCGGTGCACGGAAAAAGGCCGCCCGGGGAGAGGCCATGGTCCGCCGGATCGTTTCCACCGGATCGCCCTTCGAGGCGCAGATCGGCTATTCCAGGGCTGTCCTTTGCGACGGCTGGGTCTTTGTCGCCGGAACCACCGGTTACGATTATGCAACGATGACCCTGCCCGATGGCGTCACCGAACAGTGCCGCAACGCGCTGGCCACGATTGCCCGCGCTCTGGCCGAGGCTGGGGCTGCGTTCGACGATGTCGTGCGGGTCAGATACATCCTGCCCGACCGTACGCTCTGGCCCGCGTGCTGGCCGATCGTGGCGGCGGCCTTTGCGACCGCCCGCCCCGCGGCGACGATGATCGTGGCCGGCCTGCAGGAACCGGACATGAAGATCGAGATCGAAGTGACGGCCCGCTTGCCCGAACCTCAGATCCCGTGATCGAGATTTGCGCCGCCGATGATCACCTCGTTGAAGGCGGCACCGAGCAGCACGAGAAAAGCGCTGATATAGAGCCACATCATGAGGGCAACCACGGCCCCGATCGAGCCGTAGATTTCGTTGTAGCTGTCGAAGCGTGCCAGATAGGCCGAAAAGAGCGCCGACGCGGCGAGCCAGAGGATGATCACGAGGACTGCCCCCGGCGTGACCCAGGCGAGCCTGATGCGTCCGTTGGGACCGAAACGGTAGAGAATCCCGAGAGCGAGCAGCAGAGCCGCAAGGGCGACCAGCCATCGGACGGCCTCGAGAAGCCAGGCCGTGGATGGGCCGATGGGGGCGAGGGCGATGAGGATCGGCGCGATGATCACCGCAAACAGCCCCGTGATCCCGATCGCGATGAGCGAGAGCGTGATCAGGATCGACACCAGCGCATGAAGGAGCCCTCCGCGATTGGGGATTTCGTGGATCGCGTTCAGCCCCTGCACCAGCGACGCGACGCCCGCCCGCGCCGACCAGAGCGCGAGCAGAAGCGATATGATCGTCGCCCAGCCGAGCGTGCCGCCTTGCGCAGTCACAAGCCGGTGCACCTGATCGGTGATGAGTTCGTCCGCCCCCGGCGGCATCACATCGTCGAAGTACGACAACTGTTCCTCAACAACGACGGGGTCTGCGACCAGCCCAAAGATCGCGATGAGGGCTCCGAGCGCGGGGAAGATCGCGAACATCCCGAAGAAAGCCACGCCCGCCGCCATCAGCCCCATGTGAGTCCGATCTGCCATTGCGGCAACCTGTCCGACCGCGCCCCAGATCGTCGCCCAGTAGCGCCAGAAGTGATGCCAGAAGCGTCCCATATCGGTGCCATCCGTGCCGCGCCCCCGGACCGAAAGCAATCGGTTTTCACCGTGGAAGGGAACCGACCGGACTCTGGTCCCGACGTCAGGCGCGACGGGGCTGTTGCCGGGTTCGCCTTTGAGCCTATGATTGCGCCATGACCATGACCGAGGCCACCCATCCGCTTGACCGCGACACCGTCGCGCGCCTGCTGTCGGCAAGCCATGACGATCCCTTTGCGGTACTTGGCCCGCACAAGCACGGTCGCACGACCTGGCTCACCGCCATCGACCCGGGTGCGGACCGGCTCTCTGCCCTGATCGGAGAGGCGGAGCATCCCCTGCACCGCGTCGACGGCGCACTGTTTTGCGGCAAGGTGCCGGGCGGCAAAGCCTACAGGCTCAGGGGCACGGGCGCCGATGGTGCGACCTGGACCTATGATGACGCATTCCGTTTCGGCCCGGTCCTGACCGCACTGGACGAATATCTCCTCGGCGAAGGCACGCATCAGGACCTCTGGCACGCGCTTGGCGCGCATGTGACCCAGCATGAAGGCGTCGCAGGCACGCATTTTGCTGTCTGGGCGCCGAATGCGGTCCGGGTCAGCGTCGTGGGCGACTTCAACGCCTGGGACGACCGCCGCCACCCGATGCGGCGGCGCGGCGGGACCGGAGTCTGGGAGATTTTCGTGCCCGGTGCGGCGGACGGTGCCGCCTACAAATACGCCATCCTTGGCCCGCATGGCGAACGCCTGCCGCTCAAGGCTGATCCGGTCGGGTTCGGCGCGCAGCATCCGCCCGAAACGGCAAGCCTGGTCCGCGACATCCGCGGCTATGGCTGGCGCGATCAGGACTGGATGGCGACACGGGCCGAGCGCAACCGCCGCGATGCGCCGATCTCGATCTACGAGGTGCATCTGGGGTCGTGGCGGCGCATCTGGGACGAGGGTGGACGACCGCTGTCGTATCGGGAAGCCGCCCGGGACCTTGTATCCTATGTGCGTGAGATGGGGTTCACGCATCTCGAACTCTTGCCCGTCTCGGAACACCCTTTCGACGGGTCCTGGGGCTATCAGCCGGTCGGGCTTTTCGCGCCGACGGTGCGGTTCGGTCCGCCGCACGAATTCCGCGATCTGGTGCAGGCCGCGCATGATGCGGGGCTCGCGCTCATCATCGACTGGGTCCCGGGGCATTTCCCGTCGGACCCCCACGGGCTCGGCCGGTTCGACGGAACGGCACTTTACGAACATGCCGATCCGCGCGAGGGGTTCCACCAGGACTGGAACACGCTCATCTACAATTTCGGCCGGGTCGAGGTGGCGAATTTCCTGACCGCAAATGCGCTCTACTGGCTGGACGAGTATCACGTCGACGGGCTGCGTGTGGATGCGGTCGCCTCGATGCTTTATCGCGACTATTCGCGCGGGCCGGGGGAATGGGTGCCCAACCGCGACGGCGGGCGCGAAAATTACGAGGCGATCGCGCTGCTGCGGCGGATCAACACGCTGGCCTATGGCCGCCATCCTGGCATCATGACGTTCGCCGAGGAGTCGACGGCTTTCCCGAACGTATCGCGGCCGGTCGACATGGGCGGGCTCGGCTTCGGCTACAAGTGGAACATGGGCTGGATGAACGACACGCTCGACTACATCGGGCGCGATCCGGTTCACCGCAAGTATCATCACCACCAGATGACCTTCGGCCTGCATTATGCCTTCAGCGAGAATTTCGTCCTTCCGATCAGCCATGACGAGGTGGTCCACGGCAAGGGCAGCATGATCGAGAAGATGCCCGGCAACTGGTGGGAGAAATGCGCCAATCTGCGGGCCTATTACGGATTCATGTGGGGCCATCCGGGAAAGAAGCTGCTGTTCATGGGCTGCGAATTCGGCCAGCCCGAGGAATGGAACCACCAGGGACAGATCAACTGGGATGCCGCCGAAAGACCCGAGCATCGCGGGATTGCGGCTCTGGTGCGCGATCTGAACAGGCTCTACCGCGAAACCCCGGCGCTTTACCGGCACGACTGCGAACCCGAAGGTTTCGAGTGGATCGATGGCGGTGATGCCGAAACCTCGGTTCTGTCATTCATCCGCCGGGGCGATGCCGCGGACCCGCCCGTGGTCGTGGTCTGCAATTTTACCCCTGTCGAACGGAACGACCACCGGATCGGCTTCCCGGCGACAGGTCGCTGGGCCGAGGTGCTGAACACGGATTCGTCTGTCTATGGCGGCGGAAACCGGGGCAATCTGGGCGGCGTGACGGCCAGTGGCCGACCGAGCCACGGCCAGCCTGCCTCGGCTGTCGTGAACCTTCCGCCCCTGTCCACACTCATGTTCCGGCAGGGCCGGTAACCGCCAGAAAGGGAAGCTCGTCGATGCCGCAAAGCCGCAGACTGACCCAGCGCTCGATGGCCTTCGTGCTGGCGGGGGGGCGCGGGTCGCGCCTGAAGGAACTGACCGACCGCCGGGTCAAACCGGCGGTCTATTTCGGCGGCAAGGCGCGGATCATCGATTTTGCCCTGTCGAATGCGGTGAATTCCGGCATCCGCAAGATGGCGATCGCGACGCAGTACAAGGCCCATTCGCTGATCCGGCATTGCCAGCGGGGCTGGAACTTCTTTCGCGCCGAACGGAACGAATTCCTGGATATCCTGCCCGCGTCGCAGCGGATGGACGAAAACAGCTGGTATCGCGGCACGGCGGATGCGGTGACGCAGAATATCGACATCGTCGATAGCTACGGCGTCGATTACATCGTCATCCTGGCGGGCGATCACATCTACAAGATGGATTACGAGATCATGCTGCGCCAGCATGTGGAAACGGATGCGGACGTTACCATCGGATGCCTGACCGTGCCGCGCAAGGATGCCAGCGCCTTCGGCGTCATGGCGACCGACAAGGAGGGACGGATCACGTCCTTCCTGGAAAAGCCCAAGAACCCGCCGGGCACGCCGGAGGACCCGACCGTCGCGCTGGCCTCGATGGGCATCTATGTCTTCAACTGGAAGTTCCTGCGTGACCTGCTGGTGAAGGATTCGCTTAACCCCAATTCAAGCCACGATTTCGGCAATGACCTGATCCCCGACATCGTGCGCAACGGCAAGGCGATGGCGCATCGCTTCGACGTCTCCTGCGTGCGCGCGCCCGGCGCCGCGGCCTACTGGAAGGATGTGGGCACGATCGATGCCTTCTGGCAGGCCAATATCGACCTGACGAACTTTACCCCCGATCTCAACCTCTGGGACCAGACCTGGCCGATCTGGACCTATTCCGAAGGCACGCCGCCGGCGAAATTCATCCATGACGAAAAGGACCGGCGCGGGATGGCCGTCTCCTCGATGGTGTCGGGGGGCTGCATCATCTCGGGCACCGAGGTGCGCAATTCGCTGCTCTTCACCATGGTGCATACCAATTCCTATGCCGTGCTCGATCATGCGGTCGTGCTGCCTTACGTCACCGTGCACCGCCATGCCCGGCTCAGGCGGGTGGTGATCGACCGCGGCGTGGTGATTCCCGAAGGGCTGGTGGTGGGCGAGGACCCGGTCGAGGATGCGCGCCATTTCCGCGTCACCGAAACCGGCGTGACGCTGATCACGCAGGACATGGTCGATACGTGGTCGGCCGCCCGGTGATCCGCGTCCTGTCGGTCGCGTCCGAATGCGCGCCGCTGGTCAAGACCGGCGGGCTGGCCGATGTGGTGGGCGCGCTGCCCGGCGCACTGGCGCCCGAGGGGGTCGAGATGCGGGTGCTCCTGCCCGGCTATCCGGCCGTGATGGATGCTGCCGCGCCGGAAACGCTGCTGTTCGAGGACGCCGACCTTTTTGGCGGCCCGGCGCGCATTCTGGCCGCAAAGGCGGCGGGGCTCGACCTGATCGTGATCGACGCGCCGCATCTTTTCGCGCGGCCGGGCAGCATCTACCTTGGCCCCGACGGGCGCGACTGGCCCGACAACCCCGAACGCTTTGCCGCGCTGAGCTGGGTTGCCGCGCAGATCGGGGCGGCGGGGGCGGCGGGCTGGCAGCCGCAGATCATCCACGGCCATGACTGGCAGGCGGGTTTCATCCCCGAATACCTGCATCTGACAGGCAATCCCGCCAGGGTGCGCACGGTGATGACCATCCACAACATCGCTTTCCAGGGGCTGAGCGATGCGCGGCGGATGGCCGCGCTGCGCCTGCCGCGCCGCCGCTTCACGCGCGATGGGTTCGAATTCTGGGGCCGCGTCTCGGCGCTCAAGGCGGGGCTCGTGGGGGCGGACCGGCTGACCACCGTATCGCCGACCTATGCGGCCGAACTGATGCGCGACGAATTCGGCATGGGGCTGGACGGCGTGATGCGCGAACGGCGGGGGGTGCTGTCGGGCATTCTCAACGGTATCGACGACACGGTCTGGAACCCGGCCACGGACGGGGCGCTGGCCGCGCCCTATGACACACCGGCGGGCAAGACCGCCAACACCGCCGCCCTGCGGCGCGAGCTTGACCTCGCGCCGGGGGCGGGGCCGCTTTGCGTCGTCGTCTCGCGCCTGACCGAACAGAAGGGGCTCGACCTGCTGATCGAGGCGCTTCCGGCGCTTCTGGCGCGGGGCGGGCAGCTTGCGCTTCTCGGCGCGGGCGAGGCCTGGATGGAGGACGCCTTCCGCGCGGCCGCCGGCGATGGCCGGGT
>Ga0315900_10009660_pt1 | contig 12190 bp, 9 predicted proteins | sample LakEriMetagenome_FD_203521 | JGI IMG/M metagenome (GOLD analysis project Ga0315900, IMG submission 203521) | Freshwater fungal communities from buoy surface, Lake Erie, Ohio, United States - Buoy 12 MA114 | ecosystem: Environmental > Aquatic > Freshwater > Lake > Lake biofilm | place: USA: Lake...
CCGATCATGATGCGGCGCTTGACCTCATTACCAAAACCAGCGGCGCGCGTCATTTCATACATGTCGGTGAGGCCGCCGCCCTCAGGCAGCACACGCAGACCAAACTTAACGCCATCATACCGCGCAAGGTTGGAAGAACATTCCGCAGGCGCAATGACATAATAGGTGGCGAGTGCGTAGCTCGTGTGTGGCAATGAAATATCGATGACTTCCGCGCCTGCTTCTTTCATCAGCTGGATACCGCGGTCCCACATCTGCGCAATTTCAGGGTTGATGCCACCCGGCCGGTATTCCTTAGGAATGCCGACACGAAGCCCCTTGATATTGCCGGTAAGCAGCTTTTCAAAATCCGGCACATCCATCTTCACCGAGGTGGAATCCTTGGCATCATGCCCGCACATGACTGAAAGCGAAATCGCCGCATCACGAACATTCCGCGTAATCGGCCCCGCCTGATCCAGCGAGCTGGCAAACGCGACAGTCCCGAAGCGCGAGCAGCGCCCATAGGTCGGCTTAATACCAACAATGCCGCAGAAAGAGGCCGGCTGGCGAATGGAGCCGCCGGTATCCGTGCCAAGCGCCATCGGGCATAAATCCGCCGCCACCGCCGCTGCTGAACCACCCGACGAACCGCCAGGCACCAGCGCCTTGCCATCTTTCTTCCACGGGCTTTTCACTGTGCCGTAATAGCTGGTGATATTCGCCGAGCCCATCGCGAACTCATCGAGGTTCAGCTTGCCGAGCATCACCCCGCCCGCATTCCACAATTTTTGCGTGATCGTTGATTCATAGGGCGGCTTGAAACCATCCAGAATATGCGACGCGGCAGTGGTGAGCACATCGCGCGTAGCAAATAAATCTTTGACGCCAATCGGCACGCCTTCAATTGCGCCGCCCTCACCCTTGGCGATTTTTTCGTCTGATGTTTTCGCCATCGCCAGCGCTTTGTCACGCGTGATGGTGATGAATGCATTCATCTCGGGATTCGCTTTTTCAATCGCATCCAGATGCGCGGCCGCCAGCTCAACGCTTGAGAATTTTTTTGCCTTCAGGCCATCGCGCATCTCGGCGAGGGTAAGGGTGCGTAAGCTTGTCATTATTCAATCACCTTCGGTACGACAAAACAGCCATAATCAGATTGCGGGGCATTTTTCACCACCGCTTCCTGCTGGTTTCCATCCGTCACCTTATCCTCGCGCCACGGCAGGCGAATATCCGCCACCGAAACCATCTGCGGCACGCCGTCCGTTTTCACTTCCTGAAGCTGCTCGATCCATTGCAGAATGCCTGATATTTCTTTGGCGTAATGATCTTTTTCTTCATCCGTCACACGGATGCGCGCGAGGCGAGCGATTTTGGTGACTTCTTGCTTAGTGAGTGCCATACAATCTCCGTCATTGCGAGGAGTGAAGCGACGAAGCAATCCAGAATATGCATAGTGCTGGATTGCTTCGCTTGCGCTCGCAATGACGAATCCATATAGTCCTTCTTGATGATTTTCAACCATTCAAATAATTTTACAGCCCTACTTCCCCCCTCCGGCCGCCTGCTGGGGCTGGATGTGGGAGAAAAAACCATTGGCCTTGCGCTGTCTGATGGCCTACGCATGATTGCTTCGCCGCACATGACCATTACACGCAGCAAGTTCAGCAAGGATTTGGCGCAGCTAAAAGCGATTACCCACGAGCATCAAATCGTCGGCCTCGTGATCGGCAACCCCATCAACATGGACGGCACCAGCGGGCAGCGCGTGCAATCCACGCAGACCTTCATTTCAAACCTTAAAAAACACATCGCCCTTCCTATGCTGCTGTGGGATGAGCGCCTGACCACTATGGCGGTTAATCGCATGATGGAAAAAGAAGCGGATCTCTCGCGCAAGCGCCGGGACGAACTGGTGGACAAGCTCGCTGCGAGTTATATGCTGCAGGGATGCTTAGATCGAATGAAGGGATTAGGCGTTGGGGATTAGGCATTAGGGATTGGGGTTTTTTGCTTTACTTTTTCTACTCCCTAATGCCCAATGCCTAATCCCTAACACTCGAAACCCATGCTCACCGCACTATTCCTTTCCTACCTCCTCGGCTCCATCCCGTTCGGCTTGCTGCTGACGCGTGCGGCGGGTCTTGGCGATATCCGTGCCATCGGCAGCGGCAATATCGGCGCCACCAATGTGATGCGAACGGGTAATAAAAAACTGGGTATCGCCACACTCCTGCTCGATGCGCTGAAAGGCGCGCTGCCGGTGATCATCGCCCGCAGCTACGGCGTAGAATCGGACATGCTCTATCTCGTCGCGCTGGCGGCGGTGATCGGCCATGTGTTTCCAGTATGGCTCAAATTCAAAGGCGGCAAAGGCGTGGCGACTGCATTTGGTGTGTTATTCGGCCTCGCGCCGGGGATTGGCATCATCGCCGGGCTGATCTGGATCATCGAATTCAAAATCACGAAATTTGTGTCCGTTTCTTCGATTGGCGCTTTCTGGCTGGTGTCGCTCGTGCCGCTCTTTCTGGGCAATGCGAATGGATTTTATTTTTGCCTCGCGCTCGCCCTGCTGATTACATGGACGCACCGAGCTAATATCAAACGCCTGAAGGAAAAAACCGAACCGCGCTATGAGAAAAAACCATGAGCCATTACCCTTCCCTCGCCGGTGATCAGCTGGCGGATGTAGTGCGGCTCATCCGCACGCCGGGCATTGGCACGATTACCTTTTTTCAGCTGACCCAGCGCTTTGGCAGCGCGGGTAGTGCGCTGGAAAGAATCCCGGAAATGGCGGCGCGCGGTGGCCGAAAAACGCCGCTGCTGGTCTATGATAAAAGCCGCGCCATGCGCGAAATGGAGCAAACCGAAAAATTCGGCGCGCGGATGATTCTCTACGGTGCGCCGGATTACCCGAAACTGCTGATGGAATGCGCCGATGCCCCGCCAATTTTGGTTGTGGCTGGCCATGCCCACCTGTGGGAAAAAGACTGCGTCGCCATGGTCGGTGCGCGCAATGCCTCCGCCGCCGGTTGCCAGCTGGCACAAAAACTTGCGCGCGAATTGGCGGAAACTGGGCTGTGCGTGGTCTCCGGCCTCGCTCGCGGCATTGACAGCTTTGTGCATAAGGGCGCACTCACCAGCGCCACCGTCGGCGTAATCGCGGGCGGCATCAATACCGTGTATCCGCCCGAAAACCAGATGCTTTATGCGCAAATGAAGGAAATGGGCGCGATTATTACCGAGCAGCCCTTCGGTCAGGCACCGTTTGCCACTGCTTTTCCGGCGCGCAACCGTATCATCGCGGGTATGTCACTCGCCACGCTGGTGGTCGAAGCCTCGCCCAAATCCGGCTCGTTGATTACGGCGCGCCTCGCCGGCGAATTTGGCCGCGAAGTGATGGCCGTGCCCGGCTCGCCGCTCGACCCCAGAAGTAAAGGCGGCAACCAGCTGATCAAGCAGGGCGCAACCATGATTGAAAGCACCGAGGATGTGCTGGCAGTGCTACGCGAACTGAAACATCAGGCATTCCCGCGACAAACACCCAGCAGCTACAGCGGCGCCCGCGAAGAAACCATCGCGATAGACAACCCGGATACAAGCAAAGCACGCGAAATGCTGCTTTCCAAACTTTCGCTGATGCCGGTGGCCATCGATGAGCTGATCGAACAGACTGGCATTCCAGCGCCACTAATACTTTCCGCGCTGCTGGAGCTGGAACTTGCTGGCCGCGCCCGCCGCAGCGCCGGCGGCAAAGTAGCGCTGGTGCTCGAGGCAGATAGCCAGCCCAACTTATTTTCCTCCCCTATGTAATAGGGGAGGAAGAACGGGCGCTTAAAGCAAAGGCTTGCGCGGCCTTGGCTTTTGTGGCAAGTCCCTGTCACGTTTGATTGTCATCCCGAGCACAGTCGAGGGATCTTTTAAGATTCCTCCGCTCGGCGTATTCGCCTCGGTCGGAATGACACGGTTAGGAGTTTATGAACGTTGTTATCGTCGAATCACCCGCAAAGGGTAAAACCATTAATAAATATCTGGGCAAAGACTATCAGGTGTTTGCCTCGTTTGGCCATGTGCGCGATTTGCCGGCCAAAGATGGTTCGGTGAGGCCTGATGATGATTTCGCCATGACCTACGAGGTGGATAGCGATGCGAAAAAAACCATCGCCACCATCGCAAGAGCCGTTAAAGAAGCTGACCATCTTTATCTCGCAAGCGATCCTGACCGCGAGGGGGAAGCCATTGCGTGGCATGTGCTGGAAGCGCTAAAACAATCCAAAGCCATTCACAAAAATTTGCAGGTGCACCGCGTGACCTTTGATGAGATCACGCAGAAAGCGGTGAAAGCCGCGTTTGATGAGCCGCGCGATATCGATATGAACCTGGTGAACGCGCAGCAGGCGCGCCGCGCGCTGGATTACCTCGTGGGCTTTACGCTCTCGCCGGTTCTGTGGCGCAAGCTCCCCGGCAGCAAATCGGCAGGCCGCGTGCAATCCGTGGCGCTGCGCCTCATCTGCGAGCGCGACGCGGAAATCGAAAAATTCATCTCGCAGGAATATTGGGATATTAAGGCGATCCTCGCACAAAGCAGCGGCAGCACCATCGCTGCACGGCTTGTGGAATATGAAGGCGAGAAGCTAGAAAAATTCTCGGTAACGAACGAAGCGCGCGCCAAGCAGATCACCGAAAACCTGAAAAGCAAATCCTACCGCGTGGCGGATCTTGAAGAAAAAGAAACGCGCCGCCACCCGGCTCCACCTTTTACCACCTCGACGCTTCAACAAGAGGCCGCACGCAAGCTCGGCTTTGGCGCCAAGCGCACCATGCAGGTCGCGCAGAAACTCTATGAAGACGGCGTCATCACCTACATGCGTACTGATTCAGTGAATCTCTCGCAGGATGCGATCAGCCAGTCGCGCGGCTTCATCGGCAAGCAATTTGGCGATCGCTACCTGCCAAATGCTCCTCGTGTTTATAAAAGCAAAGCCAAAAACGCGCAGGAAGCGCATGAGGCGGTGCGCCCCACTGATATTTCGCGCACGCCGCAAAGCTCCGGCTTATCGGATGAACAAGCGCGGCTTTACGAGCTGATCTGGAAACGCACCGTCGCAAGCCAAATGGAATCGGCCGTGTTTGATCAGCTGATTGTGACCGTGGCGGCAACCGATGGCAAGGCGACGCTGCGCGCCACTGGTTCGGTAGTGAAGTTCGATGGCTTCATGACGCTCTATGCCGAAGGCAAAGACGATGAGGAAGAAGAAGGCGAAAACCGCCTTCCGGTTTTGAAGAAAGACGAGGCGCTTGCCGCCAAAGAGATCACACCCGAGCAGCATTTCACTGAGCCGCCGCCGCGCTATTCGGAAGCGAGCCTTGTTAAAAAACTCGAAGAGCTGGGCATTGGCCGCCCTTCCACCTACGCGTCGATTATTTCGGTATTGCAGGATCGCGGCTATGTCACGCTCGACAAAAAACGCTTCATCGCCGAGTCACTCGGGCGGCTGGTCAATGCCTTCCTTGTCAGCTTCTTTGAGCAATATGTCGAATATGGTTTCACCGCCGCGCTGGAAGATAAGCTCGATGATGTCGCGGGCGGCGAGCGCGACTGGAAAGCGGTGCTGGCGGAGTTCTGGAAAGATTTCATCGCCAAAATCGAAGATAGTCAGAAGCTGAAAATCACCGATGTCTTAGCGGCGCTCGATACGCTGCTGGCGGATTATGCCTTCGGCGCAGTGAAAGACGGCAAAGACCCGCGCGCCTGCCCTGCCTGCGCGGATGGTAGGCTTGGCATCAAGCTTGGCCGCTTCGGCCCTTACACCGGCTGCTCGAACTACCCGACCTGTACCCACAAAGGCCAGCTTGGCGAAGCAGCAGCTCCGGCAATGGTCGATAGCGAAGGCAACAGCTTCACGCTGCCGCGCATTCTTGGAAATGATCCGGTAAGCGGCGAAGTGGTCGCACTCAAAAAAGGCCCGTACGGCGTTTATGTACAGCTTGGCGAAGGCAAAACACCAAAGCGTGCGAGCCTGTTTAAATCCATGAAGCCGGAAGAGATCACACTGGAGATTGCGCTCTCGCTGCTCTCTCTGCCACGCGAGCTGGGCCTGCATCCTGATAGTAAAAAACCGATCGTGGTGAATAACGGCAAATTCGGCCCCTACCTGCTGCATGATGGCAAATTCACGACGCTGCCACCTAGCGAAGATCCGCTTTCGATCGGCATCAACCGCGCGGTGGAAGTGCTCGCGAGCGCGCCGGTTAAAGGAAAACGTGCTGGCGCTGAGCCGCTGCGCAGCCTCGGTAAACACCCGGATGACGGCGCAGAGGTTTCACTCTACAAAGGCCAGTATGGCCCTTATGTGAAACACGGCAAAATCAACGCCACCCTGCCCAAAGGCGCGGATCTGGATGCCTTCACGCTGGAAGATGCTGTACCCCTGCTTGCCGCTAAAGCTGGCGCCCCGGCGAAAAAGAAACCCGTCCGCAGGAAAAAAGCCGGATGAAAGGGCGAGGCCGAAAACACTCCCGTCCTAAGCCGCAGCGCGGCAGCACTCATCTTCCCGAAGTCTGTGTCCTGACAGTCACCCGCGTCAGCAATGATGGTGAGCTTGTAGGCGAACCACTGAAATGGGAAACGCGAAAAAAACCACCCCATATTATCATCACGGAGTCCGGCCGTTCGCGCGCGGCAATTGTCGGCGATAAGGTGCTTGCGAAACTGCGAAAAATCAGCCCGCACCTCTATCAGGCACTTGTCATCAAAGTGCTGCCGAGCGAAGCGCCAAAAGCGGTGCTGGGGGTTTTTATGCCGACCAGTGACGGCGGGCTGATCGAGCCTGTATCCCGCCGGCTGAAAGAAAGCTTTATGGTCGCTCGCGGCGACACTGCGGGCGCTGAGCGCGGCGAACTGGTTTCCGGCGTGACACTGCCGGGCATGCCCTCCATGGGCATGACCTATGCGAAAATTGAGCAGCGCCTCGGCTCGCTCAGCTCACCCAAAGCTGCCAGCCTGATTGCGGCTCACATGCACGATCTGCCGCAGCGCTTTAGCATTGATGCGATCAAAGAAGCTGAGGAAGCTAAAACTCCTACCTTGTCTAAAGACCGCGTCGATCTTCGCGATCTCCCGCTGGTCACCATTGATGGGGTGGATGCGCGTGATTTTGACGATGCGGTCTATGCAGAGCCAACCAAAGATGGTTTTCTGATTGTGGTCGCGATTGCTGATGTCGCGCATTATGTGGCCGAAGACAGTGCGCTGGATAAAGAAGCGTTTACGCGTGGCAACTCGGTGTATTTTCCTGACCGCGTGATCCCCATGCTGCCGGAGCGGCTTTCCAACGGCCTGTGCTCGCTGAACCCGAATGAAGATCGCTACTGTCTGGCAGTGAAGCTGTGGATTGATGCCAGCGGCAAAACCAAAAAATATGAATTCATGCGCGCGCTGATGCGCTCGCGCGCGCGGCTGACGTATGAGCAGGTGGAAACAATTCAACATCATCATGTCATCCCGAGCGAAGCCGAGGGATCTTCATTTTCTTCTAAGAAAGATCCTTCGACTACCCCCGCAACAAATGCGGGGTTCGCTCAGGATGACAACGTTAAAAATCTCTGGCTCGCCTATGCCGCGCTCGCCAAAGAACGCGATGAGCGCGGCGCGCTGGCGCTTGACCTGCCGGAATATAAAATTGAATTTGATGATGAAGGCCATGTCGCCGCGATCAAGCCCCGCGAGCGGCTGGAGGCGCACAAGCTCATTGAGTGCTTCATGATTGCCGCAAACGTGGCCGCAGCAGACTTCCTGCTGAAGAAAAAAGCCCACGGCATTTTCCGCGCCCACGAATCACCCGCCGAAGAAAAAATGGATGAGCTGCGAATATTGCTGAAGCTCTCCGGCTACGGAATCGCCAAAGGCGCTATCACCGCCAAACATTTAAACCGCGTGCTTAAATCAAGCGAAGGCAAACCTGAGCAGCCGCTGGTGCACACCGCTGTGCTGCGCGCGCAGATGCAGGCGTTTTACGCGGCGGAAAATATAGGCCATTTCGGCCTTGGCCTTCAGAAATATTGCCACTTCACCTCGCCGATACGCCGCTATGCAGATCTGGTGGTGCATCGGATGCTAAGTGCCTTGTGCCTGGTGCCTGGTAAAAAAAATACAAAGCACCAAGCACCTAGCACCAAGCACCTTTCTACCGTTGCCCTTCATATCTCCGAAACCGAACGCAAGGCGATGATGGCGGAGCGTGAAGCCATGGATCGCTACAAGGTGGCGTTCATGTCAAAGCGTATCGGCCATACGTTTTCCGGAGTCGTGACCGGGCTGAACGAGTATGGTCTGTTTGTCACCGTCACCGAAAATGGCGTTACCGGCTTTATCCCGGTTCGAAGCCTTGGCGGTGATTTTTTCCGCTATGATAAGAAAGAAGCCAGCTTTATCGGCACTCGCAGCCGCACACGCTACCAGATGGGCATGAGCTTGTTTGTCCGCGTGGCCGAGGCGAATGCGCTGACCGGCAGCCTGATTTTTGAACTCCCCAATCCATACGAAGGCGCAAATCCAGTCAAACATTACAAACGCCGTAGATAAGTTGCAATATTCGTGATTTTGTTTATTCTGTTTGCATAATCAACTCACAGGATCCCCGCCTTCGCGGGGATAAAAATATGACCAAAGCACGCATCTACCAACCCGATAAAAACGCCATGCAATCCGGCAAAGCCAAGGATGACTGGCTGCTGGAATTCGCCCCCGCCGAACCTTACTTCAGCGATAGCCTGATGGGCTGGAATGGCATGACCGATATGGCACAGGAAATTAAGCTCAAATTCCCAAACAAAGAGGCGGCCGTCGCCTATGCCGAGCGTCAGGGCATTGCGTATGAACTGGACGAGCCTAGCGCCCGCAGCCATGTCAAAAAGGCCTACGCGGACAATTTCAAATTCGGCAAAATCACAGGATAGGCCTTAGGGATTGGGCATTAGGGATTAGGATTTAAGGGTTGGGTTTTGCAAATTATTGATTATTATAAATAATTAGACGCAATATCTCCCTAATGCCAAATCCCTAATCCCTAATGCCTTAATGTCATGATACCGTCATATGACATTGCGCTCGTTTTGTTTTACAATGGGTAAGTAGGAGAAATGCGATGAAACGTTTTACCGTTCCTTGCGATTTTAACGGCACTAAATACCCGTTTCATGTGTATGTGGGCGAACCGCATCCGCAGCGCCACCCGCTGCAGCATCAGGCATGGTGGCTGTCGACCATTCGCGGTGGCACCATCCCGCAGGAAGTGATGGATAGCTTTGAGCGCCTGCACAAAATCGCGCTGGAAAACAACGTTTCGTTTGAAGATCTCTGCGTCTATGCGCTGGGCACGGCGGCAGCAGAAGAAGGCAAGCAAATCAAAGTCGAACAGGCAGCAGGCTGATGGCACGGGGCTCAGGAGCATGGGGCGACAGTAACCGCGACGGCATCAACGATGATTTTGATCGCCGCCCGGGAAACTCGACCGAAAGCTCGGAATACTCACGCCGCTATGATCCATTTTCGGTTCAGGAATTCAGCAACAGGCTGGAGCCCGCTAACCAGCAACAGCTCGATGAACTGCGCGCGCAATATGAGCAGGGATTAACTGAATCGCGTGATGCTTTTATTGCAGCGCAAAGCAGTGTGCAGATCATGCCGAATGTCGGCAAATTCATCATTCCAGAGAATCGTGCGTCATGGATCGCACACGCCAACCTGGTTAAAACCGACCGCGCAGGCCTGGGTTTCAATCCAGAAAAATATATCTACTTTGATAAAATTATCGCCGAGCGCTATAAAAACCCGGCGCTGACCGACCCAAACCACCCCGATTACGCAAAGTTTGAAGGGCTGCGCACCAATCTTGAAGTGCTGCGCAACGATATCTACTCCATCTTTTTCAAAGATGGCTCATTTGACCCGGGTGATGAATGGGTGCTGCCCGACATTACCGGCATGGCAGCCACCATCGGCGATGCGCTGAATCACGACAAATGGTACAAGCGTCCGTTCCTGCGCTCGGTGAGTGTGGATGTCGCCAATGTGGAAGGTATCGGCGCACGTGAACTCTACAAGCACCTGCTCGACTCACAGGATCCTGAAGCGCGCAATACGTCGTTTCGAAATAAATTAATGGCAGTTTTGAATGTTCCTGTCAGAAACTGGCGCCTGCCACCGCTGGAAGAAACGCCTTTCAGCGCCGAGGGCTTGTCTGCCGCCCCTTCGCCCAAGGATATTGGCCTTGATAACATCGCGCTGCCCAGCCTCTCGCAGGGGCAGGACATCGGCGATATGGCCGCTGATAAGGCGCTGCGTGTTGTCAGCATTGCCCGCCGCCTGAACGATCCACAGTCGCTCGACGTCACAACGCAGGAAAATGCTATCGACGAAGCGCGCACCATTCTTCGCTACCTGAAAAACCTGAAGGGCACCGATCAATCGGTTGAGGAATGGATTTCGCAGGGCACACCCGCAGAGCAGCAGGCGAAGTCGGAGGCGCTATCGCGCCTGGTGGAGATTTATGCAGGCGCGCTTAAATCCGGCGATTCGAAATCAAACGAAATACGCCACGGCATGGTGACCACCAGTGCAAACGAGGCCGCAGGAACAATTGCGCTGAGTGTAGCTGGCCACACGCTGGACACCCTGCCGGATAATCACGCCCGCATTATGACACTGGAAGATGCACTCACCGATTATCCCGCATCGTGGGAGCACCGCCAGAACCACAGCACCGCCCGCCTCCTTGAAATCATCGAAACGGGCATTGAGTTTTCTTCCAGGCAGAATGTCAGCGACAAAACCTCCATCGACCGGCTGGTGGAGATGGCAAACCGCATTGAAAGCAATGCGCGGAAATTACAATCCGTAAATTCCATGGCCGCGCCCGCGCGCATGGAATCAGTGGAGCTGGCGCGCGAGATTTTGCGCAAGCTCAAAAAGCTTGGCCTTGGCGGCAGCTCGCTCGATTCGCTGATGAAATCCAGCGATAGCGACACTAAAGCCGACCTCGCCCAGCAGCTCGCCGAAATGACCGAAATCTACCAGAACATTGTGGCTGAAGCGCTGGAGAAAAATCCGGATCTTTTCAGCGATCGCCGTATCCGTGAGGCGAATGATGCCGTTGGTCAGTTCAGCCACACCATCAAGCTGATGGCAGCTAAAGAAATCCCCACCAGCCACGCCGCTTCGCAGCAGATTTCCGCCGATATTGCCAATATGCCCGAAGAGTGGAAAAGCCTGAATGGCCGCACCGTCGACCGCCTGACACAAGCCATGGAAGGCGGGCTGGAGCGCGCTGTAGCGGATTTACAAACACGCCAGCAGGAGCAGCAGCAACAGCAGGATGAAGAGCTTGCCAGCAAGAGTGTTGAAAACCAGCTCCTTGGCGAAATGGCGGGCAAAAAGAAACGCCGCCGCCGCAGCAGCAAAACGGGCGGCAGCGCCTCGGCTTCGCTCAAAAAATCCGCCAAGCGCAGAAATGCAAACGACTTAAATGGTGACGGGGTTGCCGATAAACTGCAAGGCCTCGGGCTGAATGAAAAAGACCTCATCGCCATCCGCCAGCTTGGTGGCAATCTGCGCGGCATGGGCGAGCAATTTGGCGCCACTGCGCCAGAACAAGCACCGCTAGAAATGGCTCCGGTGGCAAACGTTATGGCGCCGGATGGCCAGAGTTTTGTTGAACAACAGCAAAACCGTAGCAGCCGAAGCAGGAACCGCCGCAACAACCCGCGCAGCGGCCAGAAGCAGATCTGATTGTCACATGGAACCATTATCTCCTATCGACCAGCGCGCAAAAAATGTTGCAAAAGAAATTAAAGCGCTTCGCCAGTCCGGACAAACAAATATGGCCATTGAACTGGGCGAGAAATGGTTGAATGAAAATCCTGCTCATCCAAGAGTATTATGCTCATTAGCAAGCGCATATCAAAAAGCAGGCAATCTCGAGGCCGCAAGAGCGCGCTTCAAACAAACTCTCGAGATAGATGATAGAAATGTCGTGGCGCTTGTGAGCCTTGGCAACCTTGAGCTTCAGTCAGGCAATCTCGAGGCCGCAAGAGCGCGCTTCAAACAAACTCTCGAGATAGATGGTAGAGATGTCGTGGCGCTTAACAGCCTCGGTAACCTTGAGTTTCAGTCAGGCAACCTCGAGGCCGCAAGAACGCGCTTCAAACA
>Ga0315900_10009661_pt1 | contig 12187 bp, 10 predicted proteins | sample LakEriMetagenome_FD_203521 | JGI IMG/M metagenome (GOLD analysis project Ga0315900, IMG submission 203521) | Freshwater fungal communities from buoy surface, Lake Erie, Ohio, United States - Buoy 12 MA114 | ecosystem: Environmental > Aquatic > Freshwater > Lake > Lake biofilm | place: USA: Lake...
CGAAAAGTGGCGTGACTCACTTCAAAGCAGAAAATGATGTGGCGTGTTTACGAATGATACGCGAGTTGCTTCAGTATATGCCTCAAAACTGTGAAGATGCGGCACCGTCGAAGCAATACACGGGTGGCAACGAGTCACGACCCAAGCTCGATACGATAATTCCGGATAACCCGAACCAACCATACGACATGCACGACGTAATTACCGAGGTAATTGATGAGGGTTCGTGGATGGAGGTGCATAAAGACTTTGCAGAAAATATTATAGTAGGTTTCGCGCGTATTGCGGGACGCAGTGTTGGTGTGATTGCAAATCAGCCCGCGTTTCTTGCTGGCGTGCTCGACATCAAGTCATCCACAAAAGGGGCTCGGTTTGTCCGCTTCTGTGATTCATTCAACATTCCTATTTTGGTGTTTGAAGATGTGCCCGGATTTTTGCCGGGTACCGATCAAGAGTGGAACGGCATCATTTCTAATGGGGCGAAATTGTTGTATGCATTCAGTGAAGCTACGGTTCCACGTGTAACTGTAATCACCCGCAAAGCGTATGGTGGGGCGTATGATGTCATGAACTCGAAGCACATAGGCGCTGACATGAACTATGCGTGGCCAACAGCAGAAATTGCTGTGATGGGAGCCAAAGGAGCCGCTGAAATCATTTTCAAAAAAGAGATTTCTGAAGCCGCCAGTCCGGAACAAAAATGGAAAGAAAAGGAGGCTGAGTATGCTGAACTATTCGCCAATCCATACAGCGCCGCTCAGCGCGGTTATGTGGACGAAGTGATTCTTCCCTCACAAACACGCGAAAAGCTCATTCGCGCATTCACGATGCTCGAAAACAAAGTAGATACTATGCCCCGAAAAAAGCATAGCAACATGCCATTATAAATAACACACCATGCTTCGATCCATGACTGGTTTCGGTAAAGCCGAAGGAACCGTAGGGAATAAAAAATTCACCATTGAGCTGCGCTCACTCAACAGCAAACAACTCGATTTGAATTTGCGCATACCTGGCACGTATCGGGAAAAAGAACTCGAGCTGCGCTCCTGGCTTAGCGAAAACATTCAACGCGGTAAGGCTGACTTACTGGTGTATTACGAAAGTCTGGAGGCTGAAAAACGGATGGCTATCAATAAACCACTCATGCACGCCTATTACGATGACTTGCGGTCTTTCGCTGAAGAGGCTAACATAGAGTCGGGAGATTTCATCAATGCCATCATGCGCATTCCTGACGTGCTAAAGCCCGAATCAACCGAACTTGACGAGGAAGAATGGACCGCGCTTTTTTCATTGATTAAAGATGCCTATCATAAGTTCGATACCTATCGCAAGCTTGAGGGAGAAAAACTCACGCACGACTTTCATAAACGTATCGATTTGATACTTGATAATCGTTCTGCCCTCAACGCGCCTATTGCGGCTCGCAACCAGCGTGTGCGCGATAAACTACGTGCCAATCTGGAGGAGCTGATACCTATCGATAAAATTGACCCGAATCGCTTCGAACAAGAGTTGATTTATTATTTAGAGCGCCTCGATATCAGCGAAGAATACCAACGGCTTGAAACAAACTGTATGCATTTTCGCGATGAATTAAATGGTGAATCCCAAGGAAAAAAACTAGGATTCATCGCCCAGGAAATTGGGCGGGAAGTAAACACCATTGGAAGCAAGGCCAATGATGCCGAGATGCAACGGTTGGTCGTAGTCATGAAGGATGAATTAGAAAAAATAAAAGAGCAAATCAACAACGTTCTCTAACGATATCTTTGCGACCCCATCACATTGCACATGTCGAAAGGTAAAGCCATCATTTTTTCGGCGCCCAGTGGCGCAGGCAAAACCACAATTGTGCGCCATCTCATGGGTATATCCAATCTTCGCCTCTCTTTCTCAGTTTCGGCTACTACTCGGGCCAAGCGAGAACATGAGATCGATGGCAAAGACTATTATTTCATTTCCTCCGACGAGTTTTTACATCGTGTGAAAAACAACGAGTTCATCGAATGGGAAGAGGTGTATAACGGACAATACTACGGCACACTGCACAGCGAAATAGAACGTGTGTGGAGTAGGGGAGAGCACGTCATTTTCGATGTGGATGTAGTGGGTGGGTTGAGTCTTAAAAAAATCTTGGGCAATCATGCCTTATCTGTCTTTGTAAAGGCACCCAGTGTTGCTACGCTAGAAGAAAGACTACAAAAGCGCAGCACTGAAACTCCCGAAAAAATTCAACAACGCATTGCCAAGGCTAACCAGGAAATGGCATTTGAGCCTCAGTTTGATCGTGTTATTGTAAACAACGACCTTTCTGTTGCCCTGCAAGAGGCAGAAGCTTGTGTTCGGGAATTCCTTGAAGCGCCATGAGAATCGGATTGTACTTCGGTTCATTCAACCCTATTCATGTCGGACACGTGCAGATTGCACAAAAGACCCTGGATCAATTTCACTTGGATGAAGTCTGGTTGATGGTTAGCCCTCAAAACCCGTTTAAGGAAACGAACGACCTGGCCCCCGATCAAGACCGACTTGCTATGGCGCGGTTAGCTAGTGAGGGTATTCCCAACCTTTATGTAAACGACCTTGAGTTTTCTTTACCGCGACCCTCATTTACCATAACAACAGTAAAACTACTTCGCTCGGAACGCCCTAATAGTTCTTTCTACTTAATCATGGGTGAAGACAACTTACACTCGTTGCACCTCTGGAAGAATGCGGAAGATTTGCTTCAACTAGTTGAAGTTATAGTGTACCCGCGTGAAGCACAACCCGTCGTTTTTCCAGCCGTGCTGCAGCGATACAGAGACCGCATTCACTCAATTTCGGGAAACATCATTCCTGTTTCAGCCACAGAAATACGCGCACAATTCAAGGCTCATTTGACACCCATTGACATGTTGCACCCTAGAGTCTTGCAGTATATTCAGCAGCAGCATCTATATTCTTGACCTGAGCCCGACGTTTCAACCATGTGTCCAAAAACAACGTTGAAATAATTACCGAGCCGCCCACGTAAAATTCCCAACTCATCCATTCATCACTTCCGTAGAGAAAAAGTGCTATCAAGATCGTATACACCGGCTCCATATTGATGGCAAGAGCGCACGTAAAGGGACTCAGCACCCTCATGACACGAATTCCCAAAATGAAGGCCACGCCCGTGCATAAAAAACCCAAGACAAGCAACAGTTGAAAATCACGTGGAGCAGGCATGGCAAAAAATTCGTCGCTACGCCCCGACAGAGCCATGAATAATGACAAGCTGGCGCAAGCAAACACCATCTCCCAAAAGGCCATTTTCGTGGGGTTGTGCGTTACCACGAGTTGCGCATTCAGTGTTGAGAATAAAGCCGCCAGAAATGCTGCCAGCAAGGACAGCAGAATACCTGTTGTGTACTTCGACTCAAACTTGAAAATGAGAAAAATTCCGGCACACACAACAATACCCAACAACATTTCGTAGCGACGTGGTCGTTCTCTTTTTATCAATGGATGAAGTAGTGAAACAAAAAAGGCTGACGTACTCAGAACAACGAGTGCAACCGATATTTTCGAGTATTTGATACTCGCAAAAAAACATACCCAATGCGCCGCTGTTAATACGCCCACTCCGCCAAACCGGAGTATATCGGTTAATCTTGCTTTTATAGGAGTTCGAAAAACGATCGATATTCCTGCAATGGACACCACTGCTATTAAAACCCTCCACCAAACCAGTGAAAAAGGATCGAGTGAGATTTCACGGCCAAGTATTCCTGTTAAACCCCATACAAGCACGATGAGGTGGAGCAACAAAAGATTAGTGGTGTGGGCGGTTCTCATGCTCCGGATCTAATTCAACAATGCCGCCACTCATGGTATACTTAAGAATATCCACTGCATTGCGTTCAATGCGGGTAATATTCTTAACGGGAACTATCATCATATGGCCTGAAAAGCTATAGCTCATAGGAAAATACACCGCCACCTTTCCTTGAATATTGCCGAGTTCCGATAAATCCGTGTCTGTTATGAAACCAATCATTTCCAACTGCATGTCATCGCTGACTTTAACCAGCACCGGTTGATTGAATTTTTTTTCTTTTCCCACAAAAGCACCTAGCACATCCGATATAGCATTGTACAGATTATTCACGCCGGGGATTTTATCAAGCAAGCGCTGAAACCACCCTTTGATGCGGTCGTTGATAAACATGCTACCAAACCAGCCCATCACAAATAATACAAGCACTAACATTATGATACCCCAACCCCAGAAATGATCACCGCTGGTAATCATCTCCTCCTCGCTATACAAGATTCGCGGAACGATACTATCGAGAAAACTAAACAACTTGAAAATAATATATCCGGTGCCAAAAACCGGCAGCGCTATTACCAATCCATTGAGCACATAATGAACGAATTTCCGGAAATATCGATTTTTCATGGTTGCTGATTTAGTCGCGAAATTACAACCGTGTTGCGGGTATTGAGAGGTGACAGTTCATTCGCTGACAATTGTCTGCTGACGCGCCATTGCCCATCCGCAGCACTTGGATATCGCGGTGTGATTACGGCTCTGAATAACTCGCTGTTATGATTCGTATTCAGGCAACAACCCTCCGGACAAGGGTTTATAGCACGTTGATTCTCTCTCCAAACTCATCGCGATAATTGCCTCCTACCGGAATCTCTTTGTTGATGTCAGCCAGGATAATATCACCGCCCGAAATAGAGGCTATTTTGTCCATATTCACGATATACGAACGATGCAAGCGCTGGAACACAGACTTTGGCAACTTGCGTTCAATGTCTTTCATCGTTGCGTGTATGATGTACTTCGTGTCTGTAGTTACTATCTGCATATAATCTTTAAGCGCCTCCACGTAATAGATGTCGGAAGTATTCACTTTCACCAGCCTCGACTGATGTTTAATAAAGAGATAATTCGCATTCGATTTAAAGCTCGTTAATGAGCGCAACAACTCATTTTCAACGCGCACCTCCTTCTCCTTGCCATGCTTGTGAATGGCCATTTCGATGGTGGTGTGCAAATCAATTTCTTTGAACGGTTTGAGAATATAACCGTGTGGTTCCGTGATTTTCGCCTTGTTCAATGTTGGCTCATCAGCGAAAGCTGTAAGGTAAATCACCGGAATATCCATTTCCTGCTTGATGGCCTCCGCCGTATCAATGCCGGTCATGTTGCCCTTAATTTGGATATCCATCAGCGCAATATCCGGTTTCGTAGCGCGAGCAAGCTCAATCGCCCGCTCACCATTGTCGGCTTGTGCAATTACGTGATAACCCAATTTTTCAAGACTGCGCTCAATGTCCTTGCGAACAATGCTTTCATCTTCAACCACTAGAATATTGACTGCCATAACCGGTAATTTTATGATTTCTGTGCAATATAGCGCGTTTTAGCCTATTTGCGGCGAAAGCGGATGAAAAACTCAGTGCCGTTTGTTTGGTTTACCACCATGGTCGCGTCGAGTTGTTCAATCAACGCATACACGAGCTGGATGCCGAGAGAATTGTTTTTCTCGAAAGCAAAGTCCTTTGGTAATCCAACGCCATCATCCTTTACGGCCAGTTGTATTTCCTGATCGTGTTCCTTCAGTAGAATTGTAAGGTGGCCGTTCTTTCTTCCTTTAAACGCGTACTTCAGTGCATTACTGACGAGCTCATTAATTATAAGTCCGCATGGTATCGCCTGGTCCAGATTCAATCCTACCGACTCCATCTCCGGTTCAAACCTTACGTTTGTGCCCACTGTTCGATAGCTCTGAATGAGGTTGGAAGCAATGGTTTTGATGTAATCCATAAACTCCAGACGACTGAAGTCGGCAGTGCGATAAATAGTCTCATGAATGAACGACATACTCTTAATGCGCTGCTGGCTTTCACGCAAAATCTCCAATGTATGTGGGTCGTTGACATAACTCGTCTGTAAATTCAAGATACTGGAAATAACCTGCAGATTGTTTTTCACCCGATGGTGCACCTCCTGCAAAAGCACTTCCTTTTCCTTCAATGAATCTCGAACCTTGCGATCAATTTCCTTGCGATCGGTATTATCGTATACCAAGCAAGAAAGTTCCTCCAACTGACCATGCAAATAAATGGGGTTTAAAAAACATTGCCACCACACCGTTTGCTTCTCTCCATTCAATAATGGCAATTCGAATTGTTGGGGACGACCCTTGAATCCATTTGTAAAAGATTGCAATTGCCCTTGATACACATTATCGTCTACGTGCTGTTGAAGAATGTCAATAATGTTGTCGCCCTCTTTGACCTCCTCACCAAAAACACTCTTCATTTCCTTGAGAAAGTTTGTATTCATGGTTGTTACACGGAAGTCATGATCCAGCGTCCACATCAATAAATTCTCCGTACTATTGAATATTGCGTCAATCTTGGCGGTCTGCTCAAGCGTTTGTCGCTGCTGCTGTTCCAGCTTCACTTGGGTTGCCCGATGCTCGTCGATTTCCGCTTTGAGCGCTGAGTTTATTTCCTCCACAAAACGAACACGCAACTGCTCTTGCAGAAGTTTTGCGCGGTCACTGATGTTGTTAAGCGTAACCTGAATAGATGGTTTATTCTCGTAGACCGTTAGGGTCGACTTAATCTCCACTTCAATGGATAACTGATGGGCGTTGACCAATTTTATCTCCTTGTTCGGCGCCTCGCCACCCGCTCGTACTATTTGTAAATCGTTAAGCACAGCCTCTCTGTGAGATTCCTCAATGAAATTCGTGAACAAACCACCGAACACTTCATCTTCATCTTCTATTGCAAATAATTTACATGCCGCTTGGTTCAAATATTGAATTCTGCCGTCTGTTAGGATTACCACACCGTTCGGTGAATCTTCCAGCAATCGCTGAAAACTCAGCAAGCTTTGCTGCAGCGCCTGCTCATTTCTCTTACTGGCACTGATATCATTGAATACCAGCACAAGCGCTCGCTTTCTGTTATAATCAGTATAACTTCCTGTTATTTCCAAAAACGTTGTTCTACCTGCAACATCTGTTATTCGCACATCATTGCGATTCACTGCAGATATCGCAGCGCTCGACATGATATGTTGTATATCGGTCTCACTCAACAACTCGTTCAAGTGCCTACCATGAAGGCTTTGATGGTTTTCCTTTCCATATATTCTCGCAAGCTGGTCATTCGCATCCAATATAACCCCGTCCTGAACAATTGCTACACCCTCTGTTACTGACAGAGCGAACGTTTCAAATCTTCTTTCACTTTCCGCTAATGCGTTTTCGATGTTCTTTTTGTTCGTTGGAATATGGCAGACGCGAACCAACGCATATAACGCATCATCACATTGAATACGTGTCCATTGTACAATCTTGTCATTTGATTCATACACTAAGGAAGCGAAGCCTTTTGTATTAACCTGGTTTGTTATAGACTCTCGTTTTTCACGTGGCACATTTTCACATAATAAATCATAGAGGTTGCTACGCTCAAGGTCCGATTTCGATTGGTTTACATGCGCACAAAATTCTTCGTTTGCATCCACAATCAACATATCTGGCCAAGTAACTATGGCCAATTTATCTATAGGATGCCTCAGTATTTCCAAAAGATATGGATTCATTCTTTCTCGCTTTCCGGAAGTCTTATTTTTTGTCCGTCTATACGAATAACCTTTCCTTCCTTATAATCTAACTGCATAGCCGGAAATCCATTCATATCAAAAAAATCCCACCTTCCCTCCATCTCTCCTGCCTCATACTTTCCTGTTTTTTCTACCTGCCCGTTATCATACCAGTACTTATGCCTGTTGATGGGAATACCCATTTGAAATTCACCCTCAAACATTTTCCTTCCGTTACCATAGTACCAAATCCAAACCCCATCACGCTCACCATCCGCATACTGACCCTCCTCTATGTGATCATGTATAGTTTGTTTCCATTTTCCATTTCTTCTACCACCCGTAAATTCTCCCTCGTTTATAACCACCCCTGTTGAATCATACTCTACAGATGCTCCATCTTCCTTACCATTTCTATACAATTCTTCGCGGTGCAACTGTCCATTCATATGATACCATTTCCAGCTACCCGTTGGCCAGTCCATTTTATACATGCCACTTTGTTCTATCAAACCATTTGCATACAAGTAACTCCAGCTGCCCTCTTTCTGTCCTGCAATATATTTTCCTTTCGCCCGGACACGTCCATCTGCATAAAACAACTTCCATTCTCCAACCCTTCTTCCAAGGCTATCTATCATTCCTTCTCCCACCAATACATCATTATCATATAGCAATCCTCCTGTTTCTTTTCCTGTTGCATCATACAATCTAAAATTACCTTGCTTTTTTCCTTCTCGGTATGTGCCAACTTCTTTCAATTCTCCATTATCGTGGTATTGCTTTCGTATATCTAAAATAGCAGTTGAAGCTTCATCCATAATCAGAACATCGTTTTCGTAACGCTCTAATTTTTCCAACACCCCCTTTGCTGTATAGAATTTGAATACACCGTTTTTCATACCCGCCAACCAATTCCCCTCTAGCCTAAGCTTTCCGTCTTCATATAAGTCGCGCCATATTCCTGTTCTCCTTCCCTGAGCATCATAACGATTTATGCGTTCCTCTGTGTAAATGAAACCGCTGCGATACGTTAGCAGCGTAATTATTCTGCCATCTCGATCAAATTCTGTCGCCTTTCCCTCTTCTTTGTTATCTACAAACTGGCTCTGTTTTTTTAATTCACCTGTTGGGTAATACCAATTTGCTTTCCCTTCTCTACTATTTTTTATGTATGAATATTCTTCCGTTTTATTACCCTTTTCATCATAAATCCTTTCCCAGCCATTTCGCTCATTGGTTCTGTAATCGATTGATTTCTGGATTACACCACTTTCACTGTAGAAATTCCACGTGGAGTCGAGCTGAAAGTTTTCTCTCGTGCCCTCAGTTTTGATCTTGCCATTTGTGTAAAATGTTTTCCAATAACCATCGGGCTTCCCATCTCGCAAATATCCTTCGCTGGTTACTTTCCCGTTTTCATCACGGTATTGAGTAAAAACGGGTTGGGCCACCGCCGACAAGCCAGCAACCAAGCACAAACATCCGCTGAGAAATACCGTTTTCATTCGATTACAAAACTACCGCTTCCATTGAATCCTATTCGAATACCTTTTCTTTTGTTATCAAGTTGAACTATTATTCTATTTTCTTTAAATAGTTTGTTATAGATTATAGGAGGTGTTTAAACGTTGAATAACTCCTGCAGAGAGACATTGATTTTTGATTTTATACAACAAAGGCAAGGAACTATAAACACGTTTTGAGGCTAGTTGATTATTGATAATGAATTGGATAATATGGATATGAACATGGGGTGTATAGAGTGAAGTGTTATAAAATGGGGTGTTGAAGAAAGGTGTGAATTGTTGAAAGAGTTGTGAGATAAATCGTATGAATATGCAACAAGTTTTGATTGGGAAACATCAAAGATTAGCTATGCAAGTGACATAGGTTTCAAACCAAATAAAGTTGTGTCAATTTTACTCAACAGTAATTCACAAAAAATCATGGCTAGTAATGATAAGTGTCGTTTTATTTTTGAAGTTCTTGTTTATCAGGTAAATCTTTAGAAAAATGCAGCAAATACATATAGGTTCGGATCATGCGGGATACGAATTAAAGGAACACCTTAAGAGAAAGCTTGGTGAGCGTTATTCGATTCTTGATTACGGTTCGGAATCAGCAGACAGTGTTGACTATCCCGACTATGCTCATCCGGTTGCTGAGGCGGTTATGCATAAAGGTGGTGTGGGTATTTTGATTTGTGGATCGGCCAATGGTGTTGCAATGACAGCAAATAAACATGCAGGCATACGCGCAGCGATTTGTTGGTTGCCCGAGATAGCAGCATTAGCCAGGAAACATAATGATGCGAATGTGTTGTGCATACCTGCTCGGTTCGTTTCCGAGCAGGAAGCGGAAAGAATTGCAGATTTGTTTATGGAAACTTCTTTTGAAGGAGGCAGACACGAGAATAGAGTGAAAAAAATTGCTTGTTTATGAAGATAATTCTAATTGTATGGTTGTTTTTTCACGTGAATCAAATGTCTGCGCAGCAGGCAGATACTATATCACGATATTGGGCAAAAACAATCGAGGCTGCGCAGCTGAAGAAGCATGTGTATACACTGGCATCCGATGAATTTGAGGGTCGCGAAACTGGGACACCGGGACAGGAGCGTGCGGCAGCCTACATCTCGACGTATTATGAATCGATTGGTTTGAAACCTGCGGTGAATGGAAACTGGTATCAACAGTATCCGCTGAAGCGCGAAACGAATATGGGTTCTTTTGCTGAGGTGGGGAAAAAACGCTTTTCGTTTTTAGATCACTTCTATTTTTTTGGAATGGATGCACAGGATCTGAAGACGGAGAACATTGTGTTCGCGGGTTATGGTATTCGTGATAAGCGATTCAACGATTATAAAAAAATAGAATCTCTTCCGCAAGGTAGCTGGGTCATGTGTTTGGCCGGTGAGCCAATAGATAAGAAGGGGAAAAGCAGAATAACAAAGAGCAATGAAACGTCTGACTGGAATGACGATGTATTCCTCAAAGCAGAGGCGGCAGAAAAGGCAGGAGCCAAGGCGCTCATCATCGTGAATACAAATTATGAGATGTATATGCGCCGTGTCCGTTATTGGCTCGAACAACCGCGAATGCAACTGGATCGCGACCAAAAGGCGGATGAACCAGACCATATCCCATTCATCTTTATTTCACCTGAAATGGCCAATGCATTATTGAAAGATTCAGGAACGACTATCGAGGCGCTTCAGTTGAAACTGAACAAGGGAAAAAGGACTTCACCTATACAGATAAGTGAATCGACGTATTTTCATGTGGAACAGCAAACAGAGCGTGTGGACGCGGAGAACGTGCTTGCATTTATTGAAGGAAGCGACCCCGAATTGAAAAATGAGGTAGTAGTTGTATCGGCGCATTATGATCATATAGGAATTATCAATGGGCAGATTCATAATGGCGCAGATGATGATGCCAGTGGCACATCGTCGGCGATGGAAATAGGTGAGGCATTTTATCTAGCAAAAAAGGCCGGACAAGGTTCACGAAGAAGTGTGCTCATTTTGCATGTGAGCGGAGAAGAAAAGGGATTACTTGGCAGCGAGTGGTATTCTGACCATCCGGTTTATCCGCTAAGCTCAACTGTATGTGACCTGAATATTGATATGGTAGGCCGAATGGATCCGGAACATAAGGATTCGAATTATGTTTATCTAATTGGTTCGGATAAACTAAGCTCGGAGTTGCATGAAATTTCGGAGCGATGCAACGGTGTATACACAAATCTTGCTCTCGATTATACCTACAACAGTCCAGATGACCCGAACCGTTTCTACTACCGCAGTGATCATTATAATTTTGCCAAACACAATATTCCGGTGATTTTTTATTTTAGCGGAGTGCATGAAGATTATCATAAGCCCGGGGATGATGCAGTGAAAATTTTGTACAACAAAATGGAGACAATTGCCCGGTTGGTTTTTCATACAGCCTGGGATGTAGCAAATCGAAAGGATCGGCTCAAGGTAGATAAGGTAAGTGACTTTAAAAATGAATAGATATGAATAGAATACGTGGACTTTTTTGCCTGTTGGTCATTGCTTGTAATGCTATTACAGTAAGTGCGCAGAAAAATAATGATGTTAACCCCGACCCGGAAGTGGTGGGTAAGCGGTACTCAAAACATGGTATTGGTGCTGTATTAAGCTCTGTAAATGGAAAGGGACTAGCGTATCGTTATTGGCCAAAGACATTGGGCATACAAGTGTCATTTGTGCCGGCCGCCTCCAATTCGGAACAGTTCTACAACGCAGGCCTTACCGGTTATGCTCGACTCAAAAAGTATAGTGTGGGTGAGCTATTTTTACATGTGGGGGTCGAATATCAATACCAGACGTTTGAGCAATGGGATTACCTATCGAGTTCATCTTACTATGGGTCTTATGACATTATTTCACAAGGAATTAATGCAGGGTTTGGTCCCGGATACCATTTTGAATTGAAGCCGGTGAGCTTCGATATTTTCATGGGATATGGCGCATACATCCGAAACGAGTCCAGCACTCATGAATATGCGACATTGAATGACCGCGTCCTCATGACGCTGTC
>Ga0315900_10009663_pt1 | contig 12186 bp, 22 predicted proteins | sample LakEriMetagenome_FD_203521 | JGI IMG/M metagenome (GOLD analysis project Ga0315900, IMG submission 203521) | Freshwater fungal communities from buoy surface, Lake Erie, Ohio, United States - Buoy 12 MA114 | ecosystem: Environmental > Aquatic > Freshwater > Lake > Lake biofilm | place: USA: Lake...
ATGGTTTAGCTCGGCTGGATGTTGCGGAGCTTATCCAAAGTGGTTTGAACTTCGGTAATTTCTGTGTCGGCTCGCGTCACTGAATCTACATCTCCAGCCAATTCAGCCGCGCTTCTTGCAGCATAAAGCGCCGCCAGCCTGCGTTCTGCCATGATAATGAGTTTTTCTACTTTCATTGATAACTCCTTATGCAAAGAAGGCCATGCCAGTTACGTCGCCCGCCGTGACCGCAGTGTTATTGGTCAGGCCCTGACCACCTGTCACCATGATGGTGATGCCCGTTGAAAAAGCCGCGCCGCCCTCAAGCGACCACTCCAGCGTCTGTCCAGCGCCCAATCCAATCTCTGCTGTTGCGGAGGTGGTCCCAGGAGTCACCGACGCGCCCGCTAGGTTGAAAATCTTAATCCAGCGCGCGGACGTAGCCGTGTTCGTCACCGCTAGGCTTAGAAGCCTTCCGGCGCCGGTCTTTAGCTGCTGCGCGGCTGGCGTGGCGGGACAGTTGACGTTTGCCAGTGTCGATGCGCCTGTAGCATTGGCGCGGTACTGAACGCCGAAATCGCCGGCGAGGTTTGTACCTGCCGCAAGGGTCGGCGTATTGGTTGCCAGCGAGACAGGCTGTGTTGCTTGGAAGAACGTCCCGCTCACCGGCAAAGGCGCCGCGGAACCAATCGGGCGAATCCCGGCAATGTAGGTCGGCACGTTCGCACAGTCTTCAACCGCGAGAAATCCAATCGTCCATGTGGTCGTGCTCGCCGGAGCGGTCGTGCCGTTCCACGCCCACAAGTAGACGTAAAGCTCAACGTCATCGTCGGGCAGGTTCTCGATCCGGCTGGCGCGGGTCGTGACGGTCGGAGTTGTGCCGGACGCAACAAGCGTGTCTGACCAGTTGATATTGCGACCGTCGGCATAGGTGTTCATCACATGACCGGGGGAGGCCGTCGTGTTGATGGTCGCCGACGTCACGCCGCTGTTCCAGCCACGACGCTGCGCGTCAATGTTGGTTGCCGTCGCCGTGGTGCCGGTGTACTGCGTCCAAACGTAGTTCAATCCGAACAGGTCGACTGTGCAAGAACCAGAAGCAGGCCAGCTTGCTACGGTAAAGTTGATCGTGTTGGCGTCAGGAATTGAAGCGATAGCATAGCGGCCAGGAACGCCGTTAGCGCCGTTAATGGCGCCAACCATCATGAACTGGCCGACATTGGCGCCAGTGAAACCGTGGGCAGTCTTAGTGACGCTAATTGAAGTAGCGCTGTTGATGGTGCAGGACAGGCCCTCGCCGACCATATCCGCCATCATCACGGCGAAGTTGTTGTTGGCGATCCGCTGAGAGAGGATGGTCTTGTGACGTGCGGTGAATGCCCCTCGGAAAGAGGTCAGGCTGCGCGCAAGAAACTCGCTGTTCGTTGTGGTGCCGGTCGTGACAAGCAGGTTGCTTGAGCCCTGGGTGACGCCCATGCCGGTTCCAAGTCGGCGCTGGGTAAGCTCGGGAGCCAGCAAGCTCGATCCGACGTCCGAAAAGCCCGCCGTCCAGATGTTGGCCGGGGCCTGACGGACAACCGCGCCACGATCCTCAAACATCGGGTTTTTCGTGATCACGTCCGGCTGAAGCGCCGCCGTCGCCGCGCCCGTCGGCAGGGGAAGTGTCGCTGCACTGACGGGCATGGGATTAGACGACGAAACGTCCGTCGCCGACCCGTCCGCGCCGACGCCGATTTTGACGCGTTGGTGCAGGACGCCGCCGATGTCGTCAGCGGCGACCGTTGCGCCCGTGCCGGGTGTGTAGCCTACGTTATCAGCCATAACGGTCCAGCCTCCTTACGACAGCGTTATTGCAGCGCCCGTAAAGTCCACGGTAAACGTCTCGCCGTTCGCCATCGTGATAGACGAGCCGTAGTCCCACCAGCCGACCAGCGGGTCGCCCGCCAGCGTGTCGTCAAACAGCACGACGTAACGGAACGGCCCGACGCTACCTGAAGCCGTCATCACGAGGTCTTGCAGAACCAGCGTGTAGGTGCCGCTTGTCTGCGATGAACTTGTGGTGGTTACGTTCCGGGACGACAAGTTCGTGTAAGAAATCTGCGTTATGTCAGCAATTACGCTGTTAGTCGCAACCGGCGCGGTATTGGTCAGCGCAATGGCAAACTGGTCGGAGCCAAGATTGGTCCCTTCAACCATTGTTTCAGCCCATGCGTTGAACTTGTTAAATGTTGCCATGATTACTCCATTTCAATCTTAACGATTTGACCTTTTTCACGAACAACCCGCTTGGGTCTTGCCAACGCTTCTAAGGCTTTGTCAAGATTTTCTTTGTTTAATTCTATCAGAGAGGACATAGTATTCCCGCTTTCATTTACGGCTGAAGCTATGGAAACCATGTTTTGCTCTAGCGCTTGCACGGCAGATTGCATGCTTTGCAATGCTTGCGACAACATAATTAATGATTCTTGATTTTCTCTCTCATTGTTTTGTTGCTCGTTTTGTTGCTGGCTTTGTTGCTCAAGTTGTTTGCGCTTGATGGCGTTTTCGATGGAAATGGCTTCAAGCTGAAGCCTTTCTTTCTCAATTTGAAATGGGTTTTGGACAGGCGGTTGTTCAACAAACGGCATTTGTTGAACGACTTCTTTCTCCGGCCTAGGCTGCGTAATTTCGTTGCTAACCATTGCCAAGGTCTCGACGGTCTTGGTCTTGGAAAGCTCAGCCTCTGCTCTTGCTTTTTCAGCATCTGCCAATGCTTTTGCGGCCTTTGCCTTTTCGTTTTCAGCAGCGGCTTCAAGGTAAATCTGATTTGGGTCGGGCGGCAACTCTTGTTGCGACATCATTTCCTTTTCTTCGTCCGTAGGCTTGAGGACTCCCATGGCCACTAACTGCGTCCTGTAATAATCCCGAAACTCAGAAAGTCCTTCGCCCTCCATGTTCATCATCGCAGCAGCTTGCAGAATCTTTGCGGTCTCAGGGTCTTGAGACAACGCCATCATCTGAGTAAGCGCGCGCACTGTAGCAGCGCGTTTACTACTACTAGAAGGGCCCACTTCAACAGCAACGTCATACTCAGCTTCAGATAGATCATTCTTATAGTCCAGCTCACCGTCTTCTCCTACGATGGGAACCATTAGTTCTATGCTGTTAACTTCTCCTTGTGTTCCTAGGCCCTTCATTTTCCGGCCTTCTTCTACATATACTACTTTTGCCATCGACAACCAAATTTCACCGCAACGCTTAATTCCTTTAGCAAAGTTAGACATATAAATAAAAGTCTGCATGTCCAGACGGTTTTGCACCATCTCAACCGCTTTGCCGCTTACATTAGCAACAACTTTGTCTCCTTGTTCCTGGTTGCCCAAAACGTCCTTAATATCCGCTTCAGTAATCTGCAACAGCGCAGCCAGAGCAGGCGGAATATCAGGAGGTTCTACATACCCTACCGGGCCAGCAGGTTGAGTGCTCCCGTCAGGCCCTGTAACTGGGTTGATAACCTGGAAAGGGAAGTTTTCAATGTTGTCTTGTCGCCATCTTTCTTGATGGCCGTCAATCTGCTCCGCCAAGAAAATAGGCTTCTTGATGGGTGAAAGCGCGCTGATCTCGGCAAGCTTTGAACGCTGCATGTTTGCCAGTCGCTGCGCGTCTTTAGCAAGCCTAACATGACCAGAAAACCGCTCAATGTTGTCAATAAACCATCGCTTTCCATACACCGGCACGATAGGAATATGCTTGCCAGCAATGTATCCGCAGTCTTCTAGAACACGAGACCCAGACATAATGTATTTGTGAACCTTGCGGCGCTTAACAGATTTTGTCTTGACTAGAACACTGCCAATCGCAGCCAGTTCTTCTTTAGCTTCGTCTGTAAGCTCGTCTTCGCTATATTTGTCTTCTTCTCCATGAAGAGACTTGTAGATGTAAACTTTTTCTTTTACTTCTTCTACGCGATAGTACTCGGCTATATAAACAACATCCGGGGTGCACCAGTCAAACTGCAATTGATAAATGCTTTTATCCCACGACGAGGGATCGTCGCCATATTGCTCTTTGTAGGCTTCAGTGGTCATGCTGGTTAGTACCCAGCACCGGGTAGCGTCGCTTTTGTCTTGCCTCTTTGCTTGCAAGTCAAAAAAGACACTAGAGTCAGCGTCAAAGATGGGCTCTATACGGATACGCTGCTTATCGTCTTCATCGTCTTCTTCGTCCTCATAGCAGGCACGAAGACGCCATGCCCCCATGCCACCACCTACCATCTCTGTAAAGGCGTTGTCGTATGCTTCTTCCGCGCAAGAGTCCTGCTCATCAGCACGGTAGAGCCCGTCACAAGTGTCTGCTAGTTCGTCGTATTCGTCGCCCTCTTTCGAGACAAAATCAACCGTAATGCGGTTAGACCTGTACTCACTTTCAATGCGTTGAATCGCTAGGGCGATCTTGTTTACTTCAAGCCGTGGCTTATTCTCGAATTGTTGGCCTAGTGGGCCCTCCCACTGCGCGCCAGCAATAGAATAGAAACGCCTGTCTTCGAGACACTGTAGACGCTCAGCCCTTACCGCATCTTGCACCGTGTCAAACTCTTGCACCGCTTCGCTGTGAATCTTTATTAAATACATATCATCTCCGCGCCGCCATCGCCGACCAATAATTGGCAGAAGGCATGACCACTACATTTCCCGTGCGTCGAGGGGTTACCCGCCTTAGACCCTCGCACGAGTACCGTAGGGCGTCTATGGTGTGATTATCTTTATCCTCAAGGATGGGTAGTACCGCCCCAGTGCCCGCATCCGTCTTATAGCGGTACAAGGACAATTCGTCGATTACATGTTTACACCGTGGATGCACCACGATATCGCACGACTTCAGCCATTCGATCCCCTCCTCCACCGACTTAGGCCCTTTAACGGCAGGCATTATCTTCGGGTATCCGTGGCTCCGCATATGGCTAATCGTCTCGGGTCTAGCAGAGTCGGCAATGATCGGCCATCTTGTAGACTCCGGCACCGTACCGAATAGGTCAGGGGTGTCTACGATCTCGCACCCCACCATGTAAGCCTCATAGTCTACATACAACGTGCGGCCTACTTGATACGACCGCACGAGTACCGTCGGGTCGGTAGCGAAACCCCAATCAGCGCCGAATCTGAACAGCACGTCAGAAGGGGCGTCGAACTCCTCGACACGCCAATTGCGGAATACCCTGGCCTCAGTGTTCTGTAAGTACCCTCCGCACCATACGTGGCCATACCGGTCAGGGTCTCGCCCACGGTCGTATTCCATTTCCTGCCTGAGCACGTCCGGGAACCAGGGGTTATCCTGATAGTTCACCTCCACCACGATAGAGCCAGGAGGGGGAGACTTGCGTAGGAAGGCGTCGACAGGATCGTCTTCGCTGGCAGGGTTCCAGCTAAACCACAGCTCACTTCCATCTTCGCGGATCGTTGGGCGCAGCAAGTCTAGGCTACGCTGGCTAAGGGACTGGGCTTCCTCAACCCATGCCCGGCTATAGCCTTCTAGAGACTTTATAGAGTCGCTGGTGTGGTTTTGCATGCCCTGGAACAAGATAATGCCGCCCTCGCCCCCGGCGGGCCCGTGGCTCTTGATAAGGGCATCCTGTGCGGTGAAGTACGCACCCGCGTTAAGCTTTGCTATCTGGTCTTCAAGGAGCCTCTTTACTGACTGTGACAGGCTCTTTTGCACCTCACGCACACATACCGACCTGGTGCCATGGTCCAGCAAGTGCGACTCGAGCATGAGACTGGCGAAGAAGTGTGACTTGCCGGAACCTCGCCCTCCATGCGCGCCCTTGTACCGCGCAGGCCGCAGCAGCGGAGCAAGCTTGGCGGGAGTCTCAATCTGCAGGACTGTCATTAACAATCCGTCGTTCGATCACGGCCAACACGGCACCACCTTCCGGTCCGCTGATCGACTGGTGAGCTTTGCCGTCAAGTCTGTCGGCTAGTTCACGGATCGCCCAGCCTTCGCCCTCAGCGGCCTTCTCTAGCAGCCGGTCAGCAGCAGCGCGAAGCTTCTTCGAATCGCCCTGTGCAATCGCACGGTTAAGCGCATCTAAAAACGGCTTATTTACTGGCCTTCCTGTCGGATTCCCGCTTTGTCCGGTTTTCCAGGTCATAGTATCAAGTCCAACTCATTGATCTTCTTTACTGCTGTCGGGATTTCGGCGTCGGTTTTCTGACACTTGACGCCTTTTCGTCACTCTATCATTCCTCTACCTGTTTTCCAAGTCTATGGCTTTTCTGGCACTGTTTTTGCCCTTTCTTTTTCTTGTGTCATTTTACGTCACATTGTGCCTGCATTTATTGTCACCTTGTCCTTCCTTGTCTTGTCTGTCTAGCTTTTGGCGTCTGCCTCTTCCTGTCTTTCTGCCCTTCCTTTTTCCTTTCTTTCTTTTTTCACTGCAAAAACAAGCCTTTGCATAATCCTAGGCTATGCTGGCACAGCATCTGCATAACTAATGGCATCAACAACGCAACACACTAGGAGCAGACACCATGTACCAAGTAACCGCTATGTACGACGACGTAGAAGTCGGCTACGGCGAGAGCGACATCTACGAAGACGCGGCCCGTGAGTGCGCGGACTCAGTGTCGTCGATCTACCCAGAGGCCGACGTCGTGATGGTTTGCGCAAAGGGCGTCCTCGAAGTCAGGACCCCGCTGGATGTTTGGAGGATGTTCGATTGAGAGCGGCCAAGCAATCCCGCAAAGCGGCCGCCCTCGGGATCATCTAGCAGTATCGACGAAGGAGCAGCAGACATGACTGACACCCTGAGCATCACCCTCCCCGACCTGGACGCGCTGCGCGGCCTAAACCCGTAAATAACTGGCACACTTTCTGCATCTATACCAGCATTCACAGGGGCAAGACCATGAACGAAAAGCAAGCAGCATATCTAGCTGGCGACGAGATCATCCGGCAGGCTTTGGAGATTCTCAAGGAGCGTCACGCCACTGGAAACGTGCTCGGCGACCCGGCGCAGGTAAAGGCGCACCTCCGGCTTGAGCTTGGCGCGCTAGAGCATGAAACCTTCGGCGCTATCTGGCTAACGAATCAAAACGCTATCATACGGATAGAAGAGATGTTTCGCGGCACCATCGGACAAGCAAGCATCTACCCGCGCGAGGTCGTAAAGTCTGCGCTTTCGTGCAACGCGGCGGCCTGCATCCTTTACCACAACCACCCGTCAGGTCTTGCGGAGCCTTCCGAGGCCGACAAACACCTGACAAGATCGCTTATCGATGCGCTGAAACTCGTTGACGTGCGAATTCTGGATCATTTTGTGGCAGCGTCTGGCGATTGCGTATCTTTTGCCGAGCGTGGATTGATTTAACCCGGCATCAATCAACCTGGAGAACTAACATGTTTCACGAAACCGAAGGACAAATGAAACTCAAACGGGCTAAAGAATACCTAGAGTATGCACGCCAAAAAGCCACAGAAGCTCGTTTAGCGTTGGCTATCGCAGAAGCAGATGCCAAGCGCGCAAAGGAAAAATATGAGGAAGCCTTTGCACAAGAAGAACGGCGCGAAGTCGCGCGCCGCAGGGCGGATTACAACCACTGCACAAAGTAAACCGCTTTTAGCGCAACCTCGCATCGGGTTTTCAGACTACGACGCATTCCGCTGCGGCTTCATCGCCCGCGACACATGGACCGGAACCTTGATGCCCCGGATTACATGCCGCAAGGATCAATGGTTGCCGGTATCGACACTGGCAAGCCTGGCGGACGGGCGTCAATCGCGCACAGGGATTACGCTACCGGATATCGGCCGCTGGGTGCCTGCCATGACGGATCAAAGCAAGTTTAATCAACCAAATAACAGCAAATAGGAAAACGCCATGCAAACAAAAATCATCATCGGGGCGAAAAGTGCTTACGCTTGCATTCAATCGTTTCACATAAATCTGGACGTTCCCCTTTCCCCAGGCCGACCTGCTTCCGAATCTTTGCGCGAAACTGCGAGCGAATGGCGCGAAAAAGCCGTACGCCTTCAGCAGCGAGCATTGCTGCTAGAGGAAGCCGCGGCGCAGCTTGATAAAGACCAAGAGAAGAAACCAGCCTTTATTCCCTTGTAATCACAATGGATGCAATCATGAACCCATACGCCGAAAACGGTTTTAACTCCCGCCTTGAGTACCTTGATGCCCTGGCCGACGAATACGACCGTGACAAGGTTTTCGCCCTTGCGTCGATCCTCGGGCCATCCGAAGACTTCGACGGGCTAATCGTGGCCCTTGAGGATGACGCAGACGGATTCTAACTTGGCACCGATTTTGCATCTATACCAGCATTCACAGGGGATAAAAATGGGTTCTGAATTAATCCAGATTGGCGCATCTGTTGTTGCATGTTTTTTTCTTGCCGCAGTCTTGATGGCTAAACAATGACCACGCTAGAGGTTGTATGGGTTCTAGGTCTCTGCTGCGGGATTGTTTACGTTTTGTCACTAATCAAATGAGGGGTTAGGATGAAAGAGTCTCAACGAAAGGCCATGGCAGCATATGCCGCGCGGCTGCGGGCTAGGGGCTGGTCGAAAGTAACGGTATGGCTATCCCCTGCCGACAAGGCGAAACTTCAAAAGCTGGCAAACGAAAACGGAGGGGTTACTAACGCTATAAAATCCCTGCTTTAATTGGGCAAAAAAAATCCCCTGGCGCAATGCTAGGGGATAACCCCGCTTTTCAGCGGGCCAGGGGAGAGAAACGCCACTATCCTAGCCCCGCCTCAATCTGACGTCAAGCTAACTTTAATTGCGCTAAACCTGTTCGCTCCCACGAGCGCAGCAAAGATAGCAGTTTAGTGGCCCGCTCGGACAATTCCCCTTCGTTCGCCAGGAATGCCCCTAGCGCGGCTTCTGCGGTCTTTTCCGCGATCAACCCGCCTTGGTCTAGGGTTTGATTCTTCAACCGCGCCAGCAGCCTATTAAGCGCTCTAGAATCGTTGCAGTATTTCACGAGCAGCACATAGCTTGCTACTTCCGGGCGCACATACTCCAGCGCCCTGGCGGTATCCTGCTGGCTCAAAGCCGGTTTATTTGTCCGAATACCATTTATATGCTTTGTCAGTCCTGACACATCGCCCAACTTAAACCTATTCTTCATATTTAACGCACCTCCTCCCGAGTTGTTTTCCGATAGCGCAAAATGCTATGGTCTGTTTTCTCAATCCTTCGCCAAAAGTCATCTGCGCAGAATGCTTGCAGCCCGCACAGGTTCTCGCCTGCCAGTTAGCTACAACGGTTTCAGGGTTTCGATATGCCCACGATGGTAGAGTCATGACAGGTCAACCCTACGTTTTAGCTTCCATCGATTCTTTTCTTTTCCCCAGCCGTGGACCTCCACGCGCCAGTTAGCCTCCCGCACGATTGATATGTTTTCACTGTCGGTGATTTTATTTATTCTCTCCGCAACGTGCGAATAACTCGTACATTGAACCGCCAAAGTTTCCCCTTTCTTAATTGCGACAATGTCAATAAACCCGAATAAATCCTTTCGTATATTCGCGCCAGGAATCCATTTTTCTACCACCTGAACCAAATACCCTTCTTCCCGCAAAAGTTTTAAACTTAATTCAGTTGGGGACATTTTTAATTGATTCAATTTTATTGAGAAAGTATTCACTGATTAAACGCAATTCAATACGACTAAACATTTCATGCCCACGACCTAGCACGGTAAAATGGTTTTTTAATTCTTCAATCAATTTATTTAGTTCTTCATTCACGTCAATTCCTTTATGGTCAAGGCCAATAAATCTAATTCCGTTAATTTATATGTCCTTTCAAACTTTTTAACTCCCATTCCATGAATGCCGTTAGCGCCGCGATGATGTTCGGGGCATAGCGGAATGGTCAGAAAATCACTAGCCCGCATTGCAGCGCCCTGACCCTCTCGAATGTGGTGAACCTCTGCCGGAGTATCGCCCCACCCCAGTTCCCGGCATAGGATGCACCCAAGACCAGCAACGCGCCCCATATGCTCACTAGCACGACTCACAAGCGTTCCGGCACGTATCGGACCACCCTCGTATCCGCAAAGCTTTGCAACGCCTTGGCGGCCGTCCTGGCGGCCTCTCGGGTATCGTAAGCTTCGCGCTGCGGGTACCACTGATCTTCAGACCGCACTTCAACGACCCATAAGCTTTGCATCAATCCTCCGAAAATGCCTTGATTATCGATTTTGTCTGCGCATCCAGACCATGCCATATTTCTCTCGCTGCTTTTTTCGGCGCCCCCTCTATCTTCGACCACATCAAAAACGTAGGGATTGCGCTCGCTCCATTCCGTATAGCTTGGAAATACCGGATATGCTCTTTTATTAACTCTGATTCGTTCATGGATATCGATTAAATATAATGCGAATGGCGAAAGGGCAATAACGATTAGGCTTATTGCAAGGTAGTCAGTCATATCTTTTTCCACCCTGCGACTCTGGAAATAGCCTTCGCTTTCTGAGCAAGCGAGCGAGCCAGCGGGTCGCCGGAAAAATACTTTCGGCGCTGCTCAGGGCTTCTAACCCTGTAAATGCGCTCGAACGTATCGAATGCATAACCGCACTGACAAACATACGTCCGTTCTCGTCCATCCTCCACGGCTTTTGACATTCGAGTAACGCATTTTTGGCGACACTGCGGGCACTCCATCATGGGAATACCGCAATAAGGAAAAGAGTAAAAACAACAACGGCGATGTAAAAGGCTTTATTCATTCCACGGGTCTTTCTTCTGCTGAAGAATCTCTCTCGCCCAATCCAGAGAGATCGAAGGCAGTTTTTCTCCACGCTCGTGCCGGGCTAGGATTCGTTCCGCCCACGCCGTCGAAGGTTCAGCAAATGACGCACGCTTGACGGCTCGCAATTCTTGGTCTCGTGCGTTCATGCCGCGCGTATCCTGTCTGCAATGCGCTTACGGTAGGTCGCCATATCTTCGCCAGGGCGGGCATCCATGCCAAGCTCGCGGCCTTTTTGCATGGTCTCTGCCTCGCTGGTCCACCATGCCGAAGTTTTGACAGGCGCTGTCGATTCCAAGACATCCTCCCACCTGCCTTGATTGATCCACGTGGCCGGGTGCGGAATGTACTGCATCTCTGTTGACTCCCACGCCTTACAATGCGCTGGAAGCGCGGCAATAGCAGCCGCCTGTTCGTTTTTCGACAGGCGGGCGAAGGCTTTTTCTGCTACCCGCTTTGCTACTTTGCGAGGGTAAACTGACCAAAATTCGGCAAACATTATTTTTCCTCTCCGCCATCAAATTCCGTCAAGGGAATAACCCTGCGCAAACCGTTGCTATCTTGTTCAATCGAGCCTTCATTGCCGTAGCAATCAAACATAGTTTTCCCGTCAACAAAGCCAGGAGAGTCCGCCCACACAAGTTCGGAAGCGTAATGAGGCATGTAGAACTGGCTATGATGAAAAATTGCATATGCGATTGGTTTTTTCATGCTTCCCACGACTCCCAATACTCTGCAACAACTTTGACCGGCCTCACTCGCCAGCGGGAAACTTCTCCGTCAAATTCGCGCCAATACTCATTTTTGGCCTTGCACCACTCGCGGGCTTGTTTCCGCGTTACGAACAGCATAGGGCGCCCTGGTTCTGTTTTCCTAAAGCTCCAGTCGGCTGTGCCAAAAGACCTCGGAATAAACTGTGTTTCGCACCCAGGAACTTCCCACGCGGCACCCCAACACTCGATTACTGTTTTCATGTTTTCTCCTGGTTGGTCTGTAAGAAAATTAAGCAAGTTATGTGCCTACAATAATTTATTCTTTTTCGGCATTCGCAGACTGTTGAGCAATTCGGTCGGCAATGGCTAGCTCGTTCAGGAACCTCAAAAAGCTGGTTTCGTTTTCCGAAAAACTGCTGCGGGTTAGCCCTTCTGCAAGCTCAATGCACGCCTGAATGCGTTCTATGACGTTGCTTGCGTTGTTGATTTTTCCCACTTCGAGCAGCAGCTTTTCAAGGGCAAAAAGCTGTTGGCATCGTCTGTAATTCCACACATAAGGCGTGTTCATTGTTTTTTCCTCTGGGTAAGGCTGGTTAAATATAGTTAGGCATCAGGAACCACGCCTTGCACCAAGTGCGTCACATACCCCGGCATCGCCTGCGCGGGGCCGTGCTTCTTGGTGCAAGCGGCGCAGCGTTCGCGATCATCACCCACGCTCACATGTGAGTCTGGCACATGCACCCAGGAAGAC
>Ga0315900_10009665_pt1 | contig 12185 bp, 6 predicted proteins | sample LakEriMetagenome_FD_203521 | JGI IMG/M metagenome (GOLD analysis project Ga0315900, IMG submission 203521) | Freshwater fungal communities from buoy surface, Lake Erie, Ohio, United States - Buoy 12 MA114 | ecosystem: Environmental > Aquatic > Freshwater > Lake > Lake biofilm | place: USA: Lake...
TTTTTTGGTATGCTAGTCTTGCTTTACCCCATGGTGATGCTTGAGCTGAAACAATTACTTCTGGTTCTTCTTTCATATAACCTGCCATTTCATCAGTATTATATGTTCCTGGTTGAAATTTTATTTTTCTAGATTCACCACCTTTTTGATAAGAACTCTTAAACTTACCAGGATCATTAGGACCACTTTTTATATATAAATTTTTATTTGAACCTGGTTTTGGAACTACACCATCAGGTAACCTATTTGTTCTATTTAGATATAATAAGTAATTAGTTTTTGCTTCAGGTGACATATCACTTGCTCCTGTTTTAGCACCAACATAATTATTATACATATCTTCAAAAGATTCTCTGTATTTAATATCTACAGGTCTTGCATCTCTTACAAAGATTGAAGCTTCATGAGCTAATCCTAATAAATTTGCACCAAGAAATCCTAAACCTGGGGCAACATAATTATCCATATATTCATTAACAGCATCTCCTATAAAAGGAATACTCTGATATGGTACATCTGCTACATAGTCTTTAATAGATTCTGCTGTATATCTAGCAGCATTACTATGTCTAAAAGGATCACTAGGATCTTCTCCTGGATCTACTGCAGCTTTAGCAGCTATTCTAGCTCTAGCTTCTGGAAAATTTAATGCTTCATCTATCAGACCTTCTACATCATTTGGAAAATCTTCTTTGCTCCTAATGTTTGGAACAACTGGATTATAAACTAATTCTTCTAAAGCTAGTGATTCAGCTTGCTTAACTTTTTCTTGATCAGCTAAAACTGGAGAATTTTTTAATTTATTAATTGTAGTATAATTATTTACAGGTTTGTCTAATGAAGGTTTTGGTCTACTTTGAACAACAGGAGATCCTACAGGCTTAGCTTCATATGTAAGTCTTTGAATCATTCCTCTATCAGTTACAGGTGCACCAGACTCATATGTCCAGTTACCATTAGCATCTTTTTTAAATCTATACCCATCAAGTTCTACTATACCGCCATCTTGATAATACTTAGCATTAGGATCATAGATCTTTCTTTTCTTAGACTTAGGTTTTTGCAATAACTTATTTTTAGTAAGTAATCTATTAGTTGCTGTTAAGTCTCTACTGTATCTTTTAGAGGCCAAACCTTTCTTACTTGGTTTTGGCATACTAACTAAACCACCTTTTGCAAATTCTTCAGGTTGTTCTAACTCAGGTTGTAGTCTATAATTTATAGTAATTTCCTCACCTTTTTTTAAAGGTCTTAGTGCAGCAAGGTATCTTTTATTACCAATAGATACACTATGAGCATTAGGATTATTTGAGTGATTGTGATACTTACCAATTATTTCTGAAGGCACACCATTATAATGTGCAAGACCAATAATATCTCCTTCATTAAATTCTTGATCTGTAAAAAGACCAAGGCCATCTATCTTTGATTCTTTTACTTTTACCTTCTTCATTATCTTGGAGATATTTGGTGTTTACTGTTAATAATCTTAACTATCATATTAGTATCTCTTGAGTCATCTTTAATTAGTTTAAGAGAGTTAAGATAATTTCTAAACTTCTTTCTCTGTAATTGTGGCTTATCATAATTTAGATTCACCGGATTCAGACTTTTAATATAACCATTTGCTTGTGTAATCCAAAGATTTTCTTGTGAATAATTACCTTGAAGTACTGTAGTGCCCGGTACAACTGGTCCTGTTGGTGGATAATCTGAGTTAATAGGGAACTCACCACGGTCTTTTGTAATATCCCAGAACTGGTTAAATCTATATTTATGTTCTTCTTTAGAGAACAAGATATCAAATGATGTTAAGTTAGATGTATTAAGCTTTGGATACTGTTCACTAAGTACAACATTGTTCTTAGGGAAGATGTTTAAGTTTAAGTATCCGGAAACTTGATCATTATTAAATACTACGGCATGATCAAAGTTATAGTCTAATACATTGTACTGGTCTACACAATAATTTTTATCTCTTCTATAGCATTCTAACACATACTCAATACTTCTCAATGTGGTAATTGTTTGACCAGTATTGAATGGAAATTCTATCTCAAATGGGTACTGAGTACCATAGAAGTTACAGTAATCATTACAGTTAGCATTGTGCTGATATAACTCATTTAATTTTGTAGAAACAAATGAGCCTGCAGTAGGTATAGTAAGATCAGGATGCCAGTCATGAAATGAAACCCAGTATCTTGTTTTAGGATCATAGCTTGCTGTCCATGATGCATCTTCAAAAAGATCTGGATGTCCTAACGGATACTTAGCATTATTATATGAGAAGTACTGTTCTTTTCCATTATTAAAATATGTTACATTACCTGGTAATAGATTACCTGATGGATCAAAGTCTTTTAACTTATAATCTTTTTTACTAAAGTATAAGATTGAGTTGTCATTATCATATATAGATTGGCAACCAATACCAGATACTGGATTATCAGTATGTGGGTATTCAGGAAATGCTTCAAGTAGTTTATATGGTAAAAACTTCTCAAACCACCACTTCATACCTGCTTGTGATATTTCTACAAGACCCTCATTAAAAGTAAAGATCTTACCTTGTTCTTGACCTATATAGAAAAGTCCGGCTGGTGTAGAAATTACAGATAGTCTATTTTGAGATGAACCATACTCATATGGTCTTTCTGCTACTACAATATTTTGTGGTTCTCTATTAAACAATCCTGCATCACCAAGAGTAACTTTAGTTAATGACTCATCTAATGTAAGAGTATCTACACCTTGGAAAATTACAGGACTATCATTTTTAAATGTTACAAAAGCACCTGTCTTAGCAAAGTTTTTAACACCACTAATCTGACTCTTAAAGTCTCTTCTGTTTAATGGAAGATATATTCTCCAAGAATCTATATCAGATCCTTCTACTTGATAATTAGAATATGTAATTACATTAGGAAGGTATGTATAACAAAGACTTGCAACTTGTGGGTCATAGTATCTATCTTGTAAGAAACCATATGAACGGAACTTTTGTGGTAATCTAGATGCACTTAAAGATTGATCATAGATGTAATAGTTACCTCTTGTTGGAACAATAGGATCCATTTTAAATAGAGCATACAAATCTGTATATCTATATGGATGGTAGCATTTTTCAAAATCAAATGTACCCACTTCTCTATAGTCAATAAGCACTTCTGATTCTACAAAGAAATCTCTTACACCAGATACAGATGTATAAAAGTATGATTCTTTTACACCTAAGAAACCTGGATATGGTGTTGCATCATCATCTTGTCTATCAAAGTTTGGATTATCTAATGTGTAATAATTAGATGGTAATATACCTGTACCATTATATGTATTAAAAAATGAACCAACATCAGTTATTTCTATATCTGCAATATCATATCTAAATGAGTTCATCCAGAATCTTGCTTGTGGCAACATCTGATGGACAAAGTAATTAAATGGATAGTCATCTATTACATCATACATCCAGTTATAGAAAAAGAACATTGGATTCTTTTCTGTAAACCTACAGATGTACATATCACCATTATACATATTTATTGTATTTGGTAATTTTTTAAGTGGATATGCTATTCCATTATTTATAAATATTTGTACTGGTAATTGTGCAGGATCAAACTTTTGCTCACATGGAGATATTATCTGTTGCTTTACAGAATCTAATTGACCATACTGGTTTTCTATTCTTACTTTAATACCAGCATAATGACTTGCAATATTAGATTGGAAAGTTCCTGTTTTATCATTTTCTGAATAGTTAGGGTAACCAAAAAATTGATTTGTAATACTTAGATTTACTAATGAATTATCTTGTGCCCCATTGATTAAGTTTTGATTTGAACCAGATCCAGTAGTTAAAAATCTTGGTCCTACTGTAGCACCATTATTTGCTTGTGAAGTACGTACTGCAACAAACTTAGCCCTATATAAATTATTAATTGTATACTTACGTGCAGAACCTGTTGATGTTATATAGTCCGGAATCTCTTGGTTAGTATCATTTATAACATAAAGTGAATCTTCAATTCTAAATCTTACAGGTCTATTCACTTGTGGTTTAGTATATTGATCATAAAAACCATGACCAATAAGTTGTAATGCATATTGTCTTAATGGCAAGATAGCATAAGCCAATCTTTGCATATCTTGTAAACCTTGTGAAAAGAAAAATGCAAACTTTGCAGCTCCAGTAAATGCTGAAAATAATGGACCACCTATTAATGACATGCCTGTTGGCTCAATGGTATATGTTCTTGGGGTCCAAGAACCACCATTTAGAACTGATTTTCTATTATGTTCATTGTAAATATTATCTAATGTATCAGTTCCACTAACAGCATTTAGTACTGCTTGCCCACCATTAAGCCATCCTGGAAAAGCAATATTAAAAACTGGTGGGAATGGAGGTATGCTAAAACCATTAGTTGCTGTATTCCAAGCTGTATCAGAGAAATTAGTTGAACCACCTGTAAGATTAATACCATTATAAGGAGGAACTGATGTTGATGGTCCACCAGCAGAACCAGGACCTGCTAGTAACCAATCTGTTCCATATTGATTAGTAAACCCACCCTGTGGATAGTTAAATGTTTTCTTTCCTAATGATTTTAAAACAGATTCAGCAAGTGCTCCAACAAGAAGCATAAATAAAGCTTTATTATTTAAAAGCTTATTCTTAGGATGCCCAGCTGGTTCTATAAATTGTTGATTTGCTCTACCACTCACATGACCATAAAGTTTAAGTTCAGAAACATTTAAAAATGGATTTCTAAAACTTGTCTCTGGTGAATGAAAAGAAATAATATCCGGTGGTATGTTTTGGTTTACTTTAGTATCTGTAGTTGGTTGAGTCTTCTTTATATAAGGATCATTATACAAATAATTGTAATCTGCAATATTTGGTGTGTTTCCTGCAGGGTAAATTGTATTATATGGATAGTTAGCATATAAACCAACTCTATCAGTTACTTGACCTTTAATATTAAAATCTCTAAAGTTATTAACCATACCTTTAGCAATCACAGATCTGTTACCTTCTCTTGATCCTCTTAAGATTTCATAACCTACAATTCCAGGAATTGGATTACCATTATTATCTACTGGATGGTAAATATTATTAAACTGTACACCAAGTACTCTAATACTTATTTTACCTGTAGTAGGATCTTTTACAAAGTGTGGTGATACAGAATTGTCTGGAAACTTGTGATGTCTTATTTCTTTACCACAAAGATCAAACGGTGAATTAGTTACGTTATGTGGTATTGGTGTCCATGGCTGATCTGTACTATTCCATATCTCTGGTTTTTTATCAGGATACTTTTCTGTTGATTGCCAATAACCCATATAACCAACTTGAACTAATTTACCACCATCTGGTAATATAGTGTTTGGTGTAGATGTTTGTCCTGCAGTATTATATGTTTGATACAGTTTTATATCATCGGGAAAACTATTAACATCAGAATAGTTCTGTAATTCAGGAATAGTTAATGTACCTCCGGTAGGTGCAACAAATGTATAATCCTGTGCAGCCCTTCCTGGAATATGATATGTTGCAGACTTATCTCCAGTGTTGTAAACCCAACGGATAAAGAAAGTATATACTTCATCTCTAAGATAACTTGTATTATGACCACCTTTATAATAATAGTCTGCTGGATATTCTGTAGCTGTCCACTCAGTACCAATTAAGTTAGCAAGTGGTTGATAGTTAAAATCAAATTTAGATGTTGGACCTATTCTTAATAAATATTTATCAAGCGGAGTCATCTGATCAGACTTTTCAAAAACTGGTGTTACTCTACCTATATCAAAGTCATCTACTACTTCTAAACTTTGTTTTAACTGATCAATAGTTATTCTATTAGTTTGTGTAGAAAATGCACCAAATCTTCTTGACTGAATACCTTCATTTACAAATGATACTATTACTAACTCAAACTCATCAAAGTTTTGTGTATCTGCTTCTACTTTTAATTCTAATGATCCCTGAGAATTATTAGGAGTATAAACTGCTTGAATATTACTTGGTGCAAAGTAGTCTGTTACTTTTACACCATTAATAAGATATGCTATAGATGCAAAGTAAGAACCATTATCTAAAACACCAGCACCATTACCTAATTGTAATTCAAGACAAGGTGTCTGCATTAATGATGCAATTCTTAATTTATCACAGTTTAGTGTATTAATATCATCACATGTTGTACAACCATTTACTGTTTGACAGTTTTGATTCCATGCTACACCGGGCCAAAGAATATTATTTGTACCATCAGTATAATAGTTATTACCTAACCATGTATAGTTTGTAGGTGGCCAAGTTTTAGGATCCCCAATATTAAGAAATCTATCCGGATTAAAACCATCTGCCCAATATACTTGCCAGGTACAATCATTTATTTCTTTAGATGCTCCAGATACAAGTTTATATCTATTTAAATTTAAACATGCATCTTGAACAATAGGTCTATATCTACATGAGTCTGATTCAAATAAACCTATCTCAGAGTCAATACTATTTGAAGTAAATTCAGTAGCATGTGCTGCTGTATATATAACCCACTTGTCACTAAATAAATGTATAAGACCTACAATATACTTAAAGCCAGACATAGTTTGTCCAGCTGTAGCACACAATGCATTTGACTCTTCATTAGATAATGTACCAAGATCACCTTCTGCAGTATTGTTTACAGCATTTCTTGCATGCGTCCACATCCCTTCTTGGATGAATGACGGATCTGAATCTTTGTTTAGTCCTTTTACAAATGAGTTAGAACTAGTTTCAGACATTTGCTGTTTTTGATTTTTAGCCATAACTATACAACTCTTGAATTTAGACCATAAATACCATAACGGTTATTTGGAGAGTAACTCATAAACATATAATAATACTTACCATACATGGCTTTTCTATTAGCTTGCCACATCTCTTTAAGTTCTCTAAAGTTTGGAGTATTAACTACACTTAATGCATTATTTCTAGCAGCTTTTAATCTTTGTTCTACAAGTTGCATTCTTTGAGAAACATCTTCTCCGTTCATAAATAAGTTTTCAAGTATTCTTGACTTGAATGCATACTCATAGTATTCATTAAGAAGGTCATGATCTGGAACTAATAAGTTACCATTCTCATCTTCCATTTGACCTTGATAGTTAAGATATACTTTACCAGTATCAAATGTTGTAAATAAGAAACCACCTTGGATCCAACCTTCATTAGGAGTATTATAATATAAGTTTGGGCAATCACATTCTATATCTTGACTAGCCTTCATTCTTAATGGAATAAGTTGAGTATATACTCTAGTAGTTCCAGAATTATTAATTACTTGTATTAACTCATACTTATCACCTTTACAGTTCATAAAGACTCTTGGTCTTGTACAAACATCTCCATATGGAGCATTAGGATCATATTCAGTAGGAATAGGATTAGGAGCACATGTAGGAGGACATGTATTACCTGGACATGCTGCAGTATGATTACAAGGGTTTGCATTGCATACAGAGCAGTTTACAGTAATTGGTGCACATATGTCTACAGTAGCTGGAGTTTCTACATAAGGTACTTCTTGAATGTTTGTACCTGCAGCCCAGCCATCATAACCTAACTGCTCAGTAAATGTACCGCATATAAATGCAAAGTTGAATGTATAAAAGTCATCAGGTAGTTTTACTTTACCGTGACATACATCAAGAATAACTTCTTTCTGTTGATTAATTCTAAGACCTAGATCATAGTTAAGTTTTTTAGCAAGTTTAATTAACTGCTGTGGCTCAATCATATTCTCAAGAGCAAAAGTATTTAAGTCAACTGTTACATCTTCTAACAACTGATTAAATGTTCTATATCTAAGTGTATAATTAAAGTTCATTATCTAAGTATATTTTGACTATCATCTACTGAATCAGCAGGAACTTTGAGAGTCATTGTTAATTCTTGTAGTGTAAACTGTTCTACTTCTGAAAATAAATATTCAGGTAATGCAAACTGTTCTTCTTGTTTTACTTCACATGGATCAGTATCACATGTTTCAAGTTTAGCTTCAAAGATGGCTTCCATTCTTATAGCATCCCAATCTACATTAGGAATATAAATGTAACCGTTTAGATACCAGAAATAAATGCTTCTGTTATACTTAAAGGTTGTAGTTTTAGTCATAGAAACCCAAGTACCTGGATCAGTACGGTAAAGTTCAATAGTACCATCTATTGAAGATACTGTACGGATAATAGGACCGAACATACCATCTAAGATACTTGGTAACTTTTCTTTAGATCTTTTAAAGTAACATCCGGAGTATACACCAATACAACCAGCTTCAACTTTATCTACATCAATTAGTTCAATGTATGGAAGTACTTTAAAGATAGAACTGATTTTCATTAGTCTAAACTGATTGTCTTCTCTTTTAATTAAAGTCTTTGCATACTTTAGAAGCAAAGAATAAATAGTTCTGTCTGTAAGGAATGCATCTTCCTTTACAGCTTTAAGAGTGTTTCTTACTCTAGATATTGCTTCTCCTACAGTGGTCATAGATCAAATTCATTATATGTTTTAAGCTGCTCTTGCATTTTCCTTTTGTCAATGTCTTTAAGAGCTATGCTTTTTTGTAAAAGTTGTATTCTTTTTTTAGGATCTACAGCTACATACATGTTCCAGTTTTCTGCGTATGCTTTTGATACAGATCTTTTAAAATTTCTACAAGCTGTAAAACCCCAAAATTCTCTATTCTTTATCTTGTGTTTTAAACTATAACTTGTAAAAAAGATTTTGCAAAGTTTACCATCTGTTTCCCAGTTCTTATTGGTAACTGTTACTCCATATTTTTTAGACTTGTTGTAATCAATATTTCTTTTCTTACTTTGATCACATGTTCCAATGAATAACCAACCTACTTGTTCTGGTAACTGTACACCTTCTCTTGAATCTATTACAGTTTGGTATACTGTTTCATTAAATACTTTAATTATCTTTTTTAATTCTTTGTCACTTATATCTCCATACTTTGAAAACTTTGCTTTAAATGTTTTAAAAAAATCATCAGTTAACAGATTGTATGCTTTTGGTCTATATCTTGGAGCAGTTAAATCTGGCTTTTTAAATTCTTTCATACCATATAGATTAATATACTAAAAATTATGCACTTTAGCAAATATAAGCATAAAACAAAACCCCCGCTAGTGCGAGGGCTTTGCCTTGTTGTCACAGAAACCAACAAACTGTAACTTCTTAGAATATGAGTACGGCTCTTAGTCTTACAACTGGACCTGAAGGTCTATTAATAAAAATAGTAATTAACCCTGTTGTATCATCTACAGATACTATATAGTTATTACCATTTGCCTCATATGGTTGAATAAGTCTCCATACACCACCAGATAAGAACCAAAGGCTAATTACAAAGTCTGAAGGTTCAGAACCACTTAGACTACAGATAGATGGTGTAATACCACATGCAGCTAATTCATTCTGAGTAATTGTAAGAGTAGTTTGATCAAAATCAGTATTAATTTCTTTTACATATCTTAATTTAACCTGATTAAGTTCGTTGCAGAAATATGTTGTAATTTCATTTAATGCAGTAGCTACATTAGTATCTGTAGTTACTACAGTATCAGTACCACAATCAATATCTGCACCAGTGTAGATAATACACTGTGCATCAAATACTTCTGAACATGGTTCTGGATCCGGACATCCTGCTGGAGTTGGACATGGTGGAAGAGTTACTAGTGCATCATCACACCCACAATTTTTACATTTATTTATTGACATCTCTTATATTATTATGGGCAAACTGTTGAGAAGCCCGTTTCAGTATTACATGGATCTACATAAGCTATTAACCCATCAATTACAAAGTAAAAACCACCAATTTGATTTTCATCTCCAGCATCACAACTAAATGGCCATGTTAAATTAAATGTATCAGATAGTAGTGGAAAGTTAGCATTAGATGGAGCATTATGAATATCTGTTCCAGTACCAATATAGTTAGGTAGGTATTCACCCACTCTTACATTACTTGTAACTAATCTTAATGGTGAATTACCTTGAACACCTGCTCCTCTTGTTGTACTAATTTCTATATCATGTACAACTTGAACAGTAAGACCTTTAGTAGATGTAATAGAAGCTCTAATAGCAGATGTTAAAGAAGTACCGTATGTTGGATCTACATCAATAGGTCTAAGTGCTACATCCCAAGCTTTAAAGTAAGTACTGTCTAAATTACCTGCAGTAACAGATGGTGGAATAACAGCACCACCATTATTAAATGAAATAGCACCATTAGCATTAATACTACAACCACCAACACCAGACCAAGTTGTACATCCTGCAACAGAATTATATGCAGAAGTTGAACTAAGTACTACTACAGAACCTGGAGAAGATGGGTTTTCTAGTGGTACAAACACTGTACCTCTAAAGTGAATTTGATTACCAATTCTTCTACATTGTGGTTTAGCTACTCCAGAGTAATAAGCAAAACCATCTAAGTCTACCCATCCAGTGTCTGTAATATTTGCGGTAATTACATTACCTACATTAGCTAGATTAACCGTAGCTGTGTCAGCAACAGTAATAGAAAATGTACTTACATAATTATATACATCACAGATAGCAATCCATAAGTTGTTAATTGCATCTGCAGCTGTACTTAAATTTGAAGAGATTACCCAAGTTCCTGCATATGCTACAGAAAATGCTGTACCAAATACAAGTGATGTATCAGCATCAGTAATACACTGTGATAAAACTGCAGTAGTAATTGATGCTGGTTCTCCTGTTGCAGATTTTAATGCACAGTAACCATATGTATTATCATTTATTAAAGCATTAAGAACAGTATCAATTGGATAGTTACCTGGAGATACTACTGTTCCACTTAATGTACAATCTACTGAAATAGATGGCAATGTAAACACTGGAGCAGGTGCAGATTCTAGTGCAGTAACTCTAAGATCTAGATTTGTTATACTAGCTTGAATTGTTGCAATCTCAGTTACAATTGAACATACTTTAGTTCCAATTGCTTGTGCATATTCTGATACAGTCATTACTGTAACACCACCAATAACAAAACAATCAGCTACTGTTACTAATGTGTCTGCTCCTGTAGATTTAGTTGTATTTACAATTGGACTTGTAGAAGGATCTGCTACAGTAGTTAACTCAGTTTGTAATGCACAAATCCTATCAATTAAAAACTGAATAAGTGCTTGGAAATCATTTGGTGCACATGCAGTTAAATTAAAACATGATAAATCATAGTTTGTTACATTCAGAATATCTAAGACAGTACATAATTCTGCAGCAAGCTTAGCTACCACATCAGATACTGTATCACCTATACATAGTTTAATGCACGGAATATCTGGTCCTTGCCAAATCACACAATTAGATGAAATTGGACTACAAGGTTTATTGTCTAGATTTAAAGGTTTCATATCTATAATATACTAATTATTAATTAGAATTACAAGTCTTTGGTGTTGTTCCACAGCCACATCCACACGTAGAAGGTGGACAGTTACAAGTATTTACTTGACACACATATGCTGGGTCTCTTAAAGCTTCTAAATCTATAAGTTGTTTCTTTATTAACCATTTGTCATCTTCCTCGGGACAACAGTTACTAATACCATATCTAAGTTCAAGTACTGACTTGTATAGTATTTCTGCAGACTTGCACGTTATCTTCTCATACTTTTCAGTACTGCATATTGGTGCAACATATCCTGGTTGAACACTTCTCTTTGGATAAATCTGTGGAGGACATTCATATACATCAGTATTTAATGTACAGTCACCAAAGTATTCTACATAGTCAGTAGGGTATGATGTAAGCCAGTGAGCCATACATATTCTCTCTGATCTTTCACCTGATAGTAAAGTAATTGTTTGAACAGTACCATCACAATCTAAATAATCATAATTATGTGATGCAGTATCATGATTTTTAACTCTGGAACATATACAAGGAAAACTTGTAAGACAGTCTATACATGTATCAAATTCATCTTGTATATCTCCTAATAAACCTGCACCTACACTTGTAATAGCTATTGAAACTCTCCAACAAGTAGTTGGACACCATGCAAGAGTAATTACTTGTGTAACATATGCAGAAAGATCAGTAAATGTAATTATAGAAGGTTCAATA
>Ga0315900_10009666_pt1 | contig 12185 bp, 10 predicted proteins | sample LakEriMetagenome_FD_203521 | JGI IMG/M metagenome (GOLD analysis project Ga0315900, IMG submission 203521) | Freshwater fungal communities from buoy surface, Lake Erie, Ohio, United States - Buoy 12 MA114 | ecosystem: Environmental > Aquatic > Freshwater > Lake > Lake biofilm | place: USA: Lake...
CCGGAAGATCGACGGCATGGATTTGTCACCCTTGTTGTTGGGCGACGCCGGCTCGTTCAAGGAGCGTGAAGTCTTTTATTATTATGCCGGGTTCAAGCTGCAGGCGGTTCGTTCCGGCCGATGGAAGCTGCATCTGGCGAACCAGGAGTTGTACAACCTGGACGAGGATCCGGGGGAGTCGAAGAACCTGTTTTCAGCGCATCCGGAGGAGGCGGCCCGCCTGACCGCCTTGGCCGGGGCGATGAAGGATGACCTGGGCCTGGACGGTCCCGAGGCCCCCGGCGTGCGGCCGCTGGGACGCGTGGCGCAGCCCCGTCCCTGGATCCAGCCCTGAAACCAGGCGCCGGGAGGCTGCTGAAATAAGCGCGCGCATCGAACCCATGAAAATCGAGCTATTGTTAGGCAGTTGCTGCGTTGACCCCGTTTAGGTCCAGGCACTTTTTTAGCGATGAAACATATTTGCAAAGAAGTTGCTTTCCCACTCACAATGACCTGGGAAGACGGTTCGAAACAGACGTTCCAAAATCGGGAAGAGTTGGAATGTGATCTTGAGGATTTTGATGCTGAAAAAGAACCAAACTGTGAACTAGAAGATGCTCACGGTTATAAAGTGTCCATCAAACTGTCTCTAAAATCGATTGAGCGATTGGAGCTGGCTGTAGAGTTAAGCGGTCACCCTTGAGCCACCCCCAAATCGGCAAACCCAGCCCTGCTCCGTCCCCCTCCTGGATTGGACACTGTCCAGGCGCCTTGTCAGTTCACCACATTGACCGGTGAGCCGTTGAGGAAGGCCAGCAGGTTGGATGCGACGAGGTGGATCAAGCGGACTCTCGCCTCACGGCTCGCCCAGCCGATGTGTGGGGTGATGAGGCAGTTGCGGGCGGAGAAGAGCGGGCTGCCATCCTTGGGCGGCTCGACGCTGAGCACGTCAAGGCCGGCCCCGGCAATGCGGCCGTCATTCAGGGCCCGGGCGAGGGCGGCTTCATCGACCAGCGGACCGCGGCCGGTGTTGATGAGGAAGGCGTCCGGCTTCATCAGGGCCAGCGTGCGATCACACACCAGGTGCCGGGTGGCGTCGGTCAGCGGGCAGTGCAGCGTGATGGCGTCGCTCTGGGAAAAGATCTCGTCCATGCCGGCCGGGGTGACGCCGTCGGGCGGCGGGGTTTTCCATTCGCGCTTTCCCGCAAGCACCTTCATGCCGAAGGCCAGGGCGATGCGAGCGACGGCGCTGCCGATGTCGCCATACCCCACGATGCCGAGGGTGCGCCCGCTGAGTTCGATCAGCGGATGATCCCAGTAGCAGAAGTCGGGGCAGGCGGTCCAGCGTCCGTCGCGCACGGTCCGGGCATGATGGCCGACGTTGTTGGTCAGCTCCAGCAGCAGGGCGAAGACGAGCTGGGCGACAGCGGGGGTGCTGTAGCCGGGCACGTTGGTGACCACGATGCCGCGTTCGCGGGCGGCGGCGGTGTCCACGATGTTGAAGCCGGTGGCGGTGACGCCGATGTAGCGCAGCCTGGGCAGGGCCTCGATGATCTCGCGGGTAAGGGGGGCCTTGTTGGTGATGACCACCTCGGCGTCCGCGCAGCGGGCGATCGTTTCCGCGACCGGTGTGCGCGGGTGGATTTCGCAGGGGGCGATGGCTTCCAGAGGGGCCCAGGAGAGGTCACCCGGGTTGGCGGTGTGGGCGTCGAGCAGGACGATTTTCATGCGAGCCCTTCATGGCAGCAACCGCGGCCAATGCCAGCGGGAAATGCCAGCGCCAGGGCGTGTTTCAAAAAGCCGTTAGGCGGGTGAATTTCATTCGCGCAGGCGGCATGAGCCGCTATTCTCGCCGCCCTTATGCTCCAAGCTGGTATCGTCGGCCTTCCCAACGTAGGCAAATCCACCCTTTTCAACGCAGTCACCCGCACCCGCAAGGCGGAGGCTGCCAACTATCCCTTCTGCACGATTGAGCCCAACCAGGGCGTCGTCATCGTTCCGGACGAGCGTCTTGCCGTGCTGTCGAAGATCAGCGGTTCGCAGAAGCTGGTGCCCGCCGCGATCGAGTTTGTGGACATCGCCGGCCTGGTGAAGGGCGCGAGCCAGGGGGAGGGCCTGGGCAACAAGTTCCTGAGCCACATCCGTGAGGTGGACGCCATCGTGCACGTGGTGCGCTGCTTTGAAAACGGCGACATCACCCATGTGGACGGCAGTGTGGACCCGGTCCGCGACATCGAGGTGATCAACACCGAGCTCATCCTGGCCGACCTGGAGGCCATCCAGCGCCGCAAGGAGCGCTGTGAGAAGAAGGCGAAGAGCGGCGACAAGGAGGCCAAGACCGAGATGGCGCTGTGTGAGAAGCTGCTGCCGCACCTGGATGCGATGAAGCCCGCCGTCACCGCCGACCTTTCGGACGACGAGCGCAAGCTGCTCAAGAGCTTCTTCCTGCTCAGCGGCAAGCCCTGCATCTACGCCTGCAACGTGGCTGAGTCCGACCTTGCCTCGGCCTCCCAGGAGCCGGACAAGCATCCGCTCGTCTCCAAGGTTCGTGAATACGTCAGCCACGCCCATGCCGCGAGCGCCTGCGTGGTGAGCGCCGCGATTGAAAACGAGCTGGTGGACCTTCCCGAGGAGGACGCCAAGGCCTACCTGGCCGATCTCGGTGTCACGGACAGCGGCGTCAACCAGCTCATCAAGAGCGTCTATTCGCTGCTGGGCCTGCAGACCTACCTGACGACCGGAGAAAAGGAGACCCGCGCCTGGACCATCACCAAGGGAATGAAGGCTCCGCAGGCCGCCGGGGTGATCCACGGTGACTTCGAGCGAGGCTTCATCGCCGCCCAGATCGTCGGGTTTGAGGACCTGGTCGCTCTTGGCTCAGAGGCCAAGGCCCGGGAGGCCGGCAAGCTTCGGATCGAGGGCAAGGAGTATGTCATGCGCGACGGCGACGTCGTGGAATGGCGCTTCAATGTCTGAGCCAGACCGATTTCATCCGTCACCGCCATGATCGCGAAAGTCCGCAAGGCCGTCATACCCGCCGCCGGTTTCGGCACCCGCTTCCTGCCGATCTCCAAGGCCGTGCCCAAGGAGATGCTGCCGATTGTGGACAAGCCGGTCATCCAGTATGTTGTGGAGGAGGCTGTGGAGTCCGGCATCACGGACATCCTGATCGTGATCAGCCGTTCCAAGCGCGCCATCGAGGAGCACTTTCATCCGATTCACGAACTGGAGGCCGAGCTGGAGATGAAGGGTCGCGTCGAGGAGGTGGAGATGCTGCGCAGGGTGCAGGGCATGGCGCGAATTCATTATGTCTGGCAGCCCCGCATGGGCGGTCTTGGCGACGCCATCCTGCACGCCCGCGACCATGTCGGGGACGAGCCCTTTGCGGTTCTGCTGGGCGACACGGTGGTCACGACGCGTGAGGGGTCGCGTCCAGTCACCCGGCAGCTGGCGGACGTGGTGGAGAGTCATGGCGGCTCCGCCGTGGCGCTCCAGGAGGTTCCGGCGGAGAAGGTGAGCCGTTACGGCATCCTGGGAGGCGAGGAAATCGCCCCCGGCCTGATCCGGGCCGGCCAGTTTGTCGAGAAGCCAAGGCCGGAGGAGGCCCCGTCACGTCTGGCGGTCAGCGCCCGATATGTGTTGTCCCCGCGCATTTTCGACGTGCTGCAAAGTACGCCGAAGGGGAAGGGCGGGGAGCTTCAGCTGACGGATGCCATGGCCGCCCTGATGAAGACGGAGGTGCTGCACGGACTGCGTTACGACGGGCAGCGGCATGACATCGGCAACAAGCTGGACTTCATCAAGGCCAACCTGCACTTCGGTCTTCAGCGCGAGGACATCGGCGCGGCCCTGAAAGCTTATCTCCAGGAGCTGGTCGGCTGAAGCCGGTCGCAGAATCGGATCAAGGCGCGAGGCGTCCGAACTTTTTCTCCAGCTCCCGAAGCGACATCTGGATGAGCGTCGGACGTCCGTGAGGGCAGCAGTAGGGCATCTCGCAGGCGAACAAGGAGTCCAGCAAGGCCTCGATCTCCGGAAGCGAGAGCCGGTCGTTGGCCTTGATGCTGTGGCGGCAGACCGTCGTGGCGATCATGTCCTCCCCGAGGCGCAGGTTCGAACCCTTGGATGAAAGCGTCTGCAGTTCCTCAATGACCTGGTCCAGCCAGCTGAGCGGGTCATCGGTCTTGAGGAAAGTGGGCAGGGCCTCGACCTTGAAGGTGTTCGGACCAAAGGGCTCGATTTCGATGCCCAGGCGGGCCAGGGATTCCTGATGGTTGCGGAGAATGACCGCGTCGCGCGGGCTGGTCTGAAGCGTCAGCGGCATGAGCAGGCGCTGGGTGGGAACGCCGCCCTGTTCCATGGCCCGGCGCATTTTCTCGAAGTTCACGCGTTCATGGGCGGCGTGCTGGTCCATGAGCACCAGGCCTTCGTCGCTTTCCAGAAGGATGTAGAGGCGGTGCAGGACACCGATGATGCGCAGGTCCGGCCTTTCGCGGGCGGCTTCCTCCGGCTCGGGCGTGGTTGGCGTCATCGTGGGTTCGGGCTTCACGTCCGCGACTGCGGCAGGCGGAAGCTCCGAAGCGGAGGCGGGCGCAGGCTCGACGGGGAGCGACCGTGGCGGCAGGGATGCGGCCGGTCCGGAAGGCGTGGGCGTCGTCAGGGAAGGCGTCGATGCAGGGGCCGGGCGGGCGGGCACATGGAGGGCGAAGCTCTGCTGCCTGGATTCCAGGGCGACCTGCGGGTCAGGGCGCGGGGCCGCAGACTGGACATGGCCTTCGGGAAGCCTGGCGGCGCCTTCCAGAGATTCACGCACAGCCCGGGCGAGGGCGTCGCGCACGGCAAAGCCGTCATGGAAGCGCACCTCCTTCTTGGCCGGATGCACGTTGATGTCGTAGCCGGCCGCATCCATTTCCAGGAACAGGAACGTGACGGGATGCTGTCCCTTCATCAGCGAATTGTGGAATCCTTCGCGAAGGCCGTAATTGATGGAGTGGCTTTCAACGGGGCGTCCGTTCAGAAACGTGAGCTGCTGCTGACGGTTGGAGCGGCTCAGGCCCGGTCCGCCGATGAAGCCCGAAACGCGGATTCCCTTGTGGGTGACCGGCTTCACCTCGATGAGCCTGCGGGCCAGCTCCTCGCCGACGATACCGCGGACACGATCGAGCAGAGACGTGGTGGTCGGAAGGTGAAAGGTCACGCTGCCATCGCGGATCAGGGTGAAGGTGACCCTGGGGTGCGCCATCGCATGGATGATGAACTGCTGCTCGACATGGGCGAACTCCGTCGCGTCGGCCCGCAGGAACTTGCGCCGGGCCGGAACATTGAAGAACAGGGAGCGCGCCTCGATGGTGGTTCCTGAGGCGCCGCCAAACTCCTTCACGCCTGCCAGTTTGCCGCCATGGATTTCGATCTCGGTGCCGCCCAGGGAATCCTTTTCCCGGGTGGCCAGGCGAAAGCGGCTGACGCTGGCGATGCTGGGCAGCGCCTCGCCGCGAAATCCAAAGGTAAGAATGGCGGCGAGGTCCTCCTTGGTCCGGATTTTGCTTGTGGCGTGTCTTTCAATGCTCAGCAGCGCGTCCTCCCTGTCCATGCCACAACCGTCGTCAGCCACCCGGATCAGGGCGGAACCGCCTTTCTGCACCTCCACGGTGATGTGCGAGGCGCCTGCATCCAGGCTGTTCTCCACCAGCTCCCGGATGACCGCAGCCGGCCTCTCGACGACCTCGCCTGCTGCCACCTGGCTGGCCAGGGAATCGGACATGATTCGAATTTTCGACATAAAATGAGGAATGAATAAGCGTAACCCTTGCATGTGTCGCGTGCCTGTGAAAAGGCCGCGGAACACAAATCGATCGCCCTACCCCCGTCCGACGCGATGATCACACTGACTGACAACGCCGCCCTGCACCTTCGACAGATGCTCGAAGCTCAAGATGCGCCTGCAGGTTCCGGCCTGAGGGTGCTGGTGGAAAAGGGTGGCTGCGCCGGCTGGCAGTACCTGATGAAAATTGACAGGGCCGGGGCAGGGGACCGCAGCTTTGTTCATCAGGGCGTGTCCTTGATCATCGACCCTGAAAGTCTGACATTTCTAGAAGGTAGCCAGATTGACTTTGTAGAGGCTCTTAATGATTCTGGTTTTCGCGTAGAAAACCCAAACGCTGCTCGTAGTTGTGGTTGTGGAACCTCGTTTGAGCCGAAATCCAGCTAGAAGCCTCAGGGACAATGAACTATTTCGACTTATTCACAGAAATTTCTTTTCATTTCACGTTTAGTCAGTAAAATTTAGAAAACTTCCTCCTGTAATTTTAATAATTTTCTCAATCTTGCCATGCATGTTCGATTTTTGAGCGACGGCAGCGAATACCGATCCTACGGTGGGGGCGGGTATTCCAAAAAAAAGGAAAGTTCAGGCTCCATGTTTTGGTGGGCCATTTTGATCACCCTTCTGATGGGTGCCGCCACGTTCTGCTGGTTCTTCAGCATCATGGTTTTCGCTCATCCCGAAAAACCTTTCAATTACAAGGTTCTGGCCAAGTTCAGCAAGCTGGAGCCGCTGCGTCCGTGGAGCACCTTCAGCGTTCCGAACGGCAAGAAGCTGTCGGCGCGTGAACTCGTCGCGGAATTCTATCCCTACTCGCACGAGCAGCTGATGGTGAAGAACGATCTCTTGAAACGTTCATACATTCGGAACTACAAGCATGAGCAGCCGCTTTACGTGCTTGGCAGCTACAAGGTGCTCAGCCTGCGCATGCTGACCTCGTCCGACGTCATCTCCTCCGGATGGGTGGCGCGGCTGCGTTCCACCGAGCTTGAGGATGTGGATGTGGAGATCCTGCTGCCGGGGCTGACCATCAAGGATGAGCCTTTGCTGGTGGGCGACCTGGTGTCGATCGACTCCAGCCGTCCGCAGCTGGCGGCGCTGCATGTCCAGCGCCTTGAAGGCGATCGTTTCTGCGTCACGGCGATGCCGCTGGCCTACAGCGGCTTCACGAAGACCGCGCAGAACCTCAGGATGTCGCCGCCGGAGAAGCTGAACATGGACGCCTACTGGCCCGTGACCCGTGACGTCGGCTCCGTGGCCGACGGCCCGGAGGCTGACGAAGCCGAGGAGCGCAAGGAAGTCGCGGCCAAGGGCTGAAGCTTTGCGTGATCATTGGTTAGACTTGTGATCGCCCATGGCGCCGCCGTGCCGTTGAGTCATTGTTTGTTAGGCTTGCCGATGGACTGTCATGAGCGTGGCCCTCAGGCCTGTCCACGGTGTTGTTTAATCATCATTGGTTAGGCTTGCGCCGGTTCCGCGAGCAGCGTGAGCAGCGCGGGCCTGCATGACAGCAGGCCCTTGTAGGACGCCACGGCGTCGGGCATGGTCGCGAGGGAGCGGTGCATTCCGAGCCGGGTCCCCGGGTCGCGCGTCACGGCATCCAGGCGGTGGCAGCTGACGCGGATGCCGAAGAGGATGGCGCCTGTTTTTTCCAGGCGGGAGAAGAACTGATGCTCAAGCCGGACCCAGGTTGTTTCGAGCGTCGCCTGAGGACCGAGGTCGGAACCTTTGACGGCAGGGTGATGGTTGAGTGCGTCATCCGCGGAGAGCCCCCAGTTTTCCCGACCAAAACAGACGCCGGGCTGAAGCTTTTGAAGGAACGTCGCGATGCCTGCGCCGAGGCTTTCCTCCAGTCCCGGCACAGGCTGGTGAATGGCGCTCATGGGCAGCCCCAGCTTGGATGGAAGCGACCAGGAGGATGGAAAAACCACTTCGCCGGCCACAAGCTTCGGCTCCTCATACATCGTCCCCTGAAGCACCAGCCAGTCGGGTTCCGGGTGGGTGGCAAAGCCCTGCATCCAGGCCAGCGCCTCCTCGCGCGAGTCATCATGACCGTCAAGGCAGGCCCGAAACAGGTGGGGCTCCGTATGCAGCCATCGTTCACGTTCGCGCAGCAGCCGTCCTGTCGCATCCCAGGGGCTCCAGAAGGAGGCTGCATCGATCCGTTGCAGGCCCATGGAGTGGCGGTAGGAGCTGTCGGAAAGCAGCCTGTTCCAGTCCGGTGTCATGATGAAGAAGCTGTCAGCCGATGGTTCGTCGCACGGTGCGGCCCGTGCCCATGAGATCTTCGCGCTGGAGTCCGGTGAGGCCTTGAATCCGGCCCAGCATCCAGAACAGCAGCGCGACCGTGGCGCCGAGCATCGGGATGCCGATCACGACCACGCCGACCCAGTTCTGCCTGCCGATGGCGCGCATGTATTCCTCGCTGCCTGGAACGGTGCCGTGAAGGTAGTGAAGCACGAGCAGGGTGTTGGCCAGGGCGGAGAGCAGCATCGTGGCGGCCAGGGCCCATGAGGAAAGCGCGAGCAGCCTCTGGAAGGCCTTCCGGCGCTGTTCGGTGTCGAGGGCCGCGTTCAACGCCACATGGTTGATGAGCTGGGGGTTCAGCAGCAGTTCGGAGACCAGTGGACGTCCTGCCTTGAGACTGAGCGGAAAGGCCAGGCCGAGGAGCACGGGAAAGGCCGCCTCCTTGATGGCAAACCAGAAGGCGTCGAGGCTGAGCAGGCCGAGACCTCCGGTGATGATGACGGCGGCGAGGCCGAAGGCGGAGAAGAAGTTGAGCCCGTGCGTCCTGCGCCAGCAGTAGATGCCAAAGCCCACAGGCAGGGCGACGGCGGCCAGCAGGGCCAGCACGGGGCCGAGCAGCGCGGGCTTGCTCAGGTGCTCCAGAATGAGCGACGGAGCGACCACCGTGATCAGCAGGTCTGTCAGCGGGTGCGGCGGGTTCTCGTTCGTCGGCGGGGCCATCGGTCATTAAAGAGCAGCTTCCCGGCCTTCTGGCAATCCCGGAGAGGCATGAGCGGCGCCGCTCATGCGCATGATGGAATCTTTTCATGAAGGACCCGGGTGGAGCCGCTCACTGCCGGGTTGCGCCGAGGTTCAAGAAGTGTTTGTTCGTCCCGCATCTCCATGAACACCTCCGCATCCTCCTGGCATCGCTTTCAGCAGTACTTCGTCCGCTATCCGCAGCTCGGCTTTGGCATCGACATCAGCCGGATGCGCTTTGAGGAGAGCCTGTTTGAGAAGATGGCGCCCGCCGCCGAAAAAGCCTTTGCGGCAATGACGGCCCTGGAGGCGGGGGCGATCGCGAATCCTGACGAGGGGCGCATGGTCGGTCACTACTGGCTGCGTGACGCCTCCCTGGCGCCCGCCGAGCTCCGGCAGGAGATCGAGGGCACGCTTGACGCCACGTTGAAGTTTGCCGCGGATGTTCATCAAGGTGCGATCCTGTCGGCGGACGGCAGGAAGTTCACACGGGTGCTTGTCGTCGGCATCGGTGGCTCCGCGCTCGGTCCGCAGCTCATCGCCCAGGCGGTCACGCCGGTGACACCGCCGCTGAAGATCGACTTTTTTGACAACACCGACCCGGACGGCATGGATCGCGTGCTGGGTCAGATCGGCGATGAGCTGGCGACGACTTTGACGCTGGTCATTTCCAAGTCCGGCGGCACCAAGGAAACGCGCAACGGCATGCTGGAGGCGGAGGCTGCCTACAAGGTGCGCGGCCTGCCATTCGCGCGGCATGCGGTCGCCGTGACCGGGGATGGCAGCGAACTGGACAAGCATGCCTCAGCGCAGGGCTGGCTGGCCCGTTTTCCCATGTGGGACTGGGTGGGCGGCCGCACCAGCGTGATGAGCGCGGTGGGAACCCTTGCGGCCGCGCTGCAGGGGGTTGACGTGCGTGATCTGCTCCGGGGGGCTGCGGCGATGGATGTTGAAACGCGCCGCCGGCCCCTGCGTGAAAACGCAGCCATGCTGCTCGCCCTGATGTGGCACAGCGCAGGCCAGGGCAGGGGGGCGAAGGACATGGTCGTGCTGCCTTACAAGGACCGCCTGGTGCTGTTTTCAAAATACCTTCAGCAGCTCGTCATGGAGTCGCTGGGCAAGGAGCATGACCTGGACGGAAACGTGGTCAACCAGGGCATCGCCGTCTATGGCAACAAGGGGTCGACGGACCAGCACGCCTATGTTCAGCAGCTTCGTGACGGGGTGAACAACTTCTTTGTCACGTTCATCGAGGTTTCCAGGGCCCGTGACGGCGTCTCCATGGAGGTGGATCCCGGCTTCACGAGCGGCGACTACCTGCAGGGCTTCCTGCGGGGCACGCGCAAGGCCCTGGCCGACAAGGGACGTGAATCCATCACGCTGACGATCTCCGAGGTGAGCGCCTTCAGCCTGGGCATGCTGATCGCCCTGTTCGAACGAGCTGTGGGCTTTTATGCCACGCTGGTGAATGTGAACGCCTACCACCAGCCTGGTGTTGAGGCGGGCAAGAAGGCCGCCGGAGATTTTCTCAAGCAGATGGCGGCGGTTCTGGAGGCCCTGCCGGCCACGGGGGCCACGGCCGAGGTTTTGGCGCAGGCCGTCGGCATCGACCCTGAGGATGCCTGGCACATGCTCAACCACCTTGCCGCCAACGGCAGGGCATTTGTCGCCAGGGGGGTGACGCCTGCCGGGGATTCTTTTGCCCGCAGTTGATGCAATCAGCATTGCCATGCCAGGGTGGGCGTTTTAAAACCCTCTTTTAATTCCCGCCGCCCCGCTCATGGATGAACGTTTCCCCCTGCAATACCAGATCGCCTGCATCGTGCTGACGGCGTTGTTCGTCTGGTGCTTCAGCGTCTCCCGGGAGCCCCGGCAGTGGCGCCGTCTTTTTCAGTCGGTCTTTGCCAGGAACGAGCCGATCTCCGTCAACAAGAACAAGGTGATTGATGAGAAGCTGAAAAGCTACGGGATCAGCGTGGCGATGATCTTCCTGGTTGCCGATGTGGCCTGTTTTGTGGCGGGGGTGACCTATCGCGACCGCATGGAGGCAAAGGACAAGTCCGCCGAGGACTGGTCCCGGATCAACGAGCTGAACAAGATCCAGGGATCGGCACCCGCGAGAAGCGGCGGCGGCTATTGAGTTTTGGTCTTCCTGGCGGCCGCAGGTTCATCAGGCAACACCCATCACGAGTCTGGCTTCATGAACCACTCCGCCGGCCTGTTTGGAATTTTTGCCTTCATCGGGGTGGCCTGGCTGCTTTCGGAAAACAGGAGGCGGTTTCCCTGGCGGACGGTGCTGACAGGGCTGGGCCTGCAGGCCGTGCTGGCCTGGCTGATTCTCCGCACCCGTGCCGGAGAGGCCTTTTTTGAGCGTCTTGACGCGCTGTTCCGCCGGCTGATGGGCTTTTCCGCCGAGGGCACGGCCATGGTCTTCGGCCCGCTCGCCAACCCGCAATTGCTCGCCGAGAAGTGGGGCAGTGAAAACGCCTTTCTGTTCGCGGTGTCCGTGACCGGCACGATCATCCTGGTGTCCTCACTGTCGTCACTGCTGTACCACTACGGCCTTTTGCAGATGATCGTGCGTGCCATGGCCCTGGTGATGAGGCGGGTCATGAGGACGAGCGGCAGTGAAAGCCTGGCCGCCGCCGCCAACATCTTCATGGGGCAGACGGAGGCCCCCCTGCTGGTCAGGCCGTATCTTGCCAGCATGACGCGCAGTGAGGTCATGGCCCTGATGACAGGCGGGATGGCGACGATCGCCGGCGGGGTGCTGGCCGCTTATGTCGGCTTTGGAATCTCCCCGGGCCACCTGCTCACCGCCTCGGTCATGAGCGCGCCTGCGTCGTTGATGATGGCCAAGATCATGGTGCCGGAGACCGAGGTCGGCGGCACCGGGGACGCCACCGGGATTCCAGTGGAAAAGTCCACGGTCAACGGCCTTGACGCCCTTTGCCAGGGAGCCTCCGAAGGCATGAAGCTGGCGGTCAATGTCATGGCCATGCTGATGGCGTTTGTCGCCCTGGTGTCGATGTCCAACTGGCTTCTGTCCCGGGGGCTGGGCCTGGCGGGCATCGATGAGGCGAGACCGCTTCAGCTTGTGCTGGGCTGGGTCAACGCCCCGTTCGCCTGGCTGATGGGCGTGCCGTGGAAGGACTGCCTCACCGTCGGAGGCATCCTGGGCGAGCGCATCGTGCTGAATGAGTTTGTCGGTTATCTGTCGTTGAGCAGGGCGCGGTCCCTGCAGCCTGAAAGCGTCGTCATCACGACCTACGCGCTCTGTGGATTTGCCAACTTTGCGAGCATCGCCATCCAGATCGGCGGCATCGGGGCGCTGGCGGAGTCGCGCAGGGCGGTGCTGGCCGGTCTTGGATTGAAGGCGATGACGGCCGGGATTCTGGCCTGC
>Ga0315900_10009667_pt1 | contig 12183 bp, 11 predicted proteins | sample LakEriMetagenome_FD_203521 | JGI IMG/M metagenome (GOLD analysis project Ga0315900, IMG submission 203521) | Freshwater fungal communities from buoy surface, Lake Erie, Ohio, United States - Buoy 12 MA114 | ecosystem: Environmental > Aquatic > Freshwater > Lake > Lake biofilm | place: USA: Lake...
GAATATACCAGATAAGGTTGGCTCGAACTGACCAATATCGTAACTGTTAGAGCCGTATTGATTCCTAATTAAATCCTGTTGAGTTTTAACGGCTTTATTTAAGATATTATCCAAAGTATACTCATTTAAATATTTTTCTAAAATACCGTAGAATATAAATAAAATTGAAAAAAAAGAAACAATGATTAAAGGAATAACTAGTTTTCTAAGTAAACGATTTTTAATTCGTTCAAACCGAACAAAGTTTATCCAAATGCTAGTACCAGGGATTAATGCGAGAATAATATAAGGTTTAATTAGTAAAATTAGTAACCCAGCTATTAATAATAAAAGGAGATACTTAATTTTTTTATTTTTTAAAATATAATAATTAAAAACCCCATAAATAAAAAAACCAACACAACTTAATGTGTAGGTATCTTTTAATATTCCAGAACCCCAAAAAAACACAGATGGCATAAAGAATATAGCAATAGCGAATTGCTTCTTTAAATGAGAAAAGAGAAATACAAATGCTTCATACATTTTCCATAAGCCAATAAAACTCAAACTAGATAAAACAATTGTGGTCGGCACAAAGCAATTACACCCTAAAATACAAAAAGGAATAGTTATTGCCGATGTAAATAAGGCATAAGTATCTGAATCACTAAAGTATATGCCCCCAAAGGTATATTCATCTATGGGCAGATCATGAATATTTATATTATAAAAATTAAACATTTCTATAAATAACCCGATTCTCCCAGAGTATAAAACATTTACAAATGTTTTTGCAGTTAAATAATAACTTATTACATCACCGCCAGTATAATAAAACGAATAAATTAAACAAATACCAATTGCTCCAATTAGTTTGCAAATTAATGCAGGCATAAAATATTTATAGTAATCTAATTTTTGAAAATATTGTTTATTATTTTTATAATTAAAAGCAATCATTAGAATTACTCCAATGTAAATTGGAGTTAATAACAAATCATAAATATCTATAACAATTGATTCTCCCCACATATCATTTATAATACCAAACTTTTAAACAATCACCAACTCCGAAAATAGTTAGTGTTTTATTAATAATCCTTTTTAAGAAAGTTAAAAACCACGTATTTTCAATCTTTATTCTCATTATTTCATCATTTGATGTTTTTGAAACTACTAATTGAGTGCTATTTCCAGTAATCATTTTAAAACATGTCAAACTAATTCCTGTTGTTTCAATTTTCAATTTTTTAAATCCTAATGTTTATAACGCGTTAGCAAAGGTTTTTCAAGAGTAATAGTTTTAGTGTTCGGGCTAACAAGTTACATTTTATTTTGACTTTAATTTAAATCTTATTATAGATTTGAAATTTGTCGTAATGATGTAAAATACTTCCTCTTTTCTTAATATTTCATAGATATTTTGAGCTCTGATTTGGGATTATTAACGTACTCGATTACTTCAAATGAGGTAATTATATCAAACATTTCGGATAAATAATTTTTTTCATCTAAAATGCCTAAATTGCATTGTATTCCTTTAAAATTAAAAGTTTTGTTTTTTATGTAATTGTATATCTTATAAATATAAGATATTATTTTTTTATTATTTAGGTTAATCATTATTGTTTCAAATTCATTTACAGCTAATTTTTTAAACATATTCTATCTCTTGTTCATTTTTTATTTCATAGGATGGTTTAAAAAAAACTTGCTTTGCCCCTTATCTATTAATATCTCTATTACGAATGACAACAGAAAAAAACTTGGCGCTAATATATGTAAGTGTTCAAAAAAATCAATGATTCAATTGCTAACCGTCGACAAACGAGATCCGATAAAAAATTGGAGAATGCGCTAAAAAAGTGAATTGATATTTTATAACAAAATAAAGAAGTGCCGTAGCTATGGTTTAAACAAAATAAAACGGATTCTTTTAAATGTAAACTACAAAAAAAGCCGAAAAGAAAACCCAGTTATACAACTAATTTGCTTCCTACCCAAATAACAAGCATGCACTCAAAAAAATGCTTCGAAAATCGAGATGCAAATCCCAGACATATAAAAAAATAGTTCCGTTCAACAGAGGTTTAATCGTGCGTCTTCCAGAAAGCAAGAAGCCTTAGCTGTTATTTGAGCAGTATTTATCTCTTTCTTAACCATACGCATAATTGCATCCCTGTATTTGTCAATCTCATATATGGTTTCAAAATGTAGTCAGCTATTTTTGGCATAAAAGTTTGGCAAACGTAATAGTCGTAAAAAGCCAATTCGTAATTGTATTGTTTGGCGTGTTCTTCAAATGATTTAATCCCAAATTCGTGCAAATGAAATGGTTCGTGCATAGGACTTAAATTACCAACATAGTCTGTTCTTTTTAGCTTATAAAACAAATTGATTATTTTTCCAATGAGCCAATCAGATGACGGAACTTCAATGTGAATTATTCCATTTGGTTTTAGCCATTTCATGGCTTTCAGTATTGAATCCGAAGGGTCGTATAGGTGTTCTAAAACTGCACCAAATGAAATAAAATCAAAATAATTTTCAGGATACTCAACTTCTTCAATCATTCCTAATTTCAATTTGTCAGGATTGATGCCCATTTTGGAAATAGCTCTTTCGTGAAATTGTTTTGAAGGTTCAAATCCATAAGTGCTAAAGCCAGCTTTGCTCAATGCAATCATTTGTTTTCCTAAACCAGCGCCAATGTCTAATGATTTTATTCCATCTTTGAAGTCAATTAGTTTTTTTAACCTTTCTATTTCACCTTGAAAATAGTTGTCTGAAACGTTGAAATAATTTTCTTTCCAATAGTTTTCAGGGGGAACTCCGTAATGGTCTTGTATATCAAACGGTACAGGTTGTGGGTTTGAGTATATAAGTCCGCAGTTCGTACATTTTACAATAGTTGTCGTTATACCGATTTTGTTCTTCGGATTTTTCCCCTGTGAAGCATTTAATCGTTTGCCAAGAATTTTATGTTTGTCGGTCTTTGAACCACACATATTGCAACTGTCAATGTGGTTGAAGTAATACCTTTTTTGCTTATTCATTATTTCTTTTTTGTCTGTTTATTGTTGGGCGCAATATTATTCATAATCGGGTCTTACCTTCAACTTCCCTCACAACCTTACGTGACAGACACTCTTCATTTATTAAATCACACAAATATATTCATATTTAAGCTTGTACCTTTAATCAATGTGCAAATAAATTGGGGCTTTCTTTGTATGTTGTTTTGAGATATCTCAAACATAAAATAAGTGAATATATTTACATGATGCTTTTATAAGTCAAATTTTATTTGTTGAGCTGTATGTTTCATGAAATGTAGTTGAATATCTTTTAATTAATGAAATATAGTCTCTTTCTAAATTAAATTGAAATGATTGCTGTATAAAATTGTGTGGGATTTTCAACCTGATTTAATTTTTGGATTTTCAAAAATATGACTATTTACTTTTTAGCGATAACATCAAAAAGCCTACTAATTCATGATTTTACCGCAGAAGAATATATAAAAGCATGTATTAATTATTTAAACTTGTTAAGTAAAAATATTAATTATCGAGAAATCGCCTCGTCTTATTTTGACACTCAACAAGCAATTTTGAAATACACTTCTATTTATGAATCATTAACCAATAAATGAAAAATATATTTAACTCAAAAAATCAATATAGAGCATTGATAAGTTTTCAAGGAAGTGATTTTTATTTCAAAATTTATAAAAGAAATATTTGCAATCATTATATAGCAGAGTAAAAAAATTAGTACTGAAAAATCATAAGTTTAAAAAGAGTTTTTATACTTAATAATATCACAAATATTCTTACATTTAGTAGCACCAATCTAAATATATGGAAACAATTATCGTTACTGGCGGAGCTGGTTATATAGGATCACATACAATTATTGAGTTAATAGAACAAACCGATTATAACATTGTTTCAATTGATAATTTTTCAAATTCAAATAAAGAAACATTTGAAAGGATTGAAAAAATTACTGGTAAATCTATAAAAAATTTAAATGTTGATATTTGTAATTTAGAAGCCTTAGCTTTAGCAGTTAAATCAATTAAAAATCCAGTTGGCGTTATACATTTTGCTGCTTTTAAATCTGTTGGCGACTCTGTATTAAATCCATTATCATACTATCATAACAATCTTAATTCATTAATTAATATTTTACATATTTGCAAAACACTTGATATTAAAAATTTTATTTTTTCATCTTCTTGTTCTGTATATGGAAATGTCACGGATCTTCCTGTTACCGAAAACACACCTTTCAGTTTTGCGGAATCTCCTTATGCACACACAAAACAAATAGGAGAAGAAATGACTTCTAATTTTACAAAAAGTAAAAGCGATTTTAATTCTGTTATATTGCGTTATTTTAATCCAGTAGGTGCACACAAAAGTTCTTTTAATGGTGAGTTATCTAAAGAAAAACCAAATAATTTGGTGCCGTTTATTACAAAATCTGCTTTGGGTATTTTGCCGCCACTCACTGTTTTTGGCAATGACTACGATACAAGGGATGGTTCTTGTATCCGTGATTACATTCATGTAACAGACATTGCAGTAGCACATGTTAAAGCTTTGCATTACATCATCAATAAAAAAAATCAAGAGAACATTTCAATTTTTAATTTGGGAACTGGTAGTGGAGTGACTGTTCTGGAATGCATTCAATCATTCGAAAAAGTAACTCAGCAAAAATTGAATTATGTTATTGGAAAACGAAGAAAAGGAGATGTTATAAAAATATATGCCGACAATACATTAGCAAAAAAAGAATTAAATTGGATTCCGAAGTTTAATCTAGATGATATGATGCTTAGTGCATGGAATTGGGAATTAAATTTACTAAGCAAGAAAGCGGATTTAAAACGTTAAAACAAAAAAGCCTGAATAAAAATTTATTCAGGCTTTTTTTATTCCCATCATCTTTATTAAGCTGTTGGTTTTGTTTTTTCAATTATTTGTTTAGCAGAATCTAACATTTTTTGTATTTGAGCTTTGCCTAAAGGTTCTCCATCAGTTGGCACAACGTCCTGAAAAACATAAGAGCTTCCAGCAATTTTTTGAATGGTATAAAAATGAAATTCAGGGCCTGTAATGGCACTTTCCCACAATATAGTTTGAGGTTCATTAATGATATATGATTTAAAAATATTTACATCGTTTGAAGTAATATCACTTTTTAGTAAAGTAATATCACCTGGGTCTTCCGTAATTGAAATGTGAAAACCATTACCTACTTTAATTTCTAATGCGCCCCAACTTTGCTCAACAACGTTTAGTTTTTCACTGACAGTGTCAGGAATAAAAATTGAAAAGGGTTTTCCGTATTTACTCAAATCTAATACAACCATTCCGGCTGGCGCTACGATTTCAACTTTTTCTTCTTTTGGTTGACAAAAGGTTAATGCAAGGCAAAAAGTAGTTGCCAATGATAATAATGTAAATGTTTTTTTCATGTTCTATTTTTTTACAGTTAAAAATTATTTTTTATTGCTATTTTTTTGGTTAACAAATGTAATTGAAAAAGAATCGAATTTAAAAATAAAAGGATATTATTTTTAGAATGGCTATTTAAAGGACAATAAAGATGAATGATTTAGACTTAAACAAAAAACCCTCCGATTAACGGAGGGCTTTTTTTATTACTTTTTTTTAGCTGCTTTCTTTTTAGCTGCTTTTTTCGGAGCTGCTTTTTTAGCTGCTTTTTTAGCTGCTTTTTTCGGAGCTGCTTTTTTTGTTGCTTTTTTTGCTGCTTTTTTCGGAGCTGCTTTTTTTGCTGTTGCCATGGTTTTTTGTTTTTAAGTTTTTATTAACACGAAGTAAATAAATTTATTGATGCTAACTAATTTTCTACACATTAATTTATTAACATAAAATTGTTGAAACTGTTGATAGCAAATTTAGATAAGACATTTACAAAATCGGCAATCATATAAAATTTATTTTTAATATTATTCAGCCCTTCGTAATGCTTGTTATTAAAGGGATTTAGAGCTAGATAAAAATTGAAGAAAGAAAAAAATTTATCAACTGAAATAAAATAAAGTATTAAAGTTGACATAAATGTTTTTTCAGATTTCTAAAAATAATTCTATTTCACTTGCCATTCATTTTCAATTTCCCATCCTGCTAAAATTTTCACAGGTGTTTCGTTGTAGTAAATTATTTCTGGCTGAATATTTAATAAATAATTTCCAACGTCAAAAAGGCTATTTTTATTAGCATCTTCAACTATTTTAATAAAATAATTTCCAGGTAATAAATTTTTAAAATCAAATTGTTGAGTTGAACTGGACGTTAATGATAATTCAACTTTATTATTTTTTACAATGCTGCCATTTTCATTCAATAATAAAATCAGATAGTTTTCTTTTTTAGGGAAAGTCAATTTCAAATTTAATTTTCCATAATCTTCTTCGCTTGTTGTTGTAAATTTATAATTTAAAGAATCATTTATTCTTCCATTATCATCTTTAAAGGCTCCTTTATTGACTATTAATGCGTATTGAGCGTCTTCTTTTAATTTAGTAATGATGTTATATGCGTATTGTTTTTTTTCATTTTTAATTATTTCGAATGCTTGCTTTATTTTTAAAGTGTCTTTCAATTCAAATAGTGATATATCATTTCGATTTAACTTTTCAAATTGATGAGGCATATTTAATTCTAAGCATAGTGTTTCAAAATAAGGAATTGAATGATTGAAGTTAGTTTTCAAAATATATTTTAATTCTCTCTTGTTTTTTATTTTATCTACATCGTTTTTACTAGGAATCTTAAAAAAGATGGTATCATTTAAATGATCTTTGTAATGAATGATGGTTTTAAGGGTATCATAAGTATTACCATAGTAAAGCGTTAAACTATCTTTAAATGGATTGAAAGAATAGTTTAAAATTTGTTTTGCTTCAATTTTAATTAAATCATTGCAGGGGACATTATAAATAAGCGTGGCTTTTCCAAATTCATTGGTCATAATTTTTTTTAGAAATTGTTTTGTTAATGCTTCTTTAGATAATTTCATCTGAATAGAGCTTGTATCAATTGATAGAACATTTTTTGGTAAGAATCCTATTTCTTCAGAAGTGCCGTCATAAACTAAGTTTTTATTGTCATCTTTTATGGCAATTATTTTAAAATTAGTGTTTGGCAAATAATCGAATAAAAAGTTTCCTAATTGATTTGTTTTTGAAATGTAAATCGGCTTTTGTTTATAGATGATGCTATCTTCAGAATTTCCAGGATACAGTCCAATTAATATATTGGCAACTGGTTTGTTGTTTTCGGCACTTATTAAATGACCTTTGATTTTGAATGTATCAATTATTGCGCCTGTACTAAAAACATATTCAAATCCCGGAATGGCATTATTTTCATTATTGTCAACGATTGCGTTTCCAAAGTATAGTTTATATGTTGTATTTGGCAATAGTTCTTCTTTAAATTCTAGTTCTAATATTTTACCGCGTGCTTCTATCAGAGGAAATTCTTTTGTTTGTGGCGTTATCACAAATTGATTGATTAAATTTTTTAAACCAATGTATTCATCAAATTCAATTCTAATTTTTTTTTGATTAAAATTTACAGAGGCATTTTTTGGTAAGTAAGTTAAAGCCTTTGGAGGCGTAGTATCTCTTTTTCCTCCCGTTAAGGGTGCTATTTGAGCGCACTTAACAAAAAATAAAATGATACTTATATATATGAATACTTTCATCAATTTTAAGAAACAAAGAAAGACAATTTTTTACACACTCCTTTATTGTATAAACAAATTAAATTCAATTACTTTATGTAAGTTTTAAAAACAGTTTAATGCAATATAAATTTGATTTTTTAATAATAGGAAGTGGTATAGCAGGTTTAAGCTATGCTTTAAAAGTGGCAGAAAAAGGAAGTGTTTGTATTATTACTAAAAGTAATGAAGATGAATCAAATACTAAATATGCTCAGGGAGGAATTGCTGCTGTTTGGGACAAAACAGATTCTGTTGAAAAACATATTAAAGACACTTTAATAGCTGGCTCTGGTTTGTGTAACCAAGATATCGTAAAAATAGTGATAGAAGAAGGGCCAACTCGGGTAAAGGAATTGATTGAGTTAGGGACTAATTTTGATAAAGTAAATGAATTGAATTATGATTTAGCCAAAGAAGGCGGGCATTCGGAAAATAGAATATTACACCATAAAGATATTACTGGCTATGAAATTGAAAGAGCGCTTATCGTTCAAATAAAAAAAAATAAACGAATTACTGTTTTAGATTATCACTTTGCCATTGATATCATAACGCAGCACCATTTAGGTGAAGAAGTAACCTCTAAAACAGAGAACATCAATTGTTTTGGTGCTTATATATTAAATACCAAAACACAAACGGTAGATAAAGTTTTAGCTAAAACGACGCTGATGGCAACTGGCGGAATCGGCCATGTATATGCCACAACAACTAATCCAACCATAGCAACTGGAGATGGTATTGCAATGGTATACAGGGCCAAAGGAAGAGTGCGCGATATGGAATTTGTTCAATTTCATCCAACATCTTTATATCATCCTGGAGAGAATCCTAGTTTTTTAATTACCGAAGCCATTAGGGGTTTTGGCGCTATTTTAAAAACAGTTGATGAAAAAGAATTTATGCATAAATATGATCAGCGGTTATCTCTTGCGCCGCGCGATGTAGTTGCTAGAGCAATTGACAATGAAATGAAAACGCGTGGGGATGATTTTGTATTATTAGATTGTAGAGATATTGATCGAAAATCATTTATTGAACACTTTCCTAACATATATAATAAATGTATGAGCATTGGGATTGACCCTTTTGTAAAATTAATTCCAGTTGTGCCGGCCATGCATTACATATGTGGTGGTATTTTGGTAAATGATATAGGACTGTCAAGTATAAAAAATTTATATGCTGTTGGAGAGTGCGCTTGTACCGGTTTGCATGGCGCAAATCGCTTGGCTAGTAATTCTTTATTAGAAGCCATTGTATTTGCTGATAGGGCTGCGCAGCATTCAATAAATAAAATCGATGCTATAAATTACGAAGAGAATATTCCAGATTGGAATTCAGAAGGAACTGAACACGCTGAGGAAATGATTTTAATTACTCAAACAAAAAAAGAAGTTCAGCAAATTATGAGCAATTATGTTGGCATCGTTAGATCTGAATTAAGATTAAAAAGAGCTTTCGATCGTTTAGAAATTTTATACAAAGAAAATGAAGCATTGTATGAAAAAACAACCATCACCCAAAAACTAGGTGAACTGCGAAATTTAATTTGCATCGGTTATTTAATTATAAAGCAAGCCATCAAACGAAAGGAATCAGTGGGATTACACTACATGGTTAACTATAAAAAATGATTTTCTTTTTTTTATAATTAGCAAAAAAGTATTACATTTGCCCGCTCATTTGGTAGGTATAGCTCAGCTGGTTAGAGCATCGGTTTGTGGTACCGAGGGTCGCCGGTTCGAACCCGGTTACTTACCCTAAAAGACTGTCAAACATTGGCAGTCTTTTTTTAATTTTAATACAAAATACAACTAAAGAATGAGTTACATTATTTCAGGAATACAGCAATTGGGTGTTGGAAATATAAATACACAAGAAACATTTACGTGGTATAGAAAAGCTTTTGGAACAGATATTAAAATATTTGAAGAAGCGGCAATGGCAGAACTGATGTTGCCATACACAGATAATAAATCCCATGCCCGTCATGCTATTTTAGCAATTAGCTTGAATGGAGGAGGCGGTTTTGAAATTTGGCAATACACCAGCAGAAAAGCACAAAATGCTCAATTTACTATTCAACTGGGTGATATTGGAATTTTTGCTGGAAAAATAAAGTCATTTGATATTCAACAATCATTTAATCACTTAAAAGAATTTGGCGCAAAACTATTAACCGACATCACAATCTCTCCTGATGGCAGAAAACATTTTTATATTCAAGATTTGTGGAGTAATACTTACGAAATTATTGAAGAAAAAAAATCGTGGTATATGAAAAAGAATTTTTCAACAGGTGGTGTTTTAGGCGCTATCATTGGCGTTAAGGATATAAATAATTCTATTAATTTATATAAAACAGTTTTAGGATTCGATGCCATAGTTAGTGACACAACGGATGTTTTTAAGGATTGGAATGGCGTTGAAGGCGCAACAAAAAAAATACGAAGAGTAATTTTGCGAAATAGTAACCCTCGTGAAGGAAGTTTTGGTCCTTTATTAGGAGATAATGAAATTGAATTAGTCCAAGCATTGGATTATACTCCTAAAAAAATATTTGAAAATAGATTATGGGGAGATTGCGGATTCATTCATTTATGTTTTGATATAAAAAATATGTCAAGCCTAAAAGTGGCTTGTGAAAAAGCTGGGCATCCATTCACAGTTGATGGTGGTGCTGGATTTGAAATGGGAGAAGCTGCAGGCCATTTTACTTATATTGAAGACGCTGATGGCACATTAATAGAATTTGTGGAAACAAAAAAATTACCAGTCATTAAAAAAATTGGTTGGTATTTAGATTTGCAAAAACGTGATCCAAAAAAAGCATTACCCAATTTCATTTTAAAAGCACTTAGATTTAGCAGAGTTAAAAATTAAGCTGTCAAAGTCCTATTCTTTATCATCTTCCATCTAAAATCACAACGATCAAAAAATAAAGTTAATGAGAAAGGTTTTTGAAATAAACCACTAATTGTGAACAAAAAATCAGCAATAAAGAAAAATCAAAAACAAGAGCAAGAATAGAGCATATGTTAGGATTTATGGAACAAAGCATGACATGTTTGTTTATTCGTTTAATTGGTATTATTAGAACCAAATTTAACTTACAATTTATTCAGTTATGAGCAAGCGGTCTAAAACCTATAAAAAATTAATAGATAGTAAATGCCTGATAGATAGAAAAAAATCGTGGTGTTGAAAAAAAAAATAGAGTATTTTTGGAAGACAGATTAAAAAAAATCGGTTAGCGGGTTCTCCGATTTTTATTCAAATCTATAAAAAATGAATTTTTAGAACCCACCAAAATATATAAACAACTAAAAAAACCAATCAACATGAAAAAAGTAGCAATCGTAGTAGCAGTAGCATTAGTAACACTTTCATCTTTTGTAAAAGGTGGTAAAGAAAAAAACTTTAAAGTGGATACCAAAAACAGTACAGTAGTATGGACCGGTAAAAAAGTTACTGGAGAACATAAAGGAAATGTCCCTTTATCTTCTGGAACAGTCGTACTAACTGATAATAAAGTTATCACTGGCACATTTGAGTTTAATTTAGCAGCACTCACAAATACGGATATAACCGACAAATCATCAAATGAAAAATTGCTTGGACATTTAAAAAGCGAAGATTTCTTTTCAACTGCAAAATTTCCAACTGCAAAATTTGTTATCACAAAAGCAACTTCTAAAGCTGGTGAAAACTATGAAGTAACAGGAAACTTGACAATCAAAGGGATTACAAATCCGATAACTTTTCCTGCGGTAATTAAAATTAGTGACAAAAAATTAGTGGCTTCTGGAAAAATCACAGTAGATCGTACAAAGTTTGATATAAAATATGGATCTAAAACTTTCTTCGAAAGCATAGGTGATAAAGCAATTTATGATGACTTTATTTTAGATGTAAATTTAACTGCTGATTCACAATAATTTTTTGCATCAGTTTGTTTTTAATTTTTTTCTAAATAAAAAATTAATCTCTAACATTTGAAATTTTTTAAAACTCAAAACATCTTGCAGGATGTTTTGAGTTTTATTTTTTTTTAAAGCCCTATTTGGATTTACAAATAATTTAATAAGTTCTCAATGCACAAAGATATTTCATACTAAGCTAAGAAAATTAGGCTCCTAGAAATCCAACATATGAGCCACTATTGAGAGCATTAGTTGTGTGAAACTGTCTATAACCACAAATGGTTTTTAAAAGACACATAACTTTATATTAGCTCTTCCTAGCCAATTACTTGTTGCTGTGGACTTTTGGAAGGTAGTGTTTACTCAACATTTACTCCAAAAAACACCATTCTGTATTTAGTATCAGCAAGAAAACTCAAAAACATCAATAGAATCAATACTTTTGAACACTTTATTAAGTTGGATGTGTTAGTAAAAATATTGATTTCATTGACGAATGTTGATT
>Ga0315900_10009669_pt1 | contig 12182 bp, 6 predicted proteins | sample LakEriMetagenome_FD_203521 | JGI IMG/M metagenome (GOLD analysis project Ga0315900, IMG submission 203521) | Freshwater fungal communities from buoy surface, Lake Erie, Ohio, United States - Buoy 12 MA114 | ecosystem: Environmental > Aquatic > Freshwater > Lake > Lake biofilm | place: USA: Lake...
CCGCCACGCTCATGGCCGGCCCCGAGCAGTTGATCACGCGAGAGGTCCGCAGCGTGCGAACGGCGCCCTGCGCCGTGCGCACATCGACCGATGCATGGACGCCGTCGGCATCCATGCGAAGCGACGCAATCGCACCCGCGATCAGCTCGACCGATCCGGCGGCGCGCTCGCGCTCGATCGCGGCGACCAGCTGCGCGGGAGCGCGATGGCGGTGGATCTCCCAGAACGGCCGCAGCCGGCGAAGGAAGATCTGCCGGTCCTCGGGCGACCACGCACGCCAGACCGCCTGCGCATGCGGACGCACACCGTCGATCGCGGCGTGCCACGCGTGACCTTCGCTCGCAAGCTCGCGCACGGCGCGACGCACCGCGCGGAACGCCGCATGCGCTCCACGCATGAGTTCCGCCGGGTCGTATGGCACCGGCGCGCCGTGCGCCGCCGCATGCGGAAGCGGCAGCCTCCCGTTGCGCGACACAAGCACGATGCGGCCCTTCCATCCGCTGCGACGCAATCCCATCAGCACGTCGATCGCCGTGAGCCCGCTTCCGACAAGCACGGCGTCGCCACCGGGCGCGAGGCCCTCGATCGCCGACTTGTCCCACGGATCATGCGCAAGCAGCGAGCGCGCGACGCCCTCGTCGACCGAGCGCCACGGCGCACGCGCCGGCGGCAGCCCCGGCGCGAGGATCACCCCGCGCGCAAGCACGGTGCGCCCCGACGCGAGCAACAGCTCGAAGCGCGCACCGAGCGGCTCCACGTGAACCACGGCGTCGCGGACGAACGCGGCGCATGCCTTTGTCTCGGCAAGCGTGGTCGACACCGATTCCGCCAGGTAGCGCCCGAACAGCGCACGCGGCACGAACTCGTCGGCGCGATAGCGGCCGGGGAAGTTCCGCTCGAGCCAATCGTGGAAGCCCGACGGGCGATCCGCGAACATGCCCATGCGGCCGGCGGGAACGTTCAGCAGGTGCTCGCCGTCGCATGCCCCGTACGCGACGCCGGGCGCGGGCAACGGCCGTCGCTCGAACACCACGCACTGGCACCTTGGCGCGCTCTGCGCAAGCCGCACCAGCGACATCAAGCCGCTGAAGCCGCCGCCGACGATCGCGACATCGCACTCCGCGGGAGCATCGGTCGTGTATCGGTCCGACGTCGGCATAGTCAGTCTCAACCGTGGATGCGCCGCGGCACGGGCGCGCTTCAGACCATGCGCTTCAGACCATGCACTTCAGACCATGCGCTTCAGACCATGCGCCTCAGACCATGCGCGCGCCAGCGGCCCGCGCCGCCGCCACGATGCGCTCGGCGGTGCGCACGGCCGCGAAGCCATCCTCTGCATTTACAAGCGGCCGCCGATTCGCACGCACCGCATCGAGGAAGTCGAGCAGCTGCAGCTTCAGGGGCTCGCCCGTTCCGACCGCAAGCGGCTCCATCGCGATCATCTCGAGGTAGTTCACGCCCGAGAGATCCTCGCCGCGCCGCAGCCGCTCGCGCACGTCCGCAAGCTGCGACGCGTTCGCGGTCTTGCGCACCACGGTGCCCTTCTTCTCGACGAAGTCGGCCGAGACGTACGCATCCTCGCTGATGAGGCGGATCTTGCGCTCTGTCTTGAGCGCGAGCCGGCTCGCCGTCACGTTCGCCGTGCAGCGGATGCCGTCGGCCCCGGCCGGGAACACGAGCCGCGCGTTGCAGACGTCCTCCGCCTCGCCGACGACGCACACCGCATTCGCATGGATCTCCTCGGGCTCCGCGCCCATCAGCATGAGGAGCACGTCGAGGTCGTGGATCATCATGTCGAGGACCACGCCCACGTCGACCGAACGGAAGGTCATCGGGCTCACGCGGTCGATCTCGATGAAGCGCGGCCGGATCGAGCCCGCCGCAACAAGGTTGCGCACGGCGACCATCACCGGGTCGTACCGCACGACGTGGCCGACCTGCAGCAGCGCGCCCGTCTCGCGCGCCATGTCGGCGATCGCGCGCGCTTCCGCCACATCGGGCGCAAGCGGCTTCTCGACGAGGCATGCGACGCCCGCCTTGAGAAGCGGCTCGACGATCGCGCGATGCGTCACGGTCGGCGTCGCCACGGTCACGGCGTCGACGCCGGCCGCGATCAGTTCCTCGACCGAGGTGAATGCGCGGCCGCCCCACTCCTCGACCACCTTGCCCGCGCGATCGGCGTTGCCGTCGACGACGCCGACGAGATCGCAGCCTTCGGTCGTCGCGTAGAGACGCGCGTGGTGCCGGCCCATCTTGCCGACGCCGATCGTCGCGCAGCGCAGCGTCTTGACGGCGGTCGCAGTTCCAGTCGAACTTGGTGTCATCGCGGAGCTCCTGCGCCTTCGCGCCGCGCCATCGCGTGCGCGACGGCGTTCCTGAACATCTGCAGGCCGGGCGTGTCGCCCGAACGCTGCGACTCGGTCAACCGGGTCCAGCGCGGATGCTGCGTCCAGCGCAGGTAGCGCTCCGGATGCGGCATCAGTCCGAACACGAGACCCGACGCATCGCAGATGCCCGCGATGCGATTGACCGAGCCATTGAAGTGATCGCGCGCGCCATAGCGCACCGCGATCTGTCCGTTCGCCTCGAGCTGCGAAATGGTGTCCTCGTCGGCGACGAAGCGCCCCTCGCCATGCGCGCACGGAATCAGCGCCGTCTCGGCGTCCATCCTGAGCCCGCGCGTCCACACGCAGCACGTGTTCGACGGGATCTCCATCGACGTCCAGACGTCGTTGAACCGCGCGGTCGCGTTCTGCGCCAGCGCGACCGTCGGCTCGCCCGGCACGTCGCTCCACGGCTCGCCCGCGGCGGGTCCGGGCAGCAAGCCAGCCTGCACCGCGATCTGAAACCCGTTGCATGGCGTCATCATGGGCACGCCGCGCTCGATCGCGGCCGCGAGCGCCGGATAGATCGACTGACGGATCAGCGCCGCCATGATGCGGCCGGCCGCGATGTCGTCGCCATAGCTGAACCCGCCGGGAAGCCCGATGAGATCGTAGCGATCGATCTGCGCCGGGTCGCGCGCGAGACGCGCGAGCAGCTCGCTGTCGACCGCGCAGCCGGCGAGTTCGAACGCCTCGCAGAGCTCGAGGTCGCAGTTGATGCCCGGCGCCGTGATCACAAGCGCGCGAAGCGACGGGCCCTTTGCTTGCCGACTCACGAGAGTCCTCCTGCGGCCATGCCGCCGCTCCACGCCTCGCCAAGCGCGCGCACCTTCGCGCGCTTCGCGCCTCCGGCTCCCTCGAGCACCAGTTCCTCGCCGCCATCGAAGGTTCCGATCACCGCATGCGGCACCGGCCCAAGCGCCTTCGCAAGCGCGGGGAGATCCGCATCGTCGACCTCGAGCAGGTAGCGCGATGGATCCTCGGCGAACGCGCGCGCAAGGAGCCCGACCTCTCCCTCGCACGGCAGCTTCGACAGATCGAGCGAGAGCCCGAGCGCGCCCGCGAAGGCCATTTCCGCCGCCGCGACCAGAACGCCGCCTTCGCTCGCGTCGTGCGCCGAGCGCACGATGCCCGCGCGGATCGCGCGCGCGACCGCCGCCGCATGCGCGGGGCCGGCCTTCAGGCACGGCGCCGCGATCTTCGGCGAACCTGCGTGCGTGCCGGCAAGCATCGCGAAGTGCGAGCCGCCGAGACGCGCCGTCGTGGCGCCGACCACGACGAGCCTCGAGCCCACGCGCTTCGCGTCCATCGACACCGCGCGCGAATCCTTCTCGACGGGCGCAAAGCCCGAGATGAGAAGCGTGGGCGGGATCTGGATGGTGCGGCCATCCTCGGTGACGAACTGGTTGTTGAGCGAATCCTTGCCCGAGATGAATGGCGCGCGGTACGCCTTCGCGGCGTCGTAGCACCCGGCGCACGCGCGGACGAGCGCGCCCATGTTGCGCGGATCCTTGCAGCTCGGCCAGCAGAAGTTGTCGAGGATCGCGATGCGCGTATGGTCCGCGCCCACGCAGACGAGGTTGCGCACGCATTCGTCGATCGCCGCGATCGCCATCGCGTAGGGGTCGGAGCCAAGGCCGGTCGCGAGACCATTCGCGATGGCCAGCGCGCGATCGGAGTGCTTCTTCGGGCGGATGACCGCCGCATCGCCAGGCCCGCCACCCGATGCGCCGACAGGCGCACCGACCAGCGGCTTCAGCACGCTCGAGCCCTGCACCTCATGGTCGTACTGCCGGATGATCCACGCCTTGCTCGCGATGTTCGGATGCGCAAGCAGGCTCTCGAGGACGCGCAGCGCATCGGCCGGCGATTGCGCCAGGTCGCGCGCGAACCGCGACGCGCGCTTCGGAGCGCGCTGCTGCGCCGCCCACGATGCATCCCACACCGCCTCGCGCACCGGCATCGGGATCGCACCGTGGAGGAACTCACACGAGAGGCGCCCGACCTCGGTTCCATGCCAGAACAGCGCGATGTCGTGGCCGCCGTCGGGCGCATCGAGGCCGAACGTGCCGAGCTCGCACCACTCGACGCCATGGTCCGCGCAGGTGCGCGCGAGCTCGGCGAGGTGCTCGCGCGAAACCGCCAGCACCAGGCGCTCCTGCGCCTCGCTGATCCACACCTCGGTCGGCGTGAGGCCGTCGTACTTCGTCGGCGCGCGGTCGAGGTGCACCGTCGCGCCAAGTTCGCCCGCCATCTCGCCGACGGCGCTCGAGAAGCCGCCCGCGCCGCAGTCGGTCAGCCCGTTGTAGAGCGGCCCGCCCGCGCGGTCGCGCATGGCGAGGATCGCGTCGAGCACCTTCTTCTCGGTGATCGCGTTTCCGATCTGCACCGCGTGGCTGAACTCGTCGGCGTGCTTGTCGGTGAGCTCCGCGCTCGAGAAAGTGGCCCCGTGGATGCCGTCGCGGCCCGTGCGGCCGCCGATCGCGACGATCGCGTCGCCCTTCCGGGTCGCGCCCTTCACGCACGACCGCGGCATGAGGCCGATGCAGCCGCAGTAGACCAGCGGATTGCCCACATAGTTGTCGTCGAAGTAGACCGCGCCGTTGAGCGTGGGGATACCCATGCGATTGCCGTAGTCGCGCACACCGGCGACGACCTGCGTCAGCACGCGCTTCGGATCGAGGCAGCCCTGCGGAACCTCCGCGACATCGGGGTAGGCCACGCAGAAGACGTCGGTCGCCGCGATCGGCTTCGCGCCAAGCCCGGTGCCGATGATGTCGCGGATGCAGCCGCCGATGCCGGTCGCAGCGCCGCCGTACGGCTCGATCGCGCTCGGGCGGTTGTGCGTCTCGCACTTGAAGCAGACCGCGTCGGTGTCGTCGAAGGCCACGACGCCGGAGTTGTCGACGAACACGGAAAGGCACCAGTCGATGCCGTCCTTCATGAGTTCGTGTGTGCTCGCGGCGACGGTCGACTTCAGCAGGTTCTTCACCGTCACCGTGCCGTCGGCGGTCACCTCGTGATTCGGGCGCGACTTCGCGTCGGCCACCAGCGACCACTGGCCTTCGAAGGCGGGGTCCTGGGAGAGCTCGCGGTAGCGCACTGTCGACTTCAGCGTCTTGTGCACGCAGTGCTCGCTCCATGTCTGGGCAAGCGTCTCGAGCTCGATCTCGCGCGGCTCGCGGCCAAGACGACGGTACTCGGCCTGGATCGCCTTCATCTCCTCGAGCGAGAGGAAGAGGTGCCCTTCGCGCGAGAGCTTCTCGAGCTCGGCGTCGGAAAGCCGGGTGATCGGCACTTCGCGGATCACGAGCGTGTACGGCCGTCCGGTCACGAAGGCGGCGGGCAGGTAGGGCTCGGTGTGGATCGCGTGGATGACGGCGTTCGCAAGCAACCGCTCGCCGACGGTCTGCGCGATCATCCTGTCGACGCCATGGAGGTCATAGCGGTCGCCGGTGCGCACCTCGACGGCCCGTCCGGTGAGCGCCAGGATGGCCGCCTGCACGCTCTCGGCGGCAGGGTCGGTGACGCCAGGCAGCGGATGCACCTCGACCACGGCGACGCCAGGCGCAGCGCCCGGCCGCGACGGCTTGTTCGAGGCGTGCACTTCTGCGGCCTGCGTCACGCAGTCGGCAAGCAGCTCGTTGGCGATCCGGTCGACCTCGGAAGCGGAAAGGTCGCCTTGCAGCAGGTAGACCGCGGCATGCTCGACCTTCTTGGGAAGGCGCGCGAGCCCCAGCGATTCGATCGCACGCTGGACGGACGCGCCGCGTGGATCGTGATGGCCTCGACGCGTCCGTACCTCGACGCGGTGGACCACCGTGGCTGCGGACGGACTGACGTGATTCGCTTCAGCGGCGCTCGGCATGGGTTCTCGAAGTGGGAGCTCTGCGTGACCGACGGGAAACCGACGGCGGCGCGACGCCGCCGGGAGCGGCTGCGCGCGACCTTCGGAAGAGTGCAGAGTGTAGGAAAATCACGCTCGGCTGCGTGAGGACTTGCTGGCGGATTGACGCCCGAATTCCCGCCGAAACAGGATCCGGAGCGGGGTTGGACCCGCCGTGGTCCCATCATGGTCGCACCATGGTCGCGCTGCGGCCGCCCCCGGCGCAGCACGCATCGCGCGGGGAGTCGCCCTGCCTGCGGCGACCGCTCAGAAGCCCATCTGGAGCTGCATGCGGAACACGACCTCGCTCTGCTCCTCCGCCGCGCGCCAGCCGTTCGAGGGCGACGCCCAGACGCCGTCGACGGAGTCGAAGGCGAAGCCGACGTCGCTCGAGAACTTGAGGTCCTCGCCGTCGATGTACCAGTTCAAGCCGACGGTGAGCACCGAGAAGACATTGCCCCGCTCGAGGCTCGAAGTGCCCGCAGGCGTGGTGATGAGCCCGATGTCGCCGACATCGGCGCTCCCGACCTCCATGCGACCGAAGAACTCCCACTTCGGGACGAAGTAGTACGAGGCCTGGAGGACGGCGCCCCACGCGCTGTTGTTTCCGATGTCGAACACGGTCGGTGCGTTGAAGGCGTTGCCGCCGCTGACGAACGCCGAACCCGAGTCCATGGTCGAGTAGGTGAAGCTGCCGAAGAGCGTGGCGCCGCCGTACATCGCGCTCGCGTCGATGGTGAACGCGTACCACGAGTTCGGCTGGCTCGAGTTCGGGCTGGTGCCCGTGTCGGGGTCGCCTTCCTGCGCGAGCACGCCGAGGCCCACCATGAACGCATACTCGTCGCCTGGCGGGCTCGTCATCGAGTTGAACTGCGACCATCGGCCCGCAAGCTTCCACTCCATGCGGGCGGCCACCGACCAATCGACCCGGTCGCTCAGCCACTCCGAGTTCAGCGGCTGCGATCCAGCGCCCTTCAGGATTCCGTAGACGTTGTCGTTGCCGCCATTCGAGACGGCGACCAGCACGCGCATGTCGTCGGAGACGAACTGCGCCTCGAGGCCCTGCGAGTAGCCAAGCCCGAGGTGCTCGACGATCGTCGAGCGGCCCACGGCCAGCTGGTACTGCGAGTCGACGAGTTGCTCGCGTGCGAAGGGCAGTTTGAACTGGCCGGCCCGGATCGCGATTCCATCGGAGACTTCGGCGCGGACCCAGGCGTCCAGCAGGCGGAAGATGCCGCTCGACGGGCCGAGGTTCGCGATCGGCGCGGTGCCGAGGGCCGACTCGCCGTCGTTCGAGAACTGGCCGCGGATGCGATAGGTGTACTCGGGGCCGAAGACGTGACCCTTGAAGTCGAGCTGCGTGCTCGGAAGGTCAAAACCATGGCGCGACTCGACGTTGTCGGCCAACTGCGAGTTGCCGATGTTCACGCCGGACAAGCCGTCCGGGATGTAGCTGTACATGTAGCGGGCCTGGAACAGGCCGCCCACCTCGAGCCGGAAGCGGCCATCGACCGACTGCATGAAGAAGCCGTCGTCCCAACCGGCCGCGAGCCCGTCGTTCTGCAGCGACGCGCGCGTCGCGCTGTCGGCAAGCACATCGGAGACGATTGACCGGATCTCCGTGGCGCGCTCTTCGGTGAGCCACGCCTCGCCATCGGACTGCCGAAGTTCCGCGACCTCGGTCGACAGCGCGCGGTTCGACGCCTCGAGCTTCTCGATTCGCTGGATGAGTTCGGCGGCGCTCGGGCCTCCGGCCGGCAAGGCCCCGTCATCGGCGCGCGCGGCGCCGGCGAGGCCGAGGGCCGCGATCATGAGCGGCGTGAGCAGCGGACGCGGGGTCCGGATGAACTTGCGAACTGAAGTGCACGTCCTGCGCGTCTCGGTCGGCATCCTGCCTTCCTCCTTGGACCGACGATTCCGCGTCGGCTTGGCGGTTATCGGTGAGACAGACGACCGGGCGCGAGATTTTCCCTCCGTCACGCCGCGCAGGACCATGCAACAAGAAAATCGGCCGCCCCTTTCGGGGCGGCCGACTGAGCCGTGTTTGAGGCACTCGCGTGCCTAAAGACAAGGTGGATGCTCGCGAAACTTGCCGAGCAATCAGAAGCTGAACGACATCTGGCCACGGAGGACCCACTGGCCGTCTTCCGTACCAGCAGTCCAGTTGGCGTACTCGGCAGCGGAGGTGCCGATCGCGTCGAACGCGTAGCCAAGCTCGAGGCCGAGCTTGGCGGTGTTCTTGGCGAAGTACCAGTTGGCGCCACCGGTGAGGGTGTTGAGCTCAGAGCCGCCGTCCTCGTCGATGTTCTCGAAGCGGGCGACGATCTCGATGTCGTCGGACACGAACACGCCGCCCGAGACCGTGAAGGCCTGGGTTTCGGTGCCCGCGTCGTCGTCAGCGTAGAAGAACGCAGCAGCGAGGTTGGCGCCGCCGAAGCCGATGGTGGCGTCGATGGTGCCGCTCCACGGGGTTTCCGAGGCACCAGCAAGGCGCTCGATGGCCACACCGCCACCGATCACAGCGCTGAACTCCTCGCCCTTCCACGACTGGGCGTCGTTCGACCAGTTGCCAGCGGCCTTGAACTCGGCGCGGGCAGCGAAGGCCCAATCCGAGTCGGGCGAACCAGCGGTCCAGGACTCGTTGACCTGGCCGAGGCTGTTCACGTACGCGCCGTGAATGCGGAAGGCGTCGGCCGAGTAGCCGAACATGATGCCCTGGCCGGAGCCCGGGCCGAGGAGCGAAGCAGCGACCGAGTAATCGGTGAACTGCAGGTTGCCGGCGTCGAGGCCGTACTCAGCGCCGAAGGGCAGGCGGAACTGGCCGACGTACATGGCGAAGCCATTGCCGAAGTCCTTGCTCACCCACGCGTCAGCGAGATTGCCATTGACGCCGTCGTAGCCTTCGACGTCGTTCGAAGCACCGAGGTAGTAGCCAATCTTGTACGACCAGCTCGAGTCAACCATGTTGCCCGAGAAGGTGAGGCGGGTGCGCTTGTTCTCGAAGCCGAAGGACTGCGCATCGTCGTTGTCGTTGAAGGACCAACGGATCTGCTGGAGCAGGTTGATCTTCATCGAGTAGTTGCCGTCAGCCGACGACAGGAAGAAGCCGCCGTCGTAGCCGGCGCCAGCGCCGCTGCCCTGGAGGCTCGAGCGGGTGTCGGCGTCAGCGAGGACGTCGGTCACGATGCCGCGGATCTCGGAGGCGCGCTGCTCGGTGAGCCACGAATCGCCCTGTGCGCTCTTGAGCGAGGCGATCTCGGCCTTGAGCGAAGCGATCTCAGAGGCGTAGTTGGTCTGGTCGGCGCCGAAAGCCACGCCACCGATGGCGAGGGTCGTACCGGCGAAGAAGCCGACGGTCTTGGTGAGACTCATGTAGAAACTCTCCGTACTGGTTTGGGGATCGGAATCATTCCGATCCTGCGGTCATCCACCCGTCCGCTCTTGCCTTGCCCACGAGTGAGGACAAAGCCGGACGGTCTTTTCATCTATCGGCCGACTCTGGCTGAGTAGATGAACCGGAAACTTACTCGCTTGCCTCCGGTTCGTCTAGTCGGGTCAAACGTGGGGGCCGGCGCGGGAGTTACCGCGAGGTATTCATGCCTTGCAAGTACATGTCGCAAATGCACTTAAGACAAGTCATCGCCTCTGCCCATTTTGCCGAATCCACGTGGAAAAAGTCGGTCGGCCATTTCAGCCGGGCGAAGGTCCGACTCGGCCAGAACCCTGTGCGGTTGGGGCTGCGGACACGCCTTCGGAGCGGGCCGCCTTCCGCCCCCCACCCGCGCCGAGTTCCCGCTGAACTGGGGACAGCAGCTCGAGTGCGCCATGGATCGTGCCAACTTTCACGATCTGCGATTCGCCAATGTCGATGCCGGTCGATTGACGCATCCCGGTGGCCAGCCGCGCACTCGCCGGAACGAGCACCACGCGCGCACCGCGCCGCAGCGACTCGTGCACGCGCTGCTCGAGCTGCGGCACGGTGCGGAGTTCGCCCGTGAGGCCGACTTCGCCGATCGCGACCGTGCCCTGTGGCAGCGCGCGATGGAGGAACGCGCCCGCCACCGCGAGCGACATCGCAAGGTCGGCCGCTGGCTCCGAGATCCGAAGCCCGCCGAGCGACTGCGCGAAGACGTCCTGGTCGGCGAGCCGCAATCCGCCGTGCTTCTCGAGCACCGCGATCAGCATGGCAAGGCGCGATGCTTCGACGCCGCTCGCCCGCCGCTTCGCGCTGCCGAGGAATCCCGTCGCCACCAGTGCGTGGATCTCCCCGAGAAGGCAGCGCGTTCCCGCCATGGTCGCCACGAACGCGCAGCCCGGCGCCACCGCTCCGGACGCGACCGGAACGCGCGTCCCCTCGACTTCGGCGAGTCCATCGCCCCGCATTTCGAAGAGACCGATTTCCTGCGTGGAGCCGAACCTGTTCTTCACGCCGCGGACGATGCGGATCGCGGAGTGGCGATCGCCCTCGAAGCCGAGCACCGCGTCGACGAGGTGCTCGAGCAACTTCGGACCGGCGAGCGCGCCCTCCTTGGTGACGTGACCCACCATCATGACGCAGCAGCCCGTCGACTTCGCGAGCCCGACGAGGTCGAGGCAGCAGCGCCGCAGCTGGGCGATCGACCCCGGCGCGGCCGACACGTCGGTCCGGTGCACGAGCTGGATCGAATCGACGAGAACAACCGCTGGCCGTGCGCGGCGGGCCTGCTCGACGATGCGCGCGACGTTCGTCTCGCCGAGGACGAGCAGCCGTTCGCCGAGCGCGGCCAATCCGCCTGCGCGCTGCACGGCCTCGAGCCGCTCGGCCCGCAAGCGCACCTGCTGCGGGCTTTCCTCGCTCGATGCGTAGAGCGCAGTTCCCCCGCGCGCTGCGACCGACGCCGCGACCTGCATCAGGAGCGTGCTCTTCCCGATGCCGGGGTCGCCACCGACGAGCAGCACCGACCCGGGGACGATGCCGCCGCCAAGGACGCGATCGAACTCCGCGATGCCGGTGGGAACCCGTGGAACTTCGGCCTCGGGGACGTTCGCGAGCGCTATCGCCCGCCCGATCCCGACGCGGGCCAGGTCGTCCGCGTCGGTGCCCTCCGGCGGAGCGCCCCAGATCGGGCCCCCGCCCTTGGACGCCTCCGCCTCGACGGTGAACCGCTCGAGACTGTCCCATGCACCGCAATCAGGGCACTTCCCCTGCCACTTCGGATGGTTCGCACCGCACTCGCGGCAGAGGAACTCTGTGCGCGACTTTGCCATGCGGGCGAGTCTAAGGGCGTTTCAAGCCAACTCCGGATGTTCGGGGAAAGTTCGGGTGAAATTGCCCAGATTTTCGACTGGCTCGAAGCGTGGGCAGCGGTCGCGACGACGAGGGCCTTGGGTGCCAGCGGGCTTTCGCTTGCTGAACGACAACCGTCGGAGTCGAAGGCTGACGTCATTTTCGCGCTCGCGACTCGCTTCGCTTTCGCTCGCTCTGGCCAGGCCGGGCGGAGTGAATCCGCCTCGGCCTGAGGTGGAGCGTTTCGCGCTCGCGACTCGCTTCGCTTTCGCTCGCTCTGGCCAGGCCGGGCGGAGTGAATCCGCCTCGGCCTGAGGTGGAGCGTTTCGGAGTCGCAAGTCACGGCTGCCCGGGGACGAAGTCCCCGGAACCAGAGTCGTCGGAGTCGAAGGCTGACGTCATCCGTTCCGCAGACTGAAGTCTGCGGGCACCCATGGTCTTCGTTGGAGTCGAAGGCTGACGTCGAAGGCGGAGCGGAGCGAAGCCTGAGCACGGAACCACCGGATGAGGACAGCCAAAATGGGTGCCACTACTTCTCGTATGCGTCAATGCATGGGTGACATCTGTGTCACGACATAGGTGACAGATCGCCGGCGCGGTCCGACGATCCACCTATGCCTTGGACGGACCACGACCCCATGCATTC
>Ga0315900_10009671_pt1 | contig 12179 bp, 6 predicted proteins | sample LakEriMetagenome_FD_203521 | JGI IMG/M metagenome (GOLD analysis project Ga0315900, IMG submission 203521) | Freshwater fungal communities from buoy surface, Lake Erie, Ohio, United States - Buoy 12 MA114 | ecosystem: Environmental > Aquatic > Freshwater > Lake > Lake biofilm | place: USA: Lake...
TACTACTTACGGATGGCCAGGCCAACCGCGGCCTCACTGATGTCAGCGAGATCTGTGCACAGGTCGGCGCACTCGCTGCCGCCGGCGTGACCACCACGACGGTCGGTCTCGGCGCTGACTTCAATGAGGAACTGCTGACCGCCATGGCGACAGCAGGGCGGGGTAGGGCGCATTACGGCGAACGCGCCGTCGACCTTGCCGAGACCTTCGAGTCTGAGATCGGGCTTCTGTCCCACCTGCAATGGCGGGATGTCCGTGTCTCGCTCCGCGGTGCTGCCCAGCACACCTCGCAGGTACAGCTGATGAACCCATACCCGCGCCAGGGCGACGCTTGGATGGTGCCGCCCATCGCCGCCGGCGCCGAGAGCTGGGCGATGCTGCGACTGCCGATGGCACTGATGGCGCAATCGATTCTCTCGGTCTGCGTCACCGCAACGGACGCCGATGGCGTGTCACGGTCTTTCGAGGCCAGCCTCGACGCCCTGCCGGTCGTCCCGCCCACCGTTTGGGCGCAGATGCCCGCCAACGAATTGGTAGCGCGTCGCCTGCTCGAACTCCGGGCTGCCTTGATGCAGATGCAGATCCGCGATGCCGTGAACCGCCACCTCTGGGACCACGCTGAGCGCCTCCTCCGCGACCTCGAGTACCTCGGTCGCGACGAGCCCTGGATCGCCGCGTCCATCGGCCACCTCCGCCGTCTCGTGGAGATGCGCGACGACAATCGCCTCTCCAAGGAGATGATGTACAAGTCGATGAAGATGACCACCCGCAGCACCAGCACCCGCGAGGGCATGTTCGTCGCCTCCGATCAGATGAACGAACCCGCCTACCTGCGGCGCAAGATGATGGAGGGGAGGCGCTCCGACGGTCAGTGACAAGTACCGCCCGTCTCATTAAATGAGCCCGACCCGTAGTAGTCATGTAATCGACCTACGGGGAGGGCGCAGATGACCTCAATCAGCAGACAGGGACGATCGCCAGCAGCAGCTCGGCGGCGCGATACCGCGCTTGCCGCGCTGTTGCTGATCGTGATGGGCACCGCTGTTGCTGCCAACGCTAGCCTGGCGCGCCCCGCCGCCGCGTCCACGCCCGCGCCGCCCGCGAACCCGCCCTCACCCCCGATCGCCCCGATCTACATCGAAGCCGCCGAGCAGTTCCTCTCCCTCTACGAGGAAGCCGGGATGCTCGGCGCCGCCACCGTCATCGACGGCTGCTACAAGCGGGCTGCGCCGAAGGCGACAGAACGGTGCATCGCCTTCGATAGCGTCGCCCAGGTGATGACCGACTCATGGGCGCAGAACGGCTTCCCCGTGCCCCTCGACTCCCTGAAGCGCCCCGCCTTCGATGCCCGGATCAAGAAGCAGCTCCGGCTGAACGGGTTCGAGGAGCAGCGGCTGGACGGGGCCATCCAACAGATGCTCGACCAGGCCGCGGCGGGGTTGATAGAGGAGACCCGAAAGCGGCGGAAAGCGGAGCCATAGTCCGGATGAACGCCGGATGCCAATCGCCAGTTATTATGGCGGCGCGTGGCAGCTACGCGGCTAATAATCTCTATGTCGCAACCTTGAGCGGATTGATGGAACCCCTAAAAATCGATTCTAATCACGTGAATCTGAAGGTTGCAGGTGATCAGCGCGCGTGCCGCGCGCCGACGAAAGTTACCACTAAGCGCGAGGGAACTTGAGCGTCGCTGACCACGCTACTGAAGCGTAGTCTGCTTATCCGTCCCAACCTCGGCTAGCCAACAAAGTGTGTTGACTAGCGCCATCTGTTCCGGCGTGCGGCAGCGGATTGTGGTCAGTGCCAGGTTTGCGACAACGATGGCGAGGCACATCGCGCGCGAGACGGCGACATTGAGTCGGTTGCGGCTGTAGAGGAATTCGACATGCCGGGGCAGATCCTGCTCGCTTGATGTGGTCATCGAGACGATGACGATGGGCGCTTCTTGACCCTGGAACTTGTCCACTGTTCCTACCCGTGCTCCGCGCGGTAGCGTGCGTGCTAGCAGATTGACCTGCACATTGTAGGGCGCGACCACGAGGATATCCTCGAGTCCTACTGGATGTTCCCGGCCCGCCTTGTCTGTATAGCGCTGCTGAAGCGCACTGGCATAGACATCCCTGATGAGTTCAGCCTCTTCCCTGCTCGACTGGGAACAGCCCTCATGGTGGATAGGCACGAAGACGATACCCGACGCCTTCAGCACCGGATGGGAGGACGCATCGACAACGAGCTGTCGTCGGACGTTATCTTTCTCCGGGAGAAGACGGCCGTCATAGACCGCGTCGGAAATAAACCGGCAAATATCGGGGTGTAATCGCCACGTGGTAGCAAGAAAGATTCCCCGGTCCGGCGGGATGGTAGCGACGCCGTTGAGGAGATAGTCGAGCGCTGATTCCCCAGACCGACCGGGGTGCACGCCCTGGGTAGGCTGTCCCAGTTGCATTTGATCACCGAGCAGAACGATGTTCCGTGCCGCAGTCCCGGCACCCACAAGATTGGCGAGAGCCACTTGCCCAGCCTCGTCGATGAACAGGTAGTCCAGCTGGCGCTTAGCCATCTCATCGGAGAACAGCCAAGCGGTACCGCCCACAAGATTGAATGCACAGCTATCCCAAACGTCTAGACTCTTTTCGAGGTTGGTGACGCTCAGATCAGGGTCGGAAAGGGCGGTTTCCGGTCGTCCTTTGCTGCACTTCTTGACGGGTCGGACGTTCACGCCCCCTTTTCGGGCGATCCGGATGGTACTCGCCATCAGGTGGTGGATGGCTTTGTGGCTGTTAGACATGACGCCCACGCGGTGCCCAGCAGCCAATAACGCGGAGATCATATGCGATCCGGTATAGGTCTTCCCCGCTCCGGGCGGCCCTTGGACGTAGAGGTAGGAGTCTTCAAGGAGCAGGGCTGCCTCGATGCTTTCAGTGACCAGATCACCCGTACCACCGATGATCGGCTCGCCCGGTTGTCGGCCATGAAGGCGAGGCGTGTCGCGCTTCAGAAACCGCTCGACGGCCGGATAGATGCCAGTTCCGTCGATCACACTGTCCGCGAATTGGTAGATCGCCTCGGTGATGGTGCTGCTGTCGATTGGTCCCGAAGGCCCTACGCTCAGCCTTGATGGCGGCGAGGGGCGACTAGATGACATCCGGATCCGGACCTCCCGGGATACCTCATCGAACTCCAACGTGCCGAGCGGCTCGCTGGTATCGCAGCGCCGACAGGAGTCTCCCGTGCCGAGCTTGGTGTCCTGCTCGGGTGCGATGTAGGAGTAGATCTTCGAGCGCCCTTCCGTCTGGACAGGGTGATTTGGGTCTATCGTGAGCCCGGCCAAGCACTCTGCGTCATCCAGCAGTTGCTCCTCGTCCATCTCCATCCGGGAGAACACCGCCCACCACTGCGGTTTCGCTGCCCGCCGGTGAAAATCAAGCAACTGGAACGTCAATTCCCGGAGGTGATGATCCAGACACCACTGGTCGCGATCCGCTGGTGCATCACCGATGAGTTTCCGTTGATAGTCGACCAGCCTGATTTCGCCGTCGCGGACCTTTTCAGAGGCCTGACCCTCTTGAGAAAAAGCGAACGTTGGACGCCATGTTAGCGAAGGAGGCCGAAGGGACTGGAGCCACGTGTGCAGCTGACGTGTGGAAGTGACATCGTCGATGTTATACCTCTCGATGTCGTCTAGCAGTTGTGGCTCCCGAGTCTCCCGCCAACGCTCGTAGTAGACGATGCTGCCACCGGCCGTGGTGACTCCACCATCCCGTCCATCGCGATAGAACCGCTCGATATCCTTGATCGAGTAGCCTGGTTCCGAGGTGCGTAGCGACTCGCGGACCACCTTGTACAGGTCGACAAGCGCCTGCTGTCGAAGAAGATCGTCGAGTTGCACCTCGCGGGTTGCATGTAGGCTCGCGAGGCGCTTGAGCGCCGCGTCCTCATACGTGGCGTAGTGATAGACGTGAGCATGAGGATGGCGTCGTCTTCGCTCGGTGACAAAGTCCATGAAGGACTCAAATGCGGCCCGTTCCTGCACTCGGTTGTGTGCCCAGAAAGCCCGGAATTGCCATTCGCCCGCGTCCCGGAACCCGACGCCGAAGAGATACTCCAAGCCACCGTCCTGTAGCGGATCGCCCTCCATGTCGAAGTACATATCGCCCTCGTCCGGGGCGGGTAGCCGATACCAACCAAGTCGGCCCTCGGCATCGACGGGTAGGTGCTCGATTCTCCGGATGCCCGTTCGCCGCGCCGCAGCCTGCAACTTCGCTTGGCTGCGAAGCTTGTCCAAGGTCGCTTTAGCCATACGCGGAACCGCCGCCTCGGCGGCCAAAGTGGCCAGCGACTCCATGGTGGTAACACCGGCGGTCTCCAACCGGTCTGTCTGGATGCGAGTGATGCCCGCGACCTGACTCAAGTGATCGTCGTCGCGCCGCCGCTGATCGCAGCGTGCCTGCCAATGGCAAACACTGCAGTAGTCGCAAGGCGATGGATACGGCGCGGAGCGAAGGCCATCTGTCAACGCAGTCACGGCTTCCAGAAACCGGCGCTGGACAGATTCCAGGTAGTACACAAAATCGGCGACGCGGTAGATCTTCCGGCTTCCATCGCCGAGAACCAACCACATCTGTTCGGGAAGTCTGCCTTGCGCCTTGGCCACCAGTTGGCTGTAGTACGCAAGCTGAACGGCGAACTTAGCTTTAGGGTTCCGTGCGAGCTTGGTGTCCGACACCTCGTAAGACCAGTGCCCGAGCGCGGAGGGGACTCCGTCAACCCGATGTAAAAAATCGGCATGGCCGATCCAACAGCCATCCCGCAGAGTCGCCTGATAGATGACCTCCACGCCGCGCCGCATCGCCTCAAGGGTATTTTGGGTCCGGGTCGCCAGATCACCCCCGAGCTCGGCTATATCGACGACCTCTCGGACAGACTCACGCAGTTTTGCGAGATGATGCCGCTCATGCTCGTCGCCTTTGCGGGCGATAAGTTCGGCGTTCTCGTCGGGCTTTGAGCGCTCCGCTCGACGCGCATCGTCGGTCAGCGCATCGAGGTCGAGAGCGGTTCGATGCTCGCAGTCAAGGAACGCGACGAGGTCGCTCGCGGAATACAGCGTTTCGTCACCGATGCGCTGCATCACGCACTCAGGGCTCGTGCTGGCTCCCCGCCGAGCGTCCAGGGGGAGTCAACGAGACGACCAGACTCCAAACAGAACGGAACCGCATGGAGAAGAAGACCGTCATCGAAATCGAAGACCGGTAGTGTGCGGTTGAATCGTTCATGCTTCGGGTAGATCAGCATCATCTCGCCGTGGCCGTTCAGGTACTTCCGCCCGTAAGCGAAGAGCTGGTAAAGATCCGTTTGACTGATGTTGTATTTGTCCCGTGTGTTGGCGGCGGTCTCGTCGATCAACTTCCACTTGGTGTCGAGAACCCGTAGTTCCGCTGTCCGCGTATCGCGCAGCAGAAGATCCGGTTGAAGTTGGAACCACGGCTCGTTGCGTGTTGACCGGCCCGGTCTGTGGGAAAGAAGATGCTCGCCGCCTATCTGTGCAGATAATTGGAAGCCTCGGGGCAACGACGCCCGGAGACAGACCTCGACGTGTCGTTCGAACAACTTTTCCATCGGGAACAGCAATGCTATGCCGTCGTGCGCCCCCTTTTGGAAGTTCGGGTTAAGACGTTCGAGAATGAGGCTGCACCAGGGGTATACGGCGCGATACGGCTGCATCAACTTTGAGTTCTGCCACAGGGGCAGGTGACTGACCGGATCGCTAAGCGGCGGTATCTCGTCGATCCGATGGGAGAGTTCGTTCGCAAGGCGCCAGCTCTCCGCGGACCGGACCTGTGTACGGACGAAATCGAGCGCCGTCCTGAGCAGGCGATTCTCGACCCGGTCGGGGGTGAACACGGAGTGCCGGACCTGGAAGAGATGGCGGCGTTCCGGTGGCTGTCGCATCTGACTGACGACCATCAGCTGCCCTCGGAGGTAGCGGCTCTCTTCCTCGATGTCCTCGTACCAGAACCTCAGACCTCTGCGGAGCAGACCGTTGAGATGATGGAGGAACTGCGCGAACACCCATTCGTGGATGGGCGTGTTCATCGTCAGGAGGTCGGCTGCGGTGGCCTCCCGTGCTTGAAGGTTGAGCGCGGAACGAAGCATCGTTTGCAGAACCCTCCGTCCAACGGCGGGATGGTCCTTGCCGAGACCGGTCTTCGGCAGGATTTCGATGCTTTCGCCGCTGGGACTACGGAGGTAGCCGACATGACTACCTAGCTTGAGCGAACGACGGTCCTCCACCAACAGGATCGGTTCCGCTGACTTCCAGCCCTTTCCGACGCGGATCAACCAGTCGAGGGTGGCATCCGAAATAACCCCTCTGTCCAGGGAGCTTTCGGCTCCGGGGGCTGTCGTGAGCGTCGCGTACTCTCGGACCTGAATCATCGTCGAGCCGCCTAGCTCATGATGCCTTGGTATGCCTCTGGGCTGTTGAGCGCTTCGCGATTGACGCGATACCGCCTATCCTCGGGCAGCTCCTTCGGCGGATTAGCACCGAATGGGGCAGGACGCCCTGTTACATCCTTCAGCATCTGCACGAACTGATGGGCCGGCGCCTTGTCGACGTCGTTGAGCACCCAACGGATACGCTCCCAATCCGAAAAGAAGTACTCCTGCAACAAGGGAATGATCTTGCTCTCGAAGATACGGGCAAGCCGCCACTCTTTATCGGCATCATCCTCCCGCAGCGAGAAGAAGTAGCTGTGTCCGATCAGATGGTCGCGGTCAAGCAGCAACTCGATACGGTCGTTGATGATCTGAAGCATCTCGCCGATATCTACTCCGTGGACCACGATTCCCCGAAGCAAGTCGGGCTCGGGTAACACTTCCGTGAACGAGAAGCGCCGGCGCAGCGCCAGATCGAGCTGCGCCAATGACTTGTCCGCGGTGTTCATAGTGCCGATGACGTACAGATTAGAAGGCACGCTGAATGGATCCCCGGAGTAGGGAAGTGTCACAACACGGGCGTCTGCGCCGCCCTTGCGCTTGTCCGGTTCCAACAGCGTTATCAACTCACCAAAGATCCGGGAGATGTTGCCGCGATTGATTTCATCGATGATGAGCACATGGTTACGCCTGCTCTCTTGGTCTGTCGTGGAATCAGAAAGAAATCGGACAAGTTCCTCGACTTTTATGGTGGAGGGCTTGAGTTCGTAAAGAGTCATTTGTGAGAGCGCTTTGCTGAACAGCGCTTCGCGCGGCAGACTCGGATCGAAGACGCGAAGCCATCTAACGCGGCGATTTTGCCGAAAATGCCGCGACTCATCGTGCGAAAACTCGTATTCCCCCGTGACTTCCCCTATAGCGCGGAACTTGTGATTTCCGTCTGAGACAACGACGATGTCTCGCTCGCTAATGACGTTCTTGAAAGTGTTGACTGCCGTTACCTTGTACGCGTTTCCTTCAGGTCGAACACCCTCTATTTCGGTGAAGCGTCCTTCGACGGCTTGTCGTGAGTCGAAACCGGTGAAATCGATCTCGCCCCCCCACCCGAGTCCGATATAGCCTCCATCGATACACTCTGCGTAAGCGTCTTCTTCATCAGCTTGCGTGTTCCCAAGTGACATCTTCCAAATTCGTCGATCGGCAAGAGCGAATGTGCCACCGAGACGCTCCGAACGCGACACCTGAGCGTCCGCTATTGTCGCTAGTTCTTTGAAAAGGCCGTCTTCTACTTGGTACCCAAGCACCCCTCTGTCATCTGGGCTGGCCTTGACACCTTCAACAAAGTCTTCGTAAGAGAAGCTCTGGTGAAAGGTGACAAACCGGATACGACCGGCGTTCACCAACTCATCATAGGCGACTTTCAGTTTCTGCCGTTCCGAGGCCGCGTCAGCCGATGAACGCAAGATCACTCTGTAGCGCGCCGGGTCCGCAAGTCGAACTGCCTCTTCGGTCGTCTTGTATGTCTTGCCGGTGCCCGGCGGGCCATACAGGATCTGATTAAGCTCTGTGGACGGAGTTGTCATCTCGTCACCTGCAACGGTCATCAAAACGGTAGGGCGTGGAGTGCCGCCAACAACTTCCATCAACTTGGCGAGACCCTCTTGGGAGGTTACGTCGGCGGGGCACCCGTACTGCGACGTCCCCTCGAATTTCGGGTAATGGCGATAGCTGGTCGATTTCGTCGGCGAATCCCACCGTACCTGCACACCCGGAATGGCGTCGATCTGCGAGCGAAGCCCCACTGAATCCGGGTGCAGGACGAGCGGTTGCCGCCGTCGAGGGCCGTCCGCCCCGCGTTTGACATATATGTATCGCCCCTCGCCTGCGAGGTGTTCGTAGGCATAGGCTGGATGCGCCTTGGCTGGGTTGGGCGGAAAACCCAAAGCGATAAGCCCTTGGTGGATCGCTTCGGAGTCCCATGGATCCCCGCCATCCTCGTCGTCATCGTTGGACTCCCGTGCCGGCTTGATGCCAAGGGCGTCGCTAAACAGCGCTTGTACGAATCCATAAGGCGTCAGCGTTGGGACACGGCTGCGGATCTGCTGGAAGACGTCGAAAAGGACCTGATGGCGCGCGAAAATCCGCTCTGCTGGCGGCAGGTCCGCGATTGAGACTCCCAACTGCTGAAGAAAATGGGCGATGTGACGGGCTGAGAAAATGGGGAGAACCGTGTCCGGGTTGTAGACAGTGACAACCCGCAGGCGCCGTCCCGACCCCATCAAGTGCAGCGGGGGAACATCCGCCGCCTTGAAGACCTGATCGGCATCATCGAGCCAAGTAAGTGACTTCGATGTGTCGGCCGTCGCGAAGACTTTATGAAGCCGAAGTACGTAGTCAAGCGCCACGTCATCGGTCAGATGCGCCAGCTTACGATGCTTATAGATGGAGCCATCCTGCTCCCGATAAAGGACATGTCCTTTGGATGATCCTGGCGTGTACCGACCCAACGCCTTTTCAAGCCCCCGCTCAAGCCACCAACTGAAATTACGCGTTTTGCTGCCCTTGCCGAGGACATAGTCCTCCATCGATATCCGATCGAGGCGATCTTTCGGAAAATCCGACCAAAACGCCGCAATGGCTGCATCGTCACCACTACGACGGAGATACTGCGGGTCCATCGACACAATCTCGACAAGGCGCTTAATGGTCGGGTGGTCGAGATTCATGGCGGCGATAGTCCGAATGTTAGCGAGCCTTGCAGCCTAGCCGACACGTCGCGCGCCATCAATGATTCATGTGTGGTCCGAAATCTCTATGACAAACAGCGCAGGTTGACTACGGTGTGGACACCGGGTGGATAATCCATGACTGGCTCATAATTTGAGCCGCATTAATGGCTGTATCGACCAGCCGTGTCTCAGAGGGCCGCTCATGCGCTACTTCACCCAGTACTGGAAGAACACTACCTGGCGCATGCAGGATGATCAGGCACCGCTGCATTTCACCGCCAGCAATCACTTTGCGAAGCGGGGGGTCTCCCCTGGCGACCGCGTATTCATCATCACAAACGATGGCGGCCGACTGCTGCTCGGCGCCGCCGTCGATGTGGCAGCGGTCCTGTCGCCCCGCGAGGCCAGGAGAGAGTTCGGCTCGGACCTCTGGCCAGCCTCGCACTACATCAAGGCGAAGTCTCCGACGACGCTTGCGAAGGAGAGGGTCGTCCCCACCAATATCGTCCGTGCCTTAAGGTTTGTCGGAGACGGACGGGTTGTATTCCAAGGGTCGAAGATCCACCAACAGACGTTGCGAGGGGTGCGGGAGCTGACGCGTGATACGGCTGTGCAGCTTGACCGACTGTTGGGGAGTAGGCCTCCTATCCGTAAGGTCAATGCAAAGGTGACACCATCCGATGTCTCCGGCACGCAAACCGTACGCGAAGCGATTGCGAGTCTATTCGACCGATATCCCGCGCATGCGCGACGAGTGGTCCAAGATGCGCTGATCGAAGCGATCAAATACGCGCATCGGCGTTATCCCGATCGATGGACGCTCAACCTGTCCGGTAAGCGAATCCGCCTCACCGTTGGAATGGTGATGTGTATCGAAGTCCGTCATGACCGGACACAGCTGCTCACTTCGGAAGCCGGTCGTCGATACGATTCCAAATGGTCAGCGAACGGTTACACGTTTGGCCCCGATTGCGGATATGTGAGTTTGTTTTCCGCGGCCGATATAAAGATTCCAAGTGGGCTTAAAGCAGCTGTCGATGCCGCGATCGACGTCTGCGCACAGGCGCATTCTGGAACACCCGGGCATCGCGGAAAAAATACCGAGGCGCTGTTGACGTTTCTCGAAAATGAGCGTCGTACGAAGTTGCCCCGTCCTGAGTGGCTGGTCACAGACACCGCGCAACGGAGTTTGGACAAATTCGAGCGCACCTTGAAAACTCAACCGGACCTCGCGGAGCCAGAGCGCGAGACGATTGCGAAGTATCGCTGTGCGCAGGGCCTTTTTCGCCGACGAGTACTGGCTCAAGAGGCGGGTCGCTGTCGAGTGACGGGAGAAATCGATCCAGATCTTCTTCGGGCGAGCCACATCAAGCCTTGGCGGTCGAGCAACAAGAATCAAAAGCAAGATGGCGATAATGGGTTGTTGCTCGCTCCGCACGTTGATGTCCTCTTCGACAAGGGTCTGATTTCATTCGCAGACGATGGTGCAATGCTGCTGAGTGAGAAGTTGGACGCCGCCGTGCTGCAGCGTTGGGGAATTCGATACCCGCTCAATGTCGGGCCGTTCCGGGAGGCGCAGAAGAAGTATCTGCGACATCATCGTAGAGTCTATCGGTTCGGCAAAAAGTGACCGGAGGACATGCACGATGCATGTGAAACGGTCCGCAGTGGCCCGGTTCTCGGACCAGCTGTTCAGGTACCGTCTAACAGTACCTATTGGTTAGCGCGGTCTTGCGAATCACGACAGTGAGCGGACGCTCAAACTTTTGCCGTATAGGGGGGCATTTCAGAAATCGGTTCGCGAGCGATCGCATGTGAATATGGTTAGAAAACGACTCCGAGGCTGTGAGCGCTGATTTTGAGAAGTATGAATATTACGGGTCAAGCGCAAAATGTTGTTAATTGAAGGCAGGAAAAACTATGAACGATGAGTACCGCCGTCTCGCAGAGATGAGGTATGCCAATGCACCACGGAAATACCAAAATCCCGAGTCTTTTGGCGCTGAGTTTAAAGGCTGGGTGAGTCCCTACACGATGGGTGCCCACGGCGATAGTGGGGTCATGATTGTTTTACAAGACTGGGGCAGCGTTGACCGATTTTCCGAAGCAACTGAAGAAGAGCTGCAGATCGTCAGAGCGCTCGGGAGGAACCCGGATTTGCTGACGAATAAGCGCCTTCAGTGTTTGGTAAAGGATTGCTTTAGAAAAAGCCTTGAGCAGATTTACGTAACAAACGCGTTTCCCTATTTGAAGAGTGGTCCGATGTCCGCTCGATTGCCAATAAAGTGTGTCAGAGAAACGATTACAAACTTCACGCTAAAGGAAATTGAAATTGCAAAACCGTCTCGGGTGTTTCTTTGCGGACGGTTGGTATGGAGTGCATTTCCGCATAAGGAGGTCACTCTTCCCGCCAGCATCAAGTTGCTTCGAGTACCTCATCCGGCGGCTCGGATGTCATACAACAACCTTTTGGCTGCGTGGCTAAAAGCGAGTGGAGGCCGTCAGGCTTAAGTAGTTAGCACGGTTGTATTTTGGCTTGCGTTTTCGAGAGTGAAAGACCATAGAGACGTAGGCATCTCGATTATTCCCCACCCTATGCCCCTTCTCACCTACACCGCCAAACTCCGGGGCCTCTCCGTCAACACGGCGCACGGCCGCGCGAGTCCCCACAAGATCTGCATGCTGCTCGCGGTGTTTGACCTCGCGCGCGCAGGCGGCCTCACCGAGAACCGCATCCTCTACGCGCCGCCGCTCCTCGAGCGCTTCCGTCGCTTCTTCGAGGCGGTGCGTGCGCCGGGCGATCATCCGAACCCGTACTTCCCGTTCTTCCACCTCGCCGGTGACCGGCGCGGCGGCGAGGTGAGCTTCTGGCATCTCGAGCCCTTGCCCGGGCGCGAGGCCGTCCTCGCCGCGATGAGCACCGCCCGCAGCCACGGCGACATCACCCAGAACATCGCCTGCGCCACGCTCGACCCCGACTTCTACGCGCTGCTGCAGGATCCCACGTCGGTCGAC
>Ga0315900_10009672_pt1 | contig 12179 bp, 9 predicted proteins | sample LakEriMetagenome_FD_203521 | JGI IMG/M metagenome (GOLD analysis project Ga0315900, IMG submission 203521) | Freshwater fungal communities from buoy surface, Lake Erie, Ohio, United States - Buoy 12 MA114 | ecosystem: Environmental > Aquatic > Freshwater > Lake > Lake biofilm | place: USA: Lake...
TGGGCAGGCCGGTGGCTTCGGCCAGGCCCTGCAGGGTATGCAGATGGTCGCGCGAGGCCACATGCTCCAGCAGCGACACCAGGCGCAAAGCGGGCGTGTCGCCCTGCACCTCGGCGTGCTCCGCCACACGTTGAGACACGAGCTTCATGCTTCCGATGATAGCTGGCAGTCTTCTTGAATTCCATCTTTTGTGATCAGGAGTTCCAAAAAACGGAATCGATGGCTATCATCCACGCCACCGCCCTTCATACAGGCCTTCATTCAGACCGTCATCCGGCGCCGTCCGGCGTCATCCGACAAGAGGAGCTCTCCATGAACGCACCGCAACCGCTCGCCGCCCGCACCGTCCCGGTGGGCCCCACCCGCATGACCCCCTCCGAGGCTTTTGTGGAGACCATGGTCGCCCAGGGCGTGGACACCATGTTCGGCATCATGGGCTCGGCCTTCATGGACGCGATGGACATCTTCGCGCCCGCCGGCATCCGCCTCATCCCGGTGGTGCACGAGCAAGGCGCCGGCCACATGGCCGACGGCTACTCCCGCGTGAGCGGGCGCCACGGCGTCATCATCGGCCAGAACGGCCCGGGCATCAGCAATGCCGTGACCGCCATTGCCGCCGCCTACTGGGCGCACAGCCCGGTGGTGGTGATCACCCCCGAGACGGGCACCCTGACCCAGGGGCTGGGCGGCTTCCAGGAGGCGGCGCAGCTGCCCATGTTTGCCGAGTTCACCAAGTACCAGGCGCATGTATCCAACAACAAGCGCATGGCCGAACTCACCGCCCGCGCCTTCGACCGCGCTCTGCTGGAGATGGGCCCGACGCAGTTGAACATCCCGCGCGACCTGTTCTACGGCGACATCACGGTGGAGATCCCCAAGCCCATCCGCATCGAGCGCGGCGCGGGTGGCGTGGAGAGCCTGAACGCGGCGGCCGACCTGATCGCCAACGCCAAGTTCCCGGTGATGATCTCCGGCGGTGGCGTGGTCATGGGCGACGCCTTCAAGGAGGCCATCGCACTGGCCGAGCGTATTGGCTGCCCGGTGGTCAACAGCTACCAGCACAACGACAGCTTCCCGGCCAGCCACCCGCAGTGGTGCGGCCCGCTCGGCTACCAGGGCAGCAAAGCCGGCATGCGGCTGATCGCGCAGGCCGACGTGGTCATCGCGCTCGGTACCCGCCTGGGCCCCTTCGGCACGCTGCCTCAGTACGGCATGGACTACTGGCCCAAGGGCGCCAAGCTGGTGCAGATCGACGCCGACGCCAAGATGCTGGGCCTGGTGAAGAAGGTGGACGTGGGCATCTGCGGCGACGCCAAGGCCGCCGCCCTGGCCCTGCTGGAGCGCCTGGCCAACCGCACCCTGGCCTGTGACGCCACGCGCGCCGAGCGCGCCGCCAAGACCGCCGAAGAAAAGGCGGCCTGGGAGAAGGAACTGTCCGAGTGGACGCACGAGAAGGACGCTTACAGCCTGGACATGATCGAAGAGGCCAAGGGTGAGAAGACGCCCACGGGCGGGCAGTGGCTGCACCCCCGCCAGGTGCTGCGCGAGCTGGAAAAGGCCATGCCGGCGCACGTGATGATCTCCACCGACATTGGCAACATCAACTCCGTGGCGCACAGCTACCTGCGCTTCGAGGAGCCGCGCAGCTTCTTCGCGCCCATGAGCTTCGGCAACTGCGGCTACGCCCTGCCCACCATCATCGGCGCCAAGGTGGCCCGCCCCGACCGTCCGGCCGTCTCCTACGCTGGCGACGGCGCCTGGGGCATGAGCATGAGCGAGATCATGACCGCCGTGCGCCACGACATTCCGGTGACGTCGGTGGTGTTCCACAACCGGCAGTGGGGTGCCGAGAAGAAGAACCAGGTGGACTTCTACAACCGCCGCTTCGTGGCGGGCGAGTTGGAGAGCGAGAGCTTCGCCGGCATCGCCCGCGCCATGGGCGCCGAGGGCATTACGGTGGACAAGCTGGAAGACGTGGGCCCGGCGCTCAAGCGCGCCATTGACCTGCAGATGAACCAGCGCAAGAGCTGCGTGATCGAGATCATGTGCACCCGCGAGCTGGGCGACCCGTTCCGCCGCGATGCCCTGTCCAAGCCGGTGCGCTTCCTGGACAAGTACAAGGACTACACCTGAGCGGGCGCTTCGTGTTTGCTTGCGCGAGGCGGAGGGTACCTGCCCACGCGGGTGGGGAGGCGCGCGCCGCCGGTTCGGTCAGTTCTTTGCAGGCGTCCGGTTTGACTGCGGGCGCGGGGCGAGAGGCGGTGCGCGCTGGCGCTTCGGTGGGTCGGTCGGCCCATCGGGCCGACTGCCCTGCGGTGCTCGGTCCCGCCGACCTGCCGCCGAACTCGCTTCGCTCACTGCGTTCGCTGCGCTCAAACAGCGGCGGCAAGCATGTTGACGAAGCGCGCTGCGCGCGCGGTCAGCGTGCCCTGCGCTCCTCGGCGCCCCACAGGCGCACCAGCACGCACCACCTCCCGCCCCGGGTCTGGAGTGACTCCTGGATGAGGCGCCGTTCGGTGTCTAGCAACAGAAATCGAGTCGCATTCGCCAACTCCGCACCCCACGGTCCGCGTCGGCTCGGCAGGCGTCTGGGCGCGCCTGTGGGGCGCCGAGGAGTGCAGGCCTGGAGTCCCGCGCGCGCAAGCGCGCTTTGTCATCCATCTCGCCGCCGCTGTCTGAGCGGAGCGCCCTGCGGGCGCGCAGCGAGTTCGGCGGCGGGGACTCCGGGGCGAGCACCACAGGGCAGCCGGCCCAATGGGCCGGCCGCTCCACCGAAGTGCCCAGGCGCCTGCCGAGCTGACGCGAGCTCGGACCCTCGTGTGGGAGTCGCTAGAACTCCAATCGAAACTAGTCTGTGACCGGTCGCCTCCTCACCCTCAACGCAGGCTCCTCGTCGATCAAGTTCGCCTTGTTCGACCCGGCGGTGAGTCTGCACACGCCTCAGCAGGCTGGCCAAGTGGATGGCATTGGCACCCGCAGCGGCCCGGCAGACCACGCCCAGGCCCTGCGGCAGGTGATGGAGCGGATCGGCAACACCCCCATCACCGCGGTGGGCCACCGCATCGTGCATGGCGGCACCCAGTTCGATCAGCCCCGCCTGATCGATGACGACGTGCTGCAGGGCATCGACAGCCTGACCAGCCTGGCGCCGCTGCACCAGCCCCACAACCTGGCCGGCGTGAACGCGGCGCGGGCAGCCTTCCCCCATGTGCCGCAGGTGGCGTGCTTCGACACCGCCTTCCACCGCAACATGCCCGAGGTGCATCAGCGCTTTGCGCTGCCTGACGACCTGTTCCAGCGCGGCATCCGGCGCTACGGCTTCCACGGCTTGAGCTACGAGTCCATCACCCAGCAGTTGCGCGATCAGCACCCTGCGCTCGCCGCCGGCCGGGTGGTGATCGCTCACCTGGGCAACGGTTGCTCGATGACGGCGGTGCAGGCAGGCCGCTCGGTGGCCACGACGATGAGTTTCTCGCCGCTGGACGGCCTGACCATGGGCACGCGCTGCGGCCGGTTGGACGCCGCCGTGGTGCTGCACCTGCAGCAGCAGGAAGGGTTCAGCGCCGAAGAGGTGTCGCGGCTGCTGCACAAGGGCTCCGGCCTGCTGGGGCTGTCCGGGCTGTCCAGTGACATGCGTGAACTGGAAGCAGCCGCGGCCACCGGCCATCTCGGCGCGCAGCGCGCCCTGGACCACTTTGTCGAACAGATCCTGCGCGAACTGGCGGCGCTGGCTGCCGCCCTGCGCGGGCTGGATGCCCTCGTGTTCACAGGCGGCATCGGCGAGAACGCCACGGCCATCCGTGCGCGCCTCCTCGCCGGCGCACGATGGCTGGGGCTGCAGCTGGATACGGAGGCCAACCTCCAGCATGCGCCAGGACGCATCAGCACCGTCGACAGCAGCGTGCAGGCCCTGGTGCTGCGCACAGGTGAGGAAGCGGTAATCGCCGGGCATACGGCGCGGTTGACGGGGGTCGCCTGAGCGCGGCCCTGAGGTCCCTTCGAAAGGATCGACGAGAGCCGCGCGGAAGCCTGACCAGGCAGTCGGCCCTGCGGGCGCACCGTTGGGCGAGTGCCTCGCCCGCCGTGACAAACGCCGTGCCGTGCCGTGCACGCGTGCGTGGCCACTGGGCGACTCCCGAGAGCCGCCCCGAAAACACGGGCCTTGGTACACTGCCAAGCAAACACGAAGAGAACACCACGATGAAGAACATCACGTTCACCGCCGACGAGAACCTGATCGAGGCTGCGCGTGAGCAGGCGCGGGAAGAGCAGACCACCCTGAACGAGCAATTCCGTCAATGGTTGGAGCAGTACGCCCGCAAGCGCCAAGCGGCCCGGGCCGTCGAGGTGATGGACCGCCTGGGGCAGTACGTCGCCACTGGCGGTCGCGCAGCGACGCGGGACGAGCTCAATGAGCGGCGCTGATTTCTTCGATACCAACGTCCTGGTCTACGCAGTCGATCGGGACAGTCCCGCCAAGCGCGCTGTTGCCCAAGCCCTCGTGGCGAGTGCACTCACCCGTCAGGCGGGCGTGATCAGCTTCCAGGTGGTGCAGGAAACCCTCCAAGCCTTGACGCGCAAGAGCCGTGTGGTCGCGAGCGCCGAAGATGCACAAGACTTCCTGGTGAAGGTTCTGACGCCGCTGTGGAAGGTGCACCCGAGCACGACGATCTACACCAGGGCCCTGCGCATCCAGTCGGACCAGGGCTTTTCCTTTTACGACAGCCTGATCGTCGCCGCCGCATTGGACAGCGGTTGCAAGCGCTTGCTCACCGAAGATCTCCAGCACGGTCAGCGCATCGACGGGCTGCACATCGAGAACCCTTTCCTGGCTTGAGACCCAAGGCGACTGTCGCCTGCACAGGGTTTGGGCCCTCGAAAAGCACGGGCGCTGCACAACTCAGGCCTTGTGGCCTCGCCCACGGCGACCTGGCAACCTCAGACACCCGTCTTTTCTCTGCAATGTCCGAGGAAGGCCGCCAACAGTTGCCCGGGCCGCCGATCTCGATGGGTGACGATGGCCAGCGCCCGGCGCATGGGCGGCAGCGGCGTGCTCAGGCGCGCCAGAAGCCCCGCATGGATGGCCTCGGCTACGGCATGAATGGACAACAGCCCAACGCCCTGGCCGGAGGCCACGGCCCGCTTCACGGCCTCGTTGCTGCCCAGTTCCATTTCGATGCGAAAGCGACCCAGGCCGGGCACCAGCCAGCGGTCGGCCGCCTCGCGGGTTCCCGAGCCCGGCTCGCGCAGGATCCACGGCGCCTGGCGCAGCCACGCACGATCCACGCGCCGGCCGACCATCGGGTGCGCCGCGGCGGCCACCACCACCAGTTCGTCGTCACGCCAGTGCGCCACGTCCAGGTCGGGGTGCGTTCGCGCACCCTCGATGAAGCCCACATCCACCTCCAGACCAGCGACCGCGTCCAGCACCGCCCGCGTGTTGGCAATGTCCAGGCGCACACGAACGTCAGGATGCGCCTGCTTCCACCGCCCGATGAGGGGCGGCAGCAGGTACTCGCCCACCGTGAAGCTGGCGGCCAGGCGCAGGGTGCCAGCGTCATGGGCTGCAAACAGGCCGCGGATCTCGCCTGCCTGCTCCAGCAGGTTGACGGCACGCGGCAACAGGGTGCGACCGTTCTCGTTGAGCGCCAGGCGGCGGCCCACACGGTCGAACAGCGATACGCCCAACACCGACTCCAGTTCTGCCAGCGCCGCGCTGGCCGCAGACTGCGAGCGCGCCACCCGTTCGGCCGCCGCGCGGGTGGAGCCGGCTCGGGCCACGGCGACAAAAGTCGCCAGCTGCCGCAGCGTTGGGCGAGGGTAGGCCTTTTGATCGATTTTGTCGTTCATGATGAACCGAATTATCGGGTGGATCGATCAGTCCTCAGCCTCTAGCATCGACATTGAATAGATCGCGAAACACCGTCACAGGCGCTGCCTGAAGAACACCGTCGGCCATGAAGTCGACCACACCAAGGAGACCGCTCACCATGGCCCTGTTCAGCGCCAGCCCTCCCCTGCACGACCCGCTGGCCCCGCCGGCCGGAACTGACGCTGGGGGCACCGAAGTCAAGTGCACCACCTGCTACATGTGCGCCTGCCGCTGCGGCATCCGCGTGCACCTGCGCCAGGGCGAGAACGGGCCCGAGGTGCGCTACATCGATGGCAACCCCGACCACCCCATCAACAAGGGCGTGATCTGCGCCAAGGGCAGCTCGGGCATCATGAAGCAGGTGTCGCCCGCGCGCTTGACGCAGCCGCTGCGGCGCAAGCCCGGGGCCGAGCGCGGGGCCGGCGAGTTCGAGCCCATCTCCTGGGAGGAAACCTTCGCCCTCCTCACCGAGCGCTTAGGCCGCATCCGCGCCACGGACCCGAAGAAGTTCGCCCTCTTCACCGGGCGCGACCAGATGCAGGCCCTGACGGGCCTGTTCGCACGCCAGTTCGGGACGCCCAACTACGCCGCGCACGGCGGCTTCTGCTCGGTCAACATGGCCGCGGGCATGATCTACACCGTGGGCGGCAGCTTCTGGGAGTTCGGCGGGCCCGACCTGGACCAGGCCAAGCTCTTCGTGATGATCGGCACCGCCGAAGACCACCACAGCAACCCGCTGAAGATTGCGCTGTCGGCCTTCAAGCGGCGCGGCGGGCGCTTCATCTCCATCAACCCGGTGCGCACGGGCTATTCGGCCATTGCTGACGAGTGGATCCCCATCAAGCCCGGCACCGACGGCGCGCTGTTCATGGCGCTGATGCACGAGCTGATCAAGCACGACCGCATCGACCGCCCCTTCCTGCAGCGCTTCACCAACGCCCCCCAGCTGGTGGTGCTGGACGAGGGCGAACGCGAGGGCCTGTTCGCCTTCGACCCCGACCCGACCAAGGGCCCGCCTGGCGACGGCCGCCACCCGCACAACAAGCTGGTGTGGGACAGCGTCTCAGGCCAGGTGATGGCGGCCTACCCCGAGGGCATTGCCGACGGCCGCAGCCCCGCGCTCACCGGCACCTACACGCTGGCCGACGGCACGCGTGTGGCGCCGGCCTTCCAGCTGCTCACGCAACAGGTGGCGCAGTGCACGCCGGAGTGGGCTGAAAAGATCACCGGCATCAGCGCCTCGCGCATCCGCGCGTTGGCGGTGGAGATCGGCGACACGGCACTGAAGCAGGCCTTCGAGCTGCCCATCACCTGGACCGACGCCTGGGGCAAAACCCACCCCACCACCATCGGCCGGCCCGTAGCCTTCCACGCCATGCGCGGCTTGGCGGCGCACTCCAACGGCTTCCAGACCGTGCGCTCGCTGGCGGTGATGATGAGCCTGCTGGGCACCATCGACCGGCCCGGCGGCTTCAGGCACAAGGCGCCCTACCCGCGCCACATCGTGCCCAACTACCGGGCCTTCAATGACCCCGAGCAGGTCAAACCCAACACGCCGCTGAACGCCGCGCCACTGGGCTTTCCCGCCAGCCCGGAAGAGCTGGCCATCCACCCCGACGGCTCGCCCATCCGCATCGACCACGCGTTCTCCTGGGAGCACCCGCTCTCAGCCCACGGGTTGATGCACAACGTGATCACCAATGCGGTCAAGGCCGACCCCTACCGCCTGGACACGCTGATGATCTTCATGGCGAACATGGCATGGAACTCGACCATGAACACCATGGCGGTGCGCGAGATGCTGAACCGGCGTGGCGAAGATGGCGAGTACCAGATCCCCTTCCTGGTGGTGTGCGATGCCTTCCAGAGCGAGATGGTGGCCTACGCCGACCTGGTGCTGCCCGACACCACCTACCTGGAGCGGCATGACGTGATGAGCATGCTGGACCGCCCGATCAGCGAGTTCGACGGGCCGGTGGACTCGGTGCGCGTGCCGGTGGTGCCGCCACTGGGCCAGTGCAAGCCCTTCCAGGAGGTGCTGATCGAGCTGGCCTCGCGCCTGAAGTTCCCGGCCTTCACGGGCGCCGAAGGTGCGCGCAAGTTCAAGGACTACCCGGACTTCGTCGTCAACTTCCAGCCGCAGCCGGGCATTGGCTTCCTGATGGGCTGGCGCGGCGAGAACGGCACCGAGCACCTGCGTGGCGCGCCCAACCCCAAGCAGTGGGAGATGTACGAGAAGAACGGTTGCGTCTTCCAGTACCACCTGCCCGAGACGCAGCAGTACATGCGCAACTGGAACCAGGCCTACCTGGACTTCGCCAAGGAAAAGGGCTGGCGCCAGAAGAACGACCCGGTGCAGTTGGCGATCTACTCCGATGTGCTGCAGGGCTTTCGCCTGGCGGCGCAGGGCAAGACCACCGGCCGCCAGCCGCCCGAGCACCTGCGCGAGCGCATCGACACCTATTTCGACCCCCTGCCCTTCTGGTACCCGCCGCTGGAAGCCGCATGCACCGACCTGGACGTCTACCCGCTGAACGCCATCACCCAGCGGCCCATGGCGATGTACCACTCCTGGGATTCGCAGAACGCCTGGCTGCGTCAGATCCACAGTCACAACTACCTGCATGTGAACCCGGTGACGGCGCTGGCCGCGGGCATCGCCGACGGCGGCTGGTGCTGGGTGGAAAGCCGCTGGGGCCAGGTGCGCTGCATGGTGCGCCACAGCGAGGCGGTGGAACCCGGCACGGTGTGGACCTGGAACGCGATCGGCAAGGCCAGCGGCTCCTGGCAGTTGGAGGCGGGCGCCGACGAGTCCCGCAAGGGCTTCCTGCTGAATCACCTGATCAGCGAGGAGCTGCCGCTGACCGACGGCGACGGCCAAGCCGCGGGCACCGTCAGCAACTCCGACCCCATCACCGGCCAGGCGGGCTGGTATGACGTGCGCGTGCGCATCCGGCCTGCTGCACCAGAGGAACCCGAAGAAACCTTCCCCCAGGTCCAGGCCATGCCGCCGGCGCCGGGGGTCTTGGGGCGGGCGCAGAAAGTCTTGACGTACTTTGCGGGAAGGAAGGCGCGATGAGCACCGCCGGCACCACCGAAACCCTGGCCAAACAATTGGCCCTGGTCATCGATTTGAACGTGTGCGTGGGCTGCCACGCCTGCGTCACGTCTTGCAAGCAGTGGAACACTTCGGGTAGCGCCGGGCCGCTGGCCGACGAGAACGCTTATGGCGCCAACCCCACCGGCACCTTCTTCAACCGCGTGCAGACCTGGGAGGCGGGCAGCTTCCCGGCCACCGAGACCGTCCACTTCCCCAAGAGCTGCCTGCACTGCGAAGACCCCCCCTGCGTGCCGGTGTGCCCCACGGGCGCGAGCTACAAGCGCAAGGAAGACGGCATCGTGCTGGTCGATTACGACAAGTGCATCGGCTGCAAGTACTGCGCCTGGGCTTGCCCCTACGGCGCGCGCGAGCTGGACGAAGAGCGCCAGGTCATGACCAAGTGCACGCTGTGCGTGGACCGCATCTACGACGAGAAGATGGCGCCCGAGGACCGCAAGCCCGCCTGCGTCATGGCCTGCCCGACGGGGGCGCGCCTGTTCGGCGACGTGAAGGACCCCGACTCCGAGGTGTCCAAGGCCATCCGTGAGCGCGGCGGCTATTCGCTCATGCCGGAATGGGAGACCCAGCCGGCCAACCAGTACCTGCCGCGGCAGGTCACGGCCGCAGCCACACCAACATCGGCCAGAGCAGCCCCGCATGCCGAAGGCGCGGCGCCCGCCGCGCAACAGGAGCGTGCCCTGTGAAGCCCGCCTTCTCCGTCATTTCCTTCACCGCGGTGGCCGGCGCTGCGCAGGGCCTGGTGGTGGCGCTGGCGGTGTCCGCGCTGACTGGGGTGCCCCTGTCCGCCCGCTTCACCGCCAGCGCATTGCTGCTGGCCTTGGTGATGCTGGGGGTGGGTCTGGCGGCGTCGTTCCTGCACCTGGGCCGGCCCGAGCGGGCCTGGCGCGCCATGGCCATGTGGCGCACGTCCTGGCTGAGCCGCGAGGTCATCGTGCTGCCGGCCTTCATGGCGGTGGTGGCGCTGTGGGCGGCGTTGGTGCGCTGGGGCCCCGCTGAGTGGACGGCGTCGCGCGCGGTGACCCAGGGCCTGCCCGTGCTGGCGCTGCTGGGCGCCGCGCTGCTGTGGTGGTGCACCGGGCAGATCTACGCCTGCCTGCGCTTCATCCAGGAGTGGGCGCATCCGCTCACGCTGCTGAACTTTGCCTTGATCGGTCTGGCCACGGGCCTGGTGCTGGGGTGCGCGGTGGCTGCGGCGCTGGGGGAACGCACGGTGCTGGCCGAATGGGCACCGCGGGCGCTGGCGGCCACGCTGGCCGCCTGGGGCACGCGCACGCTGGCCCTGCGCCGCAACGCCCGCCTGAAACCGAAGTCCACCGCGCAGTCGGCCACGGGCATCCCGGCAGCCCGGCTGGTGCAGAAGTCCATGGGCATGTCGGCTGGTGCCTTCAACACGCGCGAGTTCTTCCACGGCGCCACGCAGGCCGCCATCGCTCAGGTGAGGCGCGCGCTGCACCTGCTGGGCTTCGCCTTGCCGGCTGTCCTCATGGCCGCGGCGCTGTGGGCCGCTTCGGCCGGCTACGGACCGACGCTCATCACCGCACTGTGGTGGGCGGCCGTCGCCAGCCAGGTGCCCGGCATCGGGGCGGAGCGCTGGCTGTTCTTCGCCCAGGCGCGCCACCCGCAGAACCTGTACTACCAGGCGGTGTCCTGATGGGGCTGGCCGCCTGGCGGCGCGTGCACGATGCCGTGCACCGGCGCACGGCGCACCTGCCGCCCACGGTGCAGGGCCTGCTGTGGGCCACCGCGGCCGGGGTGATCTTCAGCTTCCTGAACGCGCTGATGCGCGGGCTGGGCCAGCAGGTGGACCCGTTCCAGTCGCAGTTCCTGCGCTACTTCTTTGGCTTGCTGGTGCTGCTGCCGCTGGTGTGGCACCACGGCCTGGCGGCCTACCGACCCAAGGCGGTGGGAGGGCAGTTCCTGCGCGGCGGCTTGCACACCGCCGGGCTGTACCTGTGGTTCGTGTCGCTGCCGAAGATTCCGCTGGCCGACATGACGGCCATCGGGTTCACCATACCGCTGTTCATCATGCTGGGCGCGTGGCTGTTCTTCAAGGAGGCCATGCGCTGGGAGCGCTGGCTCGCGACGGCCCTCGGTTTTGTCGGCGTGATGGTGGTGGTGGGCCCGAAGCTGTCCCTGGCCGATGGGTTCGGGCCGGGGCCCGGCCTGTACCACCTGCTGATGCTGGCCTCCGCCCCCTTGTTCGCCGCCTCTTTCCTGGTGACCAAGGCCCTGACGCGCTACGAGACCACGGGCACCATCCTGGTGTGGCAGGCCCTGACCATCAGCCTGCTGAGCCTGCCACTCGCCCTGTGGGTGTGGCAACCCTTGACGCCGTGGCAATGGCTGGGCTTTCTGGCCTGCGGGCTGTTGGGCAGCAGCGGGCACTACTGCCTGACGCGCTCTTTTGTGGCCGCCGACATCTCGGCCACCCAATCGATCAAGTTCCTCGATCTGGTGTGGGCCGTGCTGCTGGGCTGGGCGCTGTTTGCCGACATCCCCACCTTCAGCACCATCGCCGGTGGCCTGCTCATCAGCGCAGCCACGGTGTGGGTGGCGCGCCGGGAGTCCCGCGCACGCCCAGGCGGCTGAAGACAGGCTTCAGCGGGGGGCTCGTCCTGGCCCAGGGCGGGCATCAGCCCCCCGCAAGATGCTGAGCGCTCCATACGCCGACAGGGCCAGCGCGATGCAGGCGCCGCTGGGGGCGTCCAGGGCCCAGCTGGTGGCCAAGCCCAGGCCGCAGGCGGCCACTGCGCCCAACCGGGCCCAGCGCGGCGCAGCGCCTGCACGCTGCCAGAGCGCCGGCGCGATGAGCGTGGCGAACACCAGGAAGAGGCCGAGTACCGGGACGGCCAGGCTGGCGACGACGGCGAACACCGGGAAGAAGACGCGGTCACGCTGCAACCTGGACCCCAGCAGGCCCACCGCCAACGCGCAGGCCGCCAGTACCGCCACCTGCGGGCCCTGCGCCCACAGGATGTCCGCCGCCAGCAGTTCGGTCATGCGCTCGCGGCCATGGGCATCCTGGCGCGCGCCCAACAGGGCCGCACTGGCCCCCAGCACGTACAGCAGTCCGATCAGAGCCTCACGCTGCGCCGGCCATCTGCGTGAGAGAAAGGCCACCAGGGCTGCGCAGGCCAAAGCACCCAAGGCCGCCAGCAACTGGGTGGTGAGCCAGTTTGCATGGTC
>Ga0315900_10009675_pt1:0-10000 | contig 12177 bp, 8 predicted proteins | sample LakEriMetagenome_FD_203521 | JGI IMG/M metagenome (GOLD analysis project Ga0315900, IMG submission 203521) | Freshwater fungal communities from buoy surface, Lake Erie, Ohio, United States - Buoy 12 MA114 | ecosystem: Environmental > Aquatic > Freshwater > Lake > Lake biofilm | place...
AAATTCGGTATCTTTGCGCCGAAATGGTAAAAATAGGAACGATTGAGTTAGGGGAATATCCCCTTCTGCTCGCCCCAATGGAAGATGTTAGTGATCCACCCTTCCGAAAATTATGTAAAGAAAATGGGGCAGATATGGTTTATACGGAATTTATCAGCGCCGATGGATTGGTCCACGACGCTGATAAATCCTTTCAAAAATTAGATATTTTTGACTACGAACGCCCCATCGGAATTCAGTACTTTGGCGGTCAAGTAGAAAATATGGTGGAAGCAGCCGAAATTATTGAGGCAAAAAACCCCGACCTTATTGACATCAATTTTGGATGCCCAGTAGCGAAAGTCGCTTGCCGAATGGCAGGAGCAGGCCTTCTCCGCGATATTCCAAAAATGATCCAGTTGACTGCCGCAGTGGTCAAAAGCACGAAAAAGCCCGTGACCGTGAAAACCAGGTTGGGCTGGGATGACGGTACCATTAATATCGTTGAAGTGGCCGAGCGACTGCAGGATGCCGGCGTACAAGCGCTCACCATCCATGCGCGCACCCGCGTACAAATGTACAAGGGGGAGGCAAATTGGGACTGGATTAGCCGGGTAAAAGATAACCCCAGACTCACCATTCCTATTTTCGGAAACGGGGATGTAGATTCCCCACAAAAAGCACTGGAATACCGAAATAAATACGGAGCAGATGGCATTATGATTGGCCGTGCCAGTATCGGTTATCCCTGGATTTTTAAAGAAATAAAACATTTCTGGGAAACCGGGGAATTATTGCCGCCACCCGACATTCACGAACGAGTTCGGGCTGCCAAACAACACTTGAGCGATAGCCTGATCTGGAAAGGACCTAAATTGGGTGTCTTGGAAATGAGGCGACACTATACCGCCTATTTTAGAGACCTGCCGCATATAAAGCCGTATCGCGCTAAATTGGTCACCCTAATGGAACCATCTGATCTTTTTGAGGTGTTAAGTGAAATCGAAGCGGTCTACTCCGGATCCTCTATTTTTGAGATGGAGCCCCAACCCGCTACCGAGTAAAAGTCAACCATGATTTTTTCAATTCAAGCGCAAGAGCGCACCATCTTTGAACGAATCGCTGCCGCAGCGGAACAAATGAACGTTCCCGCCTATGTGGTAGGAGGCTATGTGCGCGACCGTTTACTGGGCCGCCCTTCCAAAGACATGGATATTGTCTGTGTGGGGGATGGAATTCAACTGGCCGAAACCTTGGCTGCTAGCCTTTACCCTCGTCCCAAAATTGCCGTGTACAAGCGATTCGGGACCGCAATGCTCCGGTATGATGACCTCGAAATCGAATTTGTCGGTGCCCGCCGAGAAAGCTACCACCACGAAAGTAGAAAACCAGATGTTGAACCTGGAACATTGGAGGATGATCAAAATCGCCGCGACTTTACTATCAATGCACTGGCCGTAAGCCTCAATAAAGCTAATTTCGGTGCAATTATAGATCCATTCGGAGGACTTCAGCACCTGGAACAAAAAGTGATCAAAACCCCGCTTGAACCCGGGCAAACCTTTTCGGATGACCCACTCCGGATGATGCGGGCCATTCGATTCGCTACCCAACTTGGTTTCCACATCGATCCGGTTACACTCGATGGAATCGCAGAAAATCGGCACCGAATCAGCATTGTCTCCCAAGAGCGGATCACCACCGAAATTGAAAAAATTCTAAAGACCCCTAAGCCCTCCATCGGTTTTAACCTCTTGTTTGGAACCGGCCTGCTCCGGTTGGTAATGCCCGAAGTGGCCGACCTCCAAGGCGTGGAAGACCGCGATGGCCGAGGTCATAAAGATAATTTTTTTCATACCCTGCAAGTCCTCGATAACCTCTGCCAAAAATCAGATAATATCTGGCTTCGCTGGGCAGCACTCCTGCATGATATTGCCAAACCTGTCACCAAACGCTACCAAAAAGGCCTAGGATGGACCTTCCATGGCCACGAATGGGTGGGAGGAAATATGGTGCCCCGCATTTTTAAAAACCACCGACTCCCCCTGGGGGCAGAAATGGAGTATGTCCAGAAAATGGTGCGACTCCACCTTCGACCTATTTCCTTGACCAAAGAGGAAGTGACCGATAGCGCAGTCCGCCGACTGCTTTTTGATGCCGGTTCAGATATTGAAGACCTGATGATGCTCTGTGCCTCCGATATCACCACCAAAAATCCTGTTAAAATGGCCCGTTACCTGGAAGGCTATGAATACCTGAAGGAGCGAATGGAGGGGGTGAGTGAGGCCGATCGGCTCCGACTCTGGCAACCTCCACTTACCGGGGATATGATTATGCAAACCTTCGGCATACCGCCCTCCAGAGAGGTGGGACTCATCAAAACAGCCGTTCGGGAAGCTATACTCGACGGAGTCATCCCCAATGACTTGGAAGCAGCTACCCAACAAATGCTCTTGGAAGGTGAAAAACTTGGATTAAAAGCGCGATCTAATACAACCACTTTAAACGCATAAAATTTAACTGATATGACACTCGAACAAAAAATAGGGAAAGACTTGGTGGTAGCCATGAAGGCCAAAGATGAAGTAGCCCTTCGAGGGATCCGCGCTGTCAAAAGCGCACTCCTCCTAGCTAAAACAGACGGTTCCGGTCAGGAAATTGACGAAGCTAAAGAAGTGCAAATTTTGCAAAAATTGGTAAAAAGCCGGCAAGAATCCTACGACATCTATATGAAAAACGGTAGGGATGAATTGGCGAAAATTGAACAAGAAGAAATTGAAGTGATCCGGAAATACCTTCCAAAAATGATGGAAGGAGCCGAACTCGAAGCTGTTATTCGAGAAATTATCCAAACCCTCGGAGCAACATCAGCCAAAGACATGGGAAAAGTGATGGGTGCCGCTAACAAACAGCTCGCCGGTAAAGCCGAGGGTAAAATGATTGCCGATATGGTTAAATCCCTCCTCTCTGAATAATACCTTGTAGGATGCGCTGGTTCCTTCTGCCCTTTTTTTTGTTGCCCCTTTACCTCGCTGGACAAATCGTAAACATCGAAGAAATGAGGATCAAAGGAACCAACGACTCCTTGCGCTGGTACGGAGCCTTAAAAGGGTCCTATGCCACTACTCAGGTCCAACAACGTACCACCGTGCTCAAGGCAGAGGCTCATGTGCAGTATAAAAAATACCGACACATCGCTTTGTTACTTCTTAATTCAGATTTCCTGAGAGCCGGAAACCAAGACTTTGTCAACAACCGCTTTGTGCACTTGCGGTACAATTATAAATGGACGCCCTCTGTCGCTTGGGAACTACTCAGTCAACAACAAACGAATAGACTAATCCTAATCCAACAGCGAAGTCTGCTTGGGACAGGATTGCGTAAACGGTTTTTTATTGATCAAAAAAGCAACAGCCGCCTTTACTTGGGCTCCACTTACCTGTACGAACGCAACCAATTTGTTGGTGAATCCCCGGTCGTCCATTGGCACCGAATCAGTAATTATTTTACCACCACCCTTCGCCATCAACCCTCCGGAGGAGTCCTTCAAGTCACCGCGTATTGGCAACCAGTAATCGGCCAATTTAAAAATTATCGGTTAAGCACAGAGTGTACCCTTGAACTTCCTATTGGAAAACACTTGCGGTATGCTACTGATTTCGCCCTATCCAAAGATACTGGGCTCCCAGAATCGGCCCCTTCCCAAATTTTTAACTGGCAAAATGGGCTGGTTTGGCGATTGTAGACATTCCGCAGGGAATACCATTTTCTGCGGGCAAATGCCTAATTTTGTGCATCCTTAATTTATAAACCCATTCCTCATGCGTAGCTTTCTGACCCCTCTGGTTTTCCTGTTGTTGATTCCCATCCTGCATGCCCAATCGCCAAATCCTACTTATACCCCCGATTGGGCCTCTATTGACTCCAGACCCACACCGGAGTGGTGGCGCGACGCTAAATTCGGAATTTTTATCCACTGGGGAGTGTATTCAGTACCCGCTTTTACACCCAAAGGACGTTACTCTGAATGGTACTTGCATTCGCTTACCGAAAACGATCAAGATGGATCCCTACAGCGCTTCCATCAACTCAATTTTCCCAATAAATCTTATTACGACCTGGCAGATCAGTTCACAGCCTCTCAGTTTGACCCAGATGCCTGGGCGCAATTATTCGAACTGGCAGGCGCGCGCTATGTCGTGCTAACCTCTAAACACCATGATGGCTTCTGCCTTTGGCCCAATGAAACAGCCTCTAAAACTTGGGGTTTTCCCTGGAATGCAGCTGCCCGAGGTCCTAAAAAAGACCTAATAGGTGATTTGTTCAAAGCCCTGCGCAAAACCAGCGTGCGTCCAGGCCTTTATTATTCCCTCTATGAATGGTATAACCCTATCTGGAAACAAGATAAGGCCCGCTATGCCAACGAACACATGCTCCCACAGCTGTATGAACTGGTCAATAAATACGCACCCGAGGTGGTTTGGGCAGATGGGGACTGGGATGCCTCGCCCGATACCTGGAAGTCGAAAGAGTTTCTTGCCTGGCTTTACAATCAAAGCCCTGTCCGGGATCGCGTGGTCGCAAATGATCGCTGGGGCAGTGGTGTCCGCTTTCATCATGCCGGAATTTACACGCCAGAGTACCAACCCGAACTTGATTTTGAAGGGCATGATTGGGAAGAAAGCCGTGGAATGGGATTCTCTTATGGCTACAACCGCGCCGAGGATGCTTGGGATTACAACTCCAGTCAAACCTTAATTCTTCACTTAATCGATAAGGTCTCGAGAGGAGGAAATTTTTTGCTGGATATTGGCCCGGATGCGTATGGGCAAATCCCTCCCATCATGCAAGAGCGCCTCACGGACATCGGTCAGTGGCTTTCCGCGAACGGAGAGGCCATTTACCATACCCGCCGTTGGAGGCAGGATTGCCAATGGAGCGAAGGAAGAAGGGATTTTACCACCGAAAAAGCAGATGGCTGGAAAACCGGAGGCGATGCCTTGCTGAAACAGACGATTTATCCAGAACCTGGTTTTGCCGTGAAAGAAGTGTTTTTTACCCACAATCCCAAAACCAACAACCTGTACGCCTTACTACCAGTTTACCCCATCTCAAAAAAACTACTCTTGAAGGGCCTTACGCTACCATCAACCAGTACAGTGACCCTGCTATCAACCAATGAGTCGTTGCGTTTTGAAAATGGAAAAGAGGGAGTTGTCATTCATTTCCCTGACTATCATCCATCCAAAATCAAAGCAGATCAGGCTTTTGCTGTAAAAATAACCGGTTTTGGCGCTTACCTGGATGCCCCCTCCGTTCAAGTAAACTACGATCCTCAGTCCATGAAACCGACCGTGGTAATGCGCGCTGCACCTGGAGCAAGTATCCGGTACACCACCGATGGCTCCGAACCTACCGGAGCTTCCACACTCTACTCCGCTCCGTTTCAACCCGAAAAATTCATGCAAATCCGCGCAAAAGCATTTCAGCCTAACTTGTTGGAAAGCAAAGAGGCTTCAGCAACAGCGAATCAATATGCTCTTTTTCCAGCCCTTACATTCATTCGTCCTCCTCAACCCGGCTTGCTGGCACAACTAAAAGCATCCGATAAGTACTCCATCGAAACTCTCGAGTCTTGCTCCACCCTCGTGGCAGGAATCGTGGATCAGTTTTCTCTGGATCCCATGTGTGCCGGAAAATGTGGAATGACCTGGCAAGGATACCTTAATGTAGATCAAACCACTGGCTATCAATTCGCCACCGAATCCGATGATGGCTCTATGCTCTACATCGATGGGCAGTTGATCGTAAACAATGGCGGTGACCATGGCCTGCAGGAAAAAAGTGGGTTGGTGTACCTCCAGCGAGGTTGGCATAACATCAAAGTGTTGTATTTTAACAATGGCGGAGATGCCCAGCTAAAAGTAAAAATGGCACCGGTCGGCAGCCCTCTTCAAGCTCTTCCCGCGGGTGGATTTGCCCATTAAACTTGCGTCCAACTGTCTACTAACTGTTAATTAAAATGAAGAAAATTACCCTCGGATACCTGATGGGGTTCCTGCTCCTGCTCGGATCCCCCGCCTTGGCACAGTTAACCACCGGATACAAGGCCCTGGATGACCAACAATACGAACAGGCACAAGCCGCATTTAACCAAGCATTGTCCGAAAAAGAAAACACCCTCCCCGCTAAATGGGGTTTGGTGCAGTGCCTGGCAGCTCCTACGAATCCAGCCCATCACTACGACTCCGCTTTTGTCTTGAAACAAGAGGTCGAAAAGCAACTACGCGCATTTTCAAACAAAAAACTAAAGAAAAAATGGGCGAAACGTTATGACCTTTCTCCCGAATTCTTAAAAAAACTGAATAGACCCTTGGTCGAAAATCGCTGGAAAGAACTCGCTGAATCAGAAGAGCTCCAAAACCTCGATCAGTTTTTGAAGCTGTACCAAAAGGTGATGTCCGGAAAAATCCGAACCGCAGCCACCGAAGCACAGATGGAAGTGCTGCGAAAACAGGCGAATGCAGGCGGCGCAGACTCGTACGAAAAGGTGGGCTACCTGCTCAAAAATCACCTGGAGTATCTAAAAACAAATTTTCCAGGACGTGAAGGGCTACTTAAAAAAGACCTGCTTCGATTTTATGAAGCAGAAAAAGGGACCAGCGCAGAGGCGCTTCGTACCTTTATGAGCCAACACCCCGATCATGATCTCAGTCAACACGCCACCAGATCCAAGTTTGAGTCCGCAATTACCCAAAATACGGTGGCAGGCTACCTGAGGTTTTTGGCAGAAACCAAAGACGCTCCCTTCGACGCCTATGTTTCATCGTATCTGGCCGACCTGCTACTCCAACAACCAGTTTCTGATACAGAAAAAAAACAGCTACCTAAAGAACAACAATGGATCTTGGAAGACCTGCTGGCAGGTTACCAGCAAACCGCTCGCATTCAATGCGGAGATACCTACAAGGGCCTGGACAGCGAGCGATGGATTCGGTTTGTCCAAAGACGTCCCGATAGCGACTGCGGTTCAAAAGCACTAAAATCCCTTTTAGCCTACCAAATCGACCAAGCGAATTGGGATCAAGTCGTAGCGCTTATCGACCAGTTCGCCCCCCAATTTCCTTCAGATTCTGCCTGGCTTTACCCAATGAAACAACTGGTAGCACAACCAGGTGAGGTAGTTCGACCTCAACGCTTGGGTGGAAACATTAACACCAGTCAGCGGGGAGAATATGTTCCTGCTATTTCTTCCGACGGCCGTTTCTTGGCTTTTTGCGGGGAAAGCCGCCCCGACGGAATAGGAGGTGAAGATATTTACCTGGTCGAACGGAATAAAGAGGGCTGGGGGGAGGCACAACTCCTTCGTTCACTTTGCACCAGTGGAAATGAAGCCCCTCTTTGCTTTACAGCAGATGGAAATACCCTTGTACTATTTATCAATGGAAAAATATTTACCTCCGAGCGAACCCTGACAGGATGGGCGGCTCCTAAACGTTTCCCATTGGACTTTTCTTCTTTCACCTGGGTCGCTGATGTCCACTTTGTCCCCGGTGAACAACGGGTATTCTTTGCTGGAAAGACAAAAGACCGTAGCCAGGAATTGATTGATGTGTTTACAGCGGCAAAAAAGGAGGATGGATCCTGGTCAGAGCCCCTGCGCCTGCCAGTGCCCGTAAACGCAGGTTCGATTAATCGATCCCCCTTTATTCACCCCGATCAGCGGACACTTTATTTCAGTACCAATCGACCTGGAGGGCTTGGAGAACTGGATGTGTACCGAAGCGTTCGACTAGACGACAGCTGGCTCAACTGGAGTGATCCAGTTAATCTGGGCAAAGGAATTAATAATTCGGGAAATAATTGGGGCTACGTGGTGACCACAGATGGCTCCACTGCTTACTTTGCCGGTCCAGATGAACAAAAAAAGGATGATATCTATTCAGTGAGCCTGCCGGATGCTCAACGTCCAGAAGCAAGGGTCGTGTCGATGTTAATTGAAGTAAGAGACGAAAAAGGAGAGCCTATGCCCAACGCCCTGGTAGAGCTTCGTCAATCTCAAACAGGTCAAATGCTTGGTCAATACCGAACCCCTCCAGGAGGAGGAAGGGTGACCATCTTTATTCCGGAAAAAGAATTAATGACCCTTTCTGCCATTAAAAAAGGATATTATGGAGCTCCCATCACCCTCACAGAACAAGATCGAGCAGAAATAACGGTCTTGCAACTTCAGACGGTTAAGGAGGTAATAGCTCAAAAAACAAGTCTGAACACCGATATCCTGTTTGATCTGGGTAAATCTACCCTTAAACCAGCAGCAGTGGCACAAATTCGGTTTTTGGCAGAATTTGTGCTGCGTGAGAACTTGAAGTTAACCTTGGTGGGGCATACCGATCCATCGGGTTCGGAAGAATCAAATCTGATCTTGTCCCGCGAACGAGCAGAGGCTGTAGAACAAGCTCTGATAGAAGCCGGCCTGGATGGAGAGGAAATGGATTCGTACGGAGAAGGGGAATCTAAGCTCCTCTGTACAGAGAATACCCCAGAATGCTACAAAAAGAACAGAAGAGTAGAAATTACCTTTAAAGGAAAATAAGGAAAAAGCCCGGCTGGAATTACCAACCGGGCTTTTTTTATGCTTTTTTCAACACTTTAAGGACCAGGAGCCGAAGCAACAAGACCCAAGGAGCGCCATGCCAGAACAGGTCAAACCAATCCAGCCATTTCATTCCAATGGCTCCGCCTGCTACCCATCTAATTTTTCCAAAAAGATGGGGCTCTGGAAAAAAAGGTGCCAAACCTAACGTGAGGCAAAACATGATTACAAATTTCCAGTCGTTGATCATTGCTCTTTTTTAAAGGGTTCAACTACTTGTTCAAAAAATCCATGAGGGTACTTTTCTACACCCTCAAATCCTAATTCAATATCCCGGCCATCATGTGGCATCCATACCGTACCAAAAAGGTAGTCCCAAATACTCAAGGTGATGCCATAATTCACCCCGGAAGTGCCTTTGGGCAATTCCTTCGCGTGGTGCCAAATGTGCATCTGCGGACTATTGAGAAGGTATTTTAAGGGGCCCAGTGGTAAGTAGATATTGGCATGGTTGAGGTGCCCAATGGTTAAGGCAAATAAATGCACGACAATAAAGTCCTGAATGCCAAAGCCGATCATTGCCAAAGGCAGGTATTCCATGGTTCGGTACACAAAGGTTTCCATAAAATGGTAGCGAAGATGCGCAGCAAAGCCCATTTGCTCCACCGAATGGTGTACTTGGTGAAAACGCCACAGGAATGGTACTTTGTGAAGAATCACATGCGTATTCCATTGAACAAAGTCCCGAATCAAGAACAAGGTTAATAACTGTGCCCACCGCGGCCAAGAACCAATCTCAATGGCTACTAGATTCGAAATGCCAAATGTCCCTTGTAAAAAGTCGTTAAACAACTCAACCATCACATTAGAAAGAGCAGCATATCCAATCAATGAGAAAATAAACACGTTAAAAAACATGTAAAAACTGTCTAGCCAAAAGTCTTGGCGTAATGCCGGTTGATTTTTCCTCCAGGGAAATAAAAGCTCCAACAAGTAAACCACTACCGAAATAGCAATTAACCAATAGAAAAAATTGCCCCAATGGGGGTTTAATACCTCATGCCACAAGTATTGGGCATAGCCTTTGAACGAATTGAGAAATACCTCCGTGTAACTCATACGTATCGTTATTTTTCAGATTTACGAAGAATATCTGGTTGGTACTTTACATTGATGTTAATCCACATCATCCGCGAAATACGGAAAATATATACAAAGTTGACCACCAAAAAAAGAATTAAAAGGCCAAAAGCCACCTCCTGGCTCCACTTTAGGATCCAGTGGAAGATTGCGACAAACAACAAAGAGAACCAGCCTGTCCATATATAGGAAATAAACATGGCACCATAATAATACCCAGGTTCCGGAAAGTAATCCAAGCCGCAACATTCACAGGTCTCCTTCATCTCAAAGGATTTCTTGAAT
>Ga0315900_10009677_pt1 | contig 12176 bp, 11 predicted proteins | sample LakEriMetagenome_FD_203521 | JGI IMG/M metagenome (GOLD analysis project Ga0315900, IMG submission 203521) | Freshwater fungal communities from buoy surface, Lake Erie, Ohio, United States - Buoy 12 MA114 | ecosystem: Environmental > Aquatic > Freshwater > Lake > Lake biofilm | place: USA: Lake...
AGCGTGACGATCCTGGGCATGGCAGCGAGCATACCGCGAACGGTGCCCCCGGCCGGCGTCAGAGGGTGGCCAGGTCGTCGAGGCCGATCGTCTCCACGGCCGGGCCGGAAGGCTCGCGGAGTGCCTGCCGGCCGGGCGTGCGGCAGACGACGGCCACGGTCGCCACGGCCTCGGCGCCGATCGCGTCGCGGATCCGCAGCAGCCGGCGCACGTCCGCCGTGGCGGGGAACTCGCTCCACGCGGCGTCGAGCACGAGCAGGCCGCGGGGTGTGGCGAGGAGGAAGTCGGCCTCCTTCGTGCGGTCGCGCCAGAACACGGGCTCGATGGGCGGGGTCGCCGCCGCGGCCAGACGGCGGACCTCGCCGTGGACGCAGGTTTCCCAGAGGGCGGCCGCGTGGGGCGACGCGTCGAGTTCGGCGGCGGAGCCGATGCCGAGAAGGTGGCCGCACAGGCCGGTGTCGCGAAAGTAGAGCTTCGGCGCCTTCACCAGCGGCTTCGCCTGCGGCGGCTTCCAGGGCTGCAGCAGGTCGATGATCCCGGCCTCGACGAGGGTGTCGAGCCAGATCGCCGCGGTCGAGCCGGCGATCCCGACCTCGCGGGCCAATTCCGCCTTGTTGAGCAGCCTGGCGGTCCGCAGGGCCGCCGCCCGCAGGAACCTCTCGAAGTCGTGGACGCTGTCCACGCGGAGCTGCCCGGGCAGGTCGCGGACGAGGTGGTCGGCCACGACCGACCGCATGAAATCGGGAACGTCTGCCGCGGGGAGGGCGTGGGCCCGGGGATAGCCGCCGCGCAGGAGCCGCTCGGTGATCGGCATGTCGGGGCGGGCCGCGGCGACCTCCGCGTGCGACAGGCCGTCGAGGTGGACGACCCGGGCGCGGTCGGCGAACGCCTCGTCGGCGGCCGCCGCCAGGAGCGTCGGTCGCGACCCGACGAGCACGTAGCCGGCCGCCGGGCAGGGACGCTCGGTGATCAGGCGGCCCAGGTGATGGAGCAGCCGCGGAGCGAGATGGACGTCGTCGATGACGACCGGCGCCGGACGGGACGCAAGGAAGGCCGTGGGATCTTGCTGGGCGCCGGTGGCCTCGCTGGGGAGCGCGAGCGAGGTGTGACGATGACCAGGGAAGGAGGTTTGCGCAAGATGGGTTTTGCCGGTGGCTCGTGGACCTGCGATGACGAGGACGGGTGGCGTTCCAGTGGACGTTGTTAAAGGGAGATGAACATTGCGTTCGATCCAATCAACGTTATTCATCGTTGTAATCGAATGATTTGTATAAACAAAGGAAGGGAAGGATAATCCAGAGAGCCTGGGCTACATGCCCTTGATGAGGTCGAGGCAGATTTGCCGGACCTTGCCCGGATTGACGTTCGGGTTCTTCTTCTTGGCCTGGCCGATCAGGCCAGCCGCGGCCTGCTCCTTGCCGCCCTTCACGTCGGCCACGACCCGGGGGTTGGCGGCGAGCAGCTCGCGGCACAGGGCCACGAGCTCGTCGTCGCTCACCGCGGCGATCCCCATCGACGCCACCACGTCGGCCACGGGCCGCCCGGAGGCCAGCGCCTCCGCGAAGATCTCCCGCCCCCGGCTGGTGTCGAACTCGCCCCGCTGCACCCGGCCGATGATGTCGGCCACGGCCGCGGGCCGCAGTGGAAAGTCGCCGATCGCCGTGCCACGCTCGTTGAGGGTGCGGAGCACGTCCTGCTGCATCCAGTTGCTCGCCACCTTTCCCTCGCCGACGAGCGTGGCCAGCTCCTCGAACCAGGCCACGAGTTCGCGGCCCTGGTTGACGAGCACGTCGGCGTCGTAGGCGGAGATCCGCCACTTCGCCTCCAGCGCCTTGCGGAGCGTTGCCGGCGGATCGCCCATCGCGGCCCGGGCGGCGGCCACCTCCGCCGCGGTCACCGTCACCGGCACCAGGTCGGGGTCGGGGAAGTAGCGGTAGTCGCTCGACTCCTCCTTGTGCCGCTGGGCCCGCGTCACCCCGGCCGGGTCGTCCCAGCCGCGGGTCTGCTTCGGCGCCGTGCCGAGCTCGGCCTTGGTGGCCTGCCACTCCTCCCATTGTCGGGCGGCCTCGTAGGCCAGCGCCCGCTCCACCGAGCGGAAGGAGTTCATGTTCTTGATCTCGACGATCGGCGTCTTGGCCACCCGCCCGTCGGGCTGCGGGACGTGGAGATTCACGTTGGCGTCCACCCGCAGGCTGCCCTCCTGCATGTTGCAGTCGCTGACGCCGAGGTACACCAACAGCAGCTTGAGCTCGTTGAGCCAGGCCCGGGCCTCCTGGGGCGACCGCAGGTCGGGGTGGGTGACGATCTCGCACAGCGGCGTGCCGGCCCGATTGAGGTCGATGCGGGTGTCGGCAGTGCCCGCCGCCTCGTCGTGCATGCTCTTGCCCGCGTCCTCCTCGAGGTGCACGCGGATGATGCCCACCTTCCGCGCGAAGCCGCCCTTGGGGTCCACGACCTCCAGGGCCCCGTCGCTGGAGAACGGCAGGTCGTACTGGCTGATCTGGTAGCCCTTGGGCAGGTCGGGATAGAAGTAGTTCTTGCGGTCCCACTTCGTGAACGGCGCGATCGTGCAGTCGAGGGCCAGCGCCGCCCGCACCGCCAGGTCGAAGGCGTGGCGGTTCATCACCGGGAGCGAGCCGGGCAGGCCCAGACACGTGGGGCAGACCTGGGTGTTCGGCGGGGCCCCGAACGCGGTGGGACAGCCGCAGAAGAGCTTCGTCCGCGTCTGCAACTGGACGTGCACCTCCAGGCCGATCACGGTGGTGTAGGGCGCGGTCGCGGCGGGGGGCGTCATGGCGGCGTCAGGCGTGGAGGGGCGGCCGGCGCAGGTGCCAGTCGGTGAGCCGCTGGTAGCGGTCGGCAGCCCGCAGGAGCAGGGGCTCGGCGAGCGCCGGGCCCTGGAGCTGGAAGCCGATCGGCAGGCCGGCCGCGGTGAAGCCGCAGGGAAACGAGATGCCGCCGATGCCGGCCAGGTTCGCGGGCACGGTGTACATGTCCACGAGGTACATCGCCAGCGGGTCGTTCTTCTTCTCGCCGAGCGCGAAGGCGGCGGTCGCCGACGTCGGCCCGCCGATCAGGTCCACCTGCCGGAAGGCGGCGACGTAGTCCTCGCGGATCAGCCGCCGCACCCGCAGGGCCTTGGCGTAGTAGGCGTCGTAGTAGCCGGCCGAGAGCGCGTAGGTGCCGAGCATCACCCGGCGCTTCACCTCGGGTCCGAAGCCCTCGCCCCGGCTGCGGGAGTACATCTCGACGAGCGGCGAGTCGCCCGCGGCCCGGTGCCCCTTGCCGGGCTCGGCCCGGTGTCCCCCGGCGGGCTCGGCCCGGTGTCCCCCCGCGGGCTCGGCCCGGTGTCCATAGTGCGCGCCGTCGTAGCGGGCGAGGTTGCTCGAGGCCTCGCACGGCGCGATCAGGTAGTAGGTCGGGATGCCATACTTCGCGTGCGGCAGTTCGACGTCGTGGATCGTGGCGCCGGCCGCCTTGAAGGCCGCGAACGCCTCCTCCACGCCCCGCGCCACCTCGGGATCGAGCCCGGCCGCGAAGTGCTCGGCCACGCGGCCGATCCGCAGGCCGGTCAGCGGCTGCTCCAGCATCTCCGAGTACCGCGGCACCGCGTCGCGAAGCGACGTCGAGTCGCCCGGGTCGTGGCCGGCGATCGTCTCCATCAGCAGCGCGCAGTCGGCCGCGGACCGGGCCATGGGACCGATCTGGTCGAGGCTGGAGGCGAAGGCCACGAGGCCCCGCCGGCTGACGGCGCCGTAGGTCGGCTTCAGGCCCGTGATCCCGCACAGCGCCGCGGGCTGGCGGATCGAGCCGCCCGTGTCCGAGCCGATCGCCACGGGCGCCATGTCGGCCGCCACGCAGGCCGCGGAGCCGCCGCTCGATCCGCCCGGGGCTCGCGACAGGTCCCAGGGATTGTGCACAGGCCCGAAGGCCGAGTTCTCGTTCGAGCCGCCCATCGCGAACTCGTCCATGTTGGTCTTGCCGACGATCACCGCGTCGGCGGCCCGCAGGCGGCGGACGACCTCGGCGTCGTACGGCGGGCGGAAGTGCTCGAGCATCCGCGACGCGCAGGTCGTCGGCATGTCGGCCGTGCACAGGGCGTCCTTCACGGCCACCGGCAGGCCCGCGAGCGGCCCGAGCCGCTGGCCCGCCTTGCGCCGGGCGTCGATCTCGGCCGCCCGCGCGAGGGCTCCCGCGCGATCCACCGCGAGAAACGCGTGCACCCGGCCATCGACCCGGGCGATCCTGTCGAGGAACGCCTCCACGCACTGCACGGCCGTGAGGTCGCCCTGGCGAACGGCCGTGACCAGATCGACGGCGGAGAGATCGAGTGGCTGCATGGCGGCGCCGCGGTGGCTCAGGCGGCTCCCGACTCGCCGAGCACGGCCGGCACCAGGAAGCACTCGCCGTCGTGCCGCGGGGCCGATTGCAGCGCCTCGGCGGTGGTCAGGCAGGGCTGCGGCTCGTCCGGCCGGAAGACGTTCGCCGCGTCGAGCGGATGGGCGAGCGGCTCCACGGCGGAGGTGTCGATCGCGGCGAGCTGCTCGACGACGCCCACGATCTTCGTGAGTTCGCTCGTCATCCGCTCCAGCTCGTCCGCGGACAAGGCCAGCCGCGCCAGCGACGCGACCTTGGCGACGGCCTCCCGGGAGATGGACATGGCGGGTGCCGGCGACGGGGCTTACGGACGGGCCCGCGGGCCGGACGGCACCGCCTCTTCCGCCGGGCGGGCGGCGGCCTTGTCGACCTTCGGCAGGCGGAAAGGCTTCTGGCGGACGAGCTTCGTGACCTTGCCGCCCTTGATGCACTGCGTGCACACCAGGAGCGTGGCGCTCGTGCCGTTGCCGACGGTGACCCGCAGCCGCTGCAGGTTCGGCTTGAACTTCCGCTTCGTGATGCCGGTGATCTTGGTGCCCACGCCGCCGAGATACTTGGCCTTGCCGCGGATCGTCACCTGATTGCCGACGGAAAAACCCTTGCCGCAGACCTGACAGGAACGTGCCACGGAACCACTCGAGCGGGAGGCGGGGAAGTTCGAAACCGAGGCCGAAAGCATACCCGGCCGGGATTTTCCGGCAAGGGCGGCCGGATTTCGGCCCGTCAGGGCGCGGGCACGGAGGCGACGAGCGCGGCCGCCTTCTGCCAGGCCGTCCAGGCTCCGACGACGATGAATCCGGCGGCCGAGAGCCACAGCAGCCCGTCGAACGCCCGTGACGGCCGCAGCCGCGGGTCGGACTGCCGGTAGCGGAAGAAGATCACCGCCACCGCCAGCCCCGCGAGCATCACGGCCTGCGCCACGCCGCTGGCGAGCACCATCTCCACGGGCTCACGGATCGCGATCGCCAGCCCGAGGGCCACCAGCGGCCAGGCCACCGCCACCCGCCGGGTCCACTTCCTGCGGCTGGCGTCGTCGCCGCGGACCAGGCCCGCGAGCGCCAGCCCGTCGCCGACGATCCGCGCGTTGCCGTCGGCGGCCGCGAACAGCGTCGAGTAGAGCACGGCGAAGGCCCCGGCGAGGAACACGTCGGCGGCCCACGGCCCGAACACGGGCACGTACATCGCGCCCAGCGTCCGCACCATCTCGCCACCCGCCGGCCGCAGCCCCAGGCGGCCGAGCGTCGCCGCGCCGAGCAGGTAGAAGGCGATCGTCACGGTCGTGTAGACCGCCATCGAGCACCAGGCGTCCACCTGCAGGACGCGAGTCCATCCCCGCGCCCGGGCGGCCCAGGCCGGCGTGTCGTCCCGCGGCCCCACGGCCCGTCCGTAGCCCTTCTCCAGGCACCAGTAGGGATAGAACATCAGCTCCGACGCCCCCACGCCGATGATGCCGAACGTGGCCAGGCCCGTCGCCAGCGGCGACCGGCCCGCCACCGCGGGCGGGATCGATGGCACGACGCCGCCGGCGATCTCGGCCGCCGAGAGCGCCCAGGCCGGGTCGCCCTGCAGCAGGGCCAGCGCGCAGAGCGTGACGGCCACGAACACGGCCACGAGCACGAGCGACACCCGCTCGATGACGCGGTAGCGGCCGAGGGCGAGCAGGCCCGACGTGACGACGGCCGTGCAGGCGGCCCAGATCGTCTCGTCGGCCGGCCGCGGCAAGGCCCGGGCCTCGGCCTCGAGGCCCTCGATCCGACCGCGGCCCGCGGCGGCTGCGGCCGCGTCGCCGCCGCGGGCCGCCGCCGCGGTGGCGATCCGTGCGGCCGTCAGGTCGTCGTGCACGCGGTTCCACTCGCGGCCCTGGGGCGAGAGCGGCACGGCCGCGGCGAGCGATTGGGCCACGCCCATGAGGATGCCGCCCTGCTGCACGACGATCAGCAGCGTCATCGCCGCCCAGCCCCAGTACAGCCAGCCGCGGCCGCCGAGCCGCGGGCCGGGAACGGCGTCGAAGGCCGCCAGCGGGGTGCGGCCCCAGGTGAGCGTGGAGCGGCCGATCTCGATCTGGGCGGCCACCTTGATCCCGCAGCCCAGCGCGATCAGCCACAGGAGCCGGCAGCCCGCCTCCGCGCCGGCGGTCGTGGCCGCGATCAGTTCGCCGGAGCCGACGATGCAACTGGCCAGCACGATGCCCGGGCCGAGCGCGGCGAGCGTCTCGCGGATCGTCCGCGGCGGCGGGCGTGGTCCTTCGGGCTGCGGTGTCATGGCCGCCACGATACCCGCCGCGATGCGGCTGCGCCTGCAACGCGTTCAGCCGCGGGGCGGCCGGCCGCCCGCGGAAGGCAGGCGGGCCAGCACGGCCTCGTGGAGCAGGCCGTTGGTGGCCACGCCGTCGCCGGCGTCGATCCGATCGCGGCCGGACCAATCGCTGAACCGGCCGCCGGCCTCGACGACGACGGTCTCGACCGCGGCCGCGTCCCAGGCGTTCATCAGCGGATCGACCATCACGTCGGCCCGCCCGGTCGCCACCAGCAGGTAGCCGTAGCCGTCGCCCCATGTGCGGACCACGCCGCAGTCGGCCTCGAGCCGGTCGCGGGCCGCGATCCCGGCGGCCGCGCCGCCGCTCCAGCGGGCGAACGAGGTGAAGTCGCTGGAGCAGAGCAGCGCCGCCCCGAGGCCGGCCCGCGGCGACACCCGCGCGGGGACGGCGGCCGCGCCGCCGCGGGCATGCCAGGCGCCGCCGCCACGGGCCGCGTAGACGACCTCGTCGAGGGCCGGGATCGCGATCACCCCGAGCACGCCCCGGCCCTCCCGCCGGCAGCCGACGAGCGTGGCGTACAGCGGCACCCCGCGGATGAACGACTTCGTGCCGTCGATCGGATCGACGATCCACTCGTAGCCCGAGCGGCCCGGCGTGCCGCCGGTCTCCTCGCCGAGGAAGCCGTCGTCGGGAAAGCGGCCGAGCAGTTCCTTCCGCAGCACCGCCTCCGCCGCGCGGTCGGCCTCCGTGACGGGCGAGGCGTCGGATTTCGTGTCCACCACCAGCCCGGCGGCGCCGAACCAGCGGAGCGTCTCGGCGGCGGCCAGTCCGGCGGCGGCGCGGGCCGCCTCCAGGCGGGCGGCGACGGAAGCCTCGACGGCGGGGGTCGTCATGGCGCGGTGCCCCCGGGCGTCGCGGCCGGCGTCCGCAGCGTCGCCAGAAGCAAGAGCCCCGCGCCGATCACGAGCCAGGTGTCGGCGAGATTGAAGATCGGCCAGTCGATGACGCCCGGAACGACGACGTGGATCCAGTCGCGGACCGCCCGCACGGGCTCGCCCAGCCGCTCCGGCGGCGCGTGCCAGGTCAGTCCCGGGAGCCCCAGCCGGTCGTAGAGGTTGCCGAGGATGCCGCCGACGATCAGCCCCAGCGCGGCGACGAGCCAGCGGTCTATGCGGGTCGCGGGCCGGGCCATCATCGCCAGGATGCCGCCGATCGCCACCACGGAAACCGCGGCGAACCCCAGCCCCATCCCCTGCCCCATGCCGAACAGGGCCCCCTCGTTGAGGTTCGTCTCCAGCGACAGCACGCCGTCCACGAGCGTGATCGGCGGGCTCGTGCCGGGCATGCCGAGCCGGCGAAAGATCAGGTGCTTGGTCAGCAGGTCGCCCGCGGCCGTCAGCAACGCGACCGCGCCGAACAGCGGCCATCCGAGGCCGGACGCGGACATGCGGACTCCTTCCCGTGATGCCGATCGCCGCGTTGCCGGCTCACCGCGGCTGACGGGGCCGACCGCCGCCCTCGCCCCGCTCCTCGCGTTCGGCGCAGCGGATGCACAGCGACGCGAACGGGATCGCCTCCAGCCGCTTCTTCGAGATCACGGCCTGGCAATCCTCGCAGATGCCGAACGTCCGGGCCCGGATCCGCTCCAGGGCCCGCTCGACCAGTTCCAGGGTGCCCTCCTCGGAGGCCATCAGGCTGAGGGTGAACTCCTGCTCGAAGGCGTCGGAGCCGATGTCGGCCATGTGGATCGGCATGCTCGACAGGTCGCCGCTGGCCTCCGACCGGGTCTTGCGGAGAGCCGCGTCGGCCATGGTCGAAACGTCGCCCCGCAGCCGGGCCCGCATCGTCTCGAGGGCCGCCTTGAAGACCTTCAGTTCCGCCGCTTTCATCGCCTCGCCCGCCTGCCGGATCCGTGGGACGTGCGGTTTTTTCCGCACCGCCGAGCCCGTCAAAAGTAATTGACGTCCAGGCAGGCTGTCAAACTGGCAGGCGAAAACCGTGTTTTGGCCCCGATCGGCGCGTGGTCCAGGCTCGGCAAACCTTGCTGGTCGTGTTGGGGTGACCTACCTTTGACCCCGTCGGGGCCGCGTTCCCGACGGGCTCCCCTCACCGGCCGGCCGCCGCCTGCCGATGCAAAGGGGCATCGATTCGGAGGTCCTCTTGGCCGTCGCCGCCCGCACCGACCTCGCCTTCCAGCAGTGCATCGACCCGGCCTGCGCGGCGACCTTCGCGGTGGACGAGGTGCTCACCTCCTGCCCCGCCTGCGGCAACCTGCTGGACGTCGAGTACGACTGGGACCGGCTCCGCCCGCCGAACTCCTTCGAGTTCTTCGAGCGGAAGTGGATGCGGCGGAGCGACCCGCTGGCCTTCAGCGGCGTGTGGCGGTTTCACGAACTGCTGCCCTACGCCCCGCGCGAGGCGGTGGTCACGATCGGCGAGGGCCAGACGATGTGCCCGCCGTCCGACGGCGTGGCCGGCTACGTGGGCCTGAACCGCGGCCGCCTGTTCCTCCAGTACGAGGGCCTCAATCCCTCGGGCTCGTTCAAGGACAACGGCATGTCGGCGGCCTTCACCCACGCGCGGATGATCGGGGCCCGCCGCGCCGCCTGCGCCTCCACCGGCAACACCAGCGCGTCGCTGGCCGTCTACTGCGCCGTCACCCGGCTGATGCGGGCCGTCATCTTCATCGGCTCGGGCAAGATCTCCTCGGGCAAGCTCTCCCAGGCCCTCGACTACGGGGCGCTCACGATCCAGATCGCCGGCGACTTCGACGACGCCATGGCGCGGGTCAAGGAGGTCTCCGGGAGGCTGGGCATCTACCTGGTCAACAGCGTCAATCCCTTCCGCCTCGAGGGGCAGAAGACGATCATGTTCCGGGTGCTGGAGTCGCTCGGCTGGGAGGTGCCCGACTGGATCGTGGTGCCCGGCGGCAACCTGGGCAACTCCAGCGCCTTCGGCAAGGCCTTCGCGGAGCTGCGGAAGCTCGGCCTCATCGACCGCGTGCCGCGGCTGGCGGTGATCAACGCCGCGGGCGCCAACACGCTCTACGAGCTCTACCACCGCCGCGGCCTCCGCTGGCAGGGCGGCCGGGCCGACCTGGCGCCCGCCTGCCATTACTACGACGAGCTCGACCGGGCCGACAGGCGGGCCGACACGATCGCCAGCGCCATCGAGATCAACCGGCCGGTGAACCTCAACAAGTGCCTGCGGGCGCTGGAGGTCTGCGACGGCGTGGTGCGGCAGGTGAGCGAGCAGGAGATCCTCGACGCCAAGGCCCAGGTGGGCGCCGGCGGCCTGGGCTGCGAGCCGGCCAGCGCCGCCAGCGTGGCCGGGGCGCGGCAGCTGGTGGCCGAAGGCGTGATCGGCCGCGACGAGCGGGTGGTCTGCATCCTCACCGGCCACCAACTCAAGGACCCCACCGCCACCGTCGCCTACCACACCACCGACCAGAAGCTCTTCAACGACGTGCTCGGCCGCCGCGGCGTGAGCCGGGCGAGCTTCGCCAACCGGGCCGTGAGCGTGGGCAATCGCGTGGAGGAGATCGTCCAGGCGATCGACCTCTACGGCTGATCCACCCGTCTCCACCCGTCGTTCCCGTCCGCCCGCCGCCCTCGTCGCGGCCCACATGCAGGAGGCTTTCGTGTCCGCCAGTCCGCTCCGTCTCGTCGTCCACGGTGCCGCCGGCCGCATGGGCCAGCGGGTGATCGCCTGCGCCGCGGCCGACACGCCCCCGTGGCGGCTCGTGGCCGCCGTGGAGCGGGCCGGCCATCCGCGGGCCGGGGCCGACGCCGGCACGCTCGCCGGCATCGGCCCGGCCGGCGTCGCGGTCGCCGCCGACCTGGCCGCGGCGGCCGACGTGGTCATCGACTTCTCGCTGCCGGAGGCCGTGGCGGGGATCGTGGCGGCCTGCGTCGCCCGCCGGCTGCCGCTGGTCGTGGCGACCACGGGCCTGGAGGACGGCGAGCGGCGGGCGATCGCGGAGGCCGCGCAGGCGATCCCGATCCTCCAGTCGCCGAGCATGAGCCTGGCGGTGAACATCGCCATGGACCTCGTGGGGCGGGCCGGGGCCCTGCTCGACCGGGTCGGCGGCCGCACCGACGTGGAGATCATCGAGTGCCACCACCGGCACAAGGAGGACGCGCCGAGCGGCACGGCGCTGAAGTTCGGCGCCATCGTGCGGGAGCAGATGCGGCAGACCCGCGAGGCCCACGGCCGCGCGGGCCGGCCCGGCGCCCGGCCGGCCGACGAGATCGGCTACCACGCGGTCCGCGCCGGCGACAATCCCGGCGAGCACACGATCCTGTTCGGCATGGATGGCGAGTCGTTCGCCGTCAACGTGCGGGCCACCAGCCGCGACTGCTACGCCCGCGGGGCCCTCGCCGCCGCCCGGTTCCTCGTCGGCAAGCCGGCTGGCCTGTATTCGATGCGCGACGTGCTGGGCATCGCCTGAAGACCCCGCGACCGCCAGGGGGCTGTCAGGGCACGAGCCGATCGCCGAACCGGTCGGGATCGTCCAACGCCCGCATCTGCTCCGCGAGGAGCCGCCGCATCGCCGCGAGCGTGTCCGCGTGGCGTGGGTCGGCGGCGAGGTCGCGCTGCACCGGCTCCGGGGCCACGCCCGACGCGTCCCGCACGCCGCTCGCCGCGTGGTCCGCGAGCAGTTCGTGGGGATTCTCCCGGAGGTTGAAGAGTTGCGTGCGGCGGATGCCGAGTTCGGGCAGTTCCACCTCCACGAGCTTCCAGTCGCCGCGGCGGACGGCCCGGCAGCCGGGCGGGCCGTCGCCGGAGTAGACGCCGTACATCACCTCGCGGATCGCCGGCGTGCGACCATGGAGCACCGGCAGGAAGCTCGTGCCCTCGTTCGTGGCCGGAATCTCGACGCCCGCGATCTCGCAGAGCGTGGCCAGCACGTCGAGGAGGTAGACGTTGCCGGCCGCCCGCGAGCCAGGCTTCACGCCGGGGCCCTTGACGATCAGCGGCACCCGCCACGAGTGCTCGTAGAGGTTCTGCTTGCCCATCAGGCCGTGGCGGCCGACGGCGATGCCGTGGTCGGACGTGTAGAAGATCCAGGTGTTCTCCAGTTCGCCGCGGGCCGCGAGCCGCTCGAGCACGCGGCCGATCTGGGCGTCGATGTTCTCGCTGCAGGCGCACTCGCGGCCCTTCTCGTTGCGGATCGTGGCGGGATCGCGGCGGTCCCAGACGCCGCTCACGGCGGTCTCGTCCCGCCGGCCGGGGCGATGGAGCGGAAACGGGTGCGCCGGCAGCCAGTTGACCGGCAGCGGCGGCCGTCGCGCCGCGGCGGGGGGCAGGGTCGCGCGGTCGGCGTGGTTCACGGCGCCGTAGCGGGCGAGGAGTTCCGGGGTGCCGTCGCGGGTGTCGTGCGGGTGCGAGAACCCGAGATAGACGAGGAACGGCTCGCGGTCGCCCTTCCGCTCCCGGTCGTCGAGGAAATCGAGCACGCGGTCGGCGTGCCAGGCGCTGCCCCCGTCATGCGTGCCCGCCCGCTTCGTGGCGTCGTGCCGCACCGTGAACTTCCGGCTCG
>Ga0315900_10009678_pt1 | contig 12176 bp, 8 predicted proteins | sample LakEriMetagenome_FD_203521 | JGI IMG/M metagenome (GOLD analysis project Ga0315900, IMG submission 203521) | Freshwater fungal communities from buoy surface, Lake Erie, Ohio, United States - Buoy 12 MA114 | ecosystem: Environmental > Aquatic > Freshwater > Lake > Lake biofilm | place: USA: Lake...
TCAGCGAGCTCCCGATGTACCGAATTCTCGCTTCAGCAGGCCGCCAGAACCTTCCCGTGGCCCACCGGATCGCCGACACCGTACTCTGCCTTCCGATTCATCCCGATCTCACGGACACCATGGTCCACCGGATCGCCGACCTGATCGTCAGCGCATGACACCGTGCTCCGATCGACGACGACTCCACCCTTGTCCCGGCTTGACGCCATGCCCTCGATCAAAATCGCCTCTGGTTACACCGGACCGGGCGGATCGACCGTCGCTCTGGTGAATCTCACCAACGCCCTGAACGCCGCCGGCGTCACATGCACCATGTACGGGCCGCACGAGTGGCATCTCGACCGATGCCGCGCGGCGAGGCTCGAGGATCTGTCCTTTGAGGTCCACGACGGACTGATCACCCACTTCCTCCCCCTCCAGTACCGCCCCAACGTCGCCAGCGTGGTCCTGGCGAGCCACGAGAAGTGGTGGTTCCCCGTCGGCCGCATCCCCAGGCATTGGGACCGCGCGGTGTTTCTTCATGAAGCCCACCGCGATTTCCACGCCGACTACACCGGTGAATCCCTCCTCATTCCCAACCTCCGCGAACCACTCACCGCCGTGGCCAAGACCGGCGTCGCGACGGTGGCCGGCGTGATCGGCAGCATCGAGGAACGGAAGCAGACGCACGTCTCCATTCTCAGGGCTCTCGGTGACGGACGCGAAAAGGTCCTGGTGTTCGGACAGGTGTCCGACGGTCGCTACTTCGACCACCACGTCGCCCCGCTGCTCGGTTTGCGTGTCGAATGGTGTGGTTATGCGACGGACAAGCAGGCGATGTACGACTCGATAGGCAGTGTCTATCACTCGTCACTGGGCGAGGTGGCCTCCCTCGTGAAGGATGAGTGTCACGCCACGAACACCGCCTTCTTCGGTAATGCGGAGACAGCGAACGAGGTGAGCACGATGTCGAACGACGGCATCGTGGCGCGGTGGATCGAAGCCCTCGGATTGGGAACGACCGCGGCATCTCGGGCTGAGCCGTCACGCTGAGCAGCGCGGCGGACGCCGCGACTCAGGGCGACGACAGCCGAGAGCGAATCTCTTCCGTCAGGAAAAGGAACGATCTTTCGTCGTAGGACGCCACGATCTGTTCTCGGGTCGCCACCCGGCTCTGGACGGTGATCCATTCCCCTCTCTCGTGCGCCAGATGGTGGGCATGCTTCCGCTCGAACAGCTCGCCATAGTGCCGCCAGGATTCGTCCGCCTTGCCCCGAGAGAAGTGCACGATCCGGATGTCGAGACACACGGCGAGACGGAATCCGGCACGATGACAGCGAAAGGTGAAGTCGGCGTCGTACCCGTGCCAACCGTCGAACGTCACCTCGTCGAAGCCGATCCGCTCGGCGACTTCACGGCGTGCAGCGATGAACACGCCATCCATACCCTGGATGCCCCCGTTGACCTCTTCGGGGGCACCGAAAAACTCCACCGTGTATCCGTCCGGGTCACGATGCGACACGATCCCGCGGGCATGACGGATGCCGGAGGCGGCCCAGAACATCGCGGACAATCGTGTCGTTCCCGCCACTCCGACGACGTCCCAGCGCGCCGCATGCCGGCGCAACGTGGCGCCGAGGTCCGCCGAGAGAATCTCGATGTCGTCGTGCGAGAAAACGACGATGTCACCCCTCGCCGCCCGTAGGCCGCGATTGTAGCCCTCGCTCAGCGAGCGAGCGTCGCTGATCCGGATGACCTCGTAAGGCTCGGCTCCCATGCCGGAGGCGTACGAGGCCGACACGGCGGCGAACTTCGCGTCATCGACGCTGCAGACGACCACCGAGATCATGGGTCGCGTGCTCCCGAACGATCGGTCCACCGGCCGACCGGTCACGCGCCACGACACGAGTGACCCGGCCGGTCGTCCCGGGAGTATAGGGGTACCACGGTCGATCCCTCGTGTCGGGGGGGCCTCGTGGACGGGCCCCCCCTCACGGCCGCGGCATGACCGTCGTACAGCGACCATGGTACGATCCGGCCGGTCGAGGGACCGTTCCCATCACCCGAGCCCGGAAGGACCGTCCATGGCCACGCCGCGTCCCGACGACCGTTCCCGCAGCGTCACGCAACTCTCGATCGGCGAATACCTGATCCGGCGCCTCGCCGACTACCAGATCCGCCACGTCTTCGGCGTGCCGGGGGACTACGTCCTCGGCTTCTATTCGATGCTCGAGCGCAGCCCGCTCGACCTCGTCAACTGCACGCGCGAGGACTGTGCCGGGTACGCCGCCGACGCCTACGCCCGGCTCAACGGCATGGGAGCCCTGTGCGTCACCTACGGCGTCGGCGGGCTGTCGGTCGTCAACTCGGTGGCCGGCGCGTGGGCGGAGAAGAGCCCGGTGGTGGTGATCTCCGGGGCCCCGGGGCTCGACGAGCGCGGCGAACGGCCGCTCCTCCACCACTGCGTCCGCGAGTGGACGACGCAGTACGAGGTCTTCCAGAAGGTGTGCGCGGCGGCCACCGAGATCCGCGAGTCCGACACCGCCTTCCGGGAGATCGACCGCGTCCTCGACATCTGCTTCCGGCAGAAGCGGCCGGTGTACATCGAGCTGCCGCGCGACATGGTCGACGTCGTGCCCGACTCGATCCGCCCCTACCTCGCGCCGCCCCGGGCGAGCGACCCGGCGGCGCTCGCGGAGGCGGTGAAGGAGGCCGTGGAGCGCATCGAGCAGGCCAAGGCGCCGGTGATCATCGCCGGCGTCGAGCTCCACCGCTTCGGCCTCCAGGCCGAGACGATCGCGCTGGCGGAGGCCTCGGGCATCGCCGTCGCCTCGACGCTCCTGGGGAAGAGCGTGGTGAGCGAGATCCATCCGCTCTACGTCGGCCTCTACGAGGGGGGGATGGGCCGCCCCGAGGTGACGCAGTTCGTCGAGTCGAGCGACTGTCGGATCCTCCTCGGCACCATCCTCACCGACATCGATCTGGGGATCTTCACGGCGAACCTCGACCCGCGCCGCACGATCCACGCCACCGCCGACGACCTCCGCATCAGCCACCACCACTTCCACGGCGTCCTCCTCGAGGACTTCATCCGCGAGCTGGCGAAGGCCGCCCCGCGCGGCGCGCCGCGGGCGCTGCCCCCCGGCCCTTCCGCCGTGGCCGGCCCGTGGGAGCTCCACGCGGAGGCACCGATCACGATCGCCCGCCTCGTGCGCCGGTTGAGCGAGGCCCTCGACGAGCGCACGATCGTCGTCGCCGACGTGGGGGACGCGCTGTTCGCCTCGAGCGAGCTCGTGATCCGCGGCCACACCGAGTACATGTCGCCCGCCTACTACACCTCGATGGGGTTCGGCGTGCCGGCGGCGCTGGGATCGCGCTCGGCCCGGCCCGATCTCAAGGTCGTGGTGCTCGTCGGCGACGGCGCCTTCCAGATGACCGGGATGGAGCTCTCCACCCTCGTCGGCCGCCGCCAACCAGCGGTGGTGATCGTCCTCGACAACGCGGGCTACGGCACGGAGCGCGTGATCCTCGACGGCTCCTTCAACGACATCAACCCCTGGCGCTACGAGCGCCTCCCCGATCTGCTCGGCGGCGGCACCGGGCACGAGGTGCGCACCGAGGGGGACTTCGACCGGGCCCTCCGCGCCGCCCTCGCCGACCCTCCGGCGCTGCACCTGATCCGGGTCCACCTGGCCCGCGACGACTTCAGCCCCACGGTGCGGCGGCTCGGCGAGAGCCTCTCCAAGCGGCTCCGCGACTGAGGCGCCGCGGCTATCATGGGCGGTCGGCCCGCGTGCGCGGGTCGGTCACACCGGAGGTCCGACGCATGGGGAGTGGGTCCGAAGTCTTCCGCGGCTGCATGCCGGCCCTCATGACGCCCTGCCGGGCCGACCGCTCCATCGACCACGCGGCGCTCGTGCGCTCGGCGCGGCGGCTGGTCGACGCGGGGATGAGCGCGGTCGTCTACTGCGGCTCGATGGGGGACTGGCCGCTCCTCTCCGACGAGGAGCGGCAGACCGGCGTGCGGCTCCTCGTCGAGGCCGGGATTCCCGTCGTCGTGGGCACCGGCGCGCAGAATCCGCGACTCGCGGCGGCCCACGCCGCGCACGCCCGCGCGGTCGGCGCCGCGGGGCTGATGGTCATCCCGCGGGTGCTGTCCCGCGGCGGGGCGGCGGCGGCGCAGGAGTTCCATTTCTCGCGCGTCCTCGAGGCCGGCGGCGACCTCCCGGCGGTGATCTACAACAGCCCCTATTACGGCTTCCAGACCCGTGCCGACCTGTTCGCCAGGCTGCGGCGGCGCCACCCCAACCTCGTCGGCTTCAAGGAGTTCGGCGGGGCCGAGTCGCTCTCCTACGCCGCGGAGTTCATCACGTCGGGCGACGCCGATCTCGCGCTCATGGTCGGGGTCGACACGCAGGTCTTCCACGGCTTCGTGCGCTGCGGCGCCGTGGGGGCCATCACCGGCATCGGCAACGCCCTGCCGGGACCGGTGCTCAGGCTCGTGGAACTCTGCGGGCAGGCGGCGGCGGGCGACGCGGAGGCGCGGCGGCTGGCGCTCGAACTCGAGGAGGCGCTCCGCGTCCTCTCCACCTTCGACGAGGGGCCCGATCTCGTCCTCCACTACAAGTTCCTCATGGTGCTCGAGGGCCATCCCGAATACGAGCACCACCTCGATCCGACCGACGCGCTCTCCCCCTCGCAGCGCGAGTTCACCCGCGCGCAGTGGCGGCTGTTCCGCGACTGGTGGACGCACTGGCCGGGGTCGCGCCGATGAGTCCCGACGGGGGGATCCGCGTCGTCGATTCGCACACCGGGGGTGAGCCGACCCGCGTGGTGGTGGAGGGGGGGCCGGACCTCGGGGCGGGCCCGCTGCCGGAGCGGCTGCGGCGCTTCCGCGACCACCACGACCCGTTCCGCCGTACCGTGATCCTCGAGCCACGCGGCGGCGACACCCTCGTCGGCGCGCTCGTCGTGCCCCCCTCCGACCCCTCCTGCGTCGCCGGCGTGATCTTCTTCAACAACGCCGGCTTCCTGGGGATGTGCGGCCACGGCGCCATCGGTCTGGCGGTGACGCTCGCCTGGCTGGGGCGGATCGGCCCGGGGCGCCACCGGATCGAGACGCCGGTCGGCGTCGTCGCCGTCGACCTCCACGACGCGCACACCGTGTCGATCGACAACGTCCCCTCCTACCGCCACCGCCACGGCGTCCGGCTCGAGGTGGAGGGGGTCGGAACGATCGTCGGCGACGTGGCCTGGGGGGGGAACTGGTTCTTCCTCTCGGGCGACGTCCCTTGCGACCTGGTCCCGGAGAACGTCGGCCGGCTCACTTCCGCCGCGACGGCGGTGCGGCGGGAACTCGGGCGCCGCGGCGTCACCGGGGAGGGGGGCGCCGAGATCGACCACGTGGAGTTCTTCTCCGCGCCGCACGGCGCCGGTGCCGACTGCCGCAACTTCGTCCTCTGTCCGGGGGGCGCCTTCGACCGCTCCCCCTGCGGCACTGGCACGAGCGCCAAGATCGCCTGCCTGGCGGCGGAGGGGGTGCTCGCCCCCGGGGCCGCCTGGGTACAGGAGAGCGTCATCGGGAGCCGCTTCACCGCCCGCTACCGCCCGGGGGAACCCGGCAGGATCCTCCCCACGATCACCGGCCGCGCGTACGTCTGCGGCGAGGCGACGCTCGTCCGCCAGGAGGGGGACCCGTTCGCCGCCGGCATCGTCTTCGGAGCCGACGCATGACCCTCCCCTCCCCCGCCGATACCACCCCCGCCGGCCGTCCCGACGTGATCGTCGTCGGGGGCGGGGTGATCGGCGTCGCCTGCGCGCATTACCTCGCGGCGGCGGGGCTCGGCGTGACCGTCATCGACCAGGGGACGATCGGCGGCGCGTGCTCCGGCGGCAACTGCGGCTACGTCTGCCCGAGCCACGTCCTCCCCCTCACCGAACCGGGCGCGGTGGGCATGGCGATCCGCTCGCTGTTCACCCCCGACGCCCCCTTCCGGGTCAGGCCGCGGCTCGATCCCGCGCTGTGGCGGTGGATGTGGCAGTTCGCGAAGCGCTGCACCCATCGGCAGATGCTCGAGGCGGGGGTGCACCTCAAGGCGATCCTCGACGCGTCGATCGCCGAGTACCGCAGGCTCGTGCGCGAGGAGGGGCTCGACTGCCAGTGGAAGGAGACCGGGCTGCTGTACGTCTTCCGCACGGCCCGCGGCATGAAGGCCTTCGGGGAGACCGACCGGCTCCTCACCGACCGGTTCGGGGTGCCCGCCGTGCGCCTCGACGGCGCCGCGCTCCCCGCGTTCGACCCGGCGCTCAAGGTCGGGCTCGCCGGGGCCTACCACTACCCCGGCGACGCGTCGCTGCGCCCCGACCGCCTCATGGAGTCGTGGCAGCGGCTCCTCGCCGGCCGCGGCGTGCGCTTCGTCGAGCATTGCCGGCTAGAGCGCGTGCACCGCTCCGGGGCGCGGGTGACCGGCCTGGAGACGTCGCACGGCCCGATGGCGGCCGGGCGGTACGTGTTCGCGCTCGGGGCGTGGAGCCCGCGGATCGCCGGGCAGCTCGGCTGCCCGATCCCGATCGAGCAGGGGAAGGGCTACTCGGTGACCATGCACCGGCCCGATCCCTGCCCGACCCATCCCATGCTCTTCCCGGAGCACCGCATCGGCGTCTCCCCCTTCGACGACGGCTACCGGCTCGGCTCGATGATGGAGTTCTCCGGATACGACACGTCGATCCCCGAGCGGCGCATCCGGCAGCTGCGCGAGTCGGCGGTGCCCTATCTCGTCACCCCCTGCGGGGCGGGCCCCGAGCGGACCTGGTACGGCTGGCGGCCGATGACCTGGGACAGCCTGCCGATCATCGGTCCGGTGCCCGGGGCTGGGAACGCCTGCCTCGCCACCGGCCACAACATGCTCGGGACGAGCCTGGCGACGGCCACCGGCCGGCTGGTCGCCGAGCTGGTCACCGGGGCCGCGCCGCACATCGACCCGGCCCCGTTCTCTCCGGCCCGGTTCTGACCGGATGAGACGCCCCCCGGGCCCGCGGGAGACGAGGCCGGACGGTGCCCACCCCGTCCCGGGGAGGCCGGACGCTGGTCCCTCCGGCCCCGGGAGGCCGGACGCGGACTACGCGTCGTAGTAGAGGCAGAACTCGTAGGGATGCGGCCGCCGGCGCATCGGCGCCACCTCCCGCTGCCGCTTGTAGCGGATCCATTGCTCGATGACGTCGGGGGTGAAGACACCGCCCTTGAGGAGGAAGCCGTGATCGGCCTCGAGCGCGTCGAGCGCCTCCTGCAGCGTCTGCGGCGCCTGCTCGAGGTGGGCGAGGTCCTTGGGGGGCGCCTTGTAGAGGTCCCGGTCGAGCGGCTCGCCGGGATCGAGACGCTGCTCGATGCCGTCGAGCGCGGCCATGAGGATCGCCGCGAAGGCCAGGTAGGGGTTGCAGGTCGGGTCGGGGCAGCGGAACTCGACCCGCTTGGAGGCGGGCTGCCGCGAGTACATCGGGATCCGGCAGGCGGCCGAGCGGTTGCGGCCGGAGTAGGTGAGGTTCACCGGCGCCTCGTACCCGGGGACGAGCCGCTTGTAGCTGTTGGTGGTCGGGTTGGTGATCGCCAGGAGCGCGGGGGCGTGGCGGAGGATGCCGCCGATGGCGAACAGCGCCATGTCGGACAGGCCGGCGTACCGTTCGCCGGCGAACAGCGGCCGCCCCTCCTTCCACAGCGAGATGTGGACGTGCATGCCCGAGCCGTTGTCACCGACGATCGGCTTGGGCATGAAGGTCGCCGACTTGCCGTGGCGACGGGCCACGTTGCGCACGATGTACTTGTAGAGGCAGACCTGGTCGGCCATCCGCACCAGGTCCTGGTAGCGCATGTCGATCTCGCACTGCCCGGCGGTGGCCACCTCGTGGTGCTGCGCCTCGACGTCGATCCCCGACTGGATCATCACCTGCATCATCTCGTTGCGCAGGTCCATCATCCGGTCGCGCGGGGGGACGGCGCCGTTGCCCTCCTGGAAGCGGAGCTTGCCCCCCAGGTTCGGCTTCTCGTCGCGCCCCCGGTTCCACTCCGCCTCCACGGAGTCGACGTGGTAGTAGCCCTCGTGCGCGTTCTGGTCGAAGCGGACCTCGTCGAAGACGAAGAACTCCACCTCCGGGCCGACGTGGCAGGTGTCGGCGACGCCGGTGTCACGGAGGTGCCGCACCGCCTTGCGGGCCACGTGGCGAGGGTCGCGCGAGTAGTCCTCCCGGGTCGTCGGGTCCTGCACGTTGCAGATCATCGAGAGCGAGGGGAGCGCCGTGAAGGGGTCGACGACGGCGGTCTCGGGCTGGGGCACGAGGAGGAGATCGCTCTGGTCGACGCTCTGCCACCCCTTGAGGCTCGAGCCGTCGACGCCGAGCCCGTCGGCGAAGGTCTCCTCCTCGAGCTTGCCCACGGGGATCGTCAGGTGCTGCCAGGCGCCGAGGAAGTCGGCGTAGCGGAAGTCGACCGCCTTGACCTCCTTCTCGCGGCACATAGCCAGCACTTCACGGGGCTTCATGGGGACTCCTGGCCGGGAGGAAGGGCACCGGGCTCGCCCGGGGGATCCCCATCATACGCAGGGCTCCGCGCCGCGGCCGGCGGCGGCCCCCGGGCGGCGGCGGCGGTCTTTCGCGGCCGCGGCGGTGGGTCTACCATGGGTCGGGGAGCCTTCCGTCCGGCGTCCGTCCCGAGGAGTCCGTTCATGTCCGGCCCCGCGTCGAAGCCCCGTCTCCGTGCGGCGATCCTCCTCCCCGGGTTCCTCGCCCTCGCCATCCTCCTCCCGGCGACCCGAGCCGCCGTCCGCGCCGACGACGCCGGGGACCCGACCACGGTCGTCGACCGGCTCGTGGGGACGCGGGCGGGCGACTTCCGCCTGCCCAACGTGACGACCGGCGACGAGGTCTGGTTCTACGGCCTGGGGCGCGCCAACGGCATGCTCGGCCGGCTGATGGGGCTCGGGCGGGTACAGGGGGCGGTGCTCGTATTCGTCTCCCCCGGCTGTCCGCTCGGCGACAAGTACCTGCCGCGGCTCGGCGAGCTCGCGACGCGCTACGCCGACCGCGGCATCCTCTTCTTCGCCGTCGCCTCCGGTGCCGGCGAGTCGCCCGAGGGGCTGAAGGCCTGGGCGGCGGAGCGACGGCTCGGCGTGCCGCTGCTCCACGACGCCGGCAACGTCGTCGCCGATACGCTGATGGTGGAGCGGTCGAACGACTGCATCCTCGTCGACGCGCGGGCGGTGATCCGCTACCGCGGCGCGATCGACGACCAGTACGGCTACGACGCCTCCCTCCCCGAACCGCGCCACACGTGGCTCGTCGATTCGATCGACAGATTGCTCGCCGGGACGGCGAAGCAGATCGACCCCAAGGGCACCCCCGTCTCCGGGTGCCGGCTCACGAAGGTGGAGCCGGCGCCGTCGAAGCTCGCGGCTCTCGACCGCGTCCGGCCGGCGAGCGCGGTCATCGACGCCTGGCTCGACGAGCACGAGCCGCTGCCGGCGATCGACGGCCCCGTCACCTGGACCGGCGGCGTCGCCGCGATCCTCCAGGCGAAGTGCCAGGCCTGCCACCGCCCCGGCCAGGTGGGGGGCTTCTCGCTCTTGGAGTACGACGACGCGTTCCGCCGCTCGGCGATGATCGCCGAGGTGGTGGAGAACCGGCGCATGCCCCCCTGGCACGCCGACCCGCGCCACGGCCACTTCTCCAACGACCGTCGTCTCTCCCCCGACGACCGCGCCAAGCTCCTCGCCTGGGCCGCCGCGGGGGCGCCACGCGGCGACGGTCCGGAGCCGCCGCCGCGGGAGTTCCCCGAGGGATGGACGATCGGGACCCCCGACATCGTCTTCGAGATCCCCGCCGCCAACCCGATCCCCGCCCAGGGGACGATGCCCTACGTCAACGTGTCGGTGCCGACGAACTTCACCGAGGACATGTGGATCCAGGCGGCCGAGGCCCGCCCCGGCGACTTCGGCGTCGTCCATCACATCATCGTCTTCGTCGACGAGCCCGGCGGCCGTCGCGGCCGCGGCTTCGAGGGTCTCGGCCACCTCTGCGGCTACGCGCCGGGCGACATGCCGAGCGTCTATCCGCCCGGCACCGCGAAGCGGATCCCGGCGGGCAGCTCGCTCCGCTTCCAGCTCCACTACACCCCCAACGGCGTCGCCACCACCGACCGCTCGAAGGTCGGCCTGATCCTCGCCAAGGCCCCGCCCGAGCGCGAGGCGCTCACGGTCGGCATCGCCAATCCGCAGTTCCTCATCCCCCCCGGCGCGTCGTCCCATCCGGTGCGCTCGCAGGTGCCGGTGAGGAAGCCGACGCGCCTCCTCTCCTTCATGCCCCACATGCACCTCCGCGGCAAGTCGTTCAAGTACACGCTCGAGGAGCGGGGCAAGGATCCCGAGGTGCTGCTCGACGTCCCCGCCTTCGACTTCGGTTGGCAGAGCTACTACTACCTCGCCGAGCCGCGGGAACTGCCGGTGGGGGCGAAGATCGTCTGCGACGCCGTTTTCGACAATTCCACCGCGAACCCCGCCAATCCCGATCCCACGAAGCCGGTGACGTGGGGGGAGCAGACATGGGAGGAGATGATGATCGGCTACGTCGACGTCGACTTCCCCCGCGCCGATCCCCCCGAGGGCACCTGACCGCCGCGGTCGGAAGCGCCGTCGGGCGAGGCCGAGGGTAGACTCCGGAGGGTCGCGGGCCGTCTCCCGCGCCCGGGGGCGTTCGATGACCGGCAGCATTCCCACCTCGCGGTACGCTCCGCTCCTCGTCCTCGCCGCCCTCGTCCCCGCGGCGCGCGGGGAGGAGCCGACGCCCGCGACCTGGAGGGACTCGATCCGGCAGGTCTTCGCCGATCGCTGCTTCTCCTGCCACGGGGCACTCGCGCGGCAAGCGGGGCTGCGTGTCGATTCGGTCGCCGGGCTCCTCGCCGGAGGCGATTCCGGGCCGGCGGTGGTGGCGGGCGACCCGGCGGCGGGCACGCTCCTGGCCCGGCTCGTGACCACCGATCCCGACGAGCGCATGCCGCCGGAGGGGGAGGCCGAGCCCCTTTCCCCGGCGCAGGTCGGCGTGCTCCGCGCCTGGATCGCCGCCGGCTGTCCGACCCCCGACGACGACCGGCCCGAGGCCGATCCGCGCGACCACTGGTCCTTCCGGCCGCGTGCCCGCCCCGCCGTGCCCGCCGCGGCCCATCCGCAGCGAGTGCGGAACCCCGTCGACGCCTTCCTCGATGAGGCACGCGGCCGCGTCGGCGTCGCGCCGCAGCCGGAAGCGCCGCGGCCGGTGCTCGTGCGCCGGCTGTGGCTCGATCTGGTCGGCGTCCCCCCCGCCCCGGACGACCTGGCGGCGGCCGTCGCCGATCCCGCCCCCGATTGGTACGAGCGCCTCGTCGACCGGCTCCTCGCCGATCCGCGCCACGCCGAGCGGCAGGCACGGCACTGGATGGACGTGTGGCGCTACGCCGACTGGTGGGGCCTCGGCGACCAGCTCCGCAACAGCCAGAAGCACGTCTGGCACTGGCGCGACTGGATCGTCGAGTCGCTCGACGCCGACGTGCCCTACGACGAGATGGTGCGCCTCATGCTCGCCGCCGACGAGCTCGCCCCCGACGACCTCTCCCGGCTGCGGGCCACAGGCTTCCTGGCCCGGAACTGGTTCCTCTTCAACCGCACCCCCTGGATGGACGACACCGTCGAGCACGTCGCCAAGGGATTCCTCGGCCTGTCGATGAACTGCGCGAAGTGCCACGACCACAAGTACGACCCGATCAAGCAGGAGGACTACTACGCCCTCCGCGCCTTCTTCGAGCCGCTCCACGTGCGCCTCGACGTGGTGCCGGGCGAAGCGGATCTGGAGCGTGACGGGATCCCACGCGTCTTCGACGGCCTCCCCGACGCCCCCACCTGGCGCTTCGTGCGCGGCGAGGACACGAAGCCCGACACCTCGCGATCGATCCCCCCCGGCGTGTCCGCCGTCTTCTCCTTCGCGCCGGTGACGGTCCGTCCCGTGCCCCTGCCGAAGACGGCGGCGGAGCCGGCGCGGAGGCCGTGGGTGATCGACGCCCACGCCGATGCCGCCCGGCGCCGGCTCGACGCGGCGCGCGCCACCCTCGCCGCCGCCCCCGCGCCCGCCGCCGAACGGGCGGTGCGCGTCGCCGAGGCCGACGTCGCGGCCGTCGAGCGGCG
>Ga0315900_10009681_pt1 | contig 12175 bp, 16 predicted proteins | sample LakEriMetagenome_FD_203521 | JGI IMG/M metagenome (GOLD analysis project Ga0315900, IMG submission 203521) | Freshwater fungal communities from buoy surface, Lake Erie, Ohio, United States - Buoy 12 MA114 | ecosystem: Environmental > Aquatic > Freshwater > Lake > Lake biofilm | place: USA: Lake...
ATGTTGCCAACTGCACTCACAATGCCCTGGGCCAACAAGGTTCCTGCGACCAAGTTACCATAAGTGTTTACTGTCACAAGTTCGCCGGATATTGAAACCTGTTTGGCCACCACCATGTTACCAGTTGATAATTGATAACCAATAAATGCAGATTTTTCAGATGTGTCATAGTAGTAAAGCTGACTGCCAACATCTGTGGTTGTAGCACTTCCTAAAGAACCGTTGTTAGCTCCACGACCCAGGCTGAGAATAGGATCTGTAATTGCCACTGTGGTAGCATTGATGTAGCCTACTGTGCCTGTTGCAATCAAGTTGCCAGTAATGGTTGCAGCACCAGTAGATATCAATCCTGCTGTGATCAAGTTTCCACCTGTGATGTTACCGCTCAAGCTGGCAGTGGTGCCTGTAAGTGTTGTAGCATTAACATTGGCACCACCCAGTACGTTTCCTCCGGTGATGTTACCACTCACACTCAAAGAAGCACCGTTGATGGCACCGGTGGTGCCCAGGTTCAAACCTGAGATGTTGCCTGCGGCGCTGACTATGCCGCCAGTGTTGATGTTGCCACCAGTGATATTGGCTGTGACCGTGAGCGAACCTAGTGTACCAATAGTGGTGATTGCTGGTTGAGACGCTGTGGCTATGTTGCCCACAAAAGCATTAGCAGTGACATTGCCAATTGCACTCAAGTTTCCAGTATCGACATTGGCTCCTGTGATGTTGCCCGTGGCACTCAGCAGGTTGGTTGTGACCAAAGTGTTGGCATTTATTTGATTGATAGTAAGGTTACCACTCACAACGTTGCCGGTAAAGTTCACCGCAATCACATCACCACCAAATGAGCCATCGCTGGAGGCCACTACTTTGCCGCCTGTGTTTATGTTGCCACCAGTGATGTTGCCTGTAACATCAAGAGTTGTACCAAGAGTCAACGCATTGGCAGTGATACTGCCAGTACCGCCCAGGGCATTACTGACCACAAGACTGCTGAGGTTGCCCACAGTTTGTAACGAGCTGTTGACCACGTTGGCCGCCAACAAACTGCCGGTCAAAAGAGCTGCATTAGAACTGACCACAAATCCAGTGAGTCCAGCACCGTTGCCCACAAAAGCATTGGCTGTTACCACACCGCCGCTGGTTATATTACCAGTTACACTCAGTTGTCCTGAGGTAGTAACGTTACCCCCAGTTATATTGCCCGTGGCTGCTAAATCGCCAACTGTGCTAATATTTTGTCCTAGGATGTTACCAGAGGCGCTGATTGTGCCAGCGGTTCTCAAGTTGCCACCTTGCACGTTGCCTGTTACGCTGACGCTGGTCAATATACCAACTGACGTCAAACTTGAAGAAGTCACGTTGGCACTGAGTGTGCTGCCTGTGATCAACGCTGCCGGGGCACTGGATATAACGCCTGTGAGTTGGCTTCCGTTGCCAAAGTACAATCCACCCACTGTGACGTTTCCACCGGCAGAAATAGTGTTACTGTATAATAGTCCCAGATTGGTAGCACCTGTGCCAGATACCACAAACACGTTGGCCACGTTTGCAGAACTGATGCTAACTGTGCTGTCTTCTACAATGCTGATATTACTGGTACCGTTGGCAATACCCGAAATACCACCAATATTGTAGAGTTCGGTGAAGTTGTCGTTGGTTTTGATAAACGCTGTGCGTAACGGATCGCCTTGCCCGTCATTGGCCACATTGCCTACGTCAATTACTTGCTGTGTCATGTTTAGAGTCCTAGTGCTGTATTTACCAATCCATGCAAGCGGTACTCACACAGCTGATCCTGAACTAAATACAAGGATTCGGAGCAATTGATGTCATATATTATCAACAACACCCGTGGGGAAATTGTAGCTGTGGTTGCAGACGGCACAGTTAACACCACAGCCACAGACCTTTATTTGGTAGGACGAGCTTTAACAGACTACGGCACCTACGAAAACGAAAATTACGTCTTTTTGCTGGAAAATTTTGCTAATTCCACAGCACCAACCCAGCCAGTACTGGGACAACTTTGGTACAACAGCGACACAGATGAGATTTCAACCTACAGCAGTACCGATAACTGGTTGCCGTTGGCCACACAGGCCTATGTACAACTGCAAAAAATCAGTCCTGCATTCACAGGTGTGCCCACTGCACCCACTGCCAGTGCAGGCACAGCAACTACACAGATTGCCAGCACTGCATTTGTAACCAATAGTCCACAATTTGTAGGGGTTCCTGTGGCACCAACTGCCCCGCCTGGCACATCTAATACTCAGATTGCTACCACTGCTTATGTGAGTCAGAGTCCAGAATTTTCAGGGACACCGTTGACTCCTACAGCAACCCCGGGCACAGCAACCACACAGATTGCCAGCACTGCATTTGTGACCAATAGTCCACAATTTGCAGGAGTGCCCACTGCACCCACAGCGGCCGACGGAACAACAACAACTCAGTTGGCTACCACAGAATTTGTGCAAAATTTACGAGCCAATATTGTGCTCACTGGAACGCCCACTGCACCCACCCCTGCATACGCTGACAACAGCACAACACTAGCTACCACATCATTTGTGCAAGGTGAAAAAACTAGTCCTGTATTCACAGGCGTGCCTACTGCACCCACTGCCACAATTACTGTGAGCAACACACAGATTGCTACCACAAGATTTGTAACTGACTGGACCAATGCTCTGCCCACAATGAGTCAACAAAATGCCAATGCTGTTGCTATAACTGGTGGCACAATAACTGGTATTACCCCGTTGGCTGTGGCCGATGGCGGTACCGGAGGTTCCACCACAGCAGGTGCTAGAGCAGGATTACAACTGGGCAACATTGCCATAATGAACACCAGCAATGTGGCGTTTACAGGTGGCACAGCCAGTGACCTTGTGATCACTGGCGGTGTTGTGTCAGGACTGAGCAGTCCTTTGGCTGTAGCTGACGGCGGCACTGGTGCCAACACTGCTCCCACAGCAAGAACCAATCTTGGACTGGGCTCAATTTCTACGCAAAATGCCAATGCTGTGACCATAACTGGTGGCACCATTACCGGAGTTGATCCTATCGCAGTAGTATCTGGCGGAACAGGAGCAGGTGATGCTATTACCGCCAGAAACAATCTTGGCCTGGGTACCATGGCCACACAAAATTCATCAGCTGTGGGCATCACTGGTGGCACACTGGACAACATCACTGTGCTCAATGCTAGTGGTGTCAACATCACCAGCGGCACTATTTCTGGCATAACAGATCTCACAGTGGCTGACGGCGGCACAGGTGCCAGCAACCCTACTGATGCTAGAGCCAATCTAGGTGCGGCCGCATCAGCTACAACTATTACTCTTGGCAGTGGGTTGACAGGTGGTGGCAGTTTGGCTTCCAACATGACCATTGCGTTTGCCACCAACTCCAATGGGTATGGCACAAGATATGTGAGTACTGCGGCACCAACCGGGGGCAGTGATGGCGACCTTTGGTATCAAATATAATTCAATATGGCACTAGTAGTTAGACCAGCTGGCTATACCGGTTTCTTACAACGCCTTGTTTGGGCACAGGGCAACGCTGTGCCAGTTACTGCTTACCTGTGGGGTGGCGGTGGAGGTGGAGGTGGCGCCGACAGTGCGTCTGGCGGCAACGGCGGTGGTGCAGGATACGCACAGGTAAATTTTGTAGTCAACGAAGGCGACATTATAGAAGTTGCTGTGGGAGGCAAAGGCACTAGCGGACAAAGCGGTCGCGGCAATGCCGCAGGCGGCGAAGCTGGTGCCAGTTTTGTTTCTGATTTTGATTTTAACACAAGAGATGCAGTTACATCGCCTCCGGTGTTTGCCCAGTTTAATTCGGCCTATTGCACATTCTTAAACAATTACGGAGTTTGGGTCAACCCAACCAGTGCGGCTGTGTTTGATAGATCTTGGACGGTGAATTTTCCAACAACTGGAAACTATCAATTTACAATGGCCGCTGATAATTTTGCTAGATGTTTTGTTGATGGCGTAGAAGTTTTTTATGCAGATAACTTTCAATCCCCTTTTACTATAGGATATCCAGTCACAGCCGGCACTCGCACCATAAGAATACTAGGCGACAACACAGGCGGCCCAGGTGCAGTGGCATTAACCATTGCCAACAGCATCAATGGTGAGAGTTTTTCCGGTGGACGTGGTGGTAATTCAGGACCTGCAGGGTCATCCGGCGCCGGCGGCGGTGGCGGTGGCGCCACCGTAATTATTTTAAATGGTACAGCTATTGCAGCAGCCGCTGGTGGTGGCGGTGGTGGTGGTGGTGGCAATTCAGGTGCTGCAACTGGCGGGAGTGCTCCAGGACCCAATGGACAGGCAGCTCCAGGAGCCAATGCCGGACAAAACGGAACTAACAAAGCCGGTGACGGTGGTGGTGGTGGAGGAGGCGGCGGTGGCTGGGGTGGTGGCCAAGGCGGAACCACTCCTGGAGGTGATCAAGGTGGTTATGCTGGATCACCTGGCCTAAGTTCAGGCACTGTTGTGGCCGACCCCGTTGGCCAGACTCCTGGTGGAACCTCCAATCAGTACTGGCGTGATGCAGGACAAGGCGGAGTTCGCAATGGTGGCAGCGGTACCACTGGTTATGCTGTGTTTGAATTCGACGTGTCTGGCATTTTTGTACATGTAAATGGAACATTTAATCCTGTCAGAGAAGTCTATGTCAAGGCCAATGGCGTTTGGAACCAAGTCAAGTCTGCATATATTAAACAGTCGGGCACCTGGATACCATTTAACGGATCTACTACTCCGCAGTTTGAAAATGTTCCTAACAGATTTGGTATCAATCCTCGCAGCGGAGTTGTTGAAACACAGGGTGGAGAAGTCATATCAGGTGGTGGCGACGGCGGTGGATTTGATGGTGGTGGCGGTGGCGGTGGCGAATGTTTTACTGCCGGCACATTAATAACCATGTACGATGGTACTGGTAAGGCCATTGACAAAATTGTAGCTGGTGACCTTGTGTTAGATGCACTGACTGGAAAGCCAAACAAAGTAATTGGAATTAAATCTACAGAATACGAAGTAGGACGTAAAATATTTGCTACACAAAAAGGTGTCACACCTTTTATCACAGAACAACATGCTTTCTATAATGATCAAAATGAATTGTGTGCCATAAGTGAAGAATGTGAATATTTGGCTCCTTGGTTGGGACAAATAAAAATAGTTGATGTACCAGAAATTATTACCAATGATCAAATACAAACAGTTTATAATTTAATGTTTGAAACTGGTAATTCACACTATGCAAACGGCGTCAAAGTCAGTAACATGGTCGGTACTGGCAATACCTATGTGTTGTTCATGAAAGGTTATTTAGACAAAGAATCTTATCTAGGATACATATATCATCTTGAAAACACCGTTGGATTGAATGCGTTGACTCAAGAGCAAAAGGCTCGAATATTTAAAATTGTGTCTTGGATGAGTAATTATGTTCTGCACAACAACAATATCAGAAGTTGGATGTTGGCCAAAACCATGTCATGGGCCATACGCAATAGAACAACATTGTATCCTTATATAGAAAAATGGTTCAAATCAAGATTACGAAACTTTGTGTTTGGAAATAAAAAATGAAAATTAGATTTACGGCAAGTCTGTTGCCTCTGAGTCCATTGATTAGATTGTGGACCTGGAGTCGTGTGAGTCATTGCGAATTTGAATTCAGCGATGGCATACAAATAGTGGCCGCCATGGAAGCAGGTAGAATCATTGCCACTCGTAATAGAAAATATCTCTGGGAATACAACTACATACTGGATATCACTGAGGAACAAGAACAAATTTTGCGTGAGTGGTGTGAAACGGAAATGGGCAAACCTTATGACTATACTGCACTGGCACCACTGAACGTTCTTATTCCCAGGACCAAGAAGTTTTGGAAAGATCCAAAACAATGGATGTGCTCAGAGTTTTGTGCTCGTGGTCTTGAACTGGTGGGCATTGAGTTGTTCCCAGATAACTACAAAAAAGTAAAACCATCTGACTTGTTTGATGCCATAAAAAATTGCCCCAAGGCAAAATTACTAAAGGAATAAAATATGTTTAGTGTAGCAGATTTAACAAAAAAGTTTCATGCGCTTGACGACGAGGGAAAGTCCGTAGTGTTTGAACAACTGACTCGCAATGCCACTGCTTACAGCAAGATCATGCCAGACATGCCATTGTTGAAGTATATCCTAGAAGGTGAACAAGGCGTGCCGTTAAGAGCGCAAGGGCCCATTATCAACGCTTACAAGGCCTGGGTTGCTGATCCCAAAAATCGTGCTAAATTGAGAAACTAGATCCACAACCACATGTGGTCTGTGCCTGTGGATTGTCAATTACAAAACTAGCACCCATTAAATCTTCTTTGTAGTTGATAGTTGCTCCCTGCAGATACTGCATGCTCATTGAATCTACTACCACTCGTATTTCATCATACCCAAAGTCAAAATCATCTTCGTTTTTGACTTCGTCAAAAGTGAACCCGTAACTCATGCCTGAACACCCGCCACCTTGTACAAACACACGTAGCATGAGATTGGGATTGCCTTCTTCGGCAACCAACTCACGCAGTTTAGCCACAGCACCTGATTCTAGTTTCATTATAGTCTTTCATTGCAAACGTCCCAGTCAATTATCTTCCAGATATTGTCTAAATAACGTTCTTTGTCCCACTGATAATCAGTGGCCCAAACATGTTCCCACCAGTCTACTAGCACACAGATATCTGTGCGTACAGCATGATTGGCAATGGTCTTGATGGTGCCAGAGGTACTCAGGTAAACCCAGCCAGATCCCTGAATCTTCATTGCGGTTGTTTTGAATTCTTCTTTGAAATCTTCCCAGGTTTTGAAATTCTCTTCAATCAGTGCGAGTACTGCACCACGGGGCCGGTTGGCGCCCTTAGGAGCCCTAAGCTGAGGGAAGAACTTATTGTGTAAAAAACTGCCAGCACGATTAAAATCCGCATTGCCTTCTCCTGCATTGTAACGCTTGGCATAACCCTTGGCCAAATGTCCATAATGATATTCTAGACTTTCTTTACTCAGCACCGGCTCAAGGTCTTGTTCGCCGTAAGGTAAGGGTGTGGTCTCAAGTTTTGCTGGACGAGTACTTGCTTCGAGCAAGTCAAGGTCTTTTCTTATGTTATGGTGCATGTAGATATTTATACTTTTGAGTATCATACAAAGTCAAATGATCTTCGTTCCTGATTTGATTTAATGTTTGGTTATAGGACTGACTTTTGTTCCATAATTGTGGGTCAAATTTAGCAGATTTAATTTGACTCACAAGTCCATCTAGCATGTTTCTTTGTTCATCATCTAAATCTAATGTTGTGCATGACTCCAAGTAGGGCACTGCCTGGTGCAGTAATTCTTCTGACAAGTTATCAGCTGCCAACCAATACGGACGTTGACAAACAAAAAATTGGTGTCTGCATCCCCGATCACCGTGGCGGCCAATAGGCGTGATACTGAGTTGTTGCATATTCCGGCCAAACTCTAACAATGGTTTTAGCTCAAAGATTGTCAAATTTGATACAACAGAATTGATATCTAGACTTTGAGCGTGTTGTGCTAGCCAAGAAACATTGCGTTCAATTACTGCCCAGTCTGATCCGTGCCTGACAATTTCAGCCGCCGGGCCCACTGCATCAACACTGACAGTCCAATGCAGATTGGGCAGTTGTTCAGTAATCTCAAACCAAAAGTCGTCTTGAAAACTTGCATTCGAAGTAATCATCACCATAATCTCTTTATGGTGTAGTTTAATTTTGTTAATAAGATTTCGAACTCCAGGAATCAATGTAGGTTCACCACCGGTAAACATAATTCTTTTTAACGATTTTAAATTACGTATGATCCAGTCTACATTACCATCGGTAACAGTTACAATTTTACTTGTGGGTGCTGATCCAAAAAACTTTTCCAATTCAGGATAATTGTTGATTTCTTGAGTTATGCCATGACTGAACAACGGATTACAACTACGGCATTTAAAATTACAAATGTTAACAGATCTAAAATCAATAAAATCAAGATTGGTGTCAGTAAAGACTTGATTGTTGTAGTCACGGTTGCTATTGGTTCTTAGACTGGCACCATATATTTGTTCTTGTCTAACGCAACTTTTACAAACCGCTGGTTTATTTCCTGCTAGTAATTCTTGTTGTAATTTTATTAACTCAGGGTGAGTAGCCCACTCATCAAGGGCTACTTGATACCTTTGAGTTTGGCAACAAGCGGCTATTCCTGTACTGTCAATGTAGGCATGTCTAAACGGAAGAGGACAATACCAGTCTGACATGATTATTTTCTTCTAGTAATACGACCCTTGGTAAGATCGTAAGGTGAGAATTCAATTTCCACGCGATCTCCCAGTAAGACTTTGATGTTGTTCTTACGCATACGCCCGGACAAGTGTGCTAGGACTAGATTGTTGATGTTGTCTAGTTTCACTCGAAACATGGTGGCTGGCAGTACTTCTTCTACCCGCCCTTCCATGTTGATAATATCTTCTTTGGCCATTGAGTATTACTTATTGAAATCCAAAGTGGCCGTGACCTTTTTGAGTCTATCAAAACGGAAACTGCGCCATTCTTGCTTTTCCAAATCAAACACACGGATACTGTGCGGATCAGGTTCTTTACGGGGCCGTTTGCTTTCGCGCACAATGCCATCTACTGGTGCGGTACTTGTGGTCAGTACCACTGGTTTTGTTACACTAACTGGAATTCTAGAACTGTCCAGGGTACACAGCATTTCACGGTCAGTACCATCTGCTTTGGTAAACGTCACATTAATTTCGCTGTTGGTCAGCAGACCCCTAACCCAGGAACGAATTTGTTCTTTGACTTGATCATCACCTTCTTGATACTGAGTACCTGGCACTCCTTTGAGCAAGCGCACCACTTCATCTTTTTCCCACATACCGCCCATTTCACGATCTCCTTTAAAGGTTAATAAACGTTTTTTCTTCATGTCCACTTCAACAAAAATATCATGTACTTTTGCTCATCCACAATGCGGACTTGGCGCTGGAATCCAAATATGGTATCATCAGAGGGCAGCAGTTGTATGCCGTATGTGTCCCGAAACCATGACATAGTGTCTAATTCCGTGGTGCAATATTCAGATTCTTCCATTCTGCACCGTTGCATCCGCCGCCAAAAAGAACTATCACCCATTATAGTGTCTAGTCTGGCTTCGGGCGTGGAGTACAAGTCCTTCATCCACGACGCATTCTAGAAATTTCTACTGCTTCTTCATCCGAGAACACAGGCACTGCGTTGCTCTTGTGCATGGTAGCAATGCCTTTGACCTTGGTGCCAGTGTACACTTTGGGTGTGGCCAAGGTGGCATTACCACCGGTGTTGACACTGGGAATATGATGTGTGGTGCTACGACCTGCAGGCGCAGCCAATTTGTATACCAAAGTTTCTGCTTTCATAGCACGTCGACGCTTCTTCTCGTCAGCGTCTACTTCCCACTTCTTTTGCAGTTCTTTCCAACTGGCATCAAGCTCACGTGCCTTGCGAGCCTCGTCTGCATTACGAAACTTGACCCGGCCTTTTTTACGACCGTTGAGACTGAGACTGGGGTGATGCAAGTGCATGCTCATTGTGTATCCTTCAAAGGGCGCTCGGGGCGATTGTTACAAAACTCACAGGTAGGATCGTCACACTTGGGATCAATCCACTCATTGGCCAATCGATCGTAGTAGGCATCATACTCCTTTGAATATGCAGTGTCTTTTTCGTTGTTGTTCATTTGCGTAGTAGTTCCATTGTATATTCAACATCGCGCATGTGTGCCACCGGCTTGAGCCAGCCGTGCCCAATGCATTCTTGAATTAAACTACGGTAATTTTTTGGGCATCGTTGACTGATTTCAAAACTGGCCCTAGGCACTAATCGAATGCCGTCGGGCGAGAATGTGAAATCTGGGTCATTTTGACGCAGAGTTTTGTGGGGTCGACCCTGGGAAATCTTAATCATGCTTTATTATAGCAGATCATGGATTTTGTGTCAAGTAGTACTTTTTACTTAAACAGGATCAAGGCCATGCACCCGGCTTGCAGTATGAAACCAAAGCCAATTGTGATGATGTTCAACATGTCTCTCAAGACCACAGCCCGAAGGAACAGCAGAACTAGTCCGCCCCAGAGAAACAGGATAATGTCCAGACCAGGAGTCTTGTCACTAAGCCCAGTCATTAAGGCCAGGAAACTGGGCAGGGTTGCACAATGCAACACAATGGCCGCTAACCAGCCCAAGGTATCTGCTGAAAGAGTTGCCAGGCTATTGGTAACATAGTCACGAATAGCAACAATTGTCATGGGAAACTTGAAAGGCATTATCTTTCTCCGTAGAAGATGTGACGACCAATTTGGTCAATTTTGGGCAGTTTCCAGCCAGGACTAACATAGTCTGCGTGGTAGTACAGTGCGTTCTTTAAGCCTGGTAATCTAAAGTTTTCTAACAAGACCTTTTTGGCCACCAGTTCGGATTCAGCCCACAAGGGCGGATACACTGGTCGAGTCTTGTGGGTGGTTTCACACACCCAACTGAATTGACAAATTACCTTTTCGTAGAATACGTTTTTCTGATAGATCACCCCGCACACACTGTCACCAAATTTTCCGTGGGCCACACGATTCATGGTAACCTGGGCCACTGCTACCTTGCCTTCAAAAGGCTCTGATGCGGCTTCCCAGTAGATGTTGCGAGTCAAGCATTCTAACTGCTTGATCTTTTCTGTAGTGCTGACATAGCCAGCTGGCATGGATTCCACGCCCAAACGAAGTTCGTCGAGTTTGTGATTGCTCACGGCAATTACCGCCAAGGCAACAATCCAAAGTCCTAGGATTCGGAAGGCTCTCGAACTCCAGATTGCAAGTTGATCGCTGATGTGGTTTACTTGTGCTTTCATGGTAGTTTTACTTACTCGATGGTTACAGAACCGGGCAAAGACCGGGCCAAAAAGGTGCCGTTTTGGAGTAAACGGCGCAGTTTACTCAGATATTCGGCACACAGGAATTGGTTCCATCTTGTGCAGGTTTCTAGCACGAATTGCTCGATATTGTTTGAGCTTTTTCTTTTCAGGACCGGTGGCGTACAGCTCAAGTTCTGAGTATGTGTCTTGGTCCATGGCCAGTTCCAGTTCAGGATAGGTCATGCCCAGTTGTCCCTCGTCAGTACGTCCATCATCCCAGAGTCCGTCTGTGGGCTCTGCATCAATGATCTCTTGTGGCAGGCCAAATTCACGGCCCATGTCCCAAACAGCAGTTTTCATGCAGTCGCCAATGGGCGAAATATCCACGCCGCCATCACCATACTTGGTAAAGAAGCCCACTCCAAAGTCTTCTACTCGATTGCCTGTGCCAACCACAATGCCACTGTGGCTTTGTGCAATTTGGTACAAGGTCATCATGCGCAATCTAGCACGTGAGTTGGCAAATGCTAGAGTTATAGAATCGCTGTCCCGGCAAACAGGCTCCAGCTTCTTTTCAAATGCAGTGAACACTGGGGTCAGGTCCATGCTCATGTGTGTGACGTTTTTGTAGCGTTCCAGCAACCAGGCTGCTTGCATTGAGCTACGATTGTCCAGCTTCCGGTTCTGGCGAATAGGCATCTGAACCACAATGGTATCAAGTCCTGTTTCTGCACAAAGTGCGCTGACCACAGAACTGTCAATACCGCCCGAGATGCCCACAACTAGTGTAGAGATCTTGTTTTTTGTTGCGTATTGTCGAATCCACTTTGTGATGTGTCGGATGCGTTTTTTAGATGTCATCTGATCTCCGGTTTGGGCATTGATTTAAGTTTCTTCCACACGTCTGCTTTTTCTCGACACTTCTGTTCCAACTTGCGATAGCGGTCTCCCAGCTTCTTCAAGTCGTCCCATTCTTTTTCCAGTTCCACGTTGGGTTGCATCCAGTTCATGCGTTCCTCCATGGCCTGCATCCACTGAACCAGGCTCTTGCCATTGATATCAATGTCAGCATTGTCACCTTTAAGGGTAATTTTGCCGCCTTGGTTAACTTCCATTGCTGGGTTATGATAAATTCCACCCACAGCACTTTGGTTCCAATTTACACTGCTGGTGCCTGATGTGGTCCAAACTGTATTTGAGTGATTTACCCCAGTACTACCAATG
>Ga0315900_10009682_pt1 | contig 12174 bp, 8 predicted proteins | sample LakEriMetagenome_FD_203521 | JGI IMG/M metagenome (GOLD analysis project Ga0315900, IMG submission 203521) | Freshwater fungal communities from buoy surface, Lake Erie, Ohio, United States - Buoy 12 MA114 | ecosystem: Environmental > Aquatic > Freshwater > Lake > Lake biofilm | place: USA: Lake...
GCAGTGAGACGAATCTATGAGGTCAAGGGACGCCCTCTAGATCATCCGGTCATCGTTCACATCGGTGAGTTGAGATTCTTGGATTTCTGGATCAGTGAGATTCCGGATTACGCCATCACCCTTGCAAGGGATTTCTGGCCAGGCTCCATGACCTTGGTCCTTCCGAGATCACAGAATGCGAGAGATTTCATTACTGGGAGTCAAGGGAGTGTGGGAGTGCGAATTCCCGCTCATCCAATCGCGCTACAACTCTTGAAGGAATTCCACTCTCAAGGAGGGAAAGGTGTTGCCGCACCGAGTGCAAACAGATTTGGCAAAGTCTCACCAACGACAGCAGAAGCAGCTGAATCGGGACTCGGACCCTGGCTATCTCCGAATGACATGATCCTTGATGGCGGTCCCTGTGTAGTTGGGATTGAATCTACGGTGATTGATTGCCGTGGAGAACGCCCTCGGATTCTCAGACCCGGTGCAATCACGAAAGAGATGATCGAGCAATCGACTAGCTCGGAAGTAGATGCGTCACCGGGTCAGATTCGAGTCTCAGGCGCTCTTGAGAATCATTATGCGCCAAAGGCTCAGGTCCATGTGGGCGATTCGCAAATTCCGGGAGCTGGATTCATCGCTTTAGGGGTTGTGCCGACTCCGCAAGGGATGTTGAGGCTTGCTGCTCCAAGGGATGTTGACGAGTATGCGCGAGTCTTGTATCGATCTTTGAAGGAAGCTGACTCCCAGGGACTCACATCGATAGTGATTATTCCGCCTGAGGGTGATGGGCTTGCAGAAGCGATTCGAGATCGAATCGAAAAGGCTCGAACCAAGAAGGTCTAGACCTCTAGCGCGACTGCAATGCCCTGTCCGACACCGATACAAGCAGTGGCGATACCGATGCCCCCGCCTTGACGTCGAAGTTCTCGCGCTGTGTCGACGATGACACGGGCGGCCGATGCTCCGATTGGGTGTCCCATCGCGATTGCGCCACCGTTGATATTGACCCTCTCGCGATCTATCTCTGGCAGACCATGGAGAACTGAGAGGACCATCGAAGAGAATGCTTCGTTGATTTCCCAAACCTTGATCTCTGAGAATTTGAGGTTCAACTTGGCCATGAGTGCCTTCACCGCATCAATGGGAGCAAGTGTGAACTCATGAGGCGCTCGCCCAACGACAGTGCTTCCTAAGATCTTGCCGTAACCACCAGAACTGTTGGTGTCGATTCCCAACTCCTTGATGCCGTCACGTGTCGTAAGAAGTGTGACTACTGCCCCATCGTTGATTGGTGAGGAGTTCCCAGCGGTTCCTGACCCACTTTCTGAGAAGGCAGAAGGCAGAGTGGAGAGTTTCTCGATAGATGTCTCTGGGCGAATGGATTCATCTCGTGTCAGCCCAGCGAAGTCAAAGGCAAAACCTGAGTGGATTCCTCTTTGCCACGCCTCCATCGAACGGATGTGAGATCGAAGAGCCCATTCGTCTTGCTCTGCTCGTGAGATGCCAATTCTCTCCGCGACAGATTCGGCGCATCGACCAAGGCTCTGAGTCCACTCACTTGGGAATTCCGGATTGACCATTCGCCAACCGACAGTCGATTGGTTGAGTTCCGCTACCGAGACACTCTCCGGAGTCTTCTTGGTCGTGCGCTTTACTATCCAAGGAGCTCGTGACATGGACTCGACTCCTCCCGCCACTACGAATCGAGCATCACTGGTTTGTATCTCTCGTCCTGCTTGAATGATGGCTTCAGCTCCGGACCCGCAGAGGCGATTGACCGTTACTCCTGGCACAGTGACCGGAAGTCCAGCGAGAAGTAGTCCCATACGAGCGACATCTCGATTGTCTTCCCCGGAACCGTTAGAGTCTCCAACCACTACATCGCTTATGGACGTAGGTTCAAGATTTGGAACCTTAGCGAGAAGCCCCTTGATGGTTGTTGCCAGTAGATCATCCGCCCTGATTCCAGAAAGGGAGCCAAAGTAGGATCCAAAAGGAGTTCGGGCCGCCTCTGCGATGTAGACATCCATGAGGGGATTATTCCGTAGGGGATGCAGAAGACAATCCAGTTTAGAGTTATATTCCTGCTCAATTCAGAATCCGAGGTGGCCTAGACATGGACATTGCATCGAAGTATCGCCATCTCTTTCCGGTCTTCGAAAGAGTGACCTATCTCAACTCCTGTTCACAGGGACCGCTCGCAATTCCAGTTCGCGATGCGCTCAACCAGTACCTCGATGGAATGTATGAGAAAGGTTCACTCTGGGACGAGTGGGTCATGAAGCAAGAAGAGTTGCGACAGTTAGTCGCTCAGGCATTCAAAACCAAATCATCAAATGTCGCTATCACTTCGAATGCCTCAGCGGGAATCAACTCAGTTCTCTCATCTTTTGACTTTTCCGGACCAAAAAAGCGAATCGTCACAACCGATCTCGAATTCCCGACGATGGGACAGATTCTCCATGCACAGGAGCGTCGAGGTGCCGAGGTTGTTCATGTGCCCGCCGAGCAAGATGGAACTCTAAGTCTAGAAAAGCTTGAGGCTGCGCTTGATGAAGGGGTTGCACTTCTAGCAGTAACCCATGTCTGCTATCGCACTGGCGCGATGTCCGATATAAAGGCAGTCAGCGAACTAGGACACAAGTACGGCATCCCTGTCATGGTCGATGCTTACCAATCGGCCGGTTCTATGCCAATCGACTTCGATGACGTCGGAGCAGACTTTCTAGTCGGTGGATTTCTAAAATACATGCTGGGACTTCCTGGAAGCGGGTTTCTCTTGGCTCGAAGTGACTCAGAGTTGATCCCAACACAAACCGGTTGGTTTGCGGCAAGAGACATCTTTGCCATGGAGATCGGCCGGTACGACCCATCACTCGATGCCCGACGCTTTGAAGGGGGAACCCCACCGATACCCAGCCTCTTTGGCGCGGTCGCCGGTTTGGAGTTACTACTCAAAGTAGGTCTCGAGAATGCCTGGAACCACACTTTCGCTTTCCACAAGTCTCTTCGCGAGGAACTTGAAGACGTCGGCGCCAAAGTCATGACGCCTTCCGGTCTAGGGTCTCACGGAGTAATGATTGTAATTCAGACTATGGACGAGCATGCTTTAGTGAGTGAGCTTGAAAAAGTCGGAGTAATAACGTCCTCTCGCGGTGGGAATCTTAGAGTCAGCCCACACTTCTATAACTCGGCTGCGGATATTGGAAAACTTATGGAGTCGCTTGGTAAACACCGTTCACTTCTGATCTGACTTGTCCTTGGCTATTCTGCACTCATGACATATGCCAAGCGTCCAGTCTTGGGCGGCACTTCCAGGAGCGACTATGAGAATTACTTGAGAACTGATGAGTTACTCAGTCTTCAAAAAGGTCCCGAAGACTGGGAGCACAGAGATGAGCTGCTGTTTACCATCGTTCATCAAACTTCAGAACTTTGGCTCAAGCTTGCCACTAGCGAAATATCTGAAGCCATTCAACAGCTTCAAAAAAATAATCTTCGTGAACCACAACGACTTCTGAGTCGCGCTGTCCTTTGTATTCACCAAACTCATGGTGCTCTGGATATGTTGGAAAAGATGTCTCCCTGGGATTATCAACAGGTGCGCAGAGCTCTCGGTCATGGGTCTGGTTTTGACTCCCCTGGCTTCAGCTCATTGCGAAAGGCTGTACCTCACTTAGGTGTTGAATTTCAACGCCTTTTGAACGAAAGCAAGATGGATCTGCTCACCTTGTTTCTGAATGATCGCTCTTACGAAGATTTGTACCAACTAGCAGAGTGGTTACTCGAAATTGATGAGCGGATCTCGTTGTGGAGATCAAAACACTTCAAGGTCGTGGAGAGAAGCATCGGTAGAGATGTTCAAGGAACACAAGGAACACCGGTTGAAGTGTTAGGCCGGCTCAACTCATTTAATTTCTTTCCTGAGCTTTGGAGCGTCCGCACGCAAATCACAAATCATGCTCTCAACGAGGAGAAGATGTAAGGACAGAATTGTTCTCGGGTATGGCGGGGTTTACAACTAAGGTACATTCTGCGTGGGGCCTTTAGCTCAGTCGGTAGAGCAACGGACTTTTAATCCGTGGGTCGTCGGTTCGATCCCGACAGGGCCCACGTTTCAAGCCCCAAGTCAACGCAAAAGGCTTACTATTCTCTGACGATGTCTGAAGAACTCGAAATTGCAAATTCTTCGGAGAAGTCCGTCCCAAATCTGAAGCAATGGCTCGACACTTTTCATGCACACCCTGTAGGAACTGTTCATGTCGGTGCCCACGCTGCTGAAGAACGGCATCTGTATCAAGAAATGAATCTGGAACCTGTTTTGTGGATTGAAGCTCATCCAGAACTCTATGCACAAATTACGAAGATACTTCAAGACTTTCCTAAACAAGTAGCTGTGGAGGCAGCTCTTTGGGATGAACCCGATAAGGAACTCAACTTCTATGTGGCAGGTAAAGACGCGTCGTCAAGCTCCTTACTAAAACCCAAATTGATTTCCGCATCTCATCCTGAAGTGTGGACCTATGACAAGATTGTTGTACAAACGCAAACTCTTTATAACTTGCTAATAAACATAGGAGAGCCATTTAGGAGTTGCGAACTCTTGTGCTTAGACGTTCAGGGAGCTGAATGGAATGTATTAGTCGGAGCCATTCCAATTCTAGATCAGTTTCCATACATCTACTTGGAAGTTTCTACTAGAGAGCTGTATCGAGATGGTGCACTCTTCGATGATGTGAGAAAAAAGCTTGAAGAACTTGGTTATGTGCTTGTTGCGAGTCACATCAATGTGGCCACTTCTTGGGGTGACGCATTATTCATCGTTGGCTGGAAGTACACCCAGCTTGAGATCACGCCTGACGAGCATAAGCACACAATCGCGGGCAAGAAATTTCCTGTCGGCACGATGCTCAGACGCTTGCTGATTCAAGGGGGATTATCAAACCGGTTTGTGAGTAGACTTTCAAAGATTCTACGTCCTATTTTTAAAAAGATGTCTCAATCAGGATTTCCTAAAGATTGAACGAGGAGGATTTAGAAGTGGAAATTGTCTTTGTTCATCTGAATTCACCGGCACCAAAGTATCTGCTGATGAACTTGAAGAGTACTCAGAAGAGATTTCCTTATTTGCAAGTTTCATTGATTACTAACCACGAACAAGTGACTGCTCGTAAATCTGGCCTCAATGTGTTCTTGATGTCACCACCAAGGGCCTCAAAGGATTTTGACCATTATTTGAAGCATTCGAAGTCGTTTCGGCGCAACTTTTGGCATTCTTCGATCGCCAGATTCGCATACCTAGAGGAGTACCAAAAGCTGGTAAGCGTGAGTCTTCTACACATTGAATCCGATGTGATAATTAGCGGCGACTTTCCTGTCCAAAAGATGCAAGATGATTGCCATACACTTTGTTTTCCAATCGTGAGCCGCGAACGCGGTATTGCAAGCGTTTTCTACTCCCCGGAAGCAAAGTCTCTGACACACTTTGTTTCTCATTGCCTCAAATTCGTCAAGAGAGAACCTTTTGGAACCGATATGTTGGCTCTACGAACTTACTTCGATACGTTTCCGGATCGAGTGCAAGCTTTGGGAATAGATGCCTTGTCAAGAGACCTCAATACCAGAGTTTACGACCCCGCTTACGTCAAGGCTCAACAGGCAAGTTTTGAGCGGTTTGAAGGTCTATTCGATGGAGCGAAAGTTGGGTATTTTTTTTTCGGAAGTAATCCCTGGAACGCTCGAGGAGTTTCATTTCTTGGGAGGGACATAGAGAATTCGTATATGGACTTGAGCCGGGCAAAGCTTGTCGAAAATGCAGATCGCGCCTTTTACGACTTAGAAATGGAGAATCAATTGCTTCGGATGTTTGCCTTGCATGCTTCGTGCAAGAGTACGAAGCTGTTTGACAGCGAACAGCTCCTGAAAGAAGGTTACCGGCTGAAGAAAACGCAGAATCAAAAAATATATTTTAGTGTTCAAGTTCAAATGGTGCTGCGGAAAGTTTTGTCGCGTCTAGGAATCGGCTCTTCAAACTGAGCATCTCAAATTCAACTTGAGAGGTGGAATCAGGATAAGTCTTCGATACTTATGAGTGTTTGTTCAAGGTCATTGCAATCAATGTGGTACGCGTCATTCCCATGGAGAATTCTCTCAAAGAGATTGCCTGGGGCTCCAACGTAAGTCTGTATCTGTAGACCCGACACTTGTTGGAGTAGACGTAGCTCGAATGACTTTCTCATTGAGGGGTGGCGCAATTCGACAAGTAAAGATGTCGCTGGCAGAAAGTATGCATTGGCAATTGCGGCACCAGACTCTGCGACTAAGGTTTTGGTTTGCGACAATAGAGTCATCCGCTGTGGAAGATTTAATTCGTCAAAGAAAACAATTTTAAACCCAAGCCTCTCCAAGAGTCCAAGAGTTTCACGCCTGTTTAGTAGGGGGCGATGTAGCCCACGTCGTCTGGCTGCAAAGACTCTCAGTTGAGGTGTTTGTAGAGAATTACTGCCTCGCAGGGAGGAAATCGCCCGAGAGATGAGAGAGATCTGTTTTTCGCTGGCCTCTCGAATGAGACCGCTGCTCAACTGGGGGCGAGTAGAAGTGATGGTCGAGTAGTGAACATTCCTTCCCGTATATTTCGTGCCCACTTTGACTTCTTCCCAACCCCGGGGAACGAGTTCATCAAGGATTTGACGCATTACACAGTCCATTCCTCCATTGATCAAGAGTGTGTGGTTGGGACACTCATCGAGGTGTCTCATTACTTGAGGTACTGTGTCTTCGATGAAGTGATGGAAGTTCTCAACACAATTAATTACATGAAAGCCATCAATGTTTTGATGGCGATTTGCTGATGGGAAGCAAATGGTTCTAGCTGAATCAAATTGCCAAACTACTCTAGGCCATGACGATCTTGTGTCAATGCTGGGAACTTCGGAGGGTGCGTGGAGAAGATACCCACTGCGAATTTTCTCCAATACGACACCTGACATTATGACTGCAGAATTGAGTTGGGAACTCTTGATGCTAAATTCATGGCTTGAGCTTTCCGGTTTCCTTTGAACTCTACTAGATTGAATTGGCACTGACGTAAAGGGAGGAGCCTTACAGTTGGGAAGATGCAAGATTTTGGGAATTTCTGAATGCTTTCTATGACAATTCTCTTGTAGACACTGTTTCCACAAGAATCTCACAATCCTTGAGAGACTTACTCTCAGCAGAATCTTGCCAGAGTAACTGACCGAAATTCCGAGTGTGCACCGAAGGATGGCATTCCGAGTACTTGCACCCCGAGAAATCTTTACATCAAGAAAGCTTCCAAGCTCAGGAAGGGAGATGCCATATTGACCAACTGAGCGAAAGACCAGAAGATCGTCAGAACCGCTAAAATAGAGTGGGGAGTCAACAAGGCTTTTGGGAATCGAAAGAATTCCAATTCTTCCCGAAGTGAAACCACTGAATGGACTAAAGCCATTGAAGGCAAGTACAAGGACTCTTCTGAAACCCCACAAGCACCTCAAAGCCACTGATTCGTGCGGTTTGCCCATTCGCCTGAACCTTAGTTCCTCAAGCAGGACATGATATTGATGAAGTACTGGCCTTCTTGTCCAGCGAATGTTGACTTCAGAGGTACCGGCGTAAGCCTTGACGGGGAGATCTTTTCCTATTCCTGTCAACCTGAGGAAGTATTGTGTGTGCAATGCGCGATTAGCCCCTAAACTGTTGCGAGATTGCATAAAAGATCCTTTCCCTCAGCGTTTGAACGATATTCATACTATCCACTCAGTGGGGTTGAATCTCTGAGGATGTGCTTCAATTTCGACTTTGCATCTGTCTCTGCTTGTGCTGCGGGTCCTTTCAAACGGAACCTCGTGGGAATCTTCGATACACAGCGCGCGTGAGAAGTCAAGACACGATGGCCAGTATCGCCGCCCCATTGGTGAGGGATCCTCAATTTTTGCTTGTGGAAACACATGAAGTAGCATGTATGGCATGTCGTTGTTCGCCACAAGAAATAGAATTTCATTTTTGCTTCTAGTTCTAGGTCCCCTCACGTCTCTTGCAATTTCGCCTTCCTCCAATTTTGATCCAATAAATTTGATAAAGCTCGTATTTGTTGTTAGCGTGGCGGGAGCTTTGCTTATGTTGTTGGCTTATTCATATGTAAATGAGACTACTCAGTTTCACACACCCTTACTTCTAATTTGCGTTAGTTTTATCGCGTGGATGTTCTTGTCAATTTGGGTTAGTGATGCACCAGTGGACCAACAAGTTTGGGGAGTATTTGGTCGGAGTACAGGCTTCGTCACTTATTCCTCTCTAATTGTAATTCTGTTTGCCACGGCAACTCTCTCAATAAAGAGCACGTACCACAAACTTGTTGACGTTCTGGTCCTGACATCAATTCCAATGACTCTTTACGCGCTCGTGCAGATTGCAGGCCGAGATCCGATTAGTTGGAGCGAAATGGCTCCATTTGCAACCCTCGGAAATATCAACTTCTCCTCTGCATTCTTTGGATTGGCTTCGCTGTGTGCGCTTGTACTTTCCCTTGATTCGAAAAACAGCGTAGTCCTTCGGCTGGGACTCGGGACACTCTCGCTAGTTCAAATGTTGGTAGTTCTTGAAACTGGCTCAATCCAGGGCTTCATGATCTTCATTGCAGGATTAGGTATTGCTGTCTTTCTTTGGTTGATATCGCGGCCGAAGTTGAAGTTGCTTCAGATTCCCTACTTCGTTGTCGGTTTCATAGGGTTTGCCGGAGTAGTAGCTTCACTCTTTAATCTTGGACCTTTAGCACGCCTTGTTTTCCAGAATACGATTTTGTTTCGTTTTGATTATTGGTATGCCGGCTGGATGATGAGTCTCAAGAATCCAATCTTTGGCGTTGGATTGGATTCTTATGGGGACTGGTACCGCGAGTTGCGTGGCGAAGTTGCTACGTTACGCACCGGTCCCGACCGAATTACGAACACAGCCCACAACATCTATCTTGATATCTCAGCAAGCGGTGGATTTCCTCTCCTGTTCTTCTACCTAGTGATTCTAGGCCTCGCATTACGTGCGGCAGTCAGAGTCATCCGGAGACAAAGCGACTTCAATCCCTACTTCACTGCGCTGTTCTCAGCGTGGGTGGCTTACTTGATTCAAGCAGGAGTTAGCATCAACCAAATTGGTGTTGGAATTTGGGGCTGGATTTTCACGGGAGCGCTCATTGGGTATGAAGTGGCGACTAGGGAGGAGTCTGCAAAGCTCACTACGAAGTCAACTGTACCTAAGCAGGCCAATCAATTATCCGCCTCAGCGGCCCTTCTCGGAATCTTGGGCTTTTGTGCTGGTTTTGCCGTTGCATTTATTCCGTTCAATGCGGATTCCAATTTCAAGGATTCACTACAGTCAGGAGTTGTTCGAGACCAATTTGTTGCCTCCAAGGCCTTAGGAGCTACGGCCTATCACATGGAGCTTGCGCTTGATGCGGCTATCAAGGCAAATGATGAGGTCTTGGCTTCTGAGATCACGAATGAACTCCTCAGGAGATATCCGAGGGACTTCATGGCTTGGCGGGTAAAGCAGGTCCTAACCTCATCAACGCCTGAAGAGCGTGAATTTGCCTATCAACGCCTCAGAGCAATGGATCCCTACAACCCAAGTATTCAACGCATTGGCTAGGTGAATTGTCCGTTTTGTCTTTTCTTCGCTACATCTGGACTCTGATGTCGTTGGGCTGAGTGAGGGGAAAGCTTGCAGGTAAGTCTCGTTCTTGACTCCTCGAATTTGGCTCGAAAGAGTTTGATTAGGACTAGGAAATGGTTGTGATGGCACCTTACATCAGTGATCCCCGTGAGTGGAGCGCTGCTGACCTGGGAGCTTTCTTTGTAGTGAACCGGTCGGAATTCCTGGCTCATGCCAAGCGTGTCGCTCGCACTACCGCTGAAGCTGAGGAGGTTGTTCAAGACTCCCTGGTCCGGGTTCTTCTTGCATGTCCAGAACTTGAGAGCGCAGAACACGCTCTTTCGTACTTCCATCGAGTTATCGAGAATCTCAGTATCGATCACCACCGTCGTGAAGGTCGTCAACCCCGTCTCGTCGTCTTGGACGATGCAACAAGTGAGGTTGAGGCCAGGTGGAGTGTCGACCCGGATTATTCTGAGCAAATTGCAGCTGCCGACGACGCCGCAATAGTACGTGAAGCTATTTCTCTTCTATCCCCTGCAGAGCGTGCCGCATTGGTCATGTGGGAGTTTGAAGGTCGATCAACTGCTGAAATCGCACGCGAACTGGGAATCAAAGAGAGCACGGTTCGTCACACTCTTTCTCGCGCGCGCGCCGGATTGCGCCGAATCCTTTCGGAGCGAATCATTGATGAGAAGCATGGCCTTACGGCACTTGATCTCCTTTCTGTCGCCTATCGGAAGGCTGAGGTGGTTGTTCAGAAGTCATCGAAAGTGTCCCTTTCCCTTATCTTGGTTTTCACAGCATTTCTCGGTTTCAACTCACTGGCTCCTACAGACTTAGTCGCCAGTGAGCCAGTTGCAACAGCGGAACGTTCAATCGAAGAGAATGGTGCAGTTTCAACTCTTCCAAATTCCCAAAGCGAGAGGATTGACGAGGAGTCAAGCGAACAAGGTAGTAATTACCTGAATCAGGAGATCGCTGTATCGGCCAACAAGGAAACAGATCGTGAGTTTTCAGTGAATGCAGCCAACTTGACCTTTGCAGGCCTAGATAGCGAAGGACGTCCTACAGGGTTCACGATCGCGGATTCCCTCGGATCACTTGGCGTGCTTTTTGCAGGACAACAAAGTTCGATCACTACTGAAACAGGCCTCCTCCTCTCAAATATTGTGAGTACAAAGTCTGGTGCTACAAATGTGCTCATCAACCAGTCAGTCGTCCTTGATGCTTTCGGGACTTCTTACATCGCTCAAGTTTCGGTAGGGATAGAAGGAGGCTGGCGACCGCTACGTCTCTCTTATATCTCTTCCGATGTTGAGAGGCTTACCTCGGGCAACTACCTCCTTACGGCGATCATGATGGTTGACTCCGCTGTCGAGACCGCTGTCAAGGTGCCTTCCAGCAGCTCTGGTACTGACCTCAGTTCTGCCCCGGATTTCATCTCGACAAGGGTGATGCTGGACCCAACAAAGACCAAAATCCTTGCTCAGGCGGTTCTGGTATCAGCAGATTCCCAGGGAGATGGGGCATAATTGGAGGGTTCACTACACAAGTTTCCTCACCTCTACCGGAAACGGGGTGGGGATCGAGATGTGTCAGCACGTGCGACTCATCTCAAAGCCGCCACAGAGAACGTCTCTGTGACGACTATTGAAAGGAAACAAATGTCTAACAAGACAACCTTCAAGCGCATCGCGCTTGCGGTGGTTGCTGCTCTTGGGTTTGGCGTTCTTGCGTCAGGTCCTTCGAGCGCGGCAATCGACGAAGCACTCACCTTGAGTGCTTCGACTGGAACAGTAGCCGTAGGTGAAACACTTACAGTAACTGTGACTAACACTTTCGTATCTGAATCGGCTATGGAATCAAGCACTATTTTTGTTTCCAACCCTAGTTCTGCATTCGGATCAATTGTGTCGTTCATGACCACTGATTCAGCAAACGCAAATGCAATAACAGCCCGTCCAGCTACGACAGGTACAGACGCCACCCTTGGTGACACTGTTGTAGCCACAGCTATCGGTACGTATACAAAGGGTGTTTTTACTATTCAATTACGAAACGCCCAAACTGCTGGCTCATATAACGTAGTAGTCACCTCACGTAACGGGTCGGGAACAATCAAAAAGTCGGCATTGCTTGCAGTGACTGTAACCGCTGCAGTTGGTTCGACTCCTGACGCGACAAAGTCAACAGCATTCATCGTTCAAGCTAGTGGCGATGGTTTGGCAACCGCTACACCGGATGCCGCTGATTCCACTGTCGTGCTTGCTAAAGGAACTGCCTCGGGTACCGCCGGAGCAGCAATTCATGTAGCGCAGAAGAACGTCAGTGGCTTGACGACCTATGGCAACAGTGCAACAGTGGGCGAATCAATTACTGCTTATATTGCTTCTGGTCCGGGTATGTTGAAGGCCGCAGGCATTGGGACGGCAGCTCGAGTGGTTACCGCCAAAGTTGGTGAGACCATTACCGTTCAAAACGATGGTACCTCTGGCGTCGCTAACATCGTCATTG
>Ga0315900_10009684_pt1 | contig 12173 bp, 8 predicted proteins | sample LakEriMetagenome_FD_203521 | JGI IMG/M metagenome (GOLD analysis project Ga0315900, IMG submission 203521) | Freshwater fungal communities from buoy surface, Lake Erie, Ohio, United States - Buoy 12 MA114 | ecosystem: Environmental > Aquatic > Freshwater > Lake > Lake biofilm | place: USA: Lake...
CTCGGTGGTGAATTCGATGCTGCCCTTCTCGGTGGGGATGCCCCACATGCCCTGCGCCTTGTAGTAAGCCTCGACGGTCTTGCAAAGCTCCTCGCTGCGGCCGGTGCCGCGCAGGTAGGCGACGGTTTCTTCGTCCACGCCGAAGAAGCCCATCGTCGCGCCATACTCAGGCGCCATGTTCGCGATGGTCGCACGATCGGTGACCGGCAGGCTGACCGCGCCGGGGCCGTAGAATTCGACGAATTTGCCGACGACGCCGAGCTTGCGCAGCTTCTGAGTCACTTCGAGCACGAGGTCGGTCGCGGTGACGCCTTCTTTGAGCGCTCCGGTGAGGTAAACGCCCACCACTTCCGGCACGAGGAAGGTCACCGGCTGGCCGAGCATGCCCGCTTCCGCTTCAATGCCGCCCACGCCCCAACCGACAACGCCGAGGCCGTTGATCATCGTCGTGTGCGAGTCCGTGCCGACGAGCGAATCCGGGTAATACACGCCATCTTTTTCCAAAACACCCTTCGCGAGGTATTCGAGGTTCACCTGATGCACGATGCCGATGCCGGGAGGCACGACTTTGAAGGTATCGAAGGCCTGCTCGCCCCATTTCAGGAACTGGTAGCGTTCCTTGTTGCGCTCAAACTCCAGCGCGAGGTTTTGATTCAGCGCCTGCTGCGTGCCGGCGAAATCGACCTGCACCGAGTGGTCCACCACGAGATCGACGGGCACCAGCGGCTCGACCATCTTCGGATTCTTGCCGAGCTGCTTCACTTTGGAACGCATCGCGGCCAGATCGACGAGAAGCGGCACACCCGTGAAGTCCTGCAGCACGATGCGGGCGACGGTGAACGGGATTTCATACTCGCCGGGCGCTTTCGCGTTCCAGTTCGCGAGATTCTTCACATCCGCCTCGGTGACCTTCTTGCCGTCCAAATTGCGCAGCAACGACTCCAGCACGATGCGGATGGAAACCGGCAGCTTCGAGACTTTGCCGATACCCGCGGCCTCAAGAGCCGGGAGGGAGTAAAATTTGCCAGTGGAGCCGGAGCCGGTGGTGAAGGTTTGGAGGGTGTTCATTGCGAAGGGAAACGGAGAAATAGCGATGCTAGCAGGATTGACACCTACTTTTTAATGCCCGCATCTCCGGCGGCATCCGGCCAGGAGGAGCTCAAAGCAGCGACGCTGTTGTTTCCCTGGCTTCCCGGCTCAAAAACGATCAAACTCACTCCATGAGCGCCACCGTCTTTCCCATGATCCCCGCCGCGAGCAAGTCAGTGTGGTTCTTCGGCATCATCTGCCTCCTGCTGGTTGGCCTGCTTTTCCTGATGGGCTGGCTCGCCTGGTCCATGCAGCATGCGCAATTCACCGTCTCCAAAGACGGCCTGCGGCTTGAAGGTGATCTCTGGGGACGGACGATCCCTCTCAAGTCGCTCAAGCTCGACGAAGCGGTCGTCACCAACCTCAACATCGACAGGGATCATCAGCCCAAATGGCGCACGATGGGCACCGGACTGCCAGGCTACGCCGCCGGATGGTTCAAGCTGCGAAACGGCACCAAGGCGCTCGTCTACGTCACCGACCGCACACATGTCGCCCGAATTCCGACGACAGACGGCTACACGGTGATGCTCAGTGTTGCCGAACCACAGGCGCTGATTGACGCTTTGAAGCGTTTTAACCACCATTGACCACCATCCCGCGCAACGCGCTGGAGGACATCATCGGCTGAAGCAGGGCGAGTCCAGCGCGCAACTGGGCCGGGGTGGTCACTGAAGGGTTATTGACGATCAGCACGTCCGTGGCCAGCGGGGCCAGCGGGGCGACGTTGGCAAAGCTTTTCAGCAAAGGCGAAGCATCGAGAATGATCCAATCGACCTCCGTCTTCGCGCGCTCGATCCAGGTGCGATAGCCGTCGAGAAGCTCATTCGTCGCATGCGCGGGCAGGTCGCAGCCGGGGAGCAGGAAAAGATTGCTGTGGCCGTAGCGCAGCGCCTCGATGTGCTGCGCGTAGGCGCCGTAACCCTGTGCCGCACGCGGGAACCATTGATGCAGCGTGGGGGAGGACGGATTGCACTCCATCATGAACACGCGGCGCCCCTGGTGGCAGAACGCGGCGGCCAGCGCGGCAGAGACAAGCGTCTTGCCCTCGCCCGTGCCGGCGCTGGTGACGAGCACGACACCAGCGGTGCTTCCACGGTTCATCGCCTGATGCTCCAATGTGGTGGTGAGCTGATGCAGGGCGCTGGAAGCGCCGACAGGCTCGGGCTTGAGGAGCTCCGAAAGCATCGCTTCCGGTGTGATGCCGTGCACATAAGGCAGACGCGCGAGAATCGTGGTCGAAGCATCCAGCGGTTTGATGGCAGGCATGAGCCGTGTTTGCTGGCGCGGGGCCGGAGTGGGCTCCATGGCCGGCAACGCGGTCGTGGCAGGGTTCGCAACCGCAAAAGGTGAGGCCACAGGCGCGGGGAAGCCGCCCGTGCCCTGCATGTATGGCATTGCGTGCTGCCGCTGGCGTTCAACCTCCTGCACTGCAGGGTTTGCATTTGTGGCGCTGAAAAGCTGGCGCACATGGTCGTTGAAAATGCCGCGACCCAGGGGCAGCCCGATGAGGGACAGGCCGAAAAGCATCACGGCGGCCACGGCGGCTACGGGCTTGTTGGGTTTCACAGGTTTTTCAGGCACCATGGCCACGTCCGCCACACGCAGCAGGCCGCTGTCGCGGAACTGTCCTGTGAGCGCGGCCTGGCTGCGGCGCATCTCGATTTTCTCATACAAGTCGCGGTCCATGCGCACTTGGTCGCGCAGGAGGCTCTGCTGCACGTTTTTGCCGTTGAGATCCAGCGCCACGCCGCGCGCGTCCTCGAGCTGGTGGCGGTAATCGACGATCTGCCGCTGCTGGGTCTCCACCTCCGCCTGGATCATGCTGACGACGGCGGCCACCGCACGGTCGAGAGCGGATTTCAGCGCGTCGATCTCGTTGGCAAGGCCGATCATGCGCGGGTGCTTGCGGCCGCAGGTGGCCTCCAGCGGCGCACGTTCGGCGATCTTGGCGTCAAGCTGCTTGCGGATGTAGGCCACGTCCGGATTGTCCGCGAAGAGCTTCAGCTCCGTGAGGTCACGGCCGGCATTCTGCGCGGCCACGAGGTTGTCGAGGTCGCTTTTGGCCTTGGTAAGCTTCAAGTCGGCCTCGGTGATGGCGGCGTTGAGCTGGCGCACCTTGTCATTCGAAATGTCCTTGGTGTCCGTGTCCTCCATGATGCCCTGGCTTTTGCGATACTCGGCCAGCTTCTGCTCAGACTCGCGCAGGCGCTTTTGCAGCTCCTCGGACTTCTTTTCGAGGTAGCTGGAGGCGTCCGCGCTGATCTTCGACTCCTGCTCTCCGACGTAACTGATGTATTCCTCGATGTACTCGTTGGCAAAGTCGGCGGCGAGGCGCGGATCACGGTCGCGCACCTGCACGCGCAGCACATGGGACTCCTTCAGCGGCTCCACGCGCACGTTCGCGATCATCAGGTCGATGAAGCGTTCCTTCGGATCACCCGGCTTGCCGGGTTTGTACAATCCCATGAGCTTCATGAGCTCGTCCTTACGGCTGAGCGAGTCCGCCTCGCGTTTCAGATACGCATCCCGCTTCTGCGCGTCAAAGTGGTCGTAGAAGTGGGCGAGGAAGCGGCGGGAGAGCAGCTCGGTGCGGTGGTTGTTGATGAGCTGGGGAGCGCTCAGCTCCGTGACACCCCGTGTGGCCATGGCCTCGAAGTTGAACACGTTCGCGTCCTGGATGCGCAGCAGCAACTGAGACTCCGCCTCGTAGATCTTCACCCCCATGCCGAGGTAATAAAAGGTGAACGCGGCCAGCAGCAGGCCGAGAAACGCGCCCGCAGGCCAGTATTTGCGGATGTAGCCGAGCACATCCGCCACGCTGATGAGCGGCTGCACCTCGAAGTCGCGCGGATTGACCGGCGGAAGGAACGCGCGCGGATCAAACACCGGCGACATGCCCGGCTGCGCGGGCATCGTCATGGAGGGAGCCATGGGAGCCAGGCTGCGTGAAGGCGCGAGCGCAAGCATGGCTCCTAAACCGGGCTGGGGCGCGGTCGGAACGGGATGCATGCTGTAAGGAATGGCCATGATGGTCAGAAGGACGAATGAGGAAGGGCCAATGAGGAATGAACGGCGAATTCACCGCGGACAGCCTTCTGCAGGCGCATGGCGCGGATGATGATCTCGTTCACGAGGCGCACGTCGAAGACATCGGCGGCAAGTTGACGGCTGCCTTGGCCCTGCGCGGCGATCTGCGCGGGATTCGCAAGATACCACTCCATCGCGCACTCGACGGCGGCGATGTTCTGCGGCTGGCAGAGGAAGCCGTTCTCGCCCTGCATGAGCATCTCGCCGTTTTCGCGCTGCGTTTCGCCCTCGGCGGTGAGTTTGACGCATTCACGCGCGCCGACGGAGTTCGTTGTGATGACAGGGCGTCCCGTCGCGAGCGCCTCCAGGGTCGCGTGTGGCACGCCTTCGCGATACCACGTCGGCAAAACGAAGACGTGCATCGTTTTGAGCAGCGGGGCGACATCCCTGACCATGCCGTAGTGCGTGAGAGTGCCTTCGGCGACCCACTGGCGCACCTCGCTCTCGTCCACACGGTTTGGATTCGGGTCAAACGGGCCCACGAGATGAAATTCCGCGTGCGGCTGGAGCTGCTTTATGCGCCGCGCGGCCTCCGCGAACACTCGCACGCCCTTGCTGATGAGCAGGCGGCTCACGAGCACGAAGCGGATGCGGCCTGCGGCGATGTCCGCGTCGTTTTCCAGCGGCGCGTGGCCGAATTCTTCTATGTTCACGCCGGAACCGGCGGTGACATGCACGGGCACGCCTTGCGGCAGCATGTTCATGCCGGTGAAGAGAGTGACATCGTCGTGATTCTGCATGAAGATCACATCTGCGCGCTTCAGCGCGAAGCGGTGCAGCGCCTCGGAAATGAAGCTGACGATCTTTTGCTTCCACGTCACCGGTTTGACAAAGGTGAAGCCCAGGCCTGGCAGCAATGCGTAAACACGGCGGATGCCGGCCAGGCGCGCGATGACGCAGCCATAAACGACCGACTTGATCGTGTAGGCGAAGAGCGCGTCCGGTTTTTCCGAGCGGAACAGCCGCCACATGTCACAGAGAGTGACGAGATCCTTCAGCGGATTGATCTTCGAGCGCGCCATGCGGATGGCACGGTGCCTGCCGCCGAGTTTGCCGACAAATTCACGCACATGCGGATAATCCTCCGCCGCGGCAGTGACGACCTCGCAGCCATGCGCGGCGAAGTCGCGGATCAGATCGCCGCGATGATAGACGAGTGTGTTCGCGTCGGCGGTGAGGACGAGGAGCTTCATGCGGCGCGTTCCTCCGGGGTTGAATGGCTGAATTTCCGCCGCGCGGCGCGCAGCGTGTTGAAAACGGTGGCGCGCAGGCTGGTGGGGTTGTGAGCCTCGAGGTCGAGCAGCCAGCGCGTGGAGTCGCTCCACTGCTGCTTGTACTCGTAGTCGCCCGGCAGCATGTCGAACATGCCCAGCCTGAGGCGGATCGCGTGCATCACACAGGCGCCGACGACCAGCTTTCCGGGCGAAAGGCGCGCCAGCGTGTCATCCCAGCCCATCTGGTATTGGAAAAACTCCCCGCGCTCGATGAAGCCGTAAACGGCGGCGATGATCCGGCCGCGTGACTCGAGCAGAGGCATGACCGCACGTTCCCGGGGCAGCCAGGCTGACGCAATGCGACGGTGCAGCCGCGCAGCGGCCGGTGTTGCGAAGGTGGAGACGCCAGGCGGGAAATTCACCGCATGCAGACGGCACAGCTCGTCGAACGCATGCGCATGAGGCACGCGCTCTCCCGCCCGGGTGATGATGCCTTCATGTTCCTTGGTGAACGCACGCCACTTCCGGCGCAGCGCGCCGCGCCAGTTGGTGCTGTGCCGCGACTCGATCTGCTCCCACGTGGCCGGCAGGGTGATGCAGCGGCAGGCGTTGCGGTTCAAAACCCCTGAACGAATGAAATTCTGCTCCAAAGCCGCGAAGAGGTGCGGGGTGTTCGGAGACTCCTGCGGCACAAAACTCAGCCGCACGAGGTCGCATTCATCACGCAGCAAAGTGAAAGCCCGGCAGAGCAGCGGCGTCAGCTCGTCCTCGCGGCCGGCGGGCACGATGAAATCAAGCCTTTCGCCATGCGCGGGGCCGAAACCGCCGAGGAAGGCGAGCGTGACGAGGTGACGGCGCGCACGGTCGTCCTCGCGGGCGAGCATGAGCGGCGCGATGGCCTGCGGAACGCCTTCGGTGTCACGCAGCACACCGAGCGCGAGCTGCGCGCCCGCGCCGCATTCCTCCCACCACACACGCATCCAGTCCCAACGCAGGAACGGGGTGCGCGTGGCCATCTGTTCGACAAGGACGTCCCAAAACGGCTCCAAGGCGAGAAAGCCAGCCTCATCGCGCACGAGCTCGAGCTTGGGCGCGCCATGCCGGCCCGCCAACGGTGATGCGGAAAGCACGGCGGTCATTGCGCGCCTCCTTTCTGCACGGCGGCGGTCTGTTTGCGCTGATGCGCGGTTTCAAGCATGGCGCCAAGCTGGTGACGGGCGTCCATGAGCATGCCGGGGTTGTTGTCCCAGTCTCCGAATCCCCGTGCAAAACTGGCAGCGAGGCGCTGCGCCTCCTCATGCAGGCCGAACTGGCGTGCGAGCGTGAGGTAATCATAGTCCTCGGCTGTTTCGCGCAGCCATTTCAAGCGCATCGAAGCCACAGGGGCATGACGGCCGTGGCGTTTTTCCGTGGCGGGGTAGATGTAGGAGCCGTCGCCGTTGTAAATCGCGCCGTCGGGCGTTTTGAACGTGCCCGCGTCGCTCCACACATCGACGCCATCGGCGGCGAAGAGCGTGTCCCAGTAGGTTAGGCCGGTGATGCCATGTTTGGGCAGCAGCCAGCCGGTGACGCGGTGCGCCATCGGCGGATAATCGAGAGCCCAGACCGGCGGAAAACCGCTCTCGAGTTTCTTCGGCATTCCGTGCTGCTTTTCCCACTCGTCCGGCATCTGCACCAGAGCCGCGTAGGCCCAGACTTCGTCACCGGCCTGACGCCGCAGGGCGATGTCATGTTTTCCGCCGGCCCATTCCATGTCCTTCCACACGGAGCTGAAATGCGGCACCCAGATGTCCACGGAGCCGTTGAGCGTGCCCCACGCGGCTTTTTCCGCCGTCGGCTGCTCGGTGATGAGCAAAGGCACGCGGATGCCATGCTTCTTCTCGACTTCGTTGAAGAACTCGCCCCAGCGGCGCACGTTCTCGTAGGCGGCGGCGTCATTCGGCTCGTCGAGGTCGCCCATGATGACGTAGCCGCGTGATTCGCAGCGGATTTTCACCAGCAGCTTCATCCACTGGGCGACGTAGCCCATCGCTGCGTCACGGTCTTTGCCGAGCGGATCAGCGAACGGCCACTGCGGCCAGATCGGCAGGCCGATGGTGCTGCAATGGCGGTGCAGCAGGTGCTTTCGCAAGGCGCGCTCCGCCTTGTCCTCATCGAGCAAGCCTGTGGCGGCTTCAGGATAGCTGCCGAAGATTTGATCCACGCTCAAACGATGCGCGGCGAAGAGGTCATAATACTCGTTCAACAGCCCCGCATGCGTGAGGGATGGCGTGTTGTCCTTGTATTCAAGACCATGCACTTCGGCGACGCGGCGCACGGTGGTCATGATGGAGGTGCGCAGCGACGGGACGACGGGAAGATCGAAGTCCCAGACCTTCAGCGTGTAAACGGCGGTGTGCTCGGAGCCGTCGGCGAGCTTGAAACGCACCTCGCCGAAGTAATCGCCCGCGGCGGTGGTGTAGGGCACGAAGACATCCACCCAGAAGGGCTGGTTCACGACTTTGTCCCCGCTGATTTCCTGCGCGGGCATATCCAGGGGCATCAAGGCGTCGGCGTAATCTCCCGGCGGCAGCGGGGCCATCGGCGTGGATTTTGAGACGCGCACATAATGCTCGCGAAACACAAGCGGCGCGGGCAGCAGGGCGTCAGAGTCCTTGCGCGCGATGCCGCTGGCGCGCACGTCGATCGTTTTGAGCTGGGCCGGTGTGGCGGTGACGATGATCTGCAGCGGCTCCCATTCGCCGCGGGCGGCGTGCAGAGCGATGGTCTGCGCGGAGGGCGGAGTGCCCTCACGCGGGATGCGCGTCATGCCATCGCAAAGCGAGATCTGCACCGGTTGCGCGAAGGCGATGCCGCCAAGAGCGGAAAGCAGGAGAGCGGGCTTCATTTTCGCACCTCCATGAGCTGCGCATAGGTTTCCGCATACTGCCGTGAGGCTTGCGCAATGGTGAACTGCTCCAGCACACGCTCGCGTGATCTTTTCGCGATGTCTTCGCGTGCGGCGGGTCCGAGGCGCAGCGTTTCCTCCCAGGCCTGCGCGAGAGCCGCCGCGTCATGTGCGGGAACGACTTTCCCTGTGCCTTCGAGCAGACGGGAGCAATCTCCCACGTCCGTGGTGACGCACGGAACGCCACAGGCCATCGATTCGATAACGGTCATCGGGCAGGCCTCGGTGCGGGAGGAGAGAGAGAACACGCTGAACGCGGGATACAGCCGCCAGGGATCGGAGCGGAATGATTCGAAGCGCACCTGGTCGCGACGTGGGAGCTGGGCGAGCAAGGCGCGTGATTCGGCGTCCATCTCGACCTCGACGCCGCCGCAGAGGACGAAATGCGCGTCAGGCACTTCGTTTTGCAGGATCGCTGCGGCACGCAGGAAGGTCGGCAGGTCCTTCATCTCGTGAAAACGGCCTATGAAACCGACGACGGGCGCGTTGGGCGGCAGCCGCAGCTCGGCGCGTGTGTCGAGCGCGGCGTCCATGTCCGGCTTGAAGCGTGCTGGATCGATGCCATTCGGAATCCAGCGCATTTTGGAGCGCGGATAGCCGATGGCGGTGTGGTCCTCGATGGCGGCGGCGGAGCAGGAGATGATCCGTTTTGGGATGAACCGGGAGCTGAGCGAGAGGACGCGGCGGAAAAACGCGACCTTGCGGACGCTGTCGCCGGGATTGCGGTGGATTTCACGGCAGTGGATGCTCCAGACGATGTTTTTCACACCTGAAAGCCATGCCGCCCATCCACCGACGAGATCAGCATGATGCATCCAGGTTTGCACGATGTCCGGACGCTCCGCACGCAGCACGGCACGCAGGCGGGCGAGCGTTTCGTGCTTTAGGAACGCGATGCCCTCAAGGTCATGCACGTCCACCCCGGCCTCTTTCAGACGCCTCAAATGGTGCGGCCAGGGCCGCGCGTTCACAGCGACGACCACGGTGCGGAATTGCGCCGGATCGAGCGACTCGGCGAGATTCATCAACATCGCCTCCGCACCGCCGCCGCCGATGGTGTAGGCGTAGTGCATCACCACGGGGCGTCTGTCACATGCAGGCGCTGGAAGCGACCGCACGGGCACTGAAACACGCGCCGACGGCCCTGCGGGCAGCAGCATCGCATCAGTGGCGTCGAGTGTGATCGTTTTCATATCAGCGACATCGCCTTCAGGCAGCTCCGCCTCCATTCTTTGAGCGTCTCAAAAGCGCCGGACACCGTGGCCTCGGCCTCCCACACGGATTCGGGAGAGCCATAACGCGGGAGCTGGAACATCGGCGCCTCGGTGCCCACGCGGCCGTTGATGGTGCTGCACGCGCATTTGAAGCCGGCCTCACGCACAAGCAGCATCGTCTCGCGGGTATAATCCCCTTCTCCTCCGTTGGGATAAGCGAAAGATGCTGGCAGGTCACCCAGCTCCGCAAGGATGCGGTTGCGGCAGGTGGAAATCTCCGCGCGCATCGTCATGGAATCGCAACGGGAGAGGATTGGATGCGTGTGCGTGTGGCCGCCGATCTCTATCAGGCCGCTGTCGGCCATTTCACGAGCCATGTCCCAGGACATCGGTCGCATGGGAGCGGGCAGGTCCACCAGCGTGGGTGGATGCACCTCCAGAGCGCGTTCGAGGCGGTCCACCTCGTCAAGGAGGTCGGCGTCGGGGAGTTCCTTCAACTCCGGCATCAACTGCATCAGCGACTGCTGGCGCTGCTCACGCGTGCCGAGGTAAAGCCGCAGCTTCCTGCCGTTGATTTTCCATTCCAGGGTTTCCTTCCGCGTGCGTCCGAGCGCCAGGTCCACTCGCTGGAACCACAGCATGTCCACACCATCAAGGAAGCCGGTGGCGACAAAGATGGTCGCGGGCAAGTTGAATCTCCTCAGGATGGGATAGGCCAGTTTGAAATTGGACTCGTAGCCATCGTCAAAAGTGATGACGACCGAGTTGTCCGGCAGACTGAGCTGATTGTTCTGAGCCGCGATCAGGTCTGCGAGGGAAACCACCCGGTAATCAGACGCCAGCATCGCGCACACGCTGCGAAAGACCTCCACCGGTAGATGCAGGGTCCAATCTAGGATGTCCGGGCTGCCCGCATCCTCACACAATCCGTGAAATGTCAGGATCGTGGCCTCCGCCGCACGCCTCGTCCGCGTGAAAGAAGAAAACCCGCTGCCGACGAGGGCAGCGGCCTTGACGGCGCGCGATTGGAAGACAGGCGGCATGATCGAAAGGCGTTGGACCCCGTCTCTTGCGAGGCTGGGTCATGGGTTCTGGGTGTGAAAGCTCGTGACTGAGGGCTGACGACTCAATTTTAGGAGCTGAATTCATTAAGTTCAATAGAATAATCATAATTACTGTATTAATTTATGGTGCCCTTGCCTTTCCAGCTTTCCAGAAAGCAAACAGGGCCGGAGGGGAAACCTCCGGCCCTGACGGCTCGAAAAGATGGAGTTGTGAGCGGGAAACTCAGCTCACAGCGGCCTGATCCAGACGTTCCGAAGACGCACCGGCGGGTCGTTTTTGTGGTCCTGGATGCGGATCGGTGCCTTTTCGGGAAATTCGCCGCTGTAGTCGGTGATGTTCTTGTGCTTTGTCGGCCCCATGATCTTCGTGTGGTTCTGCACGCAGATGCCGTTCACAAAGGTCGTGATGTAGGCGGGTTCGACGACTTTGCCATTTTCCAGCTTTGGGGCGGTGAAGACAATGTCATAGACCTGCCACTGGCCGGCGGGGCGGACGGCGTTCACCAGCGGCGGCGTCTGGCCGTAAACGCTGCCCGTCATGCCGTCGGCGTAGGTGGGGTTGTTGTCGCAGTCCAGCATCTGGGACTCGTAGCGGTCCATGAAGAACACGCCGGCGTTGCCCTTCTTCTGCGAATTGCCCTTCGTGTGCGGCTCGCTCATCCACTCGAGGTGGAGCTGGCAGCTGCCAAACTCCTGCTTCGTCCAGCAGTCACCACCGGCGATCATGAGCACGCCGCTGTCGATTTTCCATGGGCAGGGCACCATTTTACCGGTTTCCTTGCCCTTCTCGTCCTTCTCCTTGGCCTGGAGGGCGTCGGTGTTCGTGCCGTCGAAGATCACAATCGCATCCGAAGGCGGCGCACCCGGCTTTTCGCCAGGAGCCACGGCATTGGGACGCGGACGGTCGATGTCATGCACCTTCCACTTCGTGCCGGGAATGACCGGTGTGTCCGAGTAGCCGATGGGCGAGGGCTTTTCCGCCGCCGGAGCGGCCGGTTTTGTGTCTGCGGCGAATGCGCCGATGCCCGCGAGGGCGAAGAAGAAGGTTGGGGCGATGTTTTTCATGAAGGGAAGCAGACAACGAGAAGCCACAGGGGACGTTGCAGCGCAAGTCATGAAGTTCGTGGGAAAAACAGGTTGCCAATTCCGCAGGAGAGCGGATTCTGTCGGCCCTTCAAATCGCGGGATGGAGCAGCCCGGTAGCTCGTCAGGCTCATAACCTGAAGGTCGCAGGTTCAAATCCTGCTCCCGCAACCAATCTCAAAGCCCTGTAATTCAACGAGTTACAGGGCTTTTTGTTGGCCGATTTTCGAGGGTCGGAAAAACGGCCAAATGGCACAAAATAGCCTCAAAACAGCCTTAAAATGGCACGAGTTTGGGCACGAGTTACGCCACGAGTTCCCTAGTGAAATGAGGCGCTCAAGGTTTCCGGGGGAACTCGTGCCCGACTCGTGCCACGAAAATCAGGCTGGAACGTAGTCCTCCGGGTCTCGCATGGAAGGCGGGACGCTCTCCCGGAATCCAGGACAGGCGGTGCTTTGAGCGCCGGAAGGTG